>OIYP01000079.1_pt1 | contig 70092 bp, 52 predicted proteins | sample 1588261 | NCBI WGS metagenome assembly OIYP01 (sample SAMN03283293) | human gut metagenome | biome: human-associated habitat; material: feces | host: Homo sapiens | place: Peru | collected 2012 | reverse complement strand
GGGTGCGGGTCTCCGGTGGAGACCTCTGCACAAAGTGCAGAAGCACCGACCGAGCCGGCAGGCGAAAGAGATGTTCTTTCAGTTGGTAGAACAGATTGCACAATGTGAGAATATAACTGATCAGTTAAAAGCAGAAAACCGTCTTCACGCACAAAAAGCGGTAATGGTTACTTTGATGGAGAAATAAGCAAATAACAAAACAATAAAAACGCACCCTGCTTGGCATTTCGTCAAACAAGGTGCGTTCTCATTTTGCGTTTATTCTTCAACCTTTTCAAACTGCTCGGCGCCGACGCCGCACAGCGGGCATTCATAATCTTCGGACAACTCATCGCCTTCATAGACATAACCGCAAACAGTACAAACATATTTTACCATCGGATTCACCTACTTTTAAAATGGTTTATTGTTTTTTATCAATAGTTTTCCGCACGAACTTGGAAATATTCCAATGTTAGCATTGCGGACTCGCTCCGCAAACTTATTTATAAATGAAATTTGGCAAAAGCAAAAAGAATTTAATAAAAGCATAAAAAATTCCGCCAATGACCAAAAATCATTGACGGGGTTTGCTTTATTTATAGGCTTTCAAGAATTTCTGAATACAGTTCATCTGCTTGTAAGTGATTTATTCTTTCGTGAATTGTATCAAGATTTTCAATGCTGTTGCTTGATGTTACTTTCCACTTTTTATGCCATAAAATCGTACTATCACCTGCTTGCTCTTTTATGTAACTGCAAGTACTTCCTTTTGAACGAGAGGCACAAACATACAAATCAATACTTTTGGATTTGTCAAAGGCATTTTCCATAAGTTTTTGTGAATCACCAAAAGCTATTATGCGTACGATTTTATCTTTGATTTTAAAATCAACTATTTTATCTTCAGAACAAAACTTTTCAATTTCTTTATCTGTTTTTGCATTCAAAATCGTTTTGTCAGAATAAATCACATTATACCCATTGCTTAATAATTTTAATATTAAATAATTCAAAGTATGTGTTTTCCCCGAATTTTTTGAGGAATTAATAACGATAAACTTCATTATTTAATTCATCCTTTTTATTAGTATTGATATTTGTAAACAGTTATTTTATCAGGGTAGTCAGATGTTGCAGTAATTTCAACATCGTAGGTGGTGTTTTCGTCATATTCTAATTCATAAGAATAAACAGGATTTCCGTCTGAATCATATCCTTGATAAAACATTTCTCCAAGTGCGTTGTCCCAATTCATTCGAGTAGTATTTTGAGTTAATCCGAAAACTGTATACTCAACATTTGTATTTTTATTTGTATAGTCAACGGAAATGCTGTAAATATTGTCAGTTCCGTATTCGCATATTACGGTCACACAATTATATGTATGCCTTGTGTATGCATCCAAGTCTTGAGGTGCTTTACTTTGTGGTTCAAGAACTTTTTCTGCATTTTCCAAATTGTTACTAAATAATTCTGATATTTCTATTGGTCCTGAATTTTGAACATTATTGTCACATGTTATTGTAGAATTTTGGTTAATGCTTTGCGTTATTGAATTTTCACTGGTTTGCCCATCAGTTGTTGTGCTGTCATCATCAAATACGCCACAAAAACCAAGAATCAGCATTATAACAAAAAAAATTACATTTATAAGAACAAATATTAAAAAAATTTTTTTAACGGTTTTTATTCGTTGTTTTCTTTTTTCAGCTTTTTCTAATTTTATTTTTTCTTTTTTCAGGTTAATTTCATCTTCGGAGTGCAGAGTTATGTATTCAAATTCATTTGCACCACAGGAATGACAAAACTTTTCTTTCTCGTTGACAACCTGATTACAATTTTTACACATTTTCTTCATTGATAGTTCCTCTTCTTAAATCTTATCGGTTGTGCAAATTTTTCTATTGGTTGTAAAACCACAATGTTCACATTTAAACTCTACATCATAATGTATTGTTTCTGCTGGCACATCAACATAATATTCTGTTTCTTGATAACTATCCATATTTCGCGTATAGTTACTAGATCGGTTACAATTATAGGTTTTTGCAGTTCTTTTTTCTCTAACAGTCGTAGCTGTTCTATTTGTTATTGTCCTGTTAACTTCCTTCAAGCTATTCCAAGAGTGGCATTCGGGGCAAGTGTTTCTTGCTTGCCTAATTCCAATGAGTGCTAATATTATTAATGGTATGCAGATGAAAATTAGCCATAATTGCGATGTTTTCCATGCGATTATTTGAAGTACAGCAGTTAAAAGTAGAGGAATAACAATTTTCTTAATTATATTTTTTCGACTATTATTTAATCGTAGCATATTTTCATCGCAATTATCTACTGTTAATTCGTTATTTTGAATTTCGTAATTATTTACAGCACTTTTTTCTTGCATTTTAGTAATGCTATCAGGAGTAATTTTTTCTTGATTTTGATATTTACTAATATTGTTATTTAATTTTTGTTCAATTTCTTTTTTGCCTTTAGTGATTATACTATCTCTAAATTCATTTGAACCGCATTCGGTGCAAAAGTTGTAGTCATCTTCAACTAAATTATTACAAATTTTACATACTTTCATTTTTAATCACCTAATTTTATGTTTTATAACTCTATTATACATATTTTAACAAAATAGTCAATCTATTGGTACACTACTGATTGGTTAATTATATTTATGGTACATTAATGTTAATATTTAACTGGTGATGTTATGATTAAAATGAATGTACAGAAATTGCTTGATGAAAAGGGCAAAACAAGGTATTGGCTTGTTAAGGAAATGCAGACAACTTATAAAACTGTAAACAAACTTTGCGACAATACTTTAACAGGGTTGCAATTGGAAACCATTGAAAAGTTATGCAATATTCTTGATTGCACGCCAAACAATTTGTTTATATTCGAAGATTAATAAATTAAGCCATCGAAAATGTTAACTGATTTTAGTAATTCAGTCAGCATAATCAATGGCTTTTTATTTTTATGTCTGTTTTCAGATGAATGAAAAGCAGACCGTCTACGGCTGAGCAAGGGAACCACGAAGTGGTGGTGAGATAGTGCCACTATTCAGACCGCTTTTCAACAACGACTGCAACAACACTGTTAATGAGTAACGCAAACCCCTCTGTCAATGCAAAGCATTGACATCTCCCCTTGACAAGGGGAGCGTTGAGAATTTTCTCCCCTAATAAGGGAGCCTATGAGACACGATATAGACAAAACACCGACCGAGGAAATTCCTCGGTCGGTGTTTTATTTTATTCATCTTCTTTTTTATCTTTATCGTTCTTTTTCTTGAAATTCGGTTTCTTGCCCTTTAAGACAAGCTTTGAATAAAGAAGATATGTGATTACGGTTGCGACAACAAAGATGACAACCATAAGCAAAACAAGCATTTTTGCAGACATAGGCGATTTAACCTCCGTATTAATTGAATCGGGTATTTTATAAAGCGAAGCGGCAACACTTGTGCCGTAAGGGATTCTTACAACAGTTGCGCTATACGGCTGAAGCGTTAAAGAAAAGGACTGAGCCTCGATAGGGATTTCCTTACTTGTCGGCGCAACGGTCTGTTTTTTAACAGTATTATACGCCGATTTATACTCGCTCTCAACAGCAAGCACAAAGGCGGATGTAAGATTATCAAATCCATTAAGATTTGTGCTGATTTTTTCCCTTTTTCCGCCGTTATTAACAAGCTTAACATAAAGCACCTGCGACTTTTCGTCAACGGTTACGCTTTGAGTAACCCCCTCTGGTCGTTCGGAAAAATCTGCCAAAATGGTCTTATTGCCTACATTATTGGCAAATATCATTTGAACATAATATTCGGGAGTAAGAGCAATTTTCTCATCATCAAACCAAATCAATGAGCTGCTCGTTTTATCGCTGAGCGACTTTGCGAGTGCCTTGGAATATCCTGCCATATCGACGGAATCGCTGTTTTTCTCTGCGCCGAGCATAAATGCCGCAACATCGCACGCATTATAAATATTATTATTTCTGCCCTGCGGCTTTTCGCCCAAAGCGAGCGAAGAAGCGGACACAAGCACTCCTGCGCCGTCTCTTGCATAGCTGTCATATCTGCTAATCATAGAGGACAGCGGTTTTGCCTTAGTGCCGTAAACGCTCTCAAACATATCCGTATCGGAATAAGATGCGGTTATCTTATTTCTTGCAGTATCAAAATCCGCACCCTCAAATCCGACACCGCAAGAGGCAATCACCTTAATATCGGGATAGCGGGCATTTATTGCCTTTTTTATCTCGTCAAAATTTCGCCAATAAGCCTCTCCGAAATTATCTCCGCCAATCTGAATATACTTCATTTCAAACGGTTGAGGACTGCCGTTTTGCGCTCTGAGCGAGCCGAAATATGTAGTTTTTGCGTCGCCGTTTGCGTACTCTATCAAATCGAGAGCGTCTTGAACATAATTCTTAAATTTGTCCGTGCCGGGAGTGAGCGACACGGAGGAAACATAATTATCAAAATCCTCTTTTGAGCTAATGCCGAGTGAATTTATATATTCTATTCTCTGCTTGATTTCGCTTTTAGAGAGAGAATACTGCTCAGCCAAATAAGCCTCAAACTGCTCATCGGTCATATAGGTTTTATTAAGTGCCTGAACATAATAATCGTACTCGGAATTAGACTGGCACGCAACACCCGCACTTATTTCGGGTATCGGAGAAGCGTCCAAATCATCACAAAGCTGAAAATACTCGTGATAGCCGACATACGACGAATTATTAAGATACACACCTGATTTAGTATCGTTATTTACGCTTACAAATTGAGTTCGTCCCTCGACAGGACCGATTGTATTTTTCCAGCTCGTTATGGCAGAAAAATCGTCGCTTTCTGCCGTGCAGGTGCCCGGAAAACGAATAAAGGCAGGCTTAACCGCTTTTATTGCCTCCACCAAATCGGCACGCAAATAGGCATTTTTCCAAGTGCCGTTAGCGTAGCCGTAGCTACTGTCGGCAACCAAGCTTACAAAGTCGATACAAACCGTACCGCTTCCGCTGAACTTAATTGTAAGAGCGCCCTTTTCGTCGGCTGAGGAAGTGAGCTTTACGGTAAATTTGTTCCACGCTTTTTTGCTGATACCCGACAAATTAAGCTCGGCTGAATCATTCTTATTTGACGGGGAATCGAGGCAGACGCTGATTTTGCCGTCATAATTTTCATTTTTAAGATAGCATGAGAAAGTATACGATTCGCCTTTCTTAAAGTGCATTGCACCCTTATCCAAACCCGACGAGGAATATTCTCCCTTTTCGTCAAAAAGCTGAGGATAGCCGAAATTTGTAAGCTCGCCCTTTGAATCAACCGTAATAGTTTGATATGTAGGGTTATTCTTATTCATAGGAAACTGAGTTGAACTCTGTGTTTGGATATTCTTAGCACTCCACGAAAGCTCATTGCTCAGCGAATACTCAAAGGAGTTATTATTAACCATCTGTGCGCTCAAACCGCCGTCGGCAGCAAATGCAGAATCGTCAAGGCTGATACCGTACAAATGCGGCGAAACCTTGTGACCGACCGAAGCCGAATTAATATTAAGCACCGAATGCATCGATGCGTAAACAGGCACCGTACTGAGCGTTACAAGTGCAAGACTGATTATCAATGAAATGATTTTTTTCATAAATTCTCCGTTACAAATACCAATAATTCATATCAACAAAGCGTGAGCCGACCGAGTCAAGCTCGCCCTGCTGAGTATACTGCCAAATATCCCAAGAGCCTTTATATGTAACCTTACTGTTATAATCGGCAACCCATATATAAGCGGATTTAAGAAGCTTTTCCGTCTTAATCTGAGTGTTGTAGGTTGAGCTGGAGGCATAAACACCGCTTTGATAGCCTGCATCCTCAATCGTCTTACAAAACGCATTAATGATTTCGGTGCTTTCGTCCTTGCCGAGTGATGCCTCATACAGCCTGCCGACAGGCTCGCCGTCCTTTTGCGCATACTCAAAGTCGAAAAAAACAGGCAATGAAATATCATATTTTCTAATATGGTGCAAAACAAAACGAGCTTCCTCGCGAGCCTCCTTAACGGTTGTGGCTTGGGTATAATAATAGACTCCGACAGGAATACCTGCCTCGTTTGCACTCTTCAAATTTTCGTCAAACCTTTCATCAAGGCATATATTTCCGTTTGCATAGCCTGTATATCCCACACGGGCTATTACAAAATCTACCTCGTCCTTGAGCGTGTCCCAATCAATAGCTTCGTTATAATACGAAACATCAATTCCAAACGCCTTATCCTTATTCAAATCGGGCAAGGGATTAGGGAGCTTTTTGCCTGACGAGCCGACAACGGTGCATATAATCAACGCAATTACGGCAATAATCACAGCCACAACGGGAGCGATATTTTTACCTGAAAAAAAGCGTTTGTTGATTTTTCTTTTTATTCTTCTCTTTTTTCTTACGGGCATTTATTTAAGTGTTCCTTTATTCAAAAAGGGCGTTACAACGAACGCCCCTAAAATGCTAAATATTAAGCTGATGCGTCAGATTGATACCTCAAGGGCTATCTTATAAAGCTCCATATCAATAGACTTTTTCATATTAAGTGCCTCAAAAATATCGTGGTCAACAACGCTCTCTTTATGAGCAGCAACAACACGATTGCCGATATTGTTCATAAGAAGCTTTACTGCATAGTTACCCATTCTTGTAGCCATAACTCTGTCTCTTACGGTAGGATAACCGCCACGCTGAGTGTGACCGAGAACAGTTGCTCTTGACTCAACGCCTGTCTTTTCCTGAATTTCTGCGGCAAGCTCGTGAACATCAATATCACAGCCCTCTGCAACAACAATGATGAAGTGCTTTTTATCTGTAAGCATAGTCTTACGCATACGCCCAATAACATCCTTTTCGATGTCAACAGGAATCTCAGGAATAAGGATTGAGGTTGCACCGCAAGCAATACCTGCATTAAGAGCAAGGTAGCCTGCTCTTCTGCCCATAACCTCTACAACAGAGCATCTGTCGTGTGACTCTGAGGTGTCACGAAGTCTGTCCACCATTTCCATAATGGTGTTAAGGCAGGTATCATAGCCGATAGTGTAGTCGCAACAAGCAATATCGTTATCAATAGTACCCGGAATACCAACGCAAGGGATACCTCTTTGGCTAAGGTCACGAGCGCCTCTGAACGAGCCGTCACCGCCGATAACAACAACGCCCTCGATACCGAACTTCTTACAGGTATCAATAGCCTTTTGCATGCCTTCCTCGGTTGCGAACTCCTTACTTCTTGCAGAATAAAGGATTGTACCGCCTCTGTTAATAATATCGGAAACAGAGCGAAGGTCCATTTCGATAAAATCGCCGTTAATAAGACCGTTATAGCCTCTTACAACGCCGTAAACCTTAATTCCGTTTTCACAAGCTGTTCTTACAACTGCACGCACAGCCGCATTCATACCCGGTGCATCGCCGCCGCTTGTTAATACTGCGATAGTTTTCATAATCTAATCCTCCGTTTATTTACAAACACAAATTAACTATATAAATTAAATATTATAATATAGCGACATATTATATTTATTTTACTTAAAAAGGCATATGTTGTCAAGTATTATATAATTACAGCAACATTTGACTCGCCCAAAAGGCTTTTCAGCTCATTAATCAAAGCATCGTCCGTGGCCACAAAATTACTTTGAGGGGCAATTTCATACTTGCGTGTATCCTCAAAATAAAAGTACAGCGGCAGACTGCCTTTATGGCTCGACAAAATTTCCTTTGCCCTACCGACATTTTCGTCGGAATGAGTGCCGAATTTCAAAAACAAGCCGATACGCTTTTTTCTGCTTTTCTGTTTTTGCAAAGAAGCATCGGGGAGCGAAACGGAATTTACCAAAATTTTAGGTTCCTTATCCTCCTCGACCGAAACCGTACCGTTTACGGTAACGACATTACCCTGTGTGATAAGCGAAGCGTAGCGTGTAAAGGTGTTAGGAAAAAGAATAACCTCTACCGAACCGTACAAGTCTTCAAGCGTGACAAATGCCATATTGGCTTTATTTGAGCGTGTCTGCTTAATCGTAATATGATTAACGATTCCGCAAAGCGACACCCTCTCGGAGTCCTTTAGCCTTGCACCCTTTTTGCCTGCCTCCAACACATCATATGTTTGAACACAGCCCGACGATTCAACATAGTCGCTGTATTTATCCATAGGGTGACCCGACAGATAAAGTCCCGTAATTTCCTTTTCCATCTGCAAAAGCTCGCTCTTTGAAAATTCTTCAACCTCCGGAAGCTTAACATCATCCGTCGCTCTTTCGCCGCCCAAATCGAACAAGCCGACCTGACCGTACATAGTCTTGCGATAACGCTCCTCGATAGAAGAAAGTAACAATGAAAGCACCTGAAGCATTTGCTTACGATTCGCTCCCAAGTTATCAAGCGCACCGCAACGAATAAGACTTTCAAGCGCACGACGATTAAAGCGAGAGCCTTGCATACGCTCACAAAAATCCTTTAATGAGGTAAATCTGCCGTTTTCTCTCTCCTTGATTATATCCTCGATAAAATCATTTCCTACGCCCTTAATTCCGAGCATACCGTAATTAATGACTTTATCACCCGAGGCGGTAAAGCCTTTCATAGAGCTGTTAATATCGGGCGGAGCAAGGCGAATACCCAATCGCTTACATTCTGCGATGTATCGGGCAACCTTATTTGAATTATCCAAAACCGAGCTTAAAAGTGCCGCCATAAATTCTGCCGTATGATGCACTTTCAAATACGCACAGCGATACGCAACAAGAGCGTAACAGGCGGCGTGAGATTTATTAAACGCATAGGAAGCAAAGTCGGTCATTTTATCAAAAATAGAATTTGCGACAGCCTGGGGAATGTTATTTTTTGCACAGCCGTCAACAAAGGAGGCACGCTCTCTTTCCATAACATCGTGCTTCTTTTTGCTCATAGCACGGCGAACAACATCTGCCCTGCCGAAGCTGTAACCTGCAAGCGAACGGAAAATCTGCATAACCTGCTCCTGATACACCATACAGCCATAAGTATTTTTCAAAATCGGCTCAAGCATAGGAGTTTCGTATTTAATGTCCTGCGGATTATTTGAATTATGCACAAAGGTATCTATCTGACTTGCCGGACCGGGACGATAGAGCGAGGTTGCCGCAATCAAGTCCTCAAGGCAGGTAGGTTTCAAATTAGTCAGCATTTGCTTCATTCCGCCCGATTCAAACTGAAAAATGCCCTCAGTCTGTCCCAAAGCAAAGATTTTATAGGTTGAGGCGTCGTCAATGGGAATAGAGTCAACCGACACACCCGACGCTTTGGCCGAATCATTTATAACGGTGAGCGTTCTCAGACCGAGGAAGTCCATTTTAAGCAGTCCGAGTTCCTCAAGGGTGGTCATAATATACTGCGTTACGACCAAGCCGTCATTCGTGGCAAGCGGAACATAATCAGACACGGGGTCGTGAGTAATAACAACACCGGCTGCGTGGGTTGAGGTATTTCTCGGCATACCCTCCACCCTGCGTGCGGTATCAATAAGTCGCTTAACCTCTGCGTTATCCTCCATAGCGGCTCTGAGCTTACTGCTCTTTTTTACAGCCGTATCAATAGTGATATGAAAATCATTTGGGATAAGCTTAGCGACAGCGTCAACCTGATTATACGGCAAGCCCATTACTCTGCCCACATCACGAATTGCCGCCCTTGTTTGCAGAGTGCCGAAGGTCACTATCTGAGCGACATGGTCGGCACCGTATTTTTGGGTTACATAATCAATAACCTCCTGCCGTCTTTCATAGCAGAAGTCAATATCAAAGTCGGGCATAGAAACACGCTCGGGATTAAGAAAACGCTCAAAAATGAGGTCATATTTCATAGGGTCAATATCCGTTATGCCTATGCAATAAGCGGCAATAGAGCCTGCACCCGAGCCTCTGCCCGGGCCTACCGGAACGCCCTTATTCTTTGCGAAATTAACGAAATCCCAAACTATCAGGTAATAGTCCGTATAGCCCATCTTTTCGACTGTTTCAAGCTCATATTCAAGCCTGTCTATATAGGACTGGGGAGGATTGTCACCGTAGCGTCGGCGCATACCCTCACAGCATTTCATTTTGAAATACTCAAAGTGATTCATATTATCGGGAGTTTCAAAAAACGGAAGCTTTGTATTGCCGAACTCAAAATCGAAATTGCACATATCGGCAATGCGTGCGGTATTATCCACAGCCTCGGGAACATCAAAGAAAAGCTCTCTCATCTCCTGCTCGCTTTTCAGATAGAAATTATCCGAATGAAATTCAAGTCCCGTATCCTCGCCCAAAATGTGATTGGTCGCAATGCAAATCAGCACCTGCTGAACATCCGCATCCTCTTTATTTACATAGTGAACATCATTAGTGGCAACAAGCTCAATGCCTGTTTCTCTGCCGAGGCGTTTAACGCCGTCGAGTACAACCTGTTCCTGCTCTATGCCGTGATTTTGAAGTTCTAAAAAATAATTGCCCTTACCGAAAACCGACTCGTACCAAAGAGCCGCACTCTTTGCACCCTCATAATCTCTCTGCAAAAGAAGCTGCGGTATTTCACCTGCAAGGCAGGCAGACAGGCAGACAAGTCCCTCGCTGTGCTTTTCAAGCAGGTCACGGTCTATTCTGGGCTTAAAATAAAATCCCTCTGTATAAGACTGTGACACAAGCTTAATTAAATTCTTATATCCCGTCTCATTTTTTACAAGCAGTATGAGGTGATTATATCCCGAATCAAGCGCCTTATCCTTATCATAACGGCTTCTCGGCGCAACATAGACCTCGCAGCCGATAATCGGCTTTATGCCCTGTGCCTTGCACTCTCTGTAAAAATCGACTGCACCGTACATATTGCCGTGGTCGGTAATTGCAAGAGAGGTCATACCCAGCTCCTTTGCACGACTAACAAGCTCGCCGAGGCGACACGCACCGTCGAGCAGGCTAAACTGTGTATGCAAATGGAGATGTGTAAACATAATATCACCTTTTTTATATAATGCCTATCGTAAAAGTCTCAACGACTACCGTTGTCAAGGGGGAGCCTGTGAGATACGGGAGGCTATAAAGTTAAAGTTCTTTAGCGATTTTTACAAGGCGGGAAAGTCGGTGGTTTACTCCGCTTTTGGAAATCGGCGGGTCAAGCATTTCGGCAAGCTCGCCGAGAGAAGCCAACGGATTTTCCAATCTGACCTCTGCCATTTGGCGAAGTCCGTCAGGGAGGCTGTCCAGCCCCTGCTTGTCCTGAATTTTTAATATTGCCGTTAGCTGCGGTGAAGCTGCCGTAACGGTTTTTTCTATATTTGCAGTTTCGCAATTTGCCCTTCTGTTGGCGCTGTTGCGAATTTCCTTAACGATTTTAACATTCATCATATCGAACATACTCTTGCCTGCTCCCATAATATAAAGGCAATCCTCGATTTCCTCGCTGTCCTTAAAATATATGATGTTATAACCCTTACGATTTGTGAGCTTAGGAGAAAGCTCTGTTTCTCTGAGTGCAGTCATAAGGCTCTTTGAGAGGTTCATATACGGCACGCTGAACTCTAAATGATAATCCTTTTCGGGAGACGACACGGCACCGCAGGCAAGAAACGCACCACGAATAAAAGCCTTTTGGCAATCGTCACATATGAAATTCGAGAAATTGATTTTTAAGCTGGTTTCGCCCTTTTCGTGGCCGAAATACGACATAATTCGAGCAGCATTAACGCTCTTTCGCACCGACACGGTAAAAAGCTTACCCGACGGAGAAGCCGAAAGCTTTGCCTTAACGGAGCAAAGCTCAGCAAGAAGCGATGCAAAAAGCTCGGCAATTTCCTCGCTCTTTGACTGAAACACGACGGAATAAAACGAAAAGCTCTTAGAAAAAAGAGCCATTCCGTAAAGAAGACTCTTTTTACAACAAGCATTTTCCTGTTCGATTTTTATAAGTTCATCCTTAACCTGAGAAGAAAATGACATAATATGTACTACCTATTTTTTTGCTATATCTCTATGATTTACCGAAACATTGTCCCAACGCCTTGAGAAATAATCCTTGAGTGCCTCGGCAAAAACAACGCTACGGTGATTACCGCCCGTGCAACCGATAGCGATAACAATTTGGCTCTTACCCTCACGAATATAAAGCGGATTGAGATAATCGAGCAAATCCTTCAGCTTTTCGAGAAGTATATCCGACTCCTCAAAGCTGAACACATAATCCTTAACCTCTTTATCAAGACCGGTCTTATCCCTCATAGCCTCAATCCAGTACGGATTTGGCAAGCATCTTACATCAAGTACAAAATCTGCGTCGGTAGGAATGCCGTGCTTGAAGCCAAAGGACACAAGGTGAATATTCATAATCTCACGCTCGTCGCCCAAAAGAATTTGGGTAAGACGGGTACGAAGCTGATTTGAAGTTAAATCAGATGTGTCGATTACATGGTCGGAGTCCTGCATAACAGGAGCAAGAAGCTTTCTCTCGTATTCAAGCGCCATTTCGGTAGAGCCGTTGAATTTATCGGCAAACGGGTGCTTTCTGCGAGTAAGCTTATATCTTTTAAGCGCAACATGAGTTTTAATATCAAGGAATATAGTTTTTACAACATAGTTATCGTTATCAATAAGTCTTTGAACAGAATTATGAAACGCATCATAAACACCGAGTGTACGAACATCGGCAACAATAGCAATTTTATTATATGCGTCCGACTTTTCGATAAGCTGAATAAATGTACCTATAAGCTCGGTAGGCATATTATCAATACAATAATATCCGATATCCTCCATAAAGCTCATAGCCGTTGATTTTCCTGCGCCGGACATACCGGTCAATAATACTATATCCTTCATACTTTTACTCCGTTACTCTGATTTCCATTTCTAAATTAACGCCCTTTTGCTCCTTGACCGTGTCGGAAACTTTCCTGCATAGCTCCAGAACATCCTTACAGGTTGCGCCTCCTGTATTTATTACAAAGCCTGCGTGCTTAGTGCTTACCTGAGCGCCGCCCTGCTTCATTCCCTTTAGATTACATTCCTCAATAAGCGCGCCTGCAAAGTAACCCTCGGGTCGCTTAAAGGTTGAGCCTGCCGACGGATATTCGAGAGGCTGTTTATCCTTTCTTCGTGAGAGGAAGTCCTCCATACGAGCCTTAATATCGTTTGGATTGTCCTTTTTAAGTCGCATATAAAGTCCCGTAACAATACAGCCGTTATCATAATACGCACTATGACGATAGGAAAGCTTCAAATCATCGCCCTCAAGAAATCCCATATTTCCGTTTTCGTCTATATGGTCGCAACGATAAAGCACATCTCTCATTTCGCCCCCGTAAGCGCCTGCGTTCATAAATGCCGCACCGCCGCAAGAGCCGGGGATTCCGTAAGCGAACTCCAAGCCACTCAGCCCGTTTTCAAGCGCAAAGCGACAAACTTTCATAAGCTGCGCTCCCGCCTGAGCATATATAGTTTCATCATCAATCAGCTTTACCTGTGACATACCCTTACCCATTTGGATAACGACAGCGTCGATTCCGTCGTCGGAAACAAGCAGATTAGAGCCGTTTCCTATGACGATATATCTGATTGAATCAGCTCTGCATTCCTTAATTACAGAAGCCGTCTGCTCCTCGCTTTCGGGAAAGAGCATAAGCCTTGCATTACCGCCTATCTTAAAGGTGGTGTGCTTACTCATAGGCTCATCTATGCTGTAAGGAATGTTATTTTTCTTTACAAAATCAAGTATTAAATCCAAAGCCTCACCCTAATTAATCGCCAAGAAGAGCCGCACCGATAATTCCTGCATCGTTACCAAGCTCAGCCTTAACAACCTTTGTCTGAATCTTAGAATAAACGCTGTATCTCTCGCTGTCGATATATCTGCGAAGCGGACGAAGAAGAGTCTCGCCCTCATTGCAAATGCCGCCGCCTATACAAATAGTTTCCGGCTGGAAAATATTTACAAGGTTAATGAGACCGCAAGCAACATATTTAACATAAGCGTCAACTACCTTAATGCCTGCTATATCGCCTCTGCGCATTGCATCAAATGCAATTCTGCCGTCTACCTTACCGCCGTTTGCCTCAACAAGCTCGTGCATAACAGAATCGGGATACTTTTCCATAGCAGCCTTTGTTTGATTAATGAGAGCAGTAGCGGAAGCGTAAGCCTCCCAACAGCCCTTACGACCGCAGGTACAAGGCTCGCCGTCAACAACGATAACGGAGTGACCGCACTCACCGCCCGCATTGTTTACACCGGCAACGATTTTTCCGTTAATGATAACGCCGGAGCCGACGCCTGTACCGAGAGTTACGGCAATAAAGTCCTTTGCGCCGTGTCCCGAGCCTGCCTTAGCCTCACCGAGAGCCGCACAGTTTGCGTCGTTATCAACATAAACATTCTCTATACCAAGTCTGTCAATAAGCATTTTCTTAGCCTCAACATTAACGAAGCCGAGGTTATTAGCAAATTCAATAACGCCGTCCTTATTAACAGTACCCGGAGTACCTATTCCGACAGAACAAATGTCTTTAATGGTTACTCCTGCCTGAGCCATAGCCTCTTTACAAACCATAGCAATATCGTCAAATATTTCGTCAGCCGATCTCGGAGTGGCAGTAGGTGTCTTGGCCTTACCGACCATCTCGTACTCGTCGTTTACAACTGCGGCAACAATATTTGTTCCACCCAAATCAATACCAATTCTCAACATATATGCTTCCTCCTATTATTCCCATTCTTCAAGGATTTTTTCGTTTGCTTCTACATCCTCTATTCCAAGATTTTGCATAAGCTCTTTTGCGCCGTTAAAGCCCATCTTCTTTTGACGGTTATTCATCGCCGCCGTTTCTACAATGACTGCAAGATTTCGTCCCGGTGTAATAGGAACGGTGATTACAGGCACATTAACATCCAAAATGCGGAAATAATCGTTATCTATTCCCAATCTGTCGTATGCCTTAGTAGCATCCCAATCTTCAAGCTTAATAACCATATCAATTTTTTCGGTAGGCTTAACCGCACCCATACCGAAAATTCGTCTGGCATTAATGATACCGATACCTCTAAGCTCGATAAAATGTCGAATGTTACTCGGTGACGAACCCTCAAGCGTTGAATCGTTCACCCTTCTGATTTCAACAGCGTCATCGGCAATAAGGCGGTGACCTCTTTTAATAAGCTCAATAGCGGTCTCGCTCTTACCTGCTCCGCTTTCGCCCGTAATGAGAACACCCTCACCGTAAACCTCAACCAACACGCCGTGTCGGGTAATTCTCGGTGCAAGCTCACGATTAAGAAAAGCGATAAGTGACGCAAGAAAAGCAGAGGTTTCCTCGTCTGTTCTCAGCAACGGAACATTATACTCGATACAAGATTCAACGAAGTAATCAGGCACTTCAAGACCTCTCGTAACAACAGCGGCAGCCGGATGAAGCTCAAGCCAATAGCCGAGTGCCTTCTGCCTTTCGTCATCGGACATATTTAGCATAAAGCCAAGCTCTGTCCAACCCAAAATCTGAATACGAGCAGGGTCAAAGTAGTCCGTATAACCCGCAAGCACGATGCCCGGACGGTTTACTTCCTTTGATTTAATTTCAATTTCCTCAGCAGGCTTAGGAACATAGATTATCTCAAGCTTATGCTTTTCGATAATTTTAGCCAGCGTTACCGAATATTCAGCCATAGCGCACCCCTAATAAGTCATTCTCATTTATTATATAATAAAGCGTAAAATTAATCAAGTAGAACGAGGCTGATTTTGGGATAAAAATTATTTTACTTTTACAAGGCATTGTGTTATAATGTGTCAAATGAAATTTCTATAAAAAGAGAGATAATTTTTATGAGCGAAAGGCTTAAAATTGCCATCGGCACGGAGGCATTTCCGCCAACGATTGACGGCATAAGCACTGTGGCGAAATGCTATTCAGACATAATAAACGACAGGTTGGGCGAAGCGGTAATAGTTACCCCGAAAAATCCAAACAGCGAGGACTACAAATATCCGTATGAAATATACAGATACAAGAGCCTTTTCACCTTTGGCGAGGGCTATCCTGTCGGCTGGCCGTTCAAAAGACAGTTTGCCGAGGATATTATCGGCAAGGGCTTTGATGTATTGCACTCACACTGCCCCATTGCCACAAGCTACTTTTTCAGAAGAATTAACAGAATACAGCGTATCCCGCAGATTTTGACCTATCATACGAAGTACGAATATGATTTCGACCAGAGAATCAAATCGCTTGCCATAAGGCACAGGGCATACGGATTTTTATTAAACAACATCAAAAGTGCCGATGAAGTTTGGGTTACAAGCAAGGGAACCGCAAGCAGTCTGAGAAAAGTCGGATATGATGGTGATTTTATCGTTATGCCAAACGGGTGCGACCTGCCGAAGCTAAACTGCACGGACGAAATGAAGGCAATGATAAGACGAAAGCACTCCATTCCCGAGGGCGTGCCGATACTGCTTTTTGTCGGCAGAATGATGTGGTATAAGAATTTAAGAATCATACTCGACGCCTGCAAGCTGCTGAAAGAAAGCGGCAGAGATTACAGAATGGTAATCGTAGGAATGGGTCCCGAGGAAAGCGCAATCAAAAAGTATTCTAACAGGTTGGGATTAGGCGACAAGGTGATATTCACCGGTCAAATTCTCGACAGGCACGAGCTTCAGATTTACTACGGGGCGGCGGATATGCTTGTATTTCCAAGCACATTTGACACAAACGGATTGGTTGTTCGTGAAGCGGCAGCCTCTGCAACACCTGCGATTGTTGTTGCAGATTCGTGCGCAAGCGAAGGAATCACCGACTGTGAAACCGGCTTCATTTGTCTTGAATCATCAAAGAGCGTTGCAAGCGTAATAGACCGCATTGTCGACAACAAGGACTTGCTCAACAGGGTCGGTCAAAACGCAAGGGACAACATCTATATCAGCTGGGACGAGAGCATAAACAACGCATATAACAGATACCAAATCGTTATAGATAAATTTAACTCAACTCCCCACGAAAAATACAAATACTAAACGAATACAAAAAAGCAGAAACAATGCGTTTGACATTGTTTCTGCCTTTTTTTATTATGTCTGTTTCTGCTTTTTATATATTGTGTCTGTTTCTGACCTTTAGTCGCTCCATAGCTCTTGCAAGGTTTGCCTGAGTTTGATAATACTCATATACGGAATGCTCCTGACGGAGTTGCTCCTCGGCTCTCTCCTTTGCCTCCTCGGCACGACGAATATCGATTTCCTCGGGAAGCTCGACAGAGATACAAACAATATGTGCCTCATTGCCGAAAAATTCAAGGAAGCCCGAACCTACAAAAGCCTCAATCACTTCACCGTTTGCGTCGGTAATTTTCATTTCGCCGAACTCAATCGGTGCAACGGTATTCTCGTGATTTGCCAAAAATCCGCACAACCCCTCGTCTGCAACAGGGATTACAAGACTTCTGCACTCGCCGTCAAAGAACACCTTATTAGAAGCGACAACCTTTAACTTAAATGTATTCATACAAATCACCCATTAAAGCGTTTTTGCCTTTTCGATAGCGTCGTCGATAGTGCCGACATTAAAGAATGCCATCTCAGGGAGGTCGTCAACCTCACCGTCAACAATAGCCTTAAAGCCGCGAATAGACTCTTTAATCGGAACATATACGCCCTTTAAGCCGGTAAAGGTTTCTGCAACATGGAAAGGCTGTGACAGGAATTTTTCAATCTTTCTTGCACGGAATACGGAAAGCTTATCCTCGTCGGAAAGCTCCTCCATACCGAGAATTGCGATAATATCCTGAAGTTCCTTATACTTTTGGAGATACTCCTGAACCTTACGGGCAACCTCGTAATGCTCCTCGCCCACTACATCAGCCTCCAAAATACGAGAGTTACTCTCAAGAGGGTCAACAGCAGGATAGATACCCTTTTCTACAATCTTACGAGAGAGAACGGTAGTTGCGTCAAGGTGCGCAAAGGTTGTTGCCGGAGCAGGGTCTGTAAGGTCATCGGCAGGTACATAAACAGCCTGTACCGATGTGATTGAGCCGTTCTTTGTGGAGGTAATTCTCTCCTGAAGCTCGCCGACATCGGTTGCCAATGTAGGCTGATAACCAACGGCTGACGGCATTCTGCCGAGAAGTGCGGACACCTCTGAGCCTGCCTGAATAAATCTAAAGATATTATCAATGAACAAAAGCACATCCTGATGTTCCTTATCACGGAAATACTCTGCCATTGTAAGTCCTGTTTCGGCAACTCTCATTCTTGCTCCGGGCGGCTCGTTCATCTGACCGAAAACAAGCGCAGTTTTATTAATTACGCCCGATTCCTTCATCTCGTTCCAAAGGTCGTTACCCTCTCTTGAACGCTCACCTACACCGGTGAATATTGAATAACCGCCGTGCTGAGTTGCAACATTAGTAATAAGCTCCTGAATAAGTACGGTTTTACCTACACCCGCACCGCCGAAAAGACCGATTTTACCGCCCTTTTGGTACGGAGTAAGCAGGTCGATAACCTTAATACCCGTTTCAAGAATTTCTATTTCCTGGCTCTGTTCGTCAAAGCCCGGTGCTTTACGGTGAATTGACCAATGCTCCTCGTTTTCAAGACTTTCCAAATCGTCGATGGTTTCACCGACAACATTGAACAGTCTGCCAAGAGTTTTTTCACCGATAGGCACTTTAATAGAGTCGCCTGTTGCGGCAACCTGCATATCCTTATACAGTCCCTCCGAGGCAGCGAGCATAATGCAGCGTACGGTGTTGTTGCCAATATGCTGAGCAACCTCCATAACTGCCTTTTTGCCGTCATTTTCTACCTCAAGAGCCTCCTTGATTTTAGGAAGGCTCTCTGTGAATTTTACATCCACAACAGGTCCCATAACTTGTGTTATTTTACCATAATTCATAATTCAATTACCTTTCTGAAAGGTTAGTTTCAAGCCGTAATTTATAGCTACTGAGTATGCTTTGCACCGCCGCAAACCTCACTGATTTCCTGAGTGATTGCCGCCTGTCTTGCTCTGTTATACTGAACGGACAAGTTCTTAATCATATCGCTTGCGCTGTCCGACGCATTTTGCATTGCCATCATACGAGCGTTATGCTCACTGCAATAGCTTTCAACCAATGCACCGTAAATAAATCCCGATACATATGCAGGAACGATATGTTCAAATGCCGACTTTACATCAGGCATAAACACAGCGTCGTCGTATTTATCAACAAGGGAATTTTCCTGCTTATTGATATTTTCCCTCTTTAGAGGCAAAAGCTTACTGCACTCGGTTTCTACCGTCATAGAATTTATCATTTTAGTGTAAATAATATGCACCTCGTCAATTTTCTTATCAAGGTAGAGCGAAAGCAATTTTTCACAGATATGTCTGGCTCTGTTCACGGTAGGATTTTGAGCCGTGTACTTAAAGCTGTCGTCAACAGGGATATTCTTTTTTTCAAAATAATGTCTGCCTATTTGACCGATAACAAACAGCATATCGTTGCTTCCGTCGCCAAGTGCCGACTGCTCTGCAAGCTTAATAACATTATGGTTATATGCGCCTGCAAGTCCCTTATCGGCAGTAACGACAAGATATGCGATTACCCTATCGTTGCCCTGCTTATTAGGTCTTTCGTCGAAATAAGCCAAGCCGGCCTCGGGCGCAACATCCAAAATTTTTGCAAGACTGTCCTGAACCATTTCAAAATACGGCGTAGTATTTTTCAAATCTTTCCTTGCCCTTTGAAGCTTTGATGAGGACACCATATACATCGCATTAGTGATTTTCATAGTGTCGTTAATCGACTTCATACGGCCTTGGATTTCTCTTGCGTTAGCCATTATATGCCTTTCTGAATTCGTCAACCGTACTCATAATCGACGCTCTTATATCATCGTCAATCACCTTTTGAGTATTGATTTCGGACATAATTTCACTGTGATGAGTTTCAAAATAATCAAGCATTTCTGCCTGGAATGCCTTTACCTCATCCCTTGGCACATCAACAAAGCACTTACCTGTTGCGGCAACAAGGGTTACAACCTGCTGTGCAAGTGACATAGGATGAGTAAGAGGCTGTTTCAAAAGCTCCATAAGACCGCCGCCGTATTTAAGCTGTGCCTTTGTATCCTCGTCCAAATCAGATGAGAACTGAGTAAATACTTCCATCTCTCTGAACTGTGCAAGGTCAACACGCAAAGAGCCTGCCGCCTTTTTCATAGCCTTTGTCTGAGCCGCACCGCCTACACGAGAAACGGAAAGACCGACATTTACAGCCGGACGCTGACCGCTGAAGAAGAGGTCGCTTTCAAGATAAATCTGACCGTCTGTAATAGAAATAACATTAGTAGGAATGTATGCGGATACATCGCCTGCCTGTGTTTCGATAATCGGGAGTGCGGTAATAGAGCCGCCGCCAAGCTCGTCGCTCAAACGGCTTGAGCGTTCAAGCAATCTTGAGTGAAGATAGAATACATCACCCGGGTAAGCCTCTCTTCCGGGAGGTCTGCCTAAAAGAAGCGAAATTGAACGGTAAGCAACAGCGTGCTTGCTCAAATCGTCATATACAATAAGAACATCCTTGCCCTGATACATAAAGTATTCAGCCATAGAGGTTGCGGCATAAGGAGCAATATACTGAAGCGAAGCAGAATCCGACGCACTTGCACAAACGATAATTGTGTAATCCATTGCGCCGTTCTTTTGCAAAGTGTTTACAAGCTTTGCAACAGTAGAAGCCTTTTGTCCGATTGCGTTATAAATACAGATACAATCCTTGCCCTTTTGGTTAATGATAGTATCTACGGCGATAGAGGTTTTACCTGTCTGTCTGTCGCCGATAATAAGCTCTCTTTGACCTCTGCCTATCGGGAACATACTGTCGATTGCGAGAATACCGGTCTCCATAGGAACGGATACGGATTTTCTGTCAACTATGGTAGGAGCAGCCTGCTCCAATGCACGAAAGTCGCTCGCCTCAATATCGCCCTTGCCGTCGATTGCCTCGCCGAGAGCGTTTACAACTCTGCCGACGAATTTATCTCCGACAGGCACGCCTGCCTTTTTATAGGTACGCTTTACCTTTGTACCCTGCTCGATGTCCTCGTCAGAGCCGAACAGAATACAGCCGATAGAGTTAAGCTCAATATTCTGCACCATACCCTTAGTGCCGTTTTCAAATACGACGATTTCGCCGTACATAGCGCTGTCAAGTCCGACAACGGTTGCGATACCGTCGCCTACCTTAGAAACCTGACCTACTTCCTCACCGTCTGAAGCAATGTGGAAATCCTTAACATTCTTACGAAGCACAGCCAAAACATTTTCGTTATCGCCATCGGCGTGCTTTGCGCTGTTCAAAAGCTGTTCCTTGATGGCGTTCATCTTTGCTTTAAGGGAGAAGTCATACTCCTTGCCCTCAACGCTGATAACGAATCCGCCTACAAGGGATTTGTTCTCTTTAACATCCACCTGAACATCCTTGCTCTCGGTTTCCTTCTTAATGAAGTCAACAATGCCCTTGAGCTGTTCATCTGTCGGAGGAGTTACACAGCTTACAGTTGCGTGAGTAACATTATTCTTTTTATCAAGCTCTACAATGTACTTGTCGATAACTTCCTTTAAGTCGTCGCACTGACAATTTTTTGACAGCGTAAGAATAAAGGATTTTACCGACGGAGCAAAAAGCTCGTCAATAACCTGCTGCTTTTCCTCATCGGAATAATTCGGATTATTAAGCGTTTCTCTCAATTCGTTGCTGGAGGCCATAAGTCTGAGAGCGTCCTCGAGAGAGCCTACGCCAACCCCTGAAGAAAGCAGCTGCTCAATATAAGCATCAAGATTTTTAATCATTTTGTTCACTGCCCTCATTCAAAAATTCATCATATATTTTACTGTCTGTTTCGGCTGAAACGGTCTGACCGACAACCTTTTCGGCAGTTTCGATAGCAAGCTTGGCAATTTCCTCCTTGACTGCCATACGAGCGTTTTCGCTGTCCTGAGCAATCTTTTTCTGAGCATCTGCCTTCATTCTTGCTACATCATCACTTGCCTTGCCGACAATTTTATTATACTCAACCTTTGCCTTATCCCTTGCGTCGCCGATAATAGCCTTAGCCTCGTCGTTAACATTAGCAATTCTTGCCTCGTAATCGGCAAGCTTTTCGTCTGCCTGCTTTACGGTGTCCTCTGCCTGCTTAAACTGCTCGTCAATCATACTCTTACGCTTTGTAAGAACTTTTTTGATAGGCTTGAGCAAGAACAATCTCATAAGCAAAAAGAATATGATAAGGTTTACTATTGTCCAAAGCAAATTAAAATCAAACTTTAACATTTGCTGTTTTCCTTTCGATAATTTGGATTCGGATTATTCTACTTTACCATAAAGATAATCAAAATTGCACCGATAAGACCATAGATAGCGGTAGCCTCGGAAAGAGCAGCACCGAGAATAAGTGTTGTCTGGATTTTACCTGCCATTTCGGGCTGACGAGCCTGAGCCTCTACTGCCTTACCTGTTGCGATACCGATACCGATACCTGCGCCGATGCCACACAAAAGAGCGATACCTGCTCCGATTGCGATAATTGAACCTGTCATAATTTTATCTCCTTAAATTAATTGTGTTTTGCCCCGCTAAAATATCAAGGGCGTAATTCTTATAATCAAGCGGCTGCTTTAGCCTGCTTTTTTGCTTGCTTTTTAGCCATTTTCTCGGCTTTTTTCTGAGCCTTACGCATTTTCTTTACTTCTTTCGGTTCTTCCTCCGATTCTTCTACCGCTTCCTGCAAATAAATAGCAGTAAGGAATACGAAGATATACGCTTGAAGAAGTCCGTCAAACAAATCAAAGTACAAACTGAGAACAGCCGGTACGCCGAATTTCATAAACGGTACAGCCTTAACAAGCTCCATAATAGTAAACGCTGCAATGATGTTACCGAAAAGTCGCATACAAAGGGACAGCGGTTTTGTAAGCACCTCCAGCATATTGATAGGTGTTACAATCCAAACAGGCTTTGTAAATTCCTTGAATCTTCCGAGCAAGCCCTTATCCTTAAAGGCGCAATACTCAACAAGAACGATTGAAGTAAGTGCCATAGCCGCAGTAACCTGCATACTCTTTGTAGGCGGCTTAAAGCCTAAAAGACCTATCATATTCGATATGCCTATAAAGAGTGCCACACTCATAAGCCACGGTATGTACTTTTCAACTTTCGGTCCCATGGTCGTTTTGAAAAATGCCTCTGCTTTTTCGTAGCACATTTCGAGAATCATCTGACGCTTTGAGATATTGCCGCTTACTTTAAGATTTCTCGTAAGAAAAATCGCAACAATCGTCATAACACCAATGATAATCCACGACACAACTGTGCTTTCGTCGAACCCGATATGAACGCCTTTTACATCGAAGCCGAAAACCTCATCGATGTTAAGCTGCTTTTGCAGTTCTTCCTGCAAATCAACGCTCATCGCAATGGGTGCCATTGTCATTAACATTCCTCCGTTTCTTTCGTAATAACAATGTTAATTTCTTAACTATGTTTACCCTCATTATAGCACTCAAGAACTTTTTTTCAATAGATTTAGTGAAAAAATTAACGCTCTAAATGGTAAATTTGCAAGATAAAAACTGTAATTTTTTGTGTAATTATCACAATAAATATACATTTAGTAAAATCTCATTATACAAATAGTTCGCAAAGTATTAATTTTTCGTTTCGTTATATAAATCTACGACAATATATCCACCAAAGCGATTAAAAACAGCACTATGATATGTAAAAATATCAAAATAATTATTTACTTTATAATGGTTTTACTATATAATATAAATTTGAAACAGACAGCGGTGCTGTCGGACAGGAGGTCAATATGGCGAATAATCAGAAAAAGATGGTTGATGACATCACATCAATGGACGAGGATTTTGCAAAATGGTACACCGATGTGTGTAAAAAGGCAGAACTCGCAGAATATACCAGCGTAAAGGGTTGTATGGTTATCCGACCGTACGGCTATGCGATATGGGAAAACATACAAAGAATTTTGGACGGTATGTTTAAGCAGACAGGGGTTGAGAATGTATGTATGCCTATGTTCATCCCCGAATCATTACTTCAAAAGGAAGCAGACCATGTTGAGGGCTTTGCTCCGGAATGTGCGTGGGTTACCCACGGCGGAAGCGAGCTTCTTGAAGAGCGTCTTTGCGTAAGGCCTACTTCGGAAACGCTTTTCTGTGAGCATTTCAAGAACATTGTTCACTCACACAGAGATTTGCCTAAACTTTATAATCAATGGGTTTCGGTTGTAAGATGGGAAAAGACCACAAGACCGTTCCTGCGTTCAAGAGAATTTTTATGGCAGGAGGGACACACCCTTCACGCTACACCCGAGGAGGCTATCGAAGAAACCGAAAGAATGCTCGGAATATACACAAAGTTCTGTCAGGAATATCTTGCAATGCCTGTAATTCAGGGACAGAAAACAGACAGCGACAAGTTTGCAGGTGCAGAGCGTACATACTGCATTGAGGCACTTATGCACGACGGCAAGGCGCTTCAGGCAGGCACAAGCCACTATTTCGGCGACGGCTTTGCAAAAGCATTCGACATTCAATTCTCGGACAAAAACAACAAACTTCAATATCCGCACCAAACCTCATGGGGCGTTACAACAAGACTTATCGGTGCAATCATTATGACGCACGGTGATGACAACGGACTTGTTCTTCCGCCTGCCGTTGCACCTATTCAGGCTATCATAGTACCGGTTGCGCAGCACAAGGAAGGTGTACTTGAGGCGGCAAACGAGCTTTGCGACAGACTCAAGAGCGTATGCCGTGCTAAGATTGACGACAGCGAGAACTCACCTGGTTGGAAATTTGCAGAGTACGAAATGAAGGGTGTACCTGTAAGAATTGAGCTTGGCCCAAGAGATATTGAAAACGGTCAATGTGTAATGGTAACCCGTCACAACAGAGAAAAGACTATTGTTCCTCTCGACAAGGTTGAGAGCGTTATTCTCGAAAAGCTCGAAGAAGTACGCAACGGAATCTATGAAAAGGCTCTCGAAAACAGAGAGCGTAAGACCTATGTTGCACACAATCTTGATGAAATCACGGCAGACCTTGAAAAGAACGGCGACGGTTTTGTAAAGGCTATGTGGTGCGGCGACGAGGCATGCGAGGACAAGGTTAAGGAAATCACAGGCGTAGGCTCAAGATGTATTCCGCTTGAGCAAGAGCATTTAGATGACAAGTGCGTATGCTGCGGAAAACCGGCTAAATGTATGGTTTACTGGGGCAAGGCATATTAAATAACAGCGCAAAACGGGTGTAATTGTGTTTTTGCTTATAAGCAGTATTCTTATATCTAACGCCTCCCTTTTTAAGGGAGACATAAATTACAAACAACCTGCTCCAAACGGAGCAGTCAAATAAAACAATAACAATACAGGAGGCAAATTATGTCAGTATTAGTTACAGGAGGACTCGGTTACATCGGTTCTCACACCTGCGTTGAGCTTATGAATGCAGGAATCGACGTTGTTGTTGTAGACAATCTTTACAACTGCAAAAAATCATCATACGACAGAATCAGGGCATTGGTAGGCAGAGATTTTCCGTTTTACGAGTGCGACATCCGTGATTTCGACGGACTTCAAAATGTATTCAAAAACGAAGAAATCGACAGCGTTGTTCACTTTGCGGGACTCAAGGCAGTCGGTGAAAGCTGTGTAAAGCCTCTCGAATATTTCGACAACAACATCAACGGTACACTTGTACTTCTTGATGCAATGCGTAAGAACGGCTGTAAGAAAATCGTATTTTCATCATCAGCTACCGTTTACGGAATGAACAATATTTCTCCGCTTACCGAGGATATGCAGGTTGGCGGCGTAACAAATCCTTACGGCAGAACAAAGCTCATCATTGAACAAATGCTTCAGGACTTATACGCAAGCGACAACGAGTGGAGCATCTGTCTGCTTCGTTACTTCAACCCAATCGGCGCACATAAAAGCGGCACAATGGGTGAAGACCCTAACGGCATTCCAAACAACCTTATGCCGTATATCACTCAGGTTGCTATCGGCAAGAGAGAGCAGCTCGGCGTATTCGGCAATGACTACGACACGCACGACGGCACAGGCGTAAGAGACTACATTCATGTAGTTGACCTTGCACTCGGTCATGTTAAGGCAGTAGAAAAGGTAAGAGCCAAAAAAGGACTCTTTATCTACAACCTTGGCACAGGCGTCGGATACAGCGTACTTGATGTAGTAAAGGCTTTTGAAAAGGCAAGCGGTAAGGAAATCCCTTACACAATTATGCCGAGAAGACCGGGCGACATTGCTACCTGTTACAGCGACCCGAGCAAGGCTGCAAAGGAGCTTGGCTGGAAGGCTGAAAGAGGAATCGAGGAAATGTGCGAGGACTCTTGGAGATGGCAGAGTCAAAATCCCGACGGCTATCCGGATTAATTTAAGACAGACGATAAAGCATAAAGCACTGTTCAGGCTAATTGGACAGTGCTTTAACTTTACATTTTATCGTTGCAAACATAAATAATACGGCAAATAAAAAAGCGGCTCGGAAACACTCCAAGCCGCCATTATATTTTTAGTGATTATTTATTAATCTGCTTTGAATACTTTGCAAGATATACAGTTCTCATAAGGAAGCATTCTGCCTTTGGAACATAGTGCTGACGATTGAATATATCGCAATCAATGGCAGCAGCACAGCCCTTGTCCATAATAATGTCAAGCGCCTGCATATCGCCGTCGTTATTGCCGACAATCATAGCACCGTTACCCTCGATAAGAACGGCATTTCTTCCGCTGATTGCTCTGCCGATTTCCTTAGCACATTCATCGGTATCGCCGTCAATCCACGGACAATTTTTAACATCAAGACCTACGATTTGTGCAAAGTCGTCAATCATAGGTGTCATATTTTCGCCTGTTGCAGAAACTGCAACTGCGTCGGGAGTGGCAATCTGACGAATCATAGTGCAATCATCGTTCTTATAAATTGCTCTGTGGATTTTTTCAACCTTAGGAGCAATTCCGTTAATACCCAAGCCTGTTTCCATATCAACATCAACGCTCGTTCCGCCTACTGTAAGAGTGAAAATATTTCCGTTTCTTACAGATGAGCCAAGGTCGCAGATATGCTCAGGCATCTTGCCCGACTCGTGCTTTGCAAGGAAGAAGTTTCTTCTGTCCTCATCTGAATATGAATCAGCCCAAGAATGACGAAGATAGTTATCCTTAATCACCTTTTCACAGCACTTTTCAAGATTTTCTGCAAGTGCAAATGCGTGGTCATAATCATCACCCATAACAAGTGCGCCGTGGTGCATAAGGTTAATTGCACGACAGCTCGGGTGCATCATAATGCACATTTCAACCTTTCTGCGAAGAGAATCGGTTGTTGACATAGCGTAATCTGCACAAGGAACAGTATCACCCAAAACGCCCTTAAATTCATCATACACATTAGTAATATCCATACCTGTGATAGAAACGATTGTCGCTGCTCTCTGATGAGTATGGATAACAAAATCAACAGTAGGATGATGACGATAAGCGGCAGCGTGAACGCCCTTTTCGCTTGAAGGCTTAATGTCGCCCTCGTGTGAGCAATCCGCAATATTTACAACTACGATTTCATCAGGAGTTAAATCCTCATAGGATCTGCCTGACGGAGTAATAACAAACTGCGTGTCGCTGATACGAGCCGAAACATTACCCCATGTACGAGCGATAAGTCCCGATTCAACAAGCTGCTTGCCTGCTTTAACAACGAGTCTTTTAGCTTCTTCAATTTCGTAAGCCATAGTTTTCCCCTTTTAATTTACCTAAATTAATGTCTGATTTATAAGCGACAAACGGGCGGTTGTTGAGCCGCCCTTTTTATGCCGTTAATTAATAATCAATCTTCTCGCACTTTGAGAGTACCTTATCGAATCTCTTAATGCACTCGTCGATGTCTTCCTCGGTATAAGCACTTGAGGTATAGAGACGGGAGCCTGCAAGAGTAACAAGTCCCTCTGCCATATAAGCAGCACCCATATACTGCATTTCTGTCTGGCGAATACCTGTTTCTTTAAGAACCGACGGAATAGTCCAAGGCTTCTTCCAGTTAATTCTGAAGTGCATTGTAGCAACAGTGTGAAGCTGGCAAATAGAGCCTACATTGTAGCAAACGAACGGAAGGTCGTACTTCTTAATTGACTCGTTAAGACCTTTAACAAGTCTGTCAGCCATCTGACCTGCAACCTGACAAGCGTTTCTCTTTTCAATCTCGCAAATTACAGTATAACCTGCACAGCAAGAAATAGGAGTAGCTGCCATAGTACCGCCACACATAGCCTTATGAATCTTCTTGCCCTCGGCCTTATCAAGACCTGCGCCGAGATACTTCATAACCTCTCTGTGTCCGCCGATACCGCCTGCACCCGGATAACCGCCTGCGATAATCTTACCAAAGATAGTAATATCAGGGTCAATACCATAATAACCCTGTGCGCCTGAAAGACCGATACGGAAGCCTGTAACAACCTCATCACAAACGAGGAGAGCGCCGTACTTACGGCAAAGAGCCTGAACGCCCTTAGGGAAGTCCTTATCTACCGGACGGGTAGCTGATTCAGGACCGCATGGCTCGATAAATACAGCAGCAGTACCGCCACGGAACTTATTGATGATGAGCTTCTTCTCAAGATCCTTGAGGTCATTAGGGAAGAATTCCTGAGTATGCTTAAATACGAACATAGGAACACCGTGTGACTGAAGGTTAAGAGTACCCGGTACACGCATACCCCAAGCAAGCTGGTCAGACCAGCCGTGGTAAGCTCCACCCATCTTAATAACATTCTTATGACCTGTTGCAAGACGAGCAACACGAACAGCACACATACAAGCCTCTGTACCTGAACCGAGCATACGGAACATTTCTACCGAAGGAACGCACTCGCTGATTTTCTTTGCAAGCTTATACTCATAAGGGTGGAACAAACCTGTTGAAGGACCGCAATCGTCAAGAAGCTCCTTAACCTTTTCCTTAACTACATCATCGTTAGAGCCGATGATTGTAGGACCGCCTGCCTGAAGGAAGTCGAAATATTCGTTTCCGTCAATATCATAAAGCTTATTGCCCTTAGCCTTTGTCATAACGATTGGGAAAGGATAGTTGAATGCAAGATTGTGCTGAACGCCGCCCGGGATTACATTCTTAGCCTCTGTAATCATTTCCTTTGACTTAGCGCACTTCTTCTCGAAATACTCCTTCTCATACTCCTTGAGAGCAGCTCTGTTAATTGAATAAATTGGTTTTTTGATGAGTGCATCAAGCTCTGCCGTAAGAGCAGCAGCATTAGGATACTCTGTAATAGCGAATCTTGTATCCATATATATTCCTCCTTAGAATTTATAGTGAGCGACGGCTCACTTTGTGTTTAGTGAGTACCTGCTCACAGTATTTGCAATTTAAGTATATCACATTTCAACGATTTGTCAACTTGAAAGCAACATAATTTTAGTTATTTTTGTTGCATTATATACAGAATAATGGTACTATACCAATAGTGAATTTATGCTCACCGAGGGAGATTTGGCGTATTTGCACAAAATGAAAAATAACACTTTGTGCAAGATTACAAAATTCAAAAAAATTATGACAGAGAAACGATATAAGGAGGCTTTCCAACGAGCCTCAGAGGAAAGAAAAGAGAAAATTTTGGAGGTCGGGATAGAGGAATTTGCCTCCAAAGGATATGAAAATGCGAATATTAATATCATTGCAAAGAATGCGGGAATAAGCATCGGCTTAATGTATAAGTATTTTAATACGAAAGAGGATTTGTTTTTCACCTGCCTGCAAAGAGGAATGTCGATTTTAGACGAGACAATCGACGACATTCTCAGAAGCGACGACAAGCTGATAGTCAAGGCGGAGAATTTAATCAGAGCAATCTGCCGTTTGAGCAATAAAAACGGAAATTATATCAAGCTGTATAATGAAATCACATCTCAGCGCGATTCCGCAAAGGCGATAGAATTTGCAAACGAAATCGAGGCGCAGACTGCAAAAAAATACATTAACTGTATCACCGATTCGCTCAAAAGCGGAGATGTGCGTCAGGATATGGACCCGAGGCTGTTTGCTTTCTTCTTTGACAACCTGCTGACATCATTGCAGTTCAGCTACACCTGTGATTATTACAGAAGCAGATTTAAGCTTTACACGGGGGTTGATGTAGAGGAAATGAGCGAGGAGCAAATTGTCAGACAGCTTCTTAAATTTATCGAATCGGCATTTACATTTGAAAAATAAGACAAGATTTCTGTCTTTTGGAGGATAATATGAGCAAATATGTAATTACCTATGACATCGGTACTACGGGAATCAAGACCTGTCTTATCGAAATCGACAAGGAAATGAAAATTCTTGCATCGGCTACCGAGGGCTACAACCTTTATGTTGACGACGAATGCGGCGTTAAGGGCGCCAGCGAGCAGGATGCAGACGAATGGTGGAACGCTATGTGCGTAACCACTAAAGAGGTTTTCAAAAAGTGCAAAAAGGTTAAAAAGGAGCAGATTGAGGGTATCAGCTTTTGCTCTGCCATGCAGGGACTTGTTCTCGTTGACCACGAGGGAAATTGTATCCGCAGACCTATGACATATATGGACCAGAGAGCGAGAGAGGAAATTAAAAAAGGTATCGCTCACGGCGTTCAGATTGCAGGTGCCGAGGTTACAAAGCTTCTTAAATATCTCAAATACACGGGTGCTGTTTCGTCATCTGTCAAGGACCCGATTTGGAAATACAAGTGGGTTGAGGCTCACGAGCCTGAGAATTTCAAGAGAATTTACAAATGGCTCGATGTAAAGGAATATATGATTCTGCGTTGCAGCGGTGAGTTTGTAATGACAAACGACTCTGCTTTCGGCACATTGCTTTATGATACCCGCAAGGGACATGAGGGCTGGTGCAAGCCGATTTGCGATATGGTAGGCGTTAATATCGAGCATATGCCTGTAATCAAGGCAAGCACGGAAAAGGTCGGCGAAGTTACTGCCAAGGCGGCTAAGGAGCTTGGATTAGCCGAGGGTACTGCTGTTTACGGCGGCGGCGGAGACGCTTCGCTTATCGGTGTAGGCGCAGGCGCAACAGAAATCGGCGACACCCATATTTATTCAGGCACTTCGGGCTGGGTAGGAACAGTTGTTCCCGAACAGCTTGTCGACGCAGGCGCAATGATGGCGGCAATCGTCGGCGCAAATCCCGAAACATATAACTATTTCGCAGAGCTTGAGACCTCTAATAAATGTATGGGTTGGGTTAAGGACCACCTTGCACTTGACGAGATTGGCGTTTTCCTTAAAAAGTACGGTCATAAGAAGGATGATTTAGAGGAGCAGAGCTTTAACCTTTACGATTATCTTGAAGAGGTTATCGACAGAGCAAATCCGGGTGCTGACGGCGTTGTATTTACTCCGTGGCTTCACGGTAACCGTTGCCCGTTTGAGGACCCTAATGCTGCCGGTATGTTCTTTAACATTCACCTTGAAACAGGCAAGACAGAACTTATCAGAGCAGTTGTTGAGGGTGTATGCTTCCATATGAGATGGATGCTTGAAAGACAAGAGCAAAAAGTAGCTAAATATAAAAAATCAAATGCAGTTCGTTTTTGCGGCGGCGGTGCATTAGGTGCTTCAACCTGCCAGATTCTCTCAGACATTCTTCAAAGAGATGTTGAGGTTGTGGACTCGCCTCAAAATATCGGTGCAGTAGGCGCAGCAGCTTGTATCGCAGTCGGAACAGGTATGATTCCGTCAATGACCGATGTTAAAAAGCTCATTCCGGCAAAGGTTACATACCATCCAAACAGAGCAAATAAAGAAGTCTATGACAGAAACTTCAGGGTTTTCAAAAACCTGTATAAGTCAAACAAAGAAAACTTCGTAATTCTTAACGGATAAACTAATTTGGTGTTATTAATGACTAACAAATCTATATCAACCGAATATAAAAAATACCTGTCCTCGTGGTCAATGACCACAGGATCCGGCAAATTTTACAGCAAGGTGTCACGCAAGCTTTTTACATATCACGATACATTAAAAGACTGTCTGACCTGCGGAGTTTCTCTTGAAAAATATGTAAATTCGCTCGATAGAAGCATTTCAACAGGAAGTGAATCAACAAGATATATTTGCCTAAGTGAAATATTTAAGGATGTCGATATTAATGATAAAACTCGTTTTATTGACATCGGTTGTGGCAAAGGCAGGGTTGTAAACTTCGTTCATCATCTTAATAAAAACTGTCAGGCAACGGGAATAGAATTTAATCCCGAGGTTGCAAGCTTTGCAAAGAGTTGGGCAGATAAAAAAACAAATGTCACAATTATTAACGGTGACGCATTTAACATAAACTGTGACGATTACGACATTTTTTATTTCAACCGTCCGTTTATGGAGGAGACCTTTAAGCAATTTGCTGAGAAGATGAACCGAGAACTGAAACACCCCGCAACTGTCATCTGCTACGCCGACAGTTATATGTCGAAGCACCTTAAAGATTTGCCTCATTGGAAAAGAGTAAAACGAGGCGTGCTGTATAAAAAAGGTATTTGGATTTATTCCTATTACCCTCAGCTTTATTCAATATTAAAATTCAATCCGGAACAATAAGACAAAGACCGCACAAAATGTGCGGTCTTTTCTTATTCACAGTTCTTTTTCCATTTATTATAATACATTTTTAACGTCGATTCCAGCCACATTATATTATATTCTCTATGTACTTCATTACACTTATGGGCACATTTCTTTAATTGTATACAATCAGGTGCTAAAACACATTCTTTACATTTATCAACATAAGGAATCCTAACCTTAAATGAATTATCCAATTCCGTATCTACTATACCTCTATTAACATCACCAACTGTCACTAACGGCATTTCGTGATGGCATTTATTAAATTTACCATTTGGCAATATGCTATAAGATTTGTCGCTGTCTGCCAAACATTTACTTTTAACAGGAATACTGCTTAAACTTTTCGGCATTAACATATTAGAATTCTCAAGCCTATCAAATAGAAGTTTACATGATTTAATGACCTTCTTCATTTCTTCCTGAGAATGTGGTTTGTAATAATCAAATAAAAATTTTGGATACGCATAAAAATATTCATTATCCTTAAATCTGTTCTCAAGAGTATCTATTAATTTCAAAAAATCTTGTAAATTATCACTTGAAACATTGAATCTTACATTCACTTTTACATTTTGTTTTATAAATACTTCTATATTTGTTAAGACACGCTCAAAAGCATTGCCATTATCACCTACATAATTTTTAATTTTATTATAAATATCTTGCGGGCCATCGAGTGTAATTTGAATCCAATTCAAATGCCATTCTTTAACTGCGTGTAAAATTTTTGTTTCGTCAAATAAATATGCATTTGAAATCATACTCGATTTATAATCAATATTATTCTTAGAAAGTTCCGAGCAAATTATATCAATTACTTTTGAATTTACCATTGGTTCCCCGCCGAACCATCTTATATGTATCGTTCTGCCATCATATTTTTTAATTAAAAAATCAGCAACATCATGCGCAGTTTCTTCTGTCATTGAAGAAATCGGAATTTTAGATTCATAACAGTATGGACATCTTGCATTACATGCATAAGTCGTAAAAATAAAGTAAAATCTTTCTCTGTCAAAATCAAAATTATTTATTAAAGTTCTTGTTTGTTCAAGTCTATTAAGTTCATCTGTATTCTCGGACACTATAAAATAGTTCTTTATAAGTTCTTCAAAGCAATGCAATTCTCGAAAATTTGTTTTAATATCACTTGAAGTAACATCAGGAAAGAAGCACAAACAATGTGTAAAACTGTTCCAAGCTAAACAACCCTCATCAATATCGATTAATAACGCAAAATGACTTAATTTTAATTCATCTTCTCTATTTGCCGGATTCAAAAATTTTTCTACTATCGAATTTTCATTAAAAATCTTATACATTACTTACCTTCTCCGTATAATCATAAACAATTTACTTCAACCTTAAAATAACCACTTTTCTTTTACTAAAAAACAAGGGATACAAAAGTATCCCTTGAAACACAATATGTATTTTTTACGGTAAATGCTTAGTCAAGCTTATCTTCACCTGTATCAATTTTACCGTCACCAGATGTAGTAATTACATCCATAACCTGGAACTTTTCAAGTTCTGCTACTGGCTTTGTATATTTCATTTATATTTCACCTCCTAAATTTACTTATATTATAAGTGAATAAAACGATCCACCCATAAACATATTTATGCATTTGGGGCAGCTACATAATCCCTACAAGAATCAGCATAAACCATCATTGCATCAAGCAAAGTCTTCAAAGAGCCTGTCTTGCTCATAACGAATGTTTCTGCAGTGTACTCCATGGTGTTACTTAACGCTTTGCCGTCCAAGTCACAAATTGTATAATAAACCTTATTTCTAATCTGGCTTACTGCCAATTCGTTAAAGTCAAATACAATTTGTCCTGCTTTAGCATCATAGGAGAAACATTCCGGATGTTCACTGTAGTTAATTAAATATTCCTTACCACCATCAACCTTTACTTTAACAGCAATCTTATTAAGATCGTCTTCAGTAACAGGTGCACCGGTTCCTGTAGCACCGAGCTTGAAACGAACTCTGACTGCACTATCAAGAATAAGTCCAACAGTTTTCCATCCTCTGGTCGGATTATCAATTACTGCAAATTTTGTATTTTGAGTCTTTTTGTAAAGCGGTGTTACTACTGATGATCCAAGAGCCATTTGTTCTTCTGAAAGAACGGAAGTAGCAAAAATATCAGTATTATAGTTCATATAAACCTGTGCAGCTGCACCATACTTCAACATGTCTACAAGCATTCTCTTGTAATTTGTCTTATTTGCGTTAGCCGGCTTTTCAATCTCGCTCTTTGCATAAGCTGCTATTGATTTATAGCTATAGGAAGGACCTGGAGCAACTATTCCGTCCTTAGTTACTGCATAGAAGACTATGTCATATGTATCCAACATATTCTGAGGATTCATCTGATCATATACATATTGATATCTGCCGTCTTGAAGAATTTCAAACTTATCAATCGTTGTCTCTGCTTTTGTACCAGTCTTTGAATTTACCTTATTTACTACAGCATATACGCTGTCAAAATTACTTGGGGTAATTCTTGAAGCAGCGACCTTGAGATTAACCGCAATATTCGAACCAAGTGTCAAGTTGATAGCACTAGGACGAAGAGTTTTTGTATTAGCAATTGTTTTGTCTTCAGTCTCACCACATGTTTTACACTTTCTGGTCATTACTGTGTCAGAAACATTATATACGGCCTGTTCCTTTACAGTCCATTCGCCCCATGAGTGAACATGAGCGGTTTCGGACTTAGTTGCGCCGCAGTCAGTACATGTGTAAAGTGTTGAGCCGTCGTCCTGCTTAACGCCTGTATCCCAATTATGATTCTTTGCAGTAGCAACTGCTGTATAAGTAGCGTCAGCCGTAGCTGTCAAAGCAGGCTCTGTATCCCAAGCATAAGTATTATGCTGAGTATCGCTGATCTTTTTAGCCTTAGGAAGTTCAGGAACAACTACTTTTGCGCCCTCTTCATATTCAGCCTGAGAAATTACAGTGCCGTCTTCATATACAAACTTAACAGTGTACTTTGTAGAAGCGATGTTTTCATTCTTGCCCATGAAATCTAATGATGTGCTGCCTGTGTATGAAGTAGCAGTGTAAGTCTTATACTCCTCTACCTTACCGCCGTTAGCGATAGTTTCGAGATAGTATGCAGAATCAGCATCCTTAGAATCAGCAAGTGAGAATGTTACAGCACCCTTGCCAACAATCTTAAAGCCGAATGTAGCAAGTACAGCTGTATTTTTGAATGTGTTTACGCCAACTGTCTTAGGTGCAGTAAGGTCAACAGCGTCTTTGCCGTCCTGTAATGCGAAGTTAGCCCACATAGTTTTCTTATCAGCATCAATGTAGGAAATTTCACCTACTGTGCTTTTTTCTCCGTTATAAATAGCGTTTCCGCTCTGAGCAGTAATCGCTTCATAAGGCATAAAGCCTTCGGAGCCTCCAACTTCAGGAGAAGCTTCAATAAGTTTATCGCCATCAGTGTTGACAGCAGCAGGAACGATATTGTCAGAATACTTAATTCCTACCTGAGCAGCAGCCAGGGAAGAGGTATTCTCAAGTAATACGGATACTGTAAAGAAGTCTCCAACACCATAAGTATGCTTTGAGGAGGCCTCGGTAATAGTACCGGTTACTTTATTATAATCCAATTTAGCAGTGTTAAGGCCGGATTGATCAAAGCCATCACCGGAATCATCAATATATGTTTGATGATTAGGAGCACTATTTGCGTAATATGCGCCAAACTGAAGCTGAACATTAGAACGAGTTTCGTTTGCAGCGAAAACCGTCATTGGTAATGAACATACAACCATTAATACTGCCAAGAGGACTGCTATTGTTTTGCTAAATGATTTTTTCATTTAATAGTTTCCTCCGTAATTTATAAAATCAGTTGAGTATAATTAACAGTTTTATAAAGGAAAGTTCTGAATATTGTAGAATCAGCCTCATCAAAAACGCCGTCGCCGTCAAGGTCGAGCTTTGCCTTTGAAAACAGTGCAACATCAGTAGCATTAATTTTGGTATCTTTATTAAAGTCTACCACGCAAATGCCTACGTTGTCAAGCCTTATTTGATTATAATCAGCCTTTTCCGCCGAAACTGTTATGGTAATTTCTCTGTCGATAGTGGATGAGCCACTAAATACAATCTTATATTCGCCTGCGGTAACATCAGCGAATTTATACGACCCGTCTTTTGCTGTGGTTGTCGTAGCAACTACTGCATCGCCGTTTTTAAGAGTTGCGGTAACACCTACTGCCGGTGCGGTAGAAGCCTTACCGGTAAGGTCAGACGCAACAGACAAAACACCGTTTACATTAAATTCGGTAACCACAAAGTAAGGAGACTCGTCGGCTGTCATTTTATATGTCTTATACTCGGTAGCAACACTTGTATCAAGAACATAACAGTCATCTACGCCGTCCTTATACGATGCTTCAATGAAGCAACGCTGAGGGTCTTTTGAAAATGTGAATACATCTGCGAAGTCGCAGGATGATTTAACTGTAACGGAAAGTGTCATCATCACAGTGCCATTTGGGTCAATTACATGCGAATCAACGACAGATGGATCATCACTTTCAGCGATTTGGAAAACAGAAACTTCACCGTCTTGAGCTTTTTTACCGCCCAGTTTCATCGCTTTATTTTTCTCTGCATATGTAGACCTAATATAAATAGATGAAAAGCTTTCAGCGGTATAATTTGCAGTCAACTCAACTACTGAAACAGCCTTCATTCCTGAAAGTACGACATCAACGGTATAGGTGTTATTTGCAACAAGTCTGTTGCCGTCAACAGCCTTTCCGGCAGTGTCATAGAAATTACAGGACAAATGAGGTGTTTCCGTGCCGAGGGTACCTGCCTCGGCATTTGCACTCATTGGGAGTGCTAACATTGAGATTATCAAAATTAAACAAACGAATGGGGTAGTTAAGAACCTTTTAATTATGTTTTTCATTGAAAAACCCCCAAAGTTCTTTTATATCGGCTCCCCGAGGGTACTCCGACGAGGAGCCGAGGACACTAAACCGTAAAGATTTAGCAGAAAATTTAATTAGGTAATTAATCTAAAAGATTATATATTATATATACTCTATATAATCAACAATTATTACTTAAAGAGTAGCGTTGTAATTAACGCCTGTCTTCAAGAGGCTCTTGAACTGTTCGTTAGTCAAGCCCTTAACGCCCTTCTTTGCTGTGAGAGCAGCATCGACAGCGTCAATCTTGCCATTGCCGTTGTAATCAACAGCAACTACGCCAACATTAAGGCCTTCAACCGTATCTGAGTAAGTAAGAGTTCTTGTAACAACACCGTCGCCCTTGAACTCAACCTTAGCTTCCTTACCGACAGCAACCTTAGCAGTAAATTTACCGTCGTTTGCTGTTGTTGCAGCCTTCTTACCGTTTACATATACATCAACATTTGAAAGAGCTGTTGTTCCAACAGTACCTGTGCCGTCGATTGCCTCGTATACAGTACCGGATACTGTGTACCAAAGCTCATTATCAGCAAGTGTAAGTGCGTTTTCAGCAATTACAAGATCTTTCTTAGCGACATATGTATTCATATAGTTGCCGTCCTTAGCTTCCTTAGCAAGGTTAGCTGCCTTAGCAAGACAATATACAAACTCGTTCCAAGATTTCTCTGAGAACTTATCTGCACCTTTGTTTACAAGAACGCCGTTTTCAAGCGCACCCTTTTCAGGCTTAGCTGCACCGTTAAGCTTAACAGTAGCAGTTCTTGCAGTATCATCAATAGCTGTAACTTCAATCTGAGCCTTTTCAACACCTGTGAGATGCTTTAATTCAGCCTCAAGCTTGTTACCGTCATACTTACGGTCTGTTACATATCCCTTGTACTTTTTATACAAACGATTTGCTTCTTTAAGCTCTAATGATGATGCTGTTGTTGTGTAAGTATTATTGCCGGCTTCATCAGTACTTGTTACAATAGCAAGCTTTTCGCCCTGTTTAGCAATCTGTACCATCTTCTCATAAGCTGCTACATCTGCATAGTCTTCGCTGTACTTGCCTGCACGGTCTTTAATGATACCGTCAACAATCATATCGTTAAGGAGAGAAGTATCTACATTCTTCTTAGCGTACTCTACATAGTACTTGAGGTTATCCTCAAGCTGTGCGTAGAGACCACGGTTCTCTTCCTTTGTTGCCTTTACATTTGGCTTTGTGATAGTCTCAATTTGTGCATAGGTGTATGCCCAATTTTCGTTTTCATTAGCTTTCTTACCCTTTGCGGTGTAGTAGCTATGAAGTGTCTTATTATAATAATTCTTCTTTTGAATTGCACCTGTTACGGCATCCTTAACCTCATAGGTGTCCTCAACATCGGTTACACCGTAGTATGGATAAGCATATGTTGTAGTATCCCAGTCATACTTGTATGCAAGATCATTTGCATAGTAGTATGTACCGTTCTGCTTAACAACTTCTGCGCCAACCATATCCTTACCGTTCTTTACATCATTGTCTGTCAATTCCTCATTTGAGTAAACCGGAATTGTGCAATCCTCATCGATGTAGAAGTAATCGCCCTTCTGGTGAGCACCGATTTCCTTAGGAACGCTGGTAGCCGGCTTGTAAGCCTTATCACCTGAGGAAGCGGTAATCTTTTGTGTCTTAGCGGAAACGATTGTTTTTGATACGAAGCTGCCTGCTGTTTTCTTTGTTACAGGAGTAGAAACGCCTGCAAGAGCTACCTGGAACGCAGTCTGAAGCTTTCCGTAAGGATCATTGCTTCCGTCTTTCTTATAGTCTGTCTCCTGATATGGAGCCATTTCATTAGAATATCTCTGATATGCCTTCATAAGTGTATCTGCACCACTGTTATCAGCGATAATCACATGAGTTTCACCAAGCTTGCTGATTGTGCCTGCGTCGTTATATGCATAAAGCTGCATATCATATTCGCCCGGCTCAATAGAGGTGTTATCCTTATAGGACAACCATGTCGGTGCTTCTGTTGTCTTTTCAAGGTTACCAACGAAGTTAATGTTCTTTGTTGGTGTAGCTGCAGTTGCACAGCCTGAGGTTACGATCTTATAATCGAATACGGTATTCTCATACGAGCCGTCCTCGTTCTGTGTGATTTCTGCTGCAAGTCCAGACTTAACAACATCTGCATGGCTAAGAGCAATGTGAGGATATGTAGAAACAGGAACATTGAATTCTGTTGGTTCACCTGTTTTCTCATCCCATTTTTTAACATAGTTATTTGCCTTAAAGATTTGATAAAGCTCAGCCTTTGTGTATCCCTTACGAGCATAAATGCCGTCAGCGATACGGTAAGCCTCACCGTACTGTCTTTCCTGACCTTCAACCTGATAGTCATACTTTTCAAGGTTGAGGAGATCACCGGTCTTTGAATCTGTTACAACGATAGCATTTGGATAATTCTTCTTGTTTGGATCAGGAATAGCGGCATACATACCCTTTACCTTTTCTGCGCCAAGAATACCAAGTCTGCTTGCCTGCTGTGGCTTTGTGTTAGAGAATACAATGTTTTTATTAAACTTAACTGTACCAAATATCCTATTTGATGAAGTGTTTGTATCCTTAGATGTATATGACGAAACTGCTGTTGCGCCTTCAAGACCGTCAAACCAGCTGCTCTCTGTTGAAAGAGTGAAGTAGGTTTTAGCTTCCTGATTTTCGTAAACACGCTGCTTTGTCTTATTGGTGTTATCACCAAGATATACATCATAAACAGTTGTAATAGTAGCTGTTGCACTACCACCCTGTGGAGCCTTACCCTTAAGACCAAGCTTAAGTGACTTCTCAGGAGCGATAACTGTATCTGCCGGAAGAGAGTCAACGACAACTCCGAGATTACCGCTGGCTACGCAGCTCTTAACCTTGATGAAGTATCTGTCGTCTCTCTGGATTGTTCCGTTTGCATCCTTGTAGAATCTGTTAAGACCTACCGCATTGTTATTAATAGTTACATATGTATCCTTAATATCAGAAGATGAGGATACGTTAGATCTTGTAGGATCGTTTACAGAAACGGTTGCAGCGTTAAATTTGTGTTCGCCAAGCTGAGGAAGGAATCCGTCAACGAGAGAGGCAACTGCCTGAACAGCGAACATTGCACCCTGCCATGTTCCGTTACCTACATTTGTTTTAGCAGTACCTGTAAGTTCAGAATTACCGCCAAGGAATGCATAAAGGTCAGCAATGAAGATACCGAGAACACCGTTCTCCTGATTCATGTTGTCACTGCTTGTACCCTTCCATTTTGCAATATACTCTGTCTTAACAAGACTGTCGAAAGGAGTCTGAGTATTATTCATATCAGCAGTTGTAGGAAGAACCTTTGAATAATATTGACCGTTTGCTCTCTTACCGAAGATGCTGTTTACGAGTGAGCAAAGAACATCGTCATAAACGAGTGTATCAACGCTCTTGTTCATAATAGGCTCAGAAGAGAAGCAAGTGAGAACCTGCCACAAAATTGTGGAGATACCCTGAAGGCCTGTATCGCCTTCATGAACAGCACCGATGTTAAACAATGACTCAACTACTCTCTTGTAAACAAGCTTGTATGAATCGAGTTTACCCATCTCTCTGCCCAATGCGTTATTGGTTGTGACACCTGCATCGTATGTTCCGTTAAAGAGTACGCTGAGTACAGGCCAAAGAGTGTTTGCAATAGCGTCAATGTTCTGCCAAAGAGTATTGGACTTCTTAACTGCGCATTCACCGCTTCCGTCAGTAGCAACTACACCGAGAAGTGATGCAACAGCCTTTGCCTTTGTCTTGCTGGTTGTTGGGTTCCAGTAAGGCTCGTCATACTCATCAGTTGAAGCATAGTAGCAAACAACAGAGTTAAGAATTTCGAACAATGTAGTCTTATCTGTTGCAGGATTAGACTTATAAACATCCCAAACATTACCATCCTTATCACGGCAAGGAACAATAGAGTTCAAAAGATAACCTACTGCGTCACGAGCCATCGGAAGGATAACATCTGTGTAAAGATCCTTAGAATTATCACCGTTCAAATCAACTGTTGCCTCAAGCTTGCCTGAGGTTGTTACGAACTGGTCGTAGTTCTTATCAGGAAGAACATTTGAAAGATACTCATTAAGAGCGAGATAAGCAATGCCCTCTGCATCCTCTGCTCTATCCCAAGCGTCATTATGGATTGCTCTTGTAGCAACGATAATGTTGAGAGTAGAAACTGCGAGAGGAATCATAGCCTCTTCAAAGTTAGTTTCTGTAAGGTTGTTTGATGAAATCTTATCAGTGATACCATTCTTATTGTAGAAGCCGTTAAGAATGTTTTCATCAGTTGCGTTCAAAGCGTATTCAAACAACTTGCAAGCATTTGATACAAGTGTCTGTGCAATAACCTTGACATCCTTTGAACCGTTTGTAAGGGTCATTTCAGGAAGCGGAAGGTCTGTTCCGTCGCTGAGACAAGTTTTAGCTGAGTTAGGGAAGAAGTCCTTAACTGCCGCAGCAAGAAGGTCGTTACCTGCGAAGAGGATGTTCTCATACTTTCTGCCCTGCTTGCCGATGTTTGCAATATACTCTTCAATGAAGTTAGTAATATTTGTTGCACCGGTCTGCATGAGGTAGAGGTTGATAGGACCTGTCTGCATATTGAATACTTTATCTGCGAGTGGGCTGTAACGAAGCTTACCAAAGAGAATGCTCTCCTTGCTTCCAAGCTCTGTGTAATAGCCGTTGCTCTTGTCGAGGTCTCTCCAGTTATACTGTGGGTCCTCTACAACAGCTCTGTCATACTCAAGAGAAGCTCTAACTTTTTTCTTAAGTTCATCAGGGGTTGCGCATTTCTGTGCAGCGTACTGAGACTCACAATATTTATTGAACTTTTCCTGTGTATAGTTGTTTTCCCAATTTGTCTTGTCTACTAATTTATTCTCAACAAGCCAGTAGTAGTATACATTATCAAAGTTTCCGCCGTGGCCCTCGTACCAATCCATATCGTTATTAACACGCATTGTTGCAAGAGTCGGCTTGAGTGTTGAATGCCAAGCAAGCTTTAATGCCTGGTCAAGAAGCTGGTAGATAGTGCTCTTATTGCTGATGTCGAGCTTATCGTCACCATATCTGAATATGTAAATCCAGCCCTTACCCTTATCATATCTGAGGTTAGGGTCATAGCCGAGAGCCGTAGAAGCCTCAGCGATAGTATCGTCGTTTTCAGGCTTGTTGTTAGCGTCAAGCCAAGCCTTAATCTTCTTATAACGAGATACAGACGAATCTGTTACGGCAAATGTACCGTCCTCCTGCTTCTCGAGAGCATAAGTCATTTCTACCGAAATTTTATTAATGAACTCGTTAGCAAGCTTATCGAAAAGCTGTACGTCGTAGTTCCATTCTTTAGCTGTTACAGAAGTATCGTCCTTATATTTAGGATCGCCGAGAAACTTCTTAAAGCTCTTGATTTCTTCTTCTGTAAACCAGTTTGTATTTTCAAAAATAATGTTTGCAACAAGGTTGTAAACAAGATTTGACTGATAACCGCTCCACATGCCGAGGAGATTACCGATAAGTCCGTATACATCAACGGCACTCTTTACGATACCGAGATCAAGCTCACCCTTGAGGAACTTACCGATTACGTTATTATTCTTGTTGCCACCTGCATTGAGATCGTTTGTGTTGTAATAGATTGCCTGTGCCAAAGCCATTACGATGTCCTTAGCATTCATCACTGAACGGAACGATCTGTTACACTTAGAGATAACTCCGTCACCCTTATCGGTTGACTTAAGAGCGTCTGATGATATTGGATAAAGGTTAATCTTACTAACATCGCCGCCAACAAGACCCTTGTAGTTTTCGAGAATGTTACGAATCTGAGTACACAGGTCGAGAACACCGTCAACGCTGTCAAGGTAACCGTTAATACTAATCTTAACAACTACATAGTCAAGGTTTACTTGGATTGGTGCGATATTTGCCTTTTGGAGAACATCATCAACATAGTCTAAAAGTGCTTCACAAGTTTGTTCATCTGTTGTTTCAGCCCATGCCATAAAGTTAGCGGCAAGATTGGCGTCGTGTGAGTCATCTGTTGACTTAGCGAAAACAGTAAGCACACCTGTAAATGATGAAGCGAGCATCATTACAGAAAGAACAATTGCAATTACTTTGCGTGCAAAAGTTTTAGATTTTTTCACTTCTTAAATTTCCTCCATAAATGATTACGATAGTATGTCCGCCGATCATCCGTCTGTCGCCTTCTCTGACCAAGCCGTAATTCTTCACGACAGAAAGAGGGGTACCCAGCCCGACAGGATAATAATTCGTTACAACGGGATACTTCACGCACTATCATTTAATCATATTATTACTAAAATGTCAAGATTTTATATTAAATATTAACAATATATAAAACTTATTTACATTATATGTATGCAGTTTTAATAAAGGCGGTTTGGTCGCTCAAATTGTTTCCGAAACTTTAACTAAACGTGAACATATTTTTAACAAAAAGGCGTTGATTTTTTGTCACAGAGGGTGTGTCATTAAGTTAAAGTTAACAATTTGTTCAAAAAGATTTTACAATTAGGCAACTATTTTTTATACATTTAACGGATTATGTCTAATTTTTTCATTAATTTTTGCACTCAAAATATAGGCATTTTTTAGCATTTTTCAACCCAAAACCACAATATTTTGATTGTAAAAAACCACAATTCGCATATATAATGTAATTTAATATCGTTAATATATTAAAAAAATATTGACAATATTAAATTATTTTGATATAAATAATTTGTACTTTGTTCTTTTGTGGGACAAATGCGCCCAAAAATTAAATATTTTCTTAGGCGTAAATCTTATCCCGCAGCTCGACAGGACCAAGTCCTGTTAATCATTAAAGAAAAGGAGAGATGATTATGAAAAGAACGAGCAAAAAATTACTCAGCTTCATTTTGGCTGCAGTAATGGTTGTTTCATCTTGCTCGGTTGGATTCACAGCTTTTGCTGCCGACAACAGCAGTGAGTCTACCGGCTATTGGAACAACAACACCGATGCAGTAGGTGCATACGGTGCCATCAAAGACCTCATCGACCAATTAGTTCCGACTATCCTCGGAATCGAAGTTGAAGGCGAAGAGGGCAAAAAGCAAACTATCGGCGCACTTCTCGGATTAACAAACGAGGAAATCAAAAGTGCCAACCTCCAGAAGGTTATTGCAAAGGCAAGCCCTAAGCTTTTAACTCTTCTCGGAAAATCAACAGTCGATGACGAATCCAAAAAGAAGTTTTTGGTAAATCATTCCGACAAAACAAAAATCTCAACCTGGAACGACAAGTATCTCAAATACTTCTCTTATCTTGACGGTACAGGCAAGCAGGATTTGACATTCTACGATTTATACAAGTTCTGCGAGAACAATAAGAACAGCAGTGACGAAGGTCTTGCTAAATACTGCAATGACACTCTTGTTCAGCTCGACACCCTTCTCGGTATCTGCGTATCCGCTGAAAACGCTCATGATTCGGCATTGAATGCTCAGACTGCAGCATACCAGGCGTTATTGAATGCAGAGGGCGGACCGGAATGGGAACGTACATATCCTGTATCCGACGCAATCAAAGAGGGTCAAAGCCCTGAGCAAATCGGCAAAATCAAGGTATCCGTAGGCGAAGACTATGCAGGAAATCCTTATTACTATGAGGACGAGGAAAAAGGCACTTGCATTAAGGACCTTAAAGACAAGAACCTTATAGACGGTAAAGATTCTGCAAACGCATTCTTTGAATCACTCGGCGACAGCACAAAAGTTGCTAACCCGGCTGAAGCATTGTGTTCTTTCTTCTCTACATTCACCTCACTCATCTATAACAATTACGACTTAGGTGAAGACGGACGCTCAGTTTCATTCGGCAATGCACTTATTTACCTTATGCAGGCTGAAAAGGGCGGAAAGCCAATCACCACAAAGATGCTTGACGGAAGTGTTGAGAACATCACACTTGCAAATTACAACACCGTTCTCGGCTCAAGACTCGCTGCATACGCTCCTGACGATGCAGACAGAGACAAGAAGAAGAGCTACTACTTCTCAAAGATGATTTATGACTGTCTCTTTGACGCAGCAGGAGAAGTTGACTACTCAATCGACGGCGATATGTATATTTGGGGTCACTACGCATCAACCTCATTTGAGGCTATCAACGTAGCAAACCTTGCCATTGCTTCTGAATACGGCTCTGTCGAAGCAGCTCAAAAGGCTGTTGACGATATGAAATTCAAAGATGACGACCTTGCAGAGCTTAGCGCTCAGGCTGTGGACGGTAGATTTGAAATTCTCTACGCTTACATCAACAGCGAAAACTGTAAGCTTAACGACAAAAAGAAAGCTTATCTCAACTGGCTTTATAACTCAGACATAAACCACAACGAGTTCTCGCTCTTTAACAACGCACTCAGCGAAGGCGTTACAAGTGCATGGAACTATAAGCCGTTGAACAGCTCAACACTTCAGGCAATGACCGCAGCAAGAAACGGTGGCACAATCGGCAGTCTTATCAAGACATACAATGACACCTGCTCCGGTTTCCTTACCACAAGTGTAATTAACTCAAACAGACCAATCCTTAATGCAAACTATGCATCAAATGCTATTTTCGACTACACAGAAATCAACAAGTACGAAAATGTTATCAAGCCAAGCATTAAGGGAATCGAATACAAATATTCAAATTATCCTGTTCCTGACCAGTACATTGTAGATGTTGTAAATACTAAGATTGATGACCTCCTTGCTCAGTTCCTTTTGGAGGACAAAAGCAATCAGGCTGCTATCGGCAACCTTGTTGCTCCGATTATCAATGACCTTCTTGAGTCAAAGATTACTCTTTACACAAAGGACGGCAAAGGCGTTCTCAACAACCTTTGGAAACAGCTTTACGAAAAGCCGGTTGAAACAATCTTCAACCTCATCCCTGTAATTACAGTTGTTGTTGACGAAGTAGTTCTTCCAATCGTTCTTTCAAGCAAAAAAGACGCTAAGTACAGCGCACTTGACTTCCTTCCAAAGAACCTCGGTTGGTTCCTCTATGATAATAACAAGATTATTAACAGCAACGATAATCTTAAGGTCGGTATGACAGGCTTCAGCTTTGACCTGAACACAATTCTTCCTGCTGTTTTGACATTACTTGACAAAAACGGCGGATATGACAAAGCACACGAGCTTGTTCCTACATACGGCGAATGGGCAAGTGACAACAAGATCACACTCAAAGAAGATGCCGAAACTCAAAAGCCTGTTGCTTCTGATTTCAATCCATCTGTTCTTATGCTCACAGGCGTTTACGCAGCAGATAAGTGGCTCACAAAACTTAACCTTTCACAGGTTCTCGATGACATCGACAAGAATGCTGCCGCTGACAAGAAGCTTGATCCAAACCTCAAGGCAGGTATCAAAGAATTAGTCTTTGGCATTATTCCTCTTGCACTTGAAGCAACAAACGAAACAATCGAAAAGACCAAGGATATTTACAGATACACTAAGGAAGGCAAGGTAGATCCTGATAAAAGAATCATCCAAAGAGGACTTAACAACATCAGCGTTTCACTTCCGTATCTCTTTGATTCACTCGGTAAGAAGATTTTAACTAAGGCTAACGCTTCATCTGATTGGACTGCAGTTTATGAAGGCAAGAACGGCAAGGACGGCAAGCTTGGCACAGTTAAAAAGACATTCAACTCAACCGATAAGGTTGAACAGGTTGTAAACAACGGCGTTCAAACTCTCAAGAGCTATGCAGAGAACCCGAATCCTGCCGGTGTACTTACAGCACTTCTTGATGCGGTAATCGGCAACTGGCTCAACGGCGCTCTTGACCTTGTAAACGACCTTATTACAACAGAAAACGATATTACAAACAACATTCCGCTTGTAACCGGATTGCTCAACGCACTCGGCGGTTTCGGCGAAAAGAGCGTTCTTACAGATGTTCTCAACGGCTTCTTCGATTTGACAAGAAGCGACGACGCATCATTCACACTTAAAGAGAATGAAACAACAGGCTTTGTAGGCTTGTCAACAAAGAGCGCATTGTTCCTTATCAGCAACATCAGCTATAAGGACGGCGACACATACAAGGGACTCGTTCCTCTTATTCAAGGATTAATCGTAGGCGGAAGTGCAACAACAGGCACAACAGGTGCTTCGGCACAGGGCGCTTCGGCAAACACTTCAATTTCGCTCCAGTCAGCAGTGGCTTCTTCAAGAGCTGCTAAGGCTTCAAGCCAAACTGTTAAGGCTGCCGACGAACTTGTGGCTAAACTTGATGAGGTTCTTAATTCTCTCCTTGCAAATACCAGATTAAACGGATTTACTCTTGATTCTAACAGCGGCGTTCTTGCAGGTGCTCTTTCGGCAGTATCAAGATACATCGGCAAGGAAAACGCAAACGAGCTTATCAAGCTCCTTGACGAATACCTCACGATTTACGAAACCGATTCTAAAAACGGAAAGGTTGACAAGAAGGTATATTCAAACGATAACCTTACAAACATTGTTAAGAAAACTTATATGCTCCTTGAAAATATCGTAAATTATGCACTTTACGATATGAATAAGGCTCCTTTAGCTAACAAGGACGCAAACAGAGTTATCGCAGGTGCTATTACAGGTATTATTTCACCTGACTCGGTAGCAGTTCGTATGGACAGCTCCTACAAGGCAGCTGCTAAGGACCTCAAGGGCAAGGCTTCTTGGTCTGAAGTTAGCAATGTAAGCTTCGGTATTACAACCGGCAACAAGAATCAGTTCTATTCGGCACTCGGTCAGTCAATGAGTGGTATCGCTGCAATCCTTTCTGCTGTACTTACTTATTCGTACACAGACGCAGACAAGAGTGGCAACTTCTACTCAGAACTCTTCTACCCTGTACTTTCTGCAGTCGCTGACAAGACAGGCGCAAGCGGAGTATTGACACCGTCTGAATTCAACGCACTTACTCCTGCACAGCAGCTTATCGACGGTGTAGGCAAGCCGCTTGCAAACATCCTTGAGCAGTTCTATGACGCTCCGGCTTCATTCCTCCTCAATGTTGTTTCTGCTCTCGGCGATGTTCTCAACGACGATGCGGTTGTAGGAATCATCAACGGTGCTATCGGTCCTGTAAACAACATTCTCAAGGGACTGTTCAACATCGTTTCGGATACACTCGGCGCTCCGTCGCTCGCTAAGTATCTTGAGAGTGTAATCAAAATCTATCCTGTAAAGGTAGATATGCCTAACAAGGACATCATCATTACACTTCTCGGCTCAATCGAGGTTGGCAAAGAAGGAAACAAGAAGACACTTGCTTCACTCCTTAACCTCAAGTCAGTAGACTGGAAGGCTCTCGCAGCTTCTAAGTCATCAGGCGAAACTCTTGTTCTCATCTACAACTACCTTGCTAAGACTGTTCTCAAGTCCGATGTAGTTATGAATGCAGTAAATGGTATCGCTCCTGAGCTTGGCGCACTTCTTTCTAAGCTTAATGCAGACCAGCTCTTCTCTGTACTTACAAATGTACTCAGCATTTCAAGTCCTACCGAAATTTACTGGACATTCAAGCAGTATGCAGGTAAGATTACAAGCACATTCGTTTATCCAAAGAACATCAACTCGGCAGACGCACAGAAGGCTGTTAAGAGCTTAGACGAACTCGTAAACAATGTCTTCCCTCTTCTCAAGTCACTCGGCGTTGCAAACATTGAGTCACTCGGTTCTCTCGTAAACGACAAGCTTTATACAAACGAACTCCTTACTTCTATGGCAACAGGCATCTACGGTGCTATTGAAAAGCTTGGTAAGGAAAACGGTATTGAAAACATCACAGGCGCACTCTTCTCAACAAGCGTTATAGCTGACCTCCTTATGGACAGCTCATACGGTGAGACATTCTCCTCAGCAGCAAGCACAATCAAGAACGCAGGCAGCTGGAGCAATGTAAAGAATGTAAATTGGGGCTTCAAGAACGGCTCAAGCAATGCTCAAAAGGGCTTCATCAACGGCTTGGCAGCAGTTCTTCGTCCGCTTAACGACCTTCTCACAGTATTCCTTGCAGACGGCAAGGCACTCGGTGACAACATCAACCTTGATGAAATCATCAGCGAATTAAACTTTAACACATCATTCGACATCGCAGGCGATTCAGACGCAGGCTGCACCGTATATCTCAAGATAGCAAACGGCGTTCTCACTGCTACAATCGACAGCAAGATGAGCAATGATGATTCCGACCTTACAGTTGACCTTAACGAAATCGTTAAGAATTGGAAGCTCGGCACATTCGGCACTAACGGATACGAAAGTGCAATCGTTCCTCTTCTTGAGGCATTTATGTGCAAGGGCGTTAAGACTTACTCAGAATACATCGCAGATTATAAGAAGGCTAAGGACAATCTCCTTATCGACATTCTTACTCCTCTCTTTGGATTCGTAAACGAGGCTGTTGCTGCTCCGGCAAGCACACTTACAGCAGTTCTTCCAAATCTTGCTTACTTCATCGACGGTAACGGAATTGCTCAGGTTCTCAACAACCTCCTCGCTCCTATTACCTCACAGAAGGGTCTCGTAGGCGCACTTGCAAAGTCAGGCATTAACATTGACAGCCTCATTACCTCAATCGTAGGTAAGCCACTCGGCACAGTAATTACCGACGCAATCGGCATCAATGCAAACCTTACACTCAACATTGCAGACATTAACTCCTGCAATATTCAGGACATCGTTCTTCCACTCGTAAGAAAGCTTCTTGCAGACAACGGCTTGAACCTCAAGATTCCTGACTTCTCATTCGCTGCTCTTGCTTCTCTCGGCACTATTACAACAGTAAACAGCGCCGCTAAGAACGACGAGGGCAAATACGAAACAAGACGAGTTGTTGCTGACCAGGGCAAGGTACTCGTTGCAGTTCTCAGATATGTAGCAGATGTTCTTATCAAGAACGCTACTGCAATCAACAACCTTCTCGGTAACATCGACGCTATCAAGAAGAACAAGACACTCAAGGACATCCTTGCTTGTGTATTTAATTCAATCAAGGCTGCTACTCCTGACGACATCGTAAGAGCATTGTTCTACTTCCTTGCTCAGACAGGTACACTCGGAGTTGCAGAGGACGCATTCTTCGATTACAGTGCATTTAAGACAATCACAACAGAATTCAGCTTCGGCAATATGGACGAGGACTTTTGTAGAAAGCTTGCTCCGATGCTTGACGGTCTTATCGGCGGTCTTACAGCTGAAAAGGGCGGACTCAACGGCTTAATCGGCGGTATGCTTTACAAGGACGAAATCGTTTCTGCTCTTGCAACCGGTCTTTACGGTGCAATCGAGGGCGTAAAGGTTGGACAGATTGGTTCACTCACAAGCCTTCTTGCTAAGACAGGCATTGACTTTAGCACAGCTAATGTTGCAGCACTTCTTACTGACAAGGCTTACGGCAAGCAATATGCCGCTGCTGCTAACGCAATCAAGAGCGCAGGCAGCTGGAAGAATGTAAACAAGGCAAGCCTCAGCTGGGGCGTAACAGACAGAGAGTCATTCCTCAATGCTCTTGCTGCTGCACTTCGTCCTCTCTACGGCGTACTTGATGTTCTTCTTAACAACTCAAGACTTAACCTCTTCAATGTAGTAAGCGTTCCGGGATCTGACGGATATACCTCATTCATCGTACCTGTTCTTGAAGCATTCGGTTGCTACAACATCAAGACTCAGTACGATTACAGAATGGATATTTCTAAGCAGTACGACGCAATACTTCTTGACATTCTTAATCCGATTATGGATAAGGTAGAGGACCTTCTCAACGCTCCTGTTGAGATGCTCGCAGACATCCTTCCAAACCTTTCATTGTTCTTTGCAAATAACGGTTTGCTTCAGGTTCTCGACAATCTCCTCACACCTGTATCTGCACTTCTTGATGCAATTAAGCCTATCATTGATATTAACGCACTTCTCAAGGTGCTTGGCGTAAACATTAATTCAATTCTCGCTAAGGTTGGCGTAAAGACAAATGTAACAGTTAATGTTTATGACCTCAAGGCTACACTTCTTCCTCTTATCGGTGCTGAAAATGTAGTATCGCTTCTCAACGGTATCCTCAGCACAGTTAAGATTGGCGGTTCAACACTTGGCATTGAGCTTCCGGCTATTGATTGGCTCCAGCTTGCAAGCCACGGTGAAATCGAAAAGATTCCGTCACAGGTTGCAACAATCGGTGAAAGAATCGTAGTTAAGGCTGACCAGGATGAGACATTAATTGCTGTTCTCAGATTTATAATCAACACAGTAAACTACAAGAATAACTACAACGCAATCGTTGGTCTTGTAGGCGGTCTCCTCGGTGGTGCAGGCGATTCAGTATCAGGTATGGTCGGTCAGGTACTTGGTATGCTTCAGGGCGATGCTGATACAGTTATCGAAAACCTCGTTGAGCTTCTTCAATCTCTTGCAGGCTAATAGCTAAACAGCAAAGCTAAATAACAAAACGAAAGCCTCTCGGGTCTCCCGGGAGGCTTTTAGTGTGTCAACACAGCACCTAAAGTACAATGGTACGGATTAAATATTTTTCATATCGGCTTTGAAAACGGGTAAAATGCTTATTATATATAATAAAATATATTATTTCCTATTGTATAATAAGCGAATTTTTTGTATAATAAAGCTATCTATATACTTTATACTCGGTGGTGAAAAAATGCTCGGAAAATATGTAAGAGTCCGTATAGTTCATCCTATCGGCTCAACAGACGAAGCGGGCTACACCTATACGCTAAATTTCGGCGAAGTATATAACGAGGAGAACAAGGTTGCCTTTGTTATGGGCATACATCATCCTGTTAAGAATTTCGACGGCAGAGTTATCGCCGTGCTGAGTGACAGGAAAAACAATCGCTATATATGGATAGTCGCACCGAAAAGCACCCGCTTCATAATCAATGACATCAAAGAATACATCAATGTTGAAAAGGATTTTCCAACATACAAGCTTGATTGTCTCTACGAAAACAGCTGCGGCGCTGTTGTGTTCAGAGACATAAAGGGCGAGGTACGATACCTGCTTATAAAAAACAAGCGTTCGGCGCATTGGGGTTTCCCTAAGGGACACATTGAGCCGGGAGAAACAAAAGAGGAAACAGCATACCGTGAGGTTTTGGAGGAGACGGGACTGCATATCAATATCATACCCGGCTTCAGCTGTGTTTCTCGATACAAGATAAGAGAAAAGGTGGACAAGATGGTCACTATCTTTACAGGTACTACCACAGACACCTCAACCGTTATCCAAAAGGAAGAAATCGAGGATTACATTTGGCTCACCTTTGACAAGGCGATGAATTTGTTGAAGTTTGAAAACGACAAAAACATTCTCGAAAGCGCATATACATTCTTGGACAGCAATAATATAATATAATGTTATATAATATAACATACTATAATAGTAAATACCTTATAGGAGTAGATTTATGGAAGAAGTTTGCAGAACCCTACAAGAATTTTTAACTGCCCACGGAATACCCGATTGGTTGATAGTTTTCATCATTTCCGTTTTGCCGATACTCGAATGCAGACTTGGAATGTTTACGGCTATCAGCCTGCTTAAAATGAATCCGTTTGTGGGATTTATAATCAGCTTTTTGGGAAACATTTTACCAATACCGTTCATACTGCTTTTAATTAACAAAATATTTGAATGGCTGAAAAAAGTTCCCGGTATAAAAAAGCCGATAATCTGGCTGGAAGAAAAAACGCTCAAAAAACGAGACAAAATAGATAAATACGGCATTTGGGGATTACTGCTGTTTGTTGCGGTACCGTTACCCGGAACAGGTGCGTGGACAGGCTCACTGCTTGCTTCCCTGCTCAATCTCGACAGAAAAAAGAGCTTTGGTGTAATATCAATCGGTGTTTTCATCGCAGGTCTTATCATTTCTGTTGCGTCGGCCGTATTTAATGTGGCAATGTACTGATGAACAGAGAACAGAAGCTTATGCTTTCTTGCCTGAGGGCATATTTTAATCAAGAAAAAACCGATGCAATCGACGAATTTAACGCCGAGGCACTCTACAAGGTCGCACGAGCGCACAACCTTTCGGGAATTGTGTTCAGCGTACTGAAGGACAATCCGACGCTGAGAGCCTGCGAAAAAGCTTACAAGGCATTTGAGGACGACTTTTATGACAACATTGTACGCTATGATGCCCAAAGAGCCGTTGCCGACGAAATAGACGGCATACTGTGCAAAAACGGGATAAGGCACATATTTTTCAAGGGCTGTGAAATAAGAGAATACTACCCCGTGCATGAGCTGAGGGTAATGGGCGACATAGATATTCTTATAGAGAAAGACAAAAGACAGCAGGTGCTGAAGTTCCTGACGGATGCAGGCTTTTTTGCAAAGAATATCAACGGCCCCGTGTACGATTACATAAAGGGCGATGTCCTTGTTGAAATGCACAGCAGACTTGTCAACGGCAAGGTCGGCAGTAAAAACGCTCAGGAATATTTTTCCGACGCTATAAATCACGCCGAATTTAACGGCTGTGTAGGTCATTTTGAACCGGTTTATTACACCGCCTACCTTATAACTCATATTGCCCACCATTTTTGGTTTTACGGTGCAGGAGTTAAAATGATTTTGGACTTAGCGGTTGTAATCAGGCACTTTAATGTTGACAGCGACAGAGTGCTTGACACGCTCGAAAAAACAGGACTTGACGAATTTGCAAAAACAATATTCACCGTATGCTTTAATTGGTTCGGTGCGGGAAAAAGCTATGACAGCGACACCAAAAAGACCGAGGAGTTTTTGCTCGACAACGGTGCGTTCGGAAACATCAACCGAGACCCGTCGGTTATAGTTCGCAGAAAAGCACTCGAGGAGGGCAAGAAAAACGCATTCTCGGCAAAGCTGTCGCTTGCATTTCCGCCATACAGCAAGATGAAGGAACTGCCATACATAAAATTTATGGAGGGGCGTCCGTATCTTTTGCCGATTGGGTGGATATACAGGATAATATATAATTTCAAAAACAGGAAAGATTTTACAAAAAATGCAACCGAGACGCTTTCAGACAAGAAAACACTCGAATGTGCAATGGATGAAATAAATTATTTTGAGGAGATTGGACTGATATGATTTTTCTCATTTTACTCATTACGATACTTGCTGTCGCATTGATACTTTTTATCACTTGGTTTTTATCTACCAAGGCAGACGGAAACTGTCCGCTTTGTGCAATCAAGGCTTTACTGCCTACAAAGCTTACAATCGACCCAACGAATGACGAGGACTTTCACGGTGGCGAAAAGCTTCCGATTATGGGCTGGTCAAGCTGGAACACATTTAGAAATCACATTGACGAGGATTTGATTTACCAAACCGCAAAGGCTATGAGCGAGACAGGTCTTGCAGACGCAGGATACAAGTACATCAATCTTGACGACTGCTGGCAAAGCTCGATGAGAGACGAAAACGGAATGCTCAGAGGCGATATGGAGAGCTTCCCAAGCGGTATCAAAGCTCTCTGCAATAATGTAAACTCACTCGGCTTGAAGCTCGGAATTTACTCCTCAAACGGAACTCTCACCTGTGAGGATTTGCCTGCCTCACTCGGAAACGAGGAGCTTGACGCAAAGACTTTTGCTTCGTGGGGTATTGAATTTTTCAAGTACGATTACTGTCACAACAGCAAAATCAGCGGAAAAACTCCGATTATAGAATACATTTCTATCAGCAGCAAGGGTGAGAGAGAGTCAATCAGACTTACCCCGGACAAGGCTAAGTACACAGGCAGAGCAAAAGCTGTAAAGGTAAAGGATTTGCCTACCAAAAAGGGTATCGCATTCCTCAACCACGGCGCAGGCAAGGCTTCGTTTGTTGTAAGTCTTGAGCAAGACGGCGAATATGTGTTCACTATCCACTTTAAGAAAATGGCTACAAAGGCTAAGCCTTATATGCAGGTTGATGTAAACGGTGAAATCCACGAGGTATTCTTCCCGCCGTCAGTTGCATTTACACCTGACGCAAGAGTTCAGCTCACAGCTAAGCTCAAGGCAGGAGAGAACAACATCACGCTCCAAAACCCTGTTGTTACCCGTGCCGACTCGGCATATATCCAATACAGACGAATGGGCAAGGCATTACAGGACGCTACCGCTTCTTGGGCTATGTTTGAAAACATAGAAGAAAAGCCTATCACCTACTCAATATGTGAATGGGGTACAAACCTACCGTGGAAATGGGGCGCAAAGGCAGGAAATATGTGGCGTACAACCCACGATATTTTTGCTAAATGGGTAAGCGTTTGGACTATATACAGAAGAACAATCGGACTTTACAAATATGCTTCCCCGGGACATGTAAACGACCCGGATATGCTCGAGGTAGGAAACGGCAAGCTTACGGTTGAGGAAAACAAGTCTCACTTCACTCTCTGGTGTATGATGGCTGCTCCGCTTGTACTCGGCAACGACATTCGCACCCTCTTAAACGAAGGCAAAAAAGAACAGGTCGTTTTAAGTATTCTTAAAAACAAGGAGCTTATTGCGATTGACCAGGACGCTCTCGTTAAGCCTGCCAAGAGAATCGGCAGACAGGGATTAATCGACATCATTGCAAGACCGCTTGCAAACGGTGATGTTGCAATCTGCTTCTTTAATCAGAGCAGAACAAAAAAGAACTTTGAGTACGAATTAAACAACCTCAAAGAAGAATCGTACCTCAATATGAGCCGTACAAACAGCGCTAAAATTCACGACCTTTGGACGGGCGAGGTGTTCAACAAGGATAGCATTAAGGCTACCGTACAGCCTCACGGAGTAAAGGTTTACAGAATTTCGCTCGACTGAAATTAATCATAAAGCATAGCAAAAAGCACTCACTTGACTTCATTGTCAAACGAGTGCTTTTAATTATTCAATATGTTTTTATCATCTCAAAATCCATTGATTTAAGCGTATCAAGCAGGTCGGCATTGTTTCTTATCGGCTTTTGCGTGATTATTCCGCCTCGTGCAAGCTGTTTTGGCACATGAAAATCGGAGCCTGATACCATAAGCTTATTATTCTCCTGCGCCCACTGCTGAGCCTGTTCGTTTGATTTCTCAGGAGTTTTGCCGTTATAAACCTCAACCCCGTCGATATAATCGGGATTGCAACGGGTCATACCGGGGCGAAACGGATGAGCCTGATATACCAAATAGCCCTGACTGTGCATAAGCTCACTCATCTGCTTTTCCCACAAGAGGAGCAAATTGCCCTGCTCTCTGAGCCACTTTTCGTCAACACCGTAAACGAGATAATCATTAGCTGTTGCGTAATGCCTTATCTCCATACCGAACATAACCGAAAAATGCTCGTCCTCATACTTTTTCATCTCATAATAAGGTTCAATAAAGCAATCAATAAACCTGCTCGGATTAAAATATCCGTGGAGCAAATCAAAGGTCAAGGGGCTGTAATGGTCGGTGATAACGATGCCCGAATAGCCCTTTTCCTTATACATTCTTGCAATATCCTTAGGCTCTGTTCTGCCACATTGGCGAGAGCCGTATTTTGTATGAGTATGAAGCTCGTATTTATACTGCATCAATAATCCGTCCTTGTAAACATATTGTTGATTTTTCTACACAGTTCGGGATAGCCGTCAAGCCTGTAATCCGACTGAATCATTCTTTCGGCACATTCACGGCACTGCCTTAATGCCTGCATATCCTCAAGCATATCGGCAATTTTAAGGTCGGGCAAGCCGTGCTGACGCTTGCCGAAGAAGTCGCCGGGGCCTCTGCTTTTAAGGTCATAATCCGCAATGTCGAAGCCGTTTGAGGTGTGTTTCATCACCTGAAGCCTCTCACGGGAGCTTTCGCTTTTATTGTCCGAAACGAGAATGCAAAAGCTCTTTTGCTTTCCTCTGCCGACTCTGCCACGAAGCTGATGAAGCTGGCTCAAGCCGAAACGGTCGGCATTTTCAATGAGCATAACGGTTGCGTTCGGAACATCCACGCCCACCTCGACAACCGTGGTAGAAACCAAAATCTGAGTGTCGCCGTCGGCGAATGACTGCATAGCCTTGTCTTTTTCGGCAGGCTTCATTTTTCCGTGGAGCAAGCCGACAGTATAGCCCGAAAACTCCTTTTCCTGCAAGCTTTGCGCATATTCCTTAGCAGACACCAAGTCGCTCTCGCCCTCGTCAACAAGCGAGCAAACGATATATGCCTGCTCCCCCCTGTCAACAGCGTCCCGAATGAATTTATATATCCTCTTATGGTAGGCGGATGTAACCACATCCGTGCGTATCTCCTGCCTGCCGGGCGGAAGCTCGTCGAGCAGGCTAATATCCAAATCACCGTAAATAATCAAGCCGAGCGTTCTCGGAATAGGTGTGGCAGACATAACCATCAAATGCGGGTTGTCGCCCTTCATTGCAAGGCTTGCCCTCTGCTCAACGCCAAAACGGTGCTGTTCGTCGGTACAAACAATGCCCAAATTCTTAAACTCAACATCATTTTGAATAAGAGCGTGCGTTCCGACTATAAAATCAATTTCACCGTCAATCAAAGCAGACTTGATTTTTCTCTTTTCTGCCGCTTTAACAGAGCCTGTCAAAAGTGCAACCTTAACATTGCAAGCTTCAAAAAGCTTCTTAAAGCTCTCATAATGCTGAACGGCAAGGATTTCGGTAGGAGCCATCAATGCCCCCTGGTAGCCGTTTTTAATCATAGTATAAATAACAGCGCCCGCAACAGCGGTTTTGCCTGAACCGACATCACCCTGAATGAGCCTGTTCATCATTTTGTCCGACTGCAAATCTTGAACGCAATCGGCAACGGCTCTACGCTGTGCATCAGTCGGTGAGAAAGGCAAAAGCGAATAAAACTCGCTCGTATAATCGTTTTGAATTCTTTTATTATTCCCTTTGACATCCTTTTCCCTAAGCTTCATCAAACCCAGCTGCAAGGTCAAAAGCTCGTCAAATATCAGCCTTTTACGGGCAAGCTCAATGTTTTTCTCATCAGTAGGAAAATGTATCTGCTTAGTCGCAAAATCAAGTCCTGCAAGGTCGTAGCGTTCAAGTATATCCTCGCTGAGCGTCTCGCTTACCGCCCCAATAAGAGCAAACGCATTTTTTACTGAATTTGAAATCGCCTTTACGCTAAGTCCCTGAGTTGTGGGATAAACAGGAAGCACCTGTGCCTTATCAGCCGTCTCAATCTGAGGCGAATTCATAAAAGCGGCGGTGAAATTTCGTTCCACCTTGCCGTAAAGAATATACTCGTCAAAGGTGCGAAGTGCCTTTGCAAGATATTTATTATTAAAAATCGTAACACGAATAACCGTCTCGCCGTCTGAAAAATTGCACTTATAAAGCGTAAGCCCTTTTCGCACCATAGATTCCTTTACGGGCGTAATCATAGTTGCCTTAATAAAAACAGGCTTATCCTCCGGTGCTTGCTTAACAGTTACCGTTTTGCTCCAATCAAGATATTTCCTCGGATAATGGTGAATAAGGTCATCAACGGTGAAAATGCCCAACTTATTATAAAGTCGGGCTGTTTTTTCTCCTACACCTTTTAGATAACGAATGTCGTATTCACCGTAGTTCATTTATTCCACCGAAATAATATAGTAGTAAACAGGCTGTCCGCCGTCTACAATACTTACCTCTACATCCGCACCGAGAGAATCAAGAAGCATTTGCTCTATCTTGCCCGCTTCCTCCTCGGTTGCGTCCTTGCCGAAAATAATCGTAACAAGGCTGTTTTCGTCAGGATTGAATAATTCGGCTGCCGACTTAAAGGCAATATCCTCCTTATCCTCTCCGATAAATTTAATCTTACCGTTGCACAAGCCCATCATCTGTCCTTTTTTAATAGGCTTGCCGTCAACCTCGCTGTCTCTTGCGGCAAAGGTAACGCTTGCAGTCTGCGTCATTCCCGCATGCTCTGCCATAGCCTGTGCATTTTCCTCAACGCTTACCGTTTCGTCAAAAGAAAGCATAGCAGAAATGCCCTGAGGGATTGTCTTTGTTTCAAGCACAACAACCTCTCTGTCGCTGATTTCGTCCTTAGCCATCTGTGCAGCCATAATAATGTTCTTATTATTAGGCAGAACATAAACAACCTTTGCAGGAACAGAAAGCACGGCATTAACAATGTCGTCGGTTGACGGATTCATTGTCTGACCGCCGCTTACAACGGAATCTGCGCCCAAATCCTTAAACAGCTCGGTCAAGCCGTCACCTGCACAAACAGATACAAAGCCGTAATCGTTGACAGGCTCTGCAACAGCAGTCTCCTGCTTTTCTTCCTGCGGTTCCTGAGCCGGCTTATGAAGATTTACAAAAGTAATGTCATAAAGCTGACCGTATTTAAGTGCGTTATTAATTACATTACCGGGTGCGTCGGTGCAAAGCTCGGCAGTAATTTTTCTGCCCTCCTCGCTGACCTGAACGTTCTCGCCGATTGCCTCAAGATATGCACGAAGCTTAATCGGGTCGCTCTCCTTAGCACCTGAGGTTTTATATATAGTGAAGCCGATACTGTAAGTAAGGGTGTTAGCCTCCTCATTAGCGTCGTCAGCCTCCAAGTCCTTATCATCGGCAATAGCCTCTTCGCCGATAGGACGAATGATTGCGTTATATCCGAACACGCTCTCCATACCCTGAAGAACGAGCAAGAAGCCCTGTCCGCCTGCGTCAACAACGCCTGCCTGCTTCAGCACCGGCAAAAGCTCGGGTGTTGAGGCAAGAGCCTCCTTTGCAGCATTAAGCGCCGCAACGCAAACCTCCATAGGGTCGTCGTTTATCTCTGCCATATTCTCGGCAGCCTCGGCGGCACATCTTACAACGGTAAGTATAGTGCCTTCGGTAGGCTTCATTACCGCCTTATATGCTGCGTCTGTGCCTGCTCTGAATGCACGGGCAACATCCTTGCCGTCAGCCTCTGTAATGCCCTTAAAAGCTTTGCTGAAGCCTCTGAAAATAAGCGAAAGAATTACGCCCGAGTTTCCTCTTGCACCCCTCAAAAGAGCGCCCGCGGTCTTTTTTGCAACATCACACAATGCGACATCGTCAGGTAATCCCTTTACCTCCTCAGCCGCCGAAGCGATAGTCATAGACATATTAGTTCCCGTATCACCGTCAGGCACAGGGAAAATGTTAAGCGCATCTACCGCCTGTCTGCTGTTTGCTATATTGTTTGCTCCGGAAATGACTCCGTCACGAAACATCTGTCCTGTAATCATAGTCATCCTCCGAATCAGTTAATACTGTCTATTCCCTCAATATGCACATTTACTTCCGACACCTTGAGGTCTGTTGCGCTCTCGATAGTGTATCGCACCTTATTTACGATACTGTTTGCGATTGCGTTAATATTAACACCGTACGACACGGCAATGCTAAGGTCGATAACCAATGCGCCGTTTACGCTTCTGACGATAACGCCCTGATTTGAATTATCAATATCTGAGGCACGCTCAACCTTGTTTTTAATCACAGATTTAATGCTCTGCACAGGATTTGAGCTTACCATACGGGTTACGCCAAAGCAGCTATGTGCAGTATTTCCCACAAGACGGGCAAAATAATTGTTGGTTATTTCAATGTATCCGTTTTGATTTTCATACTTAATCATAAAATACCTCCGATAAAATCAGTTATAATACCAATCCTCAATATTTGAGAAGAAATCGCCGTAACAGCCTTGAATATCGCCGTGAATAGCCTTTGAATAACAAATTATTCCGTCACGGTAAACAAGCGGTGCGAACGGCATACAGTTTGAAAATTCGAGAGTAAAGCCTCCGATTTCTCTGTCGCCGTTTATGTACTCGCCATAGGCTGTTGCGCACGAGCTTTTTTGGTCAATTCCGTAGGCAGTTGCGCCCGAGTCGGAAAAGAACCCACTCAATCGCATATCACCGGGAATTTTTGTTTCTCCTATATATAAATCATAAGAGCCGCTTGACAAAGCCGAAAGATATGCCTCCTCGTCGAGCTGTCTTACATTTATACTGAATCCGACTGCCTCAAGCTGTTGCTTAACAAGACGGGCGGCAGCCACTCTCAGCTTATTTCCGTTTACCAAAAGCGTCAAAGTAGGGTTTGAGTATCCGCTTTTTGCTATCGCCTGCTTTGCACCTGCCGTGTCAGCCTTGGTGGAAAACATCTGCGTTTCTCTGCCAAGTTTTGAGGACGGATGATAGATAGATGAGGCTGACTTTGCACAGCCCTGATACGCACTCTTAACAAGCGTGTCTCTGTCAACCGCAAGCGAAACCGCCTTTCGTATATTCTCATTTGAGCCTGCTCCCGAAGCTGAGTTCATTCCGATATATACTAAGTTATTTTGATTAACTCTTTTTTTGTTACATTTAAGCGACGATATATCGTCTGCACCCGGAGCGCGATAGGCATAGCTGATATTGCCTATATTAAGAGCGTTGTTAATTGAATCCGTTGACGGAATATTTACAAGCTGAATGCGTACAAATCTTGGGTTAAAGTCCTCTTTGTAGTTCTCGTTAAGCTCGGCATAAACATTTCCGTCGCCCTCGGTGAACATATATCTGCCGCTGCCGAGAGCATATTTTTCGCCCTCAACCGTTTTCGCTATCGGGAAAGTCAAAAGCTGATGAGCGTACTCGTTTTTGTAGCTTAAATTAAAGCGTACAGCCGTGTCGCTCAAAGCCTGAGCCGACGATATGGGAGCAAGAGAGCTGCCCCACAGCGGTGATTTTTTTGCATTCTCAAATGCCGTAACCACGGCAGAAGCGTTCAACGGGTCACCGTTTGAAAACTTCAATCCGCTTACAAGTGTAATGTCCACGACATTTGCGTCGGGATAGGAATACGAGCTTGCAATCTCGGGCTGAACATCAAGGCTTTCGTCCGGTCTGAACAACGGCTCATAAACCAAATCCTGCGCCACCGTATTATTCATAGTGTCGGATTCATAAGGATTAAGCGAGTCCGACTGGGTGTAGCTTATCTTAAAGCTTGTTGTATCGGCTACAATCTGCGTTGTCGGCTGAGTTACAGGCGCTTCTGCAACAGGAGGCGCTTTCTTACTGCACCCTGCAAAAACAGAAGCACCGAGCATTAACACAAACAGCATTGACAAAATTTTCTTTGTCATTTTCTAAACCTTTCTATAAAAACGGTTTTTCCCGTTTTATCGTCAATTTCAAAGAATATACCCTCAAGCGTGCATACACCGTCGGGATTTGTAAATCTGACAGGCAGGTTAGTTTTCATTTTTTCTATTGCCCTTTCAGGCTCAACGCCAAGCACCGAATAATAAGGCCCAGTCATTCCAAGGTCGGTTATATAGCCTGTGCCTTGCGGAAGAATCTGCTCGTCAGAGGTCTGCACATGAGTGTGCGTGCCAAAGAGCATAGACACCCTGCCGTCAAGATAAAAGCCGAGCGCCCTTTTTTCACCTGTCGCCTCAGCGTGAAAATCAATAATTATGTTCTTTATACCACGGTCGTTCAAGGCTTCAATTTCTCTGTCCACGGCAACAAACGGATTTTCTATCGGGTCAAGAAATGCCGTACCCTGCAAGTTTATAACCGCTGCGGAAAACGCACCTCTTTCTATTATAGCCGTTCCTCTGCCCGAGGCGGACGGATAATAATTACACGGTCTGATAATAAACTCGTTTTCGTCGAGATAATCACAAATTTCAGGTCGCCTGAGCGAATGATTGCCGAGAGTTATCACATCCGCACCGCTTGTAAAAATATGCTGTGCGCTCTTTGGAGTAACTCCGTTACCCACTGCGCTGTTTTCTCCGTTTACGATAACAAAATCCGCACCGTATTCCCTTTTAAGCTTCGGCAGATTATCTCTCAAATAATCACAGCCCTGCGAGGACACAACATCCCCAATCGCTAAAAATTTCAAGCCTTCACCATTTCTATATTATAATTAATCTATTTTATTATATATTATACCACTTAAAAATACAAGTAAAGTTTATCAATTCATTATTAATATAAAATTAAAAATGCCTCCCCGCAAAAGCAAGGAGGCGAAAGCCACATTTTATACGGCAAATCAGTTTTTACCGAGATGCCTTTTGAACGCATTGAGCGTTTCGTCGGAAATAATATGCTCCATTTTGCAAGCGTCCTGCTGAGCAATTTGTGGGTCTACTCCGATTTTTACGAGCGCTTCGGTCAAAATGGTATGACGCTCATAAATCTTTTTTGCCAAATCCATACCGCTGTCCGTCAATAAAAGAAAGCCGTTTGCGTCAACCGTCAAATATCCGTCCTGCTTCAAAAGGCTTACACCCCTGCTGACGCTGGGTTTTGAAAAGCCCATTTCCTCCGCTACATCAATAGAGCGAACATTTTGCTGTCTTTGTCCCAAAACATAAATGGTTTCGAGGTACATTTCTCCCGATTCGTGCATACTAACTCCTAAATAATAAAATTACTTAATTTTTTTAACCTCATCATATGCGTCTGTAATTTCCTTTTCAGGTGCCGGTGTCACAAGTGACACGATTACATTTACTGCAAGACCTGTAAGGAATGCCGGCAAAAGCTCATAAACATTAAGCACAGGTGCAAGACCTGCAATGAGGAACTTCCAAATAAATACCATAGCGCCGCCTGCAAAAACTCCTGCGATAGCGCCGTATTTATTGCTTCTTCTCCAGAACAGCGACAAAAGCATTACAGGGCCGAACGCTGCGCCAAATCCTGCCCACGCGAATGATACAATCTTAAACACGCTGCTGTTTTGGTCCCAAGCAACGACCACGCCGATTACTGCGATAACTATAAGAGTTACACGGGCAACAATCATTTTCGTCGTTTCGCTGAGCTTGAGCTTGAGCAATCCGCCGAGAATGTTCTCGCTGACAGAAGACGAAGCCGCAAGAAGCTGGCTGTCCGAAGTGGACATAGTGCTTGCAAGAATACCTGCAAGGATAACACCTGCCACAAGTGCCGGTACAATGCCGTGTTCTGCAAGATATTTTGCAATAAGAATAATAATTGTTTCCTTATCCGCAACGGTGCCGTCCTGTGCAACGGTTGCGATAATTCCGCCGTTCATAAGAGCGTTGCCGACTATACCGATAATTACCGCAATAGCCATTGACACAACAACCCAAACGGTTGCGACACGACGGGAAGTTTTAATCTTATTCGGATTTTCGATAGCCATAAACCTAAGAAGAATATGCGGCATACCGAAGTATCCGAGTCCCCAAGCAAGAGTGGAAACTATGGTAATCAGGCTGTATGGCGAACTTGTGCCCGTTTCGTTTACGGCAGTTCTCGAATACGAGGTGAACATACTGAGATAGCCGTCAAGCGCTTTTGCATTTTCAGAAACAGCCTCAATACCGCCTGCCTTACTGACGCCGAAGATAACAACAATTATCAGGGCGATAGTCATAATGATTGACTGAATAAAGTCTGTAAACGATGCCGCATTAAAGCCGCCGAGCGAGGTATAGCCGACAATTATAATAGCCGACACAACCATAGCAATATGATAATCAATTCCGAAAAGAGTACCGAAGAGTTTGCCGCAAGCACTAAAGCCCGATGCGGTGTAAGGAACGAAGAAAATAATTATAATAAGCGCCGTAAGAGCCATAAGAATTCTCTTATCATCCTTATATCTTATCGAAAAATAATCGGGAATTGTAATCGCACCGATATGGTCCGAGTAGTTTCTGAGCTTCTTTGCCACAATAAGCCAGTTAAGATAAGTACCTACCGCAAGACCGATAACAGTCCATCCGACATCTGCAATACCTGTAAGCAATGCAAGTCCCGGCAAGCCCATAAGCAAATAGCTGCTCATATCCGAAGCCTCCGCACTCATAGCGGTTACAAGAGGTCCGAGTTTTCGTCCGCCGAGGTAAAAGTCGTTTACATTTTTCGTCTTTTTTGAATAAGCCACACCAATCAGCACCATGCCGAATAAATAAACGACAATGGAAATCATCATACAAATTTGTGCCGTAGTCATAATTCTCCTCCGTTTTCTCTATATTGTAAAAATAAATACAGTATATAATAACACAAAACAAGCAATAATGCAAATTAATTGATAATATCAAATCGGCTGCTTGTTGACTACTTGCTCGATTTTTTAATTGAACAGTTGATTATATAGGCAAAAATGAATTTTTAAGCGTTGAATTTTCAATTCAGTATATATTTACAAATGTTTTTTTTATTATTTGGTATTAATTGCGATTTGTTGTGCAAAATATTACAGAAAATTTTATCAAAAAAGGAGAATGGATATGAAGGCTACCGGAATCGTTAGGCGAATCGACGACCTTGGCAGAATCGTAATACCAAAGGAAATCCGCCGTTCATTTAGAATCAAAGAGGGTGACCCGTTGGAGATATACACGGACAACGATGGAGAGGTTATTTTCAAGAAGTATTCGCCGATTGGGGAGATGTCGAGCTTGGCGGTGGAATATGCGGAGGTGTTGCACAAGGGTGCGGGGCTTCCGGTTGTGATAACCGACAACGACCATGTAATTGCGGCATCGGGAATCAACAAGCGTGAAGTTCTTGAAAGGCGTGTTTCTAAAAACTTAGAGGATTTAATGACGAACAGGCAAATCCATATAAAGACGGACAATGTGCCGTCTATGTCGGCAATCGAGGGGTACGACAGGCAGGCGCAGGTGGTATATCCTATCATCTATGCGGGCGATGTAAGCGGTGCGGTAGCTCTCTTTGACGGGGAAAATGCAGAGCTTCCGAGCGAAGCAGACATCAAGCTGGTGCAGGTTGCTGCCTCTTTTTTGGGCAAACAGATGGAATAATCGTTGTGCAAATTGCATAATTTTGGCTCGTAAAGTTTGGTTACACTATACAAAACCTAAAATATGCAAAAAAGGTCTTGATTTTTCAAATTACTGGTATATAATGTGTGCAAGAGAGAGGAAAAAGGCAAAATTATTGCCGGACTACGAGGCATATTCATGAAAAAGTTTGAAGAGAAAACTTATGATTATATCAAGGATATGTTTGTGCAACGCAATATGGTTAAGCGTGTTGTGTTCACGGTGATTTCCATTATCATAATGGGAATGGGAATTTCCTTATTTTCTGTTTCAGGCTTTGGTGTTGACCCCTTTACATCAATGAATATGAACATTTCTTCGACATTGGGAATAGGCTACGGAACCTATCAGCTGATTGTCAACGCTGTAATCATTGTATTCGTGATTATAGTTGCCCACCGCGGACTCATCGGTGTAGGCACATTGATAAATATGGTTGGCGTCGGTTATTCGTGCGAGCTGTTTACAAGAATCATAGAACCAAGCGTTACGGCGAGTGGTGAAGGTCTTGCGGTTCGTGTTGCCTTACTTGCGGCAGGCATAGTGGTTTTGTGCTTTTCCTGCTCTCTATTCTTTGTTTGCAACATCGGTGTAGGTCCATATGACAGCATCGGTTTTATGATAAACAGAGCAACAAACATTCCGTATAAATGGGCGAGAGTTTTCACAGATGTGACAGTTGTTCTAATCGGTTTGATTGTAAGCGGAGGATTATCCGCACTGCTCAAGGGTGACCTTTCTCATATCAAAAACATTGGTATAGGAACTGTTATCACCGCCTTTATGATGGGACCTCTCATCAATTTCTTCAGCGAGAGAGTAACATCAAAAATATTTAATGTTGATTATGCAGCCTTATTTAAGGGAGCAAAATCAAAAGCTTGATATGCTCTCAGGCACGCTGTCTTTCCTTTAGTGAGAACAAAGTACATCTCACGCAATGCGAAATCAGCATATTATAAAACAGTTGCAACCAAGGTTGCAGGATATTATCCTCAGCCTTTTGTATAAGGCAAGCAAATTACGCTCGCCTTAAAATTAGCCTTTTAGATTTTATATAAATTTACTCCTTTGTATTCCGAGTAGCGACGGGATACGACAAAACGGCGCCTCTTTTGAGGTGCCGTTTTGCTTTATAAAAATATTAAATTAATCAGATATACTTCTGCAAATTAGCCTTATCAAAAACCTTGCCGACAACAAAGAATATCACAGCCGCACCCACTGCCTGAACAATGGAAAACGGAACCGAGCCGACTGCCGACGGGAACGAATACATAATGCCCTCTGCCACAAGATAGCCCAAAACCGTAATAACGCCCGAAACCACGGTCATAGGAGCAGTATATTTATTTACGACCTTAACTCTGTCATTCTTTTTTCTGTACTGAGCAGACATAATCACAAACGGCACGGAATTAAGAGCCTTAATCACAGCAGTTGCAACAGCCCACTGAGGTGCGCCTGCCAAAACATCCGCAAGAGCGCCGCCGATAGCCGAGGCAAGCAATGCCCACGGACCCAAAATACATCCGCTGATATAAACCATACTGTCTCCGAAATGGACATAGCCGGAATTAATACCCGTAGGAATTTTTACAAATGCGGTGCAAACCGTAACAAGAGCCGCCATAACACCTGTCAGACAAATCTTTTTTACATTAGTTTTTGTTGATTTATTCATCTCATATTCTCCTTAAAAATATAAAGATATTATACATTCACTCTAACCATTAAAAAAAGAGGTAAATTCAAACACTTTTTAGGGTACAGGCGAAAACACGGTAGCAATAAGCAAATGATTGCATAGTATAAAACAAGGATACAGACGAAGCGTTCGACGGTGGCGCAAGCCCTCAGAACAGCCGTCGAATACCGTCTGATGAAATAGCCCGAGCCGGCTCCTCGGCAAGCTACTGCGTGCTGAGTCTTTCGTATTCGTCAATAGCCTTTGAAAGTGCTATATAGCAATACTTCAGGGAATTATTCATTATATCCTTTGCGGCATTGATATGCCTTGAAACCGTGGGCTGAGAGAGCTTTAGTATTTCTGCAATCTCAGCCTGATTTTTATTGTTAATATACTTATATCTAAGGCAAATATTTTGCTTTTGGGTAAGCTCGTTATCCATAATCAATGGCACGACGGTTTGCAATGCCTTTTGTTTTGCCTTTTCCCTATCGTAGCCGTCCAAATGGGAATAGCTGGAATAAAAATAGTCTTCAGTAAAATCAATCATACAGCTCGTCCTCCTCGTAATACCCAAAAAGCATTGATGCAGTTCTTTTGCATTCACAAGCCATATCGTAATATATTCTAATTTTTCTTCTCAGCAGCACAAGGTCGTTGCCACGGTAAACATTCAGCAGCGGCTTCATTGCGTCAAGTCTTGCCGAAAGTACCTTATACTGCTGCTCATATTCATGAGCCAATTCATTAATTGTCATCGTATGCCCTTCTTTCTGTAATATTGATTAACTTGAGTGGTTCGCCAATCTATCAACAATATTAATAGAACAAATGTATTATGTCAATGTTTTTCGACTAATTAGTCCCAAAAACTTATCGACAAATTGTGACAAAAATGCGACAAAAATGATGTTTTGTATAAGAAAAAGTCGAATATGCTCGCTTTTTGTATAAATTGTAAAAAAAGTCTGAACTTTAGACTTGACAACTTGGTAACAATTTACTATAATGTGAATACGCTTGAAACGGAGCCGCAACCGTTTCAGGTTCCTGTCCTCCTATAGTTTGTTATAGACAGAGAGGGAAAGAGACGAGTGTTATGCCCGTCTCTTTTTCTTTTTTGTATTTATGATGGAATAAAACGCACGGGGAATTTTATACGTGTTCATTGTCAAGAACGAGAAATAAATAATCATATTTTCGGTTTCCGACGGTAAACAGCTTCGCTGTTTGTGCTTTTCATTTTTTGCTCAGTCAAAAAAGGCTTCCAAAAAATCAAATGATTTTTTGGAAAGAGGAAAAACATATGCAATATAGTTACAAAACTTTGTTTTGTTATATATGAAATATGTTTTGACGAGGTACATCTTCCTTCGCAAGAAAACGAAATTTATTCACATCCTAAACACAAAAACCGTTCTTTTTAATTCTAATAAAACGCACGGGTAATTACATATGTGTTCATTGTCAAGAACGAGAAATAAAATTCTATCTGCTCCCCTTAGCAAGGGGAGATGTCACCATCGGTGACAGAGGGGATAGTCGTTAATTCTTAGAATGCTGTTCGGAACAGTCAGGCAAATCCCTCCGTCACACCTTACGGTGTGCCACCTCCCTTAAAAAGGGAGGCTTCGGCATCTCATATGCTCCCTTAACAAAGGAGGCATTCTCATCGCTCCCCTTAACAAGGGGAGATGTCACCGCAGGTGACAGAGAGGGTGCGGGTCTCCTGTGGAGACCTCTGCACAAAGTGCAGAAGCACCGACCGAGCCGGCAGGCGAGACTGGCG
>OIYP01000077.1_pt1 | contig 70366 bp, 48 predicted proteins | sample 1588261 | NCBI WGS metagenome assembly OIYP01 (sample SAMN03283293) | human gut metagenome | biome: human-associated habitat; material: feces | host: Homo sapiens | place: Peru | collected 2012 | reverse complement strand
CGTCTATTTCGCCGACTCCTACTGCTCATGGCAGAAGGGGGCCATCGAGAACGCGAACAAGCTCATCAGGAGATACATTCCAAAACAGGCCAATTTCAACGATTTCTCTGACCGTAGGATTAAGGCTATACAGTACAAACTCAACAGAAGGCCCAGGGAGAAAATCAACTTCGACACGCCGAAGGACAGGTTCTACCAGAACTTTCCCTAACTTTGCATTTGCTGTTGGACTCTACAGAACCGTCGTCTGCATAGTGGAACGAAAAAACTTCCCGGAAAATTTGCAGGATTGGAGGAATGTCCGTATCTTTGCACCCGAAATCAAGGAAATGGTACCCTGACCGAGTGGCTAGGTAGCGGTCTGCAAAACCGTGTACAGCAGTTCGAATCTGCTGGGTACCTCATTGAACGGGCTGAAATCTTCTTCGAGAGCGCTCAAAAGGTCTCTCGTGAGCACCCTCAGATTTAATCGACACATGACAGGCAAAGCCTTGACATGTGTCTTTTTTATGTGCTAAAGGCCGCTGAGTTTTGCAGAGGTCTCAAGATATGGCCGTATATGGCGGCTCAGAGCTAATGTCAGGCTCCAGCGGACAATATTCCCCCAAACAGCGAAGTTCGCCAGATCCCCGAACAGGAACTTGGCGAACTCCTTTTTGTGACTTAGTGAAGAAAGGACTGAAGGGTGTCTACTCTTTCTGTGCTCTCAGTTAATGCCGATGACCTAGTTGTCATCCTCTTGCGTCCTGCTCCAAGCGTTGGAATTCCAGCCTTGGCGATTTGAGCCCCATACGCAGTCGCCGACTTCTGTGTGATAGGACGGGGCTTTGCCTGTTTGGTCGCTGTCTGCCAAAAGTCCTTCTGTATATAGCGCGATGCACTCGCTGGTAGGTGTAGCGTATTTCTTTTTCATGGTTAGTAGGGATATGGTTATGTATCAGTTGATGATGATCTTCTTTCCATCGACGATGTAGATGCCTGAAGGCAGATTGTCTAGTGACCTGCTGACCTTGACGCCGGTTATGGTATGGATGGCTGTGGCCGGAACTTTTCCGGAGACAGGGATACCTTCCATACCTGTAGTCGCCCCGTCAAGGCTGAACGATTTTATACTTTGGCTCGTTTCGGCTGGAAGGGCAAGAAACGCGTATGGTGACTGATAGCTGACCGGAGCACCATTTTCGGCACCATAGTAGAATCCTAGATTTTGACCGTTTCTATCACGGCTGAGAATGAAGTACTTGACATCATTACCGGTAACAAAAGTCTTCCCGTTTTCGTCCACATCCTTAGCCCCATACAACAGGTTCTTTTCCGGCTTGGCGGTTGACGCAGTTGGAGCCACAATACTCACATCGAATTTGCCTGTCGCCTCAGATTTTATGAGTAGGGGTACTCCTGCCGGCACGATAGAGCCTGCCTTGTATTGGTAGTCGACAACAAGCGATCCGTCCTTGGCATCTGCAACGACACCGCCTTCCATCCCCTCAGGCATTTCATAGGGCACCGTGTTGTAGTAGGTTCCGAAGCCTTCGTCGTGTTGGATGCTGATAGAATCAGTAAGCCCACGATATCTTGAAACATCTGTAATGTGACGGCTGCTGAACCTAGATTGGAACAGTAAGGTTCTTCCGAGATTTTCAGGGTGAGATTCCACTCCCAAGTATTGCCATAAGGCATCTGCTATCCCTAAAGTAATCTGGGGCAGCTTATTTAATATAAGTCCATCCGTGGAAACGTCCTGTATTTCACCCGTGAACCAAGCATATTCAATCGTAGGCCAATTCCTTGTCCTGCTTATTTTGAGAATATCATTGATCGTATAGGGGCTATCCAGAGTTCCAGCTCCTTCAAAAGTCTCATCCCATTCCACTATGATTGAGTGCACCTTAATGGCGCCTGTTGCGGCGATAGCCATATAGGCGTTATCCTCTGGGATCTTTGGTGATGAACTAGAACTGGGCACCGTAATGTAGCCGGAGTTTCCTAGTTTGTCCTTGTAGTTGGTACTCTTTTGGAGATTATCTTTTTCAAACGGGATGTCTTGGCTTGCCTTAATGACCATTTTGTTACTTGAAGAAGACGAACTATCCCATAAAATCTTAACACTTCTAATGTATCCTCGGCTAGAAATAACACCAATGCAGCTTGTACTGTTAAGCCTGATAACATTGCCCTCACCTGAAGCGCGTCCCGTGTAAACGGCAGAGCTGTTTATCCTCACTTCATTGAATTTATCAAAGCCGTAGATGAGCCCTAGACGTTCGGCCGTCAATGTATCCCTGACTGTTGTTTGTGCGACTAGTGGGGTACATGACAAAAAGGCTATTGTCAATGTGGTGCAGAGAGTTGTGTAGAGGTGTCTCATAAGCGTGTATTTGTTTATTGTCCCTGGTCTAATTAGGTAACAATACAATGAAGTATGATACTTGGTTGCAAAGGTAAACGATAAAAATGGGTTGACAAAGAAATCCTGAAAATAAAATCACAGAATTAATTTCGCGACAGAACAAGCTGTATTGACAATATGTGAACCGGCTCAATTAAACGCCACTTGGATACGTACATTCTAATTTTGATTCCAGTGCCCACGCGAAACCGGAGCCGCCCTTGACTTGCAAGGCCGGCCATTGCTGCGGTGAAATCACTGGTAGGCGAGAACTACCAGTTTGCCGAACTGCAGCAAAGCGTTCCTTCCCCCAACCCAAGAAAGCGACAATATGCAGCAAATACCCTGCCATGCGGATATTGGCACTCTGCCGCATGGCATTCTCCAGCCTTCAGTCAGGCAACACACAGCGACTAGTTCCGGCAGAACCCACAGATCTCGGAAAAACTATCGATGACGGCATCGGCTCCGGTTGCCCAAAGCTGCTCAGGGGAATGGTTGCCATAGCTGACACCACAAGTGGCACAGCCGGCAACCCGCCCCATCGTGATGTCAAAACTTGTGTCGCCAACGACGAGCGCCTCACCGCTTCGTGCATGCAGCGTCTGTAATAGAAGAACCACGGCATCAGGCGCCGGTTTGGCAGACTTCACATCCTCAACGCCGACATAGGCGTTGATATAGTCATCGATATTCAAATCTGCGCACAGTTGCACGACAGACCTGTGGCCACGGCTTGTCGCAATGCCGATGCGTACGCCCTGAGCGGAAAGGACGGCTAGCGTCTCTGCCACCTGTGGAAACAGGCTGACACCGCGTACGCCAATCTCCTCGAAGAGCTCATGGTAGACATCTACCGCACGATCAATAAAAGTGTCATTACACTGGCCAACCAACTGCGCGATGCCCTTACGCAACGGCAATCCGATGGTACGGCGCACAGCCTCGTCACTGGCCTGCGGTAATCCTAGACGCTGAAACGTGGCAGCCATCGTCGCGATAATTCCGGCAGACGTGTCGGCAACTGTGCCGTCGAAATCGAGCACAAGCAAACGCAAGGATCGGGGCCAAGGATTGACGGCGGAGAGCCGTACCGTTGCGGGGCCGCACTGCCCCACGATCGGCGGAGCCAGTTTGCGGATCTCCACTTCGGCGCTTTCCACTTGGAGCCAACGGCTGAAGATCCGCCTGAGCAAGTTGCCGCCGACGTGTTCCAGCAGTGCCACGGGAGTGGCCATGACGTCGCTGACGAGGGCGAAGAGTTCCGCATAATTGACCGTCGCAGCCAGTTCGTCGGCAAAGATTGCACGCTCCGCACCGCCGACAACACAGCTCAGTCTCACTTCATAGTCGCCACCCACCTTGCGTTCCTGGGGCAAGGCGCCGTGATAGGCATAAAAGCGCATGGCCGGCAGAGTAATGGCCAGTTGGGGATTCATGGTTTTCTGCTACCTGTTTTTCCTATACACCCTAGAGCGCGTTCTTAACCTTGAGGTTCGTCACCGTGCTCTTAAACAATCCGACCTCACGGAGCGGAAACACGAGTGTGCGCTGATAATGCATCTTCGCCTTGGGAGCATAGACCGTCGGACGCCATGCGCCTTCAGAGCCATACTGGTAGTCCGGGCAATCCCCAGGACGCACGACGTAGAGCGTCTGCGGATCAAGTTCTTCGACCTTCCGCCCATCGACAAGCAAGCGCGTCATTCGGTTGTTTCCTTGGATGGTTATCTCGACGGTTTTGTCCGTAGGGATACGGTAGTTGAACGTGTTGAGATAGCCGTCGCGCGAAAAGCCGAGCTTACCATCGCGCGGATCAGACAGGTAAAAAGTGGCATTGGCCGACGTGAAGAGCGGCGTACCCTTTGTCTCGGCCACTCCCTTGACGGTAAAGGTGACGGTATAGTCATAGCCGACCTCCTCGACATCCAGACGCATACCCGGACGCACCTCAGCCACATTGATCTCTTGTTTCAGACGCCCGGCCTCGTTGACCCCCGGAGCCTCACTGAGCGTATGGCGCTGACGGTCGAAGTCGGCATACGGCAGGTGCGTTTTCTGTCCGGTCCAGCACTTGACCGCAAGGGTCTGCAGCGCTGGCATGACGCGATCGTGGATATCTTTGGTTGAGATACCGTTGCCAACATGGTCGTTCCAGACAGCGAACATACCGCCCTCGATGGCCGGATTCTGCTCGTCGAACTTCTCACGTCCGATGATGGCCGGCGTCCAGTTTTCGTAGAGGTGTTTGCAATTGAGATAGTCATAATAATAGCCTGCCGCCGGCACGATGTAGACCAGACCGTCCGGAATGCTCACCAATTTATAGCCCTGCTTGATCATGTCACGCGGTTGCGCATAACCATTATACCAACAATACATGAGCACACCGTCCGACTTGACCGGCGTCTCGCCCTTGGCATGAGTCAGTGCCCCCCACACGACAGCCTCTTTGCCAAAGCTTTCGATATACTTGATGTAGTGATCTGTGAAGTAGCGGAACTTCTCGACTACCTCCTTCTTGGCATTGGAATATTCGTCGGTGCCGATGTGGACACGCTTGCCGCGAAACACAGGATTCTTACCGTCAACATATTCTTTGAAAAGGCCATCGAGAAACTTGTACGTCTCCGGATTGAAGAGATCGAGATGGTCGTCACCGTAATCTTTGGAGGCGATTTCCGGCTTATAATGGGTGAAAGCCAAAGAGTGGGCAGGCACATCTATTTCCGGAATGATCTCCACACCATAGGTCTCGGCCAGTTTCTGAAGATCTATAAATTCCTGCTTGGTATAGGCGCCATCTTTGGCTGTCAGGCCGGGATAAGTGGTACACTCCAAGCGGAATGCGGCCTGCGTCTTGTTCCAGTCGTTGTCAAAATATTGGCGGAAGCCATTGTCGTTAAGATGCACGTGGAGCGTGTTCATCTTGTAGTAAGCCAGTATTTTGACAAGACTACGCAGATAGGACATCGGAATAAACTTGCGCCCACAGTCCATCACAATGCCACGAAGCGCGTATTGTGGTATATCGGTCGTCACACCGCGTGGCAAAGAGCCGTCGGCGGATTGTTCCGTCAGTTGGAGCAAGGTACGCGTACCCCACATCAGCCCACGCTCTGTGGCCGCTGTGACCGTAGTGGCGTCACCGATATTCAGGCGATAGCCTTCACTGCCAAGCGCCTTGTCACGTGCCTGAACAAGCACGATGTCGCCCTTGCCGCTCTTGCCGCTGGCCACCCTGACGGTACGGCCTGTCAAGGCTTCATAGTCGGCGGCAAACAAGCGGGCGGCACGTTCGGCAGCTCGCCCCCCCTTATAGACGACCCGCATCGTCGATGGCAAGAAGCGGCCTTCTCCCCCACTCCATGCTTGAAGTTCCGGGACGACGAACGGTTTCGGGTTTACCTCTGCGGAGAGATGCGCATTGGACGAAAGCACGAGGGCCATGACCCCCAAGCACAAAAAACGGTGCACAACATTATTGACGTTCATAAGCAAGGTTTATGGATAAACGGTTATAGACAAGACGAAGGTTTTCATACAACAAAATCGACGCAACTGCGTGATGCGACAAACGGCTTGAGCCGCCCTGCAACAGCTTGATGATCTGGGTGTGCGGAGTAGGCACGTACGTCATCAAGCGTATCGAACATGCTGTCGAGGCAAATGTCGCAAGCCTCATCGGCGTTGATATTGAGCCCAACGGCAATGGCGCGTATTGTCGGTATCACAGCGGGCAAAGCCTCTATGCCCTGCTTGAAATTGTTCATGGCCTTTTCCTTTTCCTCAAAAGAAAGACCATCCTTGAGTCTGAAAATAACGATGTGTTTGACCATATAAGGATATTGTTGTAACTTTGTCTCGTGCAAAATTAATACTTCATCGTCACTTGACAAGGGCTGGGGCCCTGAATTTGGTGACATTCAGCAGAAAACAGATTTCACCGCACCTTCCAACCAAGACAATGCGTCACGTCTATACCATACTGTACATCGTGGTACCGCTTCTCATACTGTCGTGCACCAACAAGCAGGAACGCGGTATGAACGGTGCCTTCGCACCAGAAAAGCCGACGGCCAAACATACCACCAACAACTATGACCTCGACGCCATCAGCCGATCGGGAGAACTCATCGTGGCAACACTGAGCGGTCCCGTCACCTATTTCGACTACCAAGGACAACCCATGGGACTGCAGTATGCACTTGCCGCAGACTTTGCCCACCGTGAAGGCATCAGCATTCGCATCGAGACTGCACACGACACAACGGAATTGCTCGACATGCTCACCAAAGGCGATGCGGACCTCATAGCCCTCCCCCTCCCCGTCAGCCGCATCAAAGCCGAAAAACTGGCGCCTGCCGGCGCCACAGACAAGGCACGTTCCACTTCATGGGCCATACGTTCTGGCTGCCCAGACCTGGCGCAAGCACTGCAAGACTGGTATGACGCCAATCCGCTTGTCGCCGTGGCCCGCAAAGAGAAAATCCGCTTCGACGAGCGCCGCCAAGTGCGACGACACGTCCGCGCCCCATACTTGTCGCGTGAGAAAGGCGTGATTTCCGCATACGACGCCCACTTCCGTCAGGCCGCAGCCAACACCGGTCTGGACTGGCGGCTCATCGCCGCACAATGCTACCAAGAATCAGGATTCGACCCAAACGCCGTGTCGTGGGCCGGTGCACGCGGACTAATGCAGATCATGCCGCGCACGGCGCAAGGACTAGGTGTATCGCCAGACGAACTCTACTCGCCAGAGGTCAACATCTCGGCCGCAGCACGCTACCTGAACAGCCTCAGCACGCAATTCGCAGACATACGGGATCACAGCGAGCGCATCAGCTTTATTCTGGCAGCCTACAATGGCGGTTCCGGCCACATCCGCGACGCCATGGCTCTGGCAAAAAAACATGGGCGCAACGCCCACAGTTGGAATGACGTGTCTTTCTTCGTGCGTCACCTGACGGAGGCCCACTACTACCGTGATCCGGTCGTACGCTACGGCTATATGATAGGAAACGAGACCTACAACTATGTCGAGGCCGTTCTGGCACGTTGGCAAGCCTACGGCGGCAAGCCGGGCATGGGCATTGTCCCACATGGGCAAGACACACCGGCATCACCACGACAGCCACGCAAACGCAACCGTTTCTCGAAGGAGCAGCAAGTACTCACTCCCGAAGAGCTCGAGAGACTCGGCACCTCATAAACATATCCCATCATGCCCGTCCCTGCCACTGACATATTTACAGACCTGCGCACACTGCTCAAGACGAGCGGTACACCAACCGCACGCTATAGCCAACTATATGCCATACTCAGCCGCCTATGCTCAGCCTATGCCGAAACACTCAACACGGATTTCTCCGGCTTGTTCTCACGACTATATGCCATCTGCCAAGCAACTGGTATCGACCATCACACCATAGATGCAGTCAGGCGCCGCGCCCGTCTGTTCATGAATGAGCAGACCGACTCCCCCTTTGAGCAGGCATGCTTCGACGCTGACACAAGGACAGTGGCCACCTTTGCCTCCAGACTGTGGAACACAGATCTGCCTGATGATCTCCAAGACCCGCACAGGCGCCGCATTGCCACGAAAGGCACCACAAAGCGGAGTGGGCACGTGGCAAAAGTACGCGCCATCGTCACGGCAGTTGACCGACAGGGCACTACCGTGGCCTTCACGACGGGAAGCCGCGAGCTGACCGCCACCTGCCCACACCTCCAACGAACCATTAATGTTCTGGAGCCAGGCATGCCGGTCAACCTCATCGATGTGAGAGACACCAAACCCCAAGAGACACAAGTCGGCATGATCATCATTGACCCTGACTACCTGATAGACGTCAGCGCACTCACAGCGGCATTCAAGCCCTATGGCGCACAAGCCGCCAACTATCTGCTAGACCTACTCACACCGCGGCAAAACACGCCGGCTATCATGTTGGGAAATGCGGCCAATGACTTTATGGACGAGCTTGTCAACAATCCAGCACCGGCAGACTCCCCTGTAACACGCGCCGAACTTTACGGGAAGGCACTTCGCAAACACTTCTACAATCACCTCCTGACATATGCCTGTCTTGAAGAACCTTTGGGGCCGGACTATTTCGAGGCTCTCCGTACCACTTTCGACCACATAGCCGATGCTGTAACCGGGCAATTCGGTACGGCCGAGGTCGGGCTTCCACTCGACAGTGTACTACTGGAACCGGCCTTCATCTGCGAGACCTTGGGGCTACGCGGCCGTTTCGACGTCATGGCTGTTGACCATCACTCGCTCGTAGAGCTCAAGAGCGGGAAAGCCGAGGAATTTGGCGGCCAAGTCAGGCCACGCCATCCCCATGTGTTGCAGATGTCACTCTACAAGGAAATGCTGCACTACAACTTCGGCCTGCCACGAGACACCATCAAGTCATTCCTTTTCTATAGCCGCTACCCAGCTTTCTACCATGAGCGCAGCAGTGCGGACGCTGTCAACGAAGCGCTAGAGCTCCGCAACGAAATAGTGGCCATGGAGCAGGCGTTGCGACATGGAGCCTGTTCTTCCATTCTGGCCCGTCTCGAGCCCGATCAGCTCAACCGGAAAGGGACAAGAGGACGCTTCTGGCAGAACTACCTTCGATCATCAATCGAAAGGGTCTCACAGCCCCTTGAGGCAGCATCACCCCTTGAAAAAAAATACCTCTACCATTTCCTCACCTTTATAGAAAGAGAAAAATATCTGGGCAAGACGTCAGACAACCGCCCAGACTCTAACCGAGGCCTTGCCTCCGCGTGGACAACAGACCTGAAAACCAAGCAGGCAGCTGGCGACATACTCATCAATCTACAGATAACCAGTGCCTCGGGAGAGGGCGGCATCGATTGCCTGACATTTGCCCTGCCCGACTATGGTCCCGATTTCATCCCCAACTTCAATCAAGGCGAAATGGTACAGCTCTACGAACGCCGAGACGAACGGGACAACGTGACGACACGGCAGCTAGTACGAGGCTATATCGAATCGCTAACCAGTGAGTGTCTCCAGCTGCGCCTCAACTATAAGCAACGCAATGTCCGCCTGTTTCCAGCCGAAACGCGCTACGCCATCGAGCACGACGGTTCTGACGCCCCCGCCACAACAGCCGTTCGCGGCTTGTTCAGCCTGTTGACTGCCACTCCACGACGCCGCGCCCTACTGCTGGGGCAGCGGTTGCCTGAAGTAGGCCAACCGCTGCCGCTGCTTGGCAACTATCCCGCAGCGACGGCGGCCATTGTCAGTGCGGCAAGCCGTGCCCAAGACTATTTCCTACTCATAGGGCCACCGGGTACCGGCAAGACAAGTGTTGCCCTCAAAGCCATGGTTCAGGAGTTCCTATTGCGCCAAGAATCTCACACAGACGGCGCAGGCCTGCTCCTCATGGCGTACACCAATCGTGCAGTCGATGAAATCTGCGGTATGCTCGAAACCATTCCAGCTCCCTACGTGCGCCTAGGCAACAAACAGGTATGCCACAAGGATTTCCGTCCACGCCTCATCGGCGAACTGTTGAAGGATTGCCATAACCGGCGTGAAGTGCGCGAAGCCATGGCCACCCTCCCCATTGTCGTCGGCACGGTTTCCACACTCGCCTCCCACACCGAGATCTTCAGGCTACGTCCTTTTGAGGCCATCATCGACGAGGCCTCTCAAGTGCTGGAGCCGCAAATTCTTGGTCTACTGTGCGGAAAGACAGATGATGGACACAGCGCCATACGCCGGTTTGTCATGATTGGCGACCACAAACAGCTGCCTGCCGTGGTGCTGCTCCCCGACAGTCAGACCCGCGTCACAGACAAGGACTTACGCGAGATTGGCTTGACAGACCTACGCAACTCCCTCTTCCAACGCCTGCACCAGCTGCTTGAGACAAAAAATTGCACGACTTGCATGGCCCTGCTCGATCGGCAAGGACGTATGCACGAAGACATCTGCCAGTTTGTCAACTCCGAATTTTACGACCAGCGCCTACAGGCCGTCCCCCTGCCCCATCAGACAAGCCCTCTCAATCTACGGCACACCACGACATCTCTTGAACAGTTCATCGCCACAACACGCATGGGGTTCATAGACATTCGCCCTAACACGTTACCTTCAAACAACAAAGCCAACACCGACGAAGCCAACTGTGTGGCCCGTCTCATCGCTGAAATCAACACTCTCTATGCCCGCAACCACCGCCAGCTGGATATGGACAGGCAGATTGGCGTCATCGTTCCATTCCGCAATCAGATAGGCAGAGTGCGCCAAGCTCTGCGCGAACTGGACATTGACGGCACACGGCTGACCGTCGATACCGTCGAGTGCTACCAAGGCAGCCAACGCGACATCATCATCTTCTCGACAACCATCAGCCAGCCTTACCAGCTCGACATCCTCTCTAACGAGCAGCAAGTCGGCAACACCACAGTAGATCGCAAACTCAATGTCGCGCTTACCAGAGCCCGGCTACAATTTTTCATGATAGGCAATGGTGCCATACTCAAGCAACGGACCATCTACGCGCGCCTCATCTCCAATTGCAAGATTTACAACTGCTAAGCGTTTTCACTTGAAAAAAATCATCCAAAACCTTTGCCATTTCACACCATTGATGTAACTTTGCACTCGCAAAACGAGCTAAGCCTGCACTCTTAGCTCAGTTGGTAGAGCAACTGACTCTTAATCAGTGGGTCCAGGGTTCGAACCCCTGAGAGTGTACAAATTGCAAGGAGCATATCTCTCATGATATAGCTCCTTGTTTTCGTTATGCGGATATCAAGGCATCAGCAATCCAACAAGATTCGGACTCTTCCGTTCACCCGCAGAATGCGGGCGAACGGTTAAATGCGTTAAATCTAAAAAAACGGAATCGCCAGAGGAGGTTCCAAGACCAAATGCCTTTTTCGCCGGTCTATGTCCATATCATTCAGATACATATAAATCAAGACTAAGGCTGTGACATGGAAGCCAGAAGCCAGTATGAACCTTGGGCACTGAAAACGGGCTGTTCTGTATCTCGCCGCATTGTCTTATTTTTGCAGGCAAATCAAAGCTTACATGCATCATGCCTCCTGCGGGCCTATCGGCCTCACATCCTCTTCATTCCGGCCTCGTTGCTGGTTCTTCCTGCTCATCGCGCTACTCGCAACGCTGAACTGCGCCTGCAACGGTGATGACGATGGACTGACCATCCCCCCCATCACTCCAACCGACACCGCCAATCGCACAGTCCTCATATACATGGCGGCGCAAAATTCGCTTGGGAGCGGTGGCTGGCAGCAGAAAGACTCTGTCGAAATCATGCTTGGCCGCCAGTTTGTCGCCTCAACAAACCGCCTTCTCGTCTTTATAGACGATGCCAAAGCACCACGCCTCTATCGCGTCATCAAGGAATGGCCCCAACCAGTGCTCGTCAGATCATGGGACACTGACGTCAACTCCACTTCACCTGAAGTGCTGTCCGACGTACTGAGGTGGACGCGTACCAATTTTCCGGCACGCGAGTACGGCCTTGTCATGTGGTCACATGCCGACGGCTGGATTCCGGCGACAGACAAGGACTACACGTCAAACACCCGGCGTCGTGGCATTCAACCATATTCGTTCGGCATCGATGACGGCAGCCGGATGGGCACCGATACTGGCACACAGATGGACGTAGATGATATGGCCGCTGCCATCACGGCGGCACAAGTGCACTTGCGCTTCCTGTTTTTCGATGCCTGCCTGATGCAGAATATCGAAGTGGCCTATGCCCTCAAAGATGTCACAGACTACCTGATAGCGTCGCCCATATCCACTCCTGCGGCTGGTTCGAACTATACGCACCAGCTAAGAGATGCCTTTTTCGATACAGATCCCACCAATATCGTAACAACCTATTACGCTGACGTCACCGACAAGACGCAGCAAAGCAGCTATGCCGACTATGGCATAGTTGTCTCTGCCATACGTACTGACCGCCTTGACGCACTGGCCGAAGCCTTCAGTGAAGCCCTGCCCATATCGGCATTGGCTGGCCGCACCTCACCGAACATGGACGGCGTACTCAACTACCAAGCCTACTCATGGAACTATTTCTACCGCCCGCACAACTACGACGCAGCCGAGGCCGTCAGACGCCTATTCCCCGAAAACGCACAACCGCGATTGCTACAGGCCATCAACGATGCCGTTGTCCGCAAGGCAGCGACGACCGAGTTCTGGATAGGCCCGGGTTATTCCTCTTATAAGACCGTACCGACAGACAGCTACTGCGGTGTATCCATGTTCGTACCGCAGACTGCCTATACCCTCAATGCTGGCGCATGTCCCCATGGAGACCATAACGCCAACTTCACTGCGACGCGTTGGTACGCCGCCGCCGGCTGGGCACAGACCGGCTGGTGAGCGGGATACACTTTTTGGGGTACTGACCTAATCCCCCTTTCCCGTTGTCAGCCCAAAGCGGCGACTGCGTACTTGGTGAGGAAATACCCACCGACCACGAGCCACACATAGAGCAATGCAGCCAGGAGAAAAGGCTTCGCACCGGCTTTCCTGAATTTGTCGATACTGGTGTCTGTGCCTAGGGCGGTCATGGCCATGGTCAGCATAAAGGTGTCAATGTATTCGATAGCACCGTTGAGAGGAATGTCCCTTACAGTCGACGCCCCACAGGCATGCTGCAACAGGGAGTTCAGGCATATAATCCCGATGAAGCCGAATGCGAACCATGGCACAGTCACCTTGCTCCTCTCGCACTGACCTCCAGGCACGATCGTCCTTCTACCCGCCAAAACAATCCCCATCACCACCAGCACCGGCGCAAGCAGCATTACCCTTATCATCTTTGTAATCGTAGCCGTTCCGGCAATCCCCAGACTGTCCGTCGGATCCATGGCGTTACCAGCTCCAGCTACATGGGCAACCTCGTGAAGCGTGCCGCCGGTATATATGGCTACAGCCGTATCGTCTAGTCCTGACAGCAACCCCGCTCTATACATGATGGGGTAAAGAAACATGGACAGAGTGCCAAAAATGACTACCGTTGAAACGGCAATGGCTGTTTTATGATTTTCACACTTCACCACAGGCTCGGCACCAAGGACAGCGGCTGCTCCACATATAGCACTGCCCGTTGAAGTCATGAGAGCGGTATCAGCATCCATTTTCAACAGGCGTCCGAACCAGACACCAAGCAGCAGAGTCCCAACAACAACCGCCAGGTCAACCACCACCGCCGGTACCCCCACAGCCATCACTTGTGTCAGCGTCAGCCTGAAGCCGTAGAGCACAATACCGGCCCGCAGAACCTGCTTGGTGCAGAATTTGATGCCAGGAATCCAAGTCTCCGGCAACTTGTTACGAAGGCTGTTGGCATACAGCATACCCAGTATGATGCCAATGATAAGCGGACTGAGCGAAAGATGCTTCATCACTGGCAGTTCCGCAAGATAGAATGCCGCAAATGAAAACAGCGTGATGAGCAATACCCCGTGCAGGGTATTGGCTCTGTTTCCTTTTCCAAACATAGACTCTATATTTTAATTTCGCCGCAAAGGTACTCAATTTACCGTATTTATCCCACCATTCATCATGGAGATCGCACAATATGACACAGTTCAGCGAATCTTGTCAGTAGTTCGGCGTAGCCAAAGAAATCTGCATAGGTCAGATGGGCAAAGTGCCAATTGTGCTTTTAGTATACGGTTTTACAGCGATATCCTGCATTATTATTCAATGAAGCGCATTCAAACCGACAGAAAACAAAGCTTTTCTCTGTCAATGTGTTTGACATCTCACGAAATAACCGTATATTTGCAGGAGATTTGCTGTGTATAATTTTAATTTGATTCGATTTTGGAAGATTATCCTCCATCTTCAATAAAAATACCTTGCTGCACATGACATACGACAAGAACATGCTTTACCGCTTCTATGCCAACTATGCTGACCGTGTGGGCGCCATAAGGAGCACCTTGGGCCGACCGCTGACCTACGCCGAGAAAGTGCTTTATGCACATTTATGCAAGTCCGGCCAGAACGTCAAGTTCTTCCGCGGGAAGGATTATGCCAATTTCAGGCCGGATCGTGTAGCAATGCAAGATGCCACAGCCCAGATGGCACTGCTACAGTTCATGAATGCCGGACGACAGGCCACAGCCGTTCCAGCTACCGTGCATTGCGACCACCTGATATGCGCAGCCAGCGGTGCTGACGAAGACCTCGCCACGGCGCGAAGCAGCAATGCCGAAGTCTATGATTTTCTCCGATCTGCGGCTTCACGCTATGGCATAGGATACTGGGGGCCAGGGGCAGGCATCATTCATCAAGTGGTGCTTGAGAACTATGCTTTTCCCGGTGGCATGATGATTGGTACAGATTCCCATACGCCCAATGCCGGCGGCATGGGAATGATCGCCATTGGCGTCGGCGGGGCCGATGCGGCCGACGTCATGGCGGGTCTAGAGTGGGAATTGAAAGTGCCGCGGCTTATCGGCGTCAGACTGGTCGGAAAGCTTTCCGGCTGGGCATCAGCAAAAGACGTCATTCTGGAACTGGCTGGACGACTGACGGTCAAAGGCGGCACTAATGCGATCATTGAATACTTCGGGCCGGGGGTGGCGACGTTGCCCTGTACAGGCCGGGCCACCATCTGCAATATGGGAGCAGAGGTTGGGGCAACCACATCGATTTTCCCCTATGATGACAATGCACGCCGCTATCTTGTGGCAACAGGACGCACCGACGTCGCAGAGATGGCGGACAGCTGCCACAAGGAACTTGTCGCTGATGAGGCTGTCACAGCATGCCCGGAAAACTACTTTGACGAGCTCATAGACATAGATCTGTCCTCACTGACACCGCGCTTGAACGGCCCATTCACGCCTGACGCCTGTAGCCCCGTAGCCGACATGCCGCAGCGAGTGGCCGAACAAGGTTTTCCGGACAAGGTGGAGGTTGTCCTGATCGGTTCGTGCACCAATTCTTCCTACCAAGATCTCTCACGGGCAGCTTCAGTGCTCCGTCTGGGACTCGATGCTGGCTTGGCTGTCAAGACACAGCTCATCATCAATCCTGGCTCAGAGCTCATCAGTGCCACGGCAGAGCGTGACAGCTTGCTCGACACATTCCGCCGTGCTGGAGCCGTCATTATGGCCAATGCCTGTGGCCCCTGCATCGGACAGTGGCGACGTGTCACCGACGACCCGCTACGCCGCAACAGCATTGTCACCACCTTCAACCGCAACTTTGCCAAGCGAGCCGATGGCAACCCGAACACCTATGCCTTCATCGCCTCGCCTGAAGTCGCTGTCGGCTATGCATTCACAGGATGTTTGAGTGAGCATCCCTCATTTTCGGCCGCTTATACCATGCTGCGTCCGGATGCCTGTCCAGACTTGCCAGCACAAGGATTTGCCACGCCCACAGACAATGGCTACCGGGCCCCTTCTGCCGATGCAGCCGAACCGGTCATCAGGCCGGACAGTGAGCGTTTGCAGCGTCTGGCACCTTTCGCACCGTGGAATGGCCGTGACATGAATGGTCTGCGCCTGCTCATCAAGGCCAAAGGCAAGTGCACGACAGACCATATCTCGATGGCAGGACCGTGGCTGAAGTACCGTGGGCATCTTGAGAACATCTCACGCAACCTATTGATGGGGGCAATCAACGCTTTCAACGGGCAGTCCAATGCTGTCTGCAATCCTTTGACGGGCAACACAGAAGCCGTTTCTGCCGTAGCCGCTGCGCTCAAGTCCAATGGTCTGGGCAGTGTCGTCGTAGCCGAAGACAACTATGGCGAAGGATCAAGCCGTGAACATGCAGCCATGGAACCCCGCTATCTGGGAGTGCGTGTGGTGCTGGTGAAAAGTTTTGCCCGCATTCATGAAACGAATTTGAAAAAGCAGGGAATCCTCGCCTTGACGTTTGTACACCCTGAAGATTACGACCAGATCCGTGATGGCGACAGCTTCAATGTGGCTTGTGCGGACATCGCTCCTGGCAGCATCATCGGCATAACAATCTGTCATGAGGACGGTAGTGAGGGCCACATTGAAGCCCATCATACATACAATGCGCAGCAAATAGAATGGTTACGTGCTGGTTCGGCCCTGAATGCCCTGGCCCGTCAGCACTATAAAAACAATTGATATACCCCTCACGATTATGAGCAAGATTAGTATGACGGCCGACGGCACGCTTCAGGTCCCCGACATCCTGACCGTTCCCTTCATCACTGGCGACGGCGTCGGCGCTGAGATCACCTCCGCAATGCAGCGCGTTGTCGATGCTGCCTTGACGACGGTCTACACCGACCGGCGCATTGAGTGGCTGGCTGTAGCTGCCGGACAGGTTGCCTACGATACACTGGGAACCTATCTGCCGACCGAGACCATCGAGGCTTTCAAAACCTATCACATTGGCATCAAAGGGCCATTGACGACGCCTGTCGGCGGTGGTATCCGTTCGCTCAATGTGGCACTTCGCCAAGGACTGGATCTCTATGTCTGCCTGCGTCCGGTACGCTGGTTCAGTGGGGTCACGTCTCCCGTACTCCACCCCGAACGCGTCGACATGGTGGTGTTTCGCGAAAACACAGAGGACATCTATGCCGGCATTGAGTGGGAAGCCGGAACCCCTGATGCCCAGCGTTTTCTGGATTTTCTGACCCACGACATGGGCGTCGACAAAGTGCGCTTCCCTGCCACGTCATCGTTTGGCGTGAAACCGGTATCACGTGAAGGCACAGAGCGGTTGGTTCGGGCGGCTTGCCGCTATGCGTTGGAACACGGCCGTCGCACGGTAACCCTTGTCCATAAGGGTAACATCATGAAGTACACCGAAGGGGGCTTCAAACGTTGGGGATATGAGTTGGTGACGCGTGAGTTCGCCGATGCCATCAGTTCGGGTCATCTTGTGGTCAACGACTGCATCGCCGACGCCTTCTTCCAGAACGCGCTGCTCAGCCCTGAAGCTTACGATGTCATTGCCACACTCAACCTGAACGGTGATTACATCTCCGACATGCTGGCCGCCCAAGTCGGTGGCATCGGCATCTCACCGGGAGCCAATATCAACTATGCCACTGGCAACGCCATATTCGAAGCCACGCACGGCACAGCACCGGACATCGCCGGCAAGGATCTGGCAAACCCCTGTTCGCTGATTCTCTCTGCGACCATGTTGCTTGAATACGTGGGATGGAATGAGGTAGCCCGAGCCATTACTACGGCGCTTCAGACCACATTTGCCGACCGACAGGCCACTACAGATTTGGCCCGCTTCATGCCCGGAGGCATTGCGTTGGGTACACGAGCTTTCACCGATGCGCTCATCGCCCATCTCTGATATTCTTATCATACAGGAACAGGCCACGCTTATCCCTTGAAAATCCCGTAGGCCAATATTTTACCAAGAAACCATTTTATCCCAGCAGCTATCATGACGACCAAGAAAAAAGAATACCTCATCTATAAGCTCTCCGACGAAATGAAGAGTTGCATCCGCATTGATGCAGAACTGTTCAAGCAGCTCGACGTCAAACGTGGCCTACGCAATGAGAATGGCACCGGTGTACTCGTCGGACTGACCAACATCGGCAATGTTGTGGGTTACGAGCAGACAACTGAAGGCCTGCGCCCCATTCCGGGCAAGCTCTTCTACCGAGGTTACGAGATTGCCGACCTCGCCCATGCCATCATGGCGGAGCAACGTTTCGGATTCGAGGAAATAGCCTATCTGCTGCTCTCCGGCAGTCTGCCTGACGCTGAGGAGCTACATGCCTTCCGCAGTCTCGTCTTCGACAACATGCCCCTACAGCCTAAGACTACGCTCAATATCATCGAACTGGAGGGGAGCAACATCATGAACATTCTGGCGCGAAGCGTTCTGGAGCTTTACACCTACGACAAGCTGCCTGACGACACCTCGAGAGACAATCTCATGCGTCAGAGCATTGAACTCGTATCAAAGTTCCCAACCATCATTGCCTACGCCTATAACATGCTGCGCCATAAGACATTGGGACGATCCCTACACATTCGCCATCCACAGGAAACTCTCTCCATCGCGGAGAATTTTCTCTATATGCTCAAGGGGCCTCATTACACGGAGCTCGACGCGCGCACACTCGACCTGCTGCTCATGTTGCACGCCGAGCACGGCGGCGGCAATAACTCCACGTTCACCGTACGTGTGACATCGTCTTCTGGCACAGACACCTATTCCTCTATCGCTGCGGGAATCGGCTCGCTCAAGGGCCCCAAACATGGTGGAGCCAATATCAAGGTACACGACATGATTCGCTTCATCGAGAGTGAACTTAAGGACTGGACAGATGAGGAGGAGATACGCAACATCTTGCGCCGTATCTTGCGGCGTGAGGCCTACGACCGCGTCGGGCTTATCTACGGCATTGGCCATGCTGTATACACCATTTCAGATCCACGTGCCGTCCTACTCAAGGAAATGGCGCGTGACCTGGCTCAGGAGAAAGGACGCAATGCTGAGTTCGAACTCTTGGAACGCTTAGAGCGCCTGGGCATCGAGACGGTCTACGAAGTGAAGGGACGTGGCAAGGCCCTATGCGCCAATGTCGATTTCTATTCTGGCTTCGTCTATGATCTCATCGGGCTTCCGGTAGATATCTATACGCCGCTTTTTGCAATGGCGCGTATCGTCGGTTGGTGTGCCCACCGCAATGAGGAACTCAACTTTGAGGGCAAGCGCATCATTCGTCCTGCCTACCGTTGCGTAGCAGACGTCTGTGGGTACACGCCTATTGCCCAGCGCTGAGGCGAAAAGAGAGTGGCCATGTACTTCCTTGGCTGGCTGAAGTTCTTCAGAGCGCAAATTCACAGGGCTGCACTTGCCCTATTTCCGGCTTTTTCCCTAACTTCGCACGTCAAACCAAAACAAACTGGGATGTATTACGTTTCAAAACGCTTGGAGATTGCGTTTGCTCACCGGCTGACGCTTGACTACGAGAGCAAATGCCAACGCTTGCATGGGCACAACGGCATCGTGATCATCTATTGCCGTGCCAAAGAGCTAGACCGCAATGGCATGGTCGTGGATTTCACACATATCAAGCGCCTCATCACAGACCGCCTCGACCATGCGTTTCTCAATGACCTTTTCGACTTCAACCCGACGGCTGAAAACCTAGCCCGCTGGATCTGTGACCAAGTGCCCCACTGCTACAAGGTATCTTTCCAAGAATCGGAAGGCAACACGGCCGTCTATGTCAAAGATGGCGCTACGACGCCGCACTTTGATCCCCTGTTGCCGCCGATACAAGATGAAACGCTATAAGATTAACGAGATATTCTACTCGCTTCAGGGTGAAGGCTACTTTGCAGGTACACCCTCGCTCTTCATCCGTTTTTCAGGCTGCAACCTGCACTGCCCGTTTTGCGACACGGCTCATGAGGCTGGCAGGTCACTCTCTCTTTCCGATATCTTGGACGAAGCGGCGGCCTGTCCTGCCACACATGTCGTTCTCACCGGTGGCGAGCCTTCTTTGTCTGTAAGTCAGGAAATTATCGACGGTCTGCACGCGTTGGGCAAGTTCATTACCATCGAAACGAATGGCACACATGCGTTGCCCGAGGGTATAGATTGGGTGACACTTTCTCCTAAAACGCCCTTTGTGCCCGGCGCACCACCCGTGGTGTTGCACAGCTGCGACGAGCTGAAACTGATATTCGATGGGCGGCCTGTGCCTGAATTCAGGGGGCTGAGTGTGAACCATCGCTTCGTACAGCCATGCGACACCGGAGATGATGCCCGCAATGCGGTCATCACGACTGCCGCCATCGCCTATTGTCTCCAGCACCCCACTTGGCGCCTGTCTCTTCAAACACACAAATTGACCGGCATACGCTAAAACCGCATATCGGCCATTTGGTATCAGAGTCATAATACCATGATGTTGAGCACTTCCCTCTTGGCTGAAATGGTGGGAAAGAGGTTTATACGGCCTTATTAGGGAGCACAGTCTGGTGTGCCGTAACAGTTGGCGCTGGGGCACACATGGTCTCAAGTGTACTCAGCGCGTCTCCGACACTGCGCACGTCCCGGATGATCATGCGTCGTTTCCCTTTATGCTCACTGATCTCACAGCGACGGAAATGAGCCGTGGCGTAGTCAATGATTCGGCCGAAGGTCTCACTCTTGTAGAAAGGGCTCTGGACATTGCTGACAAAATAGAGCGTCATACGACCATTCTTGAGCATCAGCCGTTCGACACCGCACCGGCGCCCAAGCCTGCGCAGCGGCACGATGCGCAAAAGCTCCTCGCCCTCAGGTGGCAACGGGCCGAAACGATCCTCCATACGCTGTCTGAACGCGGCTATTTCATCATCGCTTGCCAATCCGTCAAGTTCACGATAAAGCAACATACGCTCACTGGCGCCTGGTACATAGTTCTCTGGGAAATAGGCATGAAGGTCACAGTCCACATTGCAGTCATCGACAAACATGTCCCCCGTAAGTGCTGCCTCATTTTTTCCCTCTTCCGTATAGAGTTCGGCGAACTCATCGTTCTTAAGTTCCGTAACGGCCTCTGCCAATATCTTCTGATATGTCTCATAGCCTAGGTCGGCTATGAACCCGCTCTGCTCAGAGCCGAGCAGGTTGCCTGCCCCACGAATGTCCAAATCTTGCATGGCGATGTGTATGCCCGAGCCCAAGTCGCTGAAGTTCTCGATGGCCTGCAATCGTCGTCGCGCATCGTCTGGGAGCAGGTGGAGCGGCGGCGCAAGGAGATAGCAGAAAGCCTTGCGGTTGCTTCGTCCGACACGTCCGCGCATCTGATGCAGATCGGAAAGGCCAAAATGCTGTGCCGCGTCAATGATGATGGTGTTGGCGTTAGGGATGTCGATACCGTTCTCGACGATCGTCGTCGAGATGAGCACGTCATAGTCATAGTTGACAAAACCCAGAACCACCTTTTCCAGTTCTGCCGGCGGCATCTGTCCATGCCCGGTAACGACACGAGCATCTGGCACATACTTGTTGACCAGTGCAGCCAGCGTACCGAGGGAGGCGATACGATTAGTGACAATATAGACCTGTCCGTTGCGGCTCATCTCAAAGTTGATGGCCTCGGCGATAATCTCATGGCTGAACGTGTGCACCTCTGTCTGTATGGGCCGGCGGTTGGGGGGCGGCGTCTGAATCACTGAGAAATCGCGTGCCCCCATCAATGAGAATTGCAGCGTGCGCGGAATCGGCGTGGCAGACATGGTCAGTGTGTCGACATTGACCTTGATCTGGCGCAGGCGCTCCTTGACCGCCACGCCAAACTTTTGCTCCTCATCGATGATGAGCAGACCGAGATCGTGCCATTTGACGGATTTGCTGATCAGTTTGTGCGTACCGACCAATATATTAATGTCACCTGCGGCAAGATCCTTGACGATAGCCTTGGCCTGCGCAGTCGTACGGGCCCGACTGAGATAGTCCACCCGCACTGGAAAATCCCTCAGTCTGGCGGCAAACGTCTTGTAGTGTTGCAGGGCAAGCACCGTGGTCGGGACGAGCACAGCCACTTGCTTGTTGTCCGCCACTGCTTTCAAGGCTGCCCGCACAGCGATTTCAGTCTTTCCGAAACCGACATCGCCACAGACGAGGCGATCCATCGGACGAGAACGCTCCATGTCTGCCTTGACCTCCTGTGTCACACGGAGCTGATCTGGCGTATCCTCATAGGCGAAACCCGCTTCCAGTTCGTGCTGCATGAAACTGTCAGGGCTGAAGGCAAACCCTTTCTCCTCACGCCGCCGCGAGTAGAGTCGTATAAGGTCGCGGGCAATATCCTTGATTTTCTGCTTGGTGCGTTCCTTCATTTTTTCCCAAGCCCCCGTACCGAGGCGGCTCAGGTGAGGCGGCTCACCCTCGCATCCCTTATATTTCGACACCTTGTGAAGGGCATGGATAGAGACGAAGACCACATCATCGTTCTGATAGGTCAGTTTGAGCATTTCCTGCATTGTACCGTCACTCCCAGCCACACGGACCAAACCGGCAAAGCGCCCGATGCCATGGTCTATGTGCACCACAAAGTCACCGGGCTCATACTGCATGAGTTCTTTCAGCGTCAGCGCCATTTTGGCGTCACGGGCATGATCGGTACGAAGGTTGTATTTGTGGAAACGGTCGAAAATCTGGTGATCGGTGAAAAGGCTCAGCCGCAAAGTCTCGTCAGTGAACCCTTCATGGAGTGTCGGCGTGACGGGGACGAACAGGCCTGTAGCGGAGTCGCCCTCCATCTCTCTGAGGATGTTGAGCAATCGCTCGTTCTGCTTCGCGCTGTCGGCCAACACGTAGATGGTGCAACTGCGGGCCTTGAGCTCAGCAAAGGCACTGCGGACAAGATTAAAATTCTTATGGAAAAGCGGCTGTGGTGTGATGTCAAAATGCACGGTGGCCTGTGGCAAGCCGGTATGGCGGAGCCCCAGCTCCACGCGCTGTAGGTGAGAAAAACCGCGACGAAGCACGTCGGCACGCGTCAGAAGGGACTCCCGGTTGAGACGCTTGCGTGCCTCAGCCGCAGCCATCTCCGAATCTGCCTCCAACTCGGCCAGAGTCTGGGCGGCAAAGCCCTCGTCATAGATGTTTCCGACGACATTGACCACAAAATCCAGATCACGCACGACCAAAAGAGTCTGCTCCGGCAACACGTCGGTGAAAGGCACGAGCTCACCGGCCTTCTCCTCCACATCCGGAACAACGGTCACCGTCTGCAGTTGCTCGCGTGAAAGCTGCGTCTGCACCTCAAACGTGCGTATGCTTTCTATGTCATCGCCAAAGAAGTCAATGCGAAAGGGATATTCGGAAGAGTAAGAGAAGACATCGATGATACTGCCACGCACGGCAAACTCGCCAGGCTCATAGACATAGTCACGCCGCCGGAAACCGAGGTCAAGCAACCTGTGCCCCAACTCCTCCGTATCGGCCTGTCCACCCACACTGAGTGTGACTGTCCCTTTTTGGTAGTCATCGGCCGAGGCAACACGCTCGGCAATGGCAGCAGGAAAAGTGACGATATAACCTGCCGTTCCTACCGACAGGCGGTTGAGCACCTCAGTGCGCAGGATCTCATTGGCTGTATTGCGCTGGGCATATTTGACAGCGCGCCGGTAAGTGGACGGATAGAACAGCACATCGTTATCACCCAAGAGCTGCACCAAGTCATGATAGAAATAGCCAGCCTCCTCTTCGTCATTGAGCACAAAGAGCGCTGGGCGCTTCGTGGCCCCTCGCCGCCTCAATGCCCCGAATGCGACCGGAGCGGACGAAGCGCGCAGCCCCTCAGCAGCGATGACGGGGCAGTGAGGATCGGTAATGAATTTTTCCAATGCAGCCACCTGCGGGTGCTCGGCATACAGGGAAAGTATATCATTCAGTGTCATGTCATCTCCTCAAATTCCATCATTTGATACCTCGTGCATTGAGGGCTGCGGCATACCGTGCCGCATTGCGGAGGTGTTCGTCGTAGGTCTTTGCGAAATTGTGTGTGCCGGAGAAATCTTCTTTCGCGCACATATAGATATATTCATGATGGGCATAGTTAAGCACAGCCATGATGCTCGACATGGCCGGGATGCAGATGGGGCCAGGGGGAAGCCCCGTCGTGCGGTAGGTATTATAGGGGCTGTCGGCTGCCAAGTGCTCATGCAAGATACGCTTGAGGGTGAAATCATGCAAGGCGAACTTGACTGTCGGGTCGGCCTGGAGCTTCATACCTTGATGCAGGCGGTTCAGGTACATGCCGGCCACCATCGGCTTCTCACCGTCATTGGCGGTCTCTTGGTCGACGATAGAGGCAAGTGTGATCACCTCGTGTTCAGACAATCCTGCGCTTGCGGCCTGCCGTTGGCGTTCGGGTGTCCAGAAAGCCTTGCTTTCCTTATACATGCGTTGCAGAAGGGCCTTCGGTGAGATGGTCCAGTAGACTTCATAGGTATTGGGGATAAAGAGGCAGATGAGTGTGGCGGTGTCACAGCCCAGACTGTGGCATAATGCCGTGTCGCGGAACGCCGTGGCCAGCTCCGCTGAGTCTGCCGCCAGCTGTCTGGAAAGACGCGCAGCCAGATCGTCCAAGGTCCGTGCATGAGGAATGACCAAGCTGACAGGGGCCTGTCGCCCATTACGAAGATTGCGCAAGAGTGAGAAGGTGCTCACCCCGTCGCCTGTCTCGTAGCGTCCGGGGCGCACCTTCCCCCCCGAAAGCATCGCCATGCGCCCTAAAGTGTAGCCCACCATTTGGCGTGGCGAAGCCGCTGTGCGCAGTTTTGCCGTCACGGAGTCGGAGGTGTCGTCTGTGTCTATATAAATATAGGAGTGTCCCCTGTCGCTGGAGAATGATGAGAAGAAAAGCCAGTAGCCGCAGAGCGACAACAATACGAGAACAGCAAGTATGATTGCCGAACGCTTGGATTTGAGTAAGTTCATGACCAATATTCTTTTTTCGTGCGGGCAAAATTACAAATTAATATCCGACACCTATGTGCCTTCCAACTATTTTTCCTACTTTTGCACAAAACCTCTCTGTCTGTGCTACCGGCACCAGGCAACTCCGTTTAACCAAAGCATGAAAGAGTACGAAGATTTTATCGGCTTCATCGAGCAGAGCATCAAGACAAACTGGGACTTGGATGCCCTGACCGACTACAAAGGCAGCACCCTGCAATACAAGGACGTGGCACGCAAGATTGAGAAGCTCCACATCCTGTTTGAGAATGCCGGCGTCAGGCCTGGTGACAAAATAGCCCTTTGCGGACGCAACAGTGCCAACTGGGCTGTGGCGTTCCTAGCCTCACTGAGCTATGGTGCCGTGGCGGTACCCATTCTCCATGAGTTCAAACCCGAACAGGTGCACAGCATCGTCAATCACTCTGAGGCCCGTCTGCTTTTCGCCGGCGACATGGTGTGGCCGACACTTGACGCAGACGCAATGCCCGCACTGGAAGGCATCATCAGCATTCCAGACTACTCGCTGCTCGTCAGCCGCACAACGCACCTGACTGAGGCACGCGAACGGCTCAATGAGTTCTTCGGGAAGAAATATCCCAAGTATTTCCGCAAAGAGCATGTCACCTACAAGCACACAACCTCTGGCGAGGATCTGGCGCTCATCAATTACACGTCGGGGACGACGAGCAACTCCAAGGGGGTATTGATTCCTTACCGGGCGCTCTGGTCTAACCTACTATTTGCGCAAGAGGTGCTCGGCAAGGATGTCCAACGTGGCGGCAAGGTCATTTCCATCTTGCCACTGGCCCACATGTATGGCATGGCTTTCGAGTTCATCTTCGAGTTCATGCAGGGCTGCCATGTCTACTACCTGACACGTGTCCCCTCTCCCAAGGTCATATTCATGGCTTTCGCGGATGTCAAACCCGATATTGTCATTGCCGTCCCCCTGGTCATTGAGAAGATCATCAAGAAATCCGTCCTGCCAAAGTTGCAGACAGTCAGTATGAAGTTGCTTCTGCGCCTGCCGGTAATCAATACCCGCATCCGTGAGAAGATACGGACGCAGCTGGTTGAAGCCTTCGGTGGCCGCTTCTACGAAATCATCATCGGCGGCGCTGCCTTCAACAGCGAGATCGAGCAGTTTCTGTACAAGATAGGATTCAACTTCACAGTAGGCTATGGCGCCACCGAGTGCGCGCCAATCATCAGCTACGTAGACTGGCATGAGTTTCGTCCGGGTTCCTGCGGCCGTCCTGCTCCCCGCATGGAAGTGCGCATAGACTCACCCGATCCGGAAAACATTCCAGGTGAGATACTGGCACGCGGCGCCAACGTGATGCTGGGCTATTACAAGAACCCAGAAGCCACAGCGGCAACGCTCGACAAAGACGGCTGGTACCACACTGGCGATCTGGGCGTCATGGACAGCGATGACTACATCTATATCCGAGGACGCAGCAAGAACATGCTGCTGGGCGCCTCTGGCCAGAACATCTACCCCGAAGAGATTGAGGACAAGCTCAACACACTGCCTTACGTCAGTGAAAGCATTGTCATCCAGCGCAATGAGCGCCTCTACGGACTTGTCCATCCCGACTATGAAGAGGCGGAGAAGGCAGGCCTTGATGAGAACGCGCTGCGCGCCGCCATGGAGCAGAACCGGAAGGACCTGAACCTCATGGTGGCCAGTTATGAACAGCTCGCAGGCATCAAGATTTTCCGTGATGAATTTGAGAAAACACCCAAACGCAGCATCAAGCGCTTCCTCTACGAGAACACGGACATCTAGCAAACGCACAAACAGCAGTGCCCACCCCGTACGACCGACCGGCTCACCCCACCGGTTGGACCTACCCACTAAAGGTTAATTTGCAACCACCGCCGCAATGCCGGACTGGGGCCACGGGGGATACTCAGAAAAAAGTGGTATATTTGCCGCCGAATTGTACAGATAACACGAACCATGTTCAGAAGAAAAATAAGGAACTGGCACGTTCCACACGGACAGGCCCCAACGGAGTTCGATAAGCGCATTCTGGCCTGTCAAAACCGTGGCGACCTCGTCCCCACACGCCAACTTATAAAGACCCCGGAGCAGATAGAAGGCATACGCCGCTCAGGCGTTGTCAACACGGGAGTTCTGGATCTTGTAGAGCAAGAGATCCACGCCGGAATGAGTACCGAGGAGATAGACCGCTTGGTCTATGACTACACCGTGGGCCATGGCGCCATTCCAGCCCCACTCAACTACGAAGGCTTTCCGAAAAGCGTCTGCACGAGCATCAATGAGGTCGTCTGCCACGGCATTCCCTCTGAGAAGGAGATTCTCAAAGAAGGCGACATCATCAATGTCGACGTCTCCACCATACTCGATGGCTATTTCAGCGACGCCTCGCGCATGTTCATCATCGGCCAGACCACGCCCGAAAAGGAACGGCTGGTCAAGGTGACCAAAGAATGCCTCGACATCGGCGCAGAGGCCGCCAAGCCTTGGGGCTACGTGGGCGACATCGGCAAGGCCATTGAAAAACATGCGCACAGGAACGGCTACAGCGTGGTCAGAGACCTCTGTGGACATGGTGTCGGACTGGAGTTTCACGAAGAACCGGAAGTGGATCATTTCAACACGCACCGTAAGGGAATGCTGCTCGTGCCTGGCATGGTCTTCACCATCGAACCCATGATCAACATGGGTGACTGGCACGTGTTCATCGACGAGGCCGATGGGTGGACTGTCGTCACGGAGGACGAGCTGCCCTCTGCACAATGGGAACACACTTTTCTTATGACAGAGCACGGACTTGAAGTGCTCACAGCATGACCGCACAAGTGACACACATCTTTTCACTAGACACTGACCGCACGGCACCGCATGTCACCATTCTGGCCATCGAGTCCAGTTGTGACGACACCTCTGCCGCCGTCATGCGCGACGGCCTGCTTCTGAGCAACGTCACAGCCAGCCAAGCTGTACATGAAGCCTATGGCGGTGTCGTTCCGGAACTGGCCTCCCGCGCCCACCAACAGAATATTGTTCCAGTGGTAGACATGGCGCTGAAAAAGGCGGGTGTCGACCGCGAGGAACTCTCTGCCATCGCCGTGACGTTCGGCCCCGGACTGATGGGGTCCCTGCTTGTCGGCGTATCGTTTGCCAAAGGCCTGGCCATCTCGCTCGGCATCCCTCTCATTGCCGCCAATCACCTACAGGGGCATGTTCTGGCCCACTTCATTCAGGAGCCCGGCGAAAAGCACAGTGTCCCCCCCTACCCTTTTCTCTGCCTGCTCGTCAGCGGCGGAAATTCACAGATCATCAAGGTCAACGCCTACAACAACTTTGAGGTTTTGGGCCAGACCATAGACGACGCAGCCGGTGAAGCCATCGACAAGTGTTCCAAGGTCATGGGCTTGGGCTACCCCGGCGGCCCCATCATCGACCGCTTGGCGCGACAAGGGAACCCCCGGGCCTACCAGTTCAGCAAACCTAACATTGGAGGGCTGGACTACAGTTTCAGTGGACTCAAGACTTCCTTTCTCTACTTCCTGCGTGACGCCATTGCCAAAGACCCCGATTTTATCGAGCATCACAAAGCCGACCTCGCCGCCTCGTTGGAGAAGACCGTCGTCGATATTCTCATGAAAAAACTGGAGAAAGCCGTCAAGCAGACCGGTATCAGGCACGTGGCCCTCTCAGGCGGCGTCTCCGCCAACACCGGTTTGCGCAATGCCTTCAAGGCCAAGCAAGAGCGTGGAGAGTGGGCCATCTATATCCCCAAATTCGGCTATACGACTGACAACGCGGCAATGATTGCCATCACGGCACACTACAAATACATCGACGGAGAGTTCTGTCCGCTGGAAGCTCCGGCCTTCGCCCGCAATGACATATAGCCCACACCAGCCGCACCTACAACGACAACATAAAACGCCTACACACAAAGGCACAACAGCTAAACATACACACATATGGAATTAGATCTCAAACTCGTCAGCAAGGAAATCAATGAAATCATGTGGCGCAACCACAAGACGCTATCTACAGCCGAGAGCTGCACGGCCGGACGCATCGCCAGCGTTATCACAGCTGTGCCCGGCAGTTCCAATTACTACAAGGGTGGACTCGTCTGCTACGCCGACGAGATCAAGGCGGAACTGCTCAAGGTGGACGCCGCCATCATCGAAGAGAAGACTGCGGTCTGCGAAGAAGTCGTACGCCAGATGGTCATCGGCGTCAATGAGATGTTCCATACTGATTACGCCGTAGCCATCAGTGGATTCGCCGGCCCTGGCGGCCCTGACGGTGGCAAGAGCGGCGTCATCGTAGGAACCATCTGGATTGCCGTCGGCAATGCCGAGAAGATTGAGACGAAGATGCTCGTTGAGGACAACGGCCGCGACAAGAACCTCGCCTCAGCCACGAAGACGGCCATGTACATGCTCCGTGACTACCTCAAGGCCAACTGCGACGAGGGCACCGACGCCGCCGAACAATAGCCTGCACAGAAACACAGGAGCAGACACACGGCAACGCATCAGCTATACCGCCGTGCTCCTGTCAAACCATTCACCAGCGGGAAGAAGTGATCACCACCTTCTTTCCGCTTTCTTTTCGAACCACTCGCCGCAAGCCATAGAAATTTCAGCTTTAACACAGCTTGCTTTCTACGTCGAAAAGCATTATATTTGTAGGAGAGGAAAGGGCTATCCATGCGGATGGCCCTTTTTTCGTACCCCGTGACCGTCTATATTGCCTGCATATGGCGAAATTCGGCCCGTTTTTTCGAGAAACGAGCCCTAGCCCCGGAAAAATTTGCTCCGGGCTAATTCAAATTTTGCCTAGGGAAGTTTCGCCGAGGCACTATTTTAACATGCGAAACGTGCGTGAAGGTTAAAAAGGTTAATATGCTTTTTGGGCAAGTGGGGCAAAAAGGTGAAGCGACAATGGCCTGAGCATTATATTTATAGCCGACTTGCGGTAAGACAGCCTGCCTCACTATAGTTTTCACAGCACGAAAGCTATGATGTTCGGAAGCAGCCGCCTTGGGAATGACGATCCGTGAAAGCAAGCCCTCAGCAAACCGCCTTTTCCCCACTACGGCCGCTCTAGGACTCTTTCCGGAAATAAAAAATTACGCATTAACATTTTTTACCCCCCCCATTTTGCCGATAAACATTTGCTATATATTTTTGTGGCAGATAACGAACGACTTATATCATCGCGGCTGGTGTCCTGTAGCCGTTTGTGGACGCCACAATTCAAATCAGAGATGCTTTTCTGAAAACTGCCGAAACTGCCGCTAACAGCATCCTCACATTAACCACATTAACATTACCACAATGAGAAAGTACTACTACTATCTTCTGACCGCAATTCTGGCCCTAGCCGGGGCAACTGGGGCCTCGGGGCATACCAATTCGGCCCCACATTCTGACAGTTCACAGCTGGCTGTTGCGAACAATGCAAATGACGACATTTCCAACCTTCCCTTCGTCCCGACGACCATCATCGATGGAAAATTCGCTGCTGGTACGACTTTCTACAAGATGCGTATTGGAACTACTCGCGGCGGTACCATCTATTACGCAGGAGACGACTTACAGTCCGTATATATAGACAAAGAGGACAGCACCACTGCCAACAATTTATGGGCCTTCACCGGTAACCTTACAGATGGTTTCGAAATCTATAATGTGACCACAGGCACAGCAAGAAAACTTTATATCGAGAGTTTTGCCAGTGGAAGTCCAGCCAAGCTAGGGACACCTGAAGAAATAGCGGCTCTTTCCACAAACGCAACCAGTAAATTTGGTCTGCAACCATCCTCATCTTATGGTGGTTTTATCCTTTTCCATCCCTCTGCCCCCAATGCCTGCCTTAACGTCTATAATAATAATAATATACTCGCCGTATGGAACCACACTGCGAGCCCTAGTGATGCAAACTCCAATATTACTTTTGTAGATTTCAAGGAAACAATACCTGACGATGAAGGAGCTGTTTTTTACAAGCTGACATTTGAGGGTTCTGTCATCTCAACAAAGCTACTTTATGTTCCAGAAGGATCTGCATATCCTAAACCGTTTGCCAATGGTACCTACTACACCATTAAGGGGTACAAACCCAATACGGAGATCAAGAAGGCTGGCATAGACACTGTTAACCTAGAACTGGTGCTCAATGACGGCATAGAGTTGCCCTTCGCCATTTCGTCATCGATAGACGAACCGGTATGGACGGCCATGCAGGTACAGACGCAAGACCGAGAGAACGGCCCAGTCTGGCTGGCAACATCCAGCGCCAACTCCACCGTCAACTTGCAATACAAGAATTGGGTGGCTGACCCCAAATCGTTCTATGCGGACTATAAAGATCTACCAGACAATATAAAATGGTGTGTCACAGGCGACCCTTACTATGGATTCCGCTTCTACAACAGACTAAAACGGCAGTACCTCGCCAAGCCCACACAGGCCAACGTCTTAGATGTCGCCCTAGATCCATCGGAGACAACTGTAACAACGCTGGAGCTCTATTATAATCCAGTATCTATCGCCGGCAGTAAATGGTGCCTGCGATTCAAGGGTACAGACCTGTTTCTGACCAATCTGGACGGCGCTTATGCCACGCTAAAAATTGACCAAGGAGAAGACAACAACAAGAACAACGACTGCTCAGCAATTGGTTTCATTGCCGAAAAGAATATACCTGTGCTAGAAGCCAAGAATGTGCCAGATATTTCCCCCTATCCTTATTATGGTGATAATAATAGGGTAGGCTGGTTTGACTTTCCCCTTGCCAGAAAAGACAAGACGGAAAAAGGTGAAGCCCTCTATGACCGCTATCATCTAGGCATCGAGAAGGGAACCTTCTACCGCATCTATTATAAAGGACGTTACGAGACCGCCATTCCTTCATACAGGTATCTTGGTAGTGACTATAACATTTCAAATGCTCTAGGATATATCAAAGCTGAACGTCTCCGCCTTGCACGTGAACAAGAAAGTGAAGGGAGTGCGCTTTCTAAACTCTGGACCATCGGAATAAATGAGACTACAGGGAAATACATTATCCGCAATGCAAACACCGGAAGTGCCATCGGAAAATGGATGGATAACAACAGCGACATGAACCTACTGCCGTCAAACGACAACGAGCTACCAGAGGCCGGTTCCTTTGATTTCAAGCTTGGAACGGACCAAGATGCTAATTCTTCCTATTATTCTACTTCTTGGCTTATCAGCGAACAAGGCCACATTCTCAATGCCTATCTCGACAATCAGACGCGTTTTGTCCGCACCAATGATGACCCAACAGACAAAAAGTCCAATTGGTTCATCGAACGTGTGACGTCCGTGCCGCTGACCATCTACGGGGACACACAGTGGGCATCGGTGACCTATCCGTTCGGAGCGCGGCTGCCGGCAGAGCTCACAGCATATATTGTCACCGCAGCCGACGCCGGCAGCAAGAGCGTCAGCCTGTCGCCCATCGGGCAAGACATTCCCGCAAAGACACCGGTCTTCGTGACGCTCACCAATGGCAGCATATGGTCAGATCAAAGCTATGTCGTCAACATCGACAACAGCATTGCACCGCTCGAACGCACGAACCTCCTGAAAGGCACCACCGCCGCACGCACAGGCTTCGATCCATCGACGCTCTATGTCCTCACCTCTACCGGTAATGGCGGCGCGATGCTCAAACTCAACGGTGACGTGGCGACCGTTCCGGCCAACAAGGCGTATCTCCCCCTCAGTGCCGTCGCTGGCGGAACGGCCAACACACAGGCCCTCCGTATCAGCGTCGGTGACGCAACGGGCATCGGCCATGCGACCGTCGGCAACCGACAGGATGACAACATCTACTACGACCTCGATGGCCGTCGCGTTCTCTATCCCGCACAGGGCGTCTACGTCAAGGCTAACGGACAGAAGGTCTACATCAAGTAAGTCAGCACCTAAACACTTGCACATCATCATGAAAAAGAAATATATGACTCCCGAAAGCGAGGCCATCAGCCTCCACATGGAAAGTGCCATTCTGGCAGACAGCAGAAACATTGGCATCGGCGACGGCTCCATCGAGGACAAGACGGAAATCCGCTCCAGCCGCCACGGCTGGAGCAGCGCCGACTGGACAGCCGCCGACGGGGAAGAATAGGATTGTCCCGCACAGAACTTAAGCCCATGGGACATGAGGGGAGGCGTCACTTCAACAGCGCCTCCCCTTCTTTATTGTCGCGCAAAGATCTGCGACGCCCAAGGAGAGTGCACAATCCTGCCACAAATTCGTCCTCACCAGCCGCAACCCATCGGCCTAAATTTTGTTCGTTCCAAAATAAAGCAGTAATTTTGCTCGCGGAAATCTCACACTATTTCAGATAATCAGTTATGGAAAAAAGCGCATTACAGATCGCACGTGCGGCCTACCAGCCCAAGTTGCCCAAAGGCCTTCGCGGCAATGTAAGCATCAAGGAAGGAGCCCCCACCCAGAGCGTTGGTGATCAGGAAGCCATCAAGGCCCTTTTCCCCAACACGTATGGCATGCCCCTTGTGGAATTTGTCCCCTCAGACGAGAAGAAAACCTACGCCCCGATCAACATCGGCGTGATCCTCTCTGGCGGTCAGGCCCCTGGCGGCCACAACGTGATTTGCGGCCTCTACGATGAGCTCAAGAAGCAGAACGCGGCAAACAAGCTCTACGGCTTCCTGATGGGCCCCGGCGGCTTGGTTGACCACAAATATATCGAAATCACCGCAGCCGTGGTCGATGAGTACCGCAACACCGGCGGTTTCGACATGATCGGCTCCGGTCGCACGAAGCTCGAGAAGGAAGACCAGTTCGAGAGCGGCCTTAAGATTATCCGTGAGCTTGGCATCAAGGCCATCGTCATCATCGGTGGCGACGACTCCAACACGAACGCTTGCGTGCTGGCCGAATATTACGCCGCCAAGAAATATGGCGTGCAGGTCATCGGCTGCCCCAAGACCATCGACGGCGACCTCAAGAACGAGCAGATCGAGACAAGCTTCGGCTTCGACACGGCCTGCAAGACCTACGCAGAGGTTATCGGCAACATACAGCGTGACGCCAACTCGGCCCGCAAGTATTGGCACTTCATCAAGCTCATGGGACGCTCTGCCAGTCACATCGCACTGGAATGCGCATTACAGTGCCAGCCCAACGTCTGCATCGTCAGCGAAGAGGTCGAAGAGAAGAACCAGACACTCGACGACATCGTCACCTATATCGCCGAAATCGTGGCCAAGCGTGCCGCTGCCGGCAACAACTTTGGCACGGTGCTCATCCCTGAAGGCCTGATTGAGTTTATCCCCGCCATGAAGAAGCTGATCGCTGAGCTCAACGACCTGCTGGCTACGCCTGAAGCCGCACAAGTGGCCGCCGACGACCAGCGCGCTTGGATCCTCGGCAAGCTCTCGGCCACCAATGCCGCCATCTATGAAAGCCTGCCCGAAGGCGTCGCCAAGCAGCTCACCATGGAGCGTGACCCGCATGGCAACGTGCAGGTATCGCTCATTGAGACCGAGAAGCTGCTCTCAGAAATGGTCGGTAAGAAGCTACAGGCCTGGAAGGCCGAGGGCAAGTTTGTCGGCAAATTTTCCGCCCTGCACCATTTCTTCGGCTACGAAGGCCGCTGCGCCGCACCTTCCAACTATGACGCCGACTACTGCTATGCGCTCGGTACAAGCGCAGCCCAGCTCGTGGCCAACGGCAAGACCGGCTACATGGCCATCGTCAGAAACACGACCGCTCCCGCTGAGAAATGGATTGCCGGCGGTGTGCCCATCACGATGATGATGAACATGGAGCGCCGCAATGGTGAGATGAAGCCCGTCATCCGCAAGGCACTCGTACGCCTCGACGGCGCTCCCTTCAAGGAGTTCGCCGCACACCGTGAGGACTGGGCCGAGCATACCCGCTTCGTCTATCCCGGTCCGATCCAGTACTTCGGCCCGACGGAAGTCTGCGACCAGTGCACCGTGACGCTGAAGCTCGAACAAGGCAAATAGGCTCAGGCGTTCCGGTACCCAGAACACCGTAACCATATATAAAGGTATAGAATTGGAATCAGGCGTATTTCATCGAAGAGGTGGAATGGGCCTATTCCAATTCTTCTTTTACACAAGATGAAAAAAAGAAGAACGCACCGCACTTCCCGTTCGCTACTCCGCCGGCTCTACGACAGCATTGTCAGCAAAGTCGACGCACATGCCCTGTGGACAGGTGCGCTCTTGCTCTTCGGGGCCTACGTGCTCTTCTTCTACATCTATTTCATATCCCCCTACACCAGCAGCTGGCGCGGCATCTACGACGACGCCCGCTACCCGTCTGGCTTCACCATTCGCGGCATCGACGTCAGCCATCACCAAGGAAAAATCAACTGGAGCGACGTTCGCCATGCGGAGATCGGGAATGAGCCAGTAAGCTTCGTTTTCATCAAAGCCACGGAAGGGGCGGATTTGATCGATGAGGCCTTCGACCGCAACTTCCGGGAAGCGCAGACCAACGGTCTGATACGCGGCGCATACCATTACTTCCAGCCAGGCACGTCGGCACATGCGCAAGCAGACCATTTCATCAGAAGGGTGAGACTGGAGGTCGGCGACCTGCCTCCAGTGCTGGATCTAGAGACCACGGGAAAACTCAGTGCCCCAGCCCTACGCGACTCGGCCCTCGTCTGGCTGCGTCTGATGGAACGCCACTATGGTGTGAAACCGATCCTCTACACTTACCATAACTTCAAAACAGAGTTTCTCAATACACCGGCCTTTGACGACTATCCTTACTGGATTGCCCACTACTACGTCGACACGCTCCGCTATGAAGGGAAGTGGAAGTTCTGGCAACACACCGACCGCGGCAAGATAGACGGCATCAAGGGCTACGTAGATATCAATTGCTACAATGGTTCAATGTACGACCTGCAACAGCTGACCATCGCCGAACACACAGACGACGACTGAGCGCCCCCCACTGCCACTGGCACTGGTGTAATCGCCACAACGCCACAATGCAAGTCCCATTCACCGGACTTAGGCAGCTGGCCAACGGCCCCGCTCCAAAAGGATTTCTCAACCATTTATGCGGCTCTCCCAAGGATTTACGCTATCTTTGCAGGCGGAAATTCGAATTTATTCATGAAACATGCTCTCACACTACTGATGCTGATGCTTGCCATCTTGGCATTGTCCGCACAGCAATCGCCGGCGCAACGCGTCGACAATGGGCATGATTCTCTGGAAATCAGCCTGCTGACCTGTTCTCCAGGAACAGACGTCTATGAGCTCTACGGACATACTGCCATCAGGGTCAAGGACTTCAAGAGGCAACAGGACTGGGTATTCAACTATGGTGTGTTCGATTTCAGTACGCCCCACTTCGCTTGGCGCTTCATGCTCGGGCAGACAGACTATATTCTTAACGCTGTGCCCTATGAGCATTTCGTAACGGCTTATGCCCACAACGGGAGGTGGGTCGATGAACAGGTTATTAACCTGACCCCTGACGAGGCCGGGGCCATTTTCGCTGAGCTCGACTCCATCATCAGCATTCCCGGCTGGTCATATCGTTACAATTTCCTCTATGACAATTGTACGACACGTGCAGTGGCGACCATTACCAACCATGTCAAAGGCCATATTATCTGGCCAGTGGCAGACGGTCACAAAAGCTTTCGCGACATCATCCACCAATATGCCGAGAACGCGTCGCCTTGGAACTGCTTCGGACAAGATTTGATACTCGGTGTCGAGGTAGACCAGCCCATCGGCAGAGCACAGCAGATGTTCGCTCCTCTCTATGCCGAGCGATTCTTTGCCCAGGCCTACATAAACGGGAACGACGGCTCCCGGTGCCCACTCGTCAAAGCCACGACGAAGACGGCACCGACGACAAAGTTGACAGTAACGACCGTCCCACAGAACAGCCACTTTCCCCTCTCACCAACCATATCCGCCATATTGCTTCTCGTCGCAGTCACGCTGTTCAGTCTCTGGGCGCGAAAGCAAAAGCGCACACTATGCTGGCTCGACGATGTGCTCCTGCTCCTGCAAGGCGCCGCCGGCTGCATCGTAGGGATTTTGTTTTTCTTTTCCGAGCATCCGGCTGTGGGCAGCAACTGGCTGATATTTTTCCTCAATCCCTTGCCACTGATATACCTGCCATATAAGGTCTGGCGCAACAGGCATGGGCTCAACGATTTTTACCGTCCCCTGCTGACTGTAGAATTAATTGTGCTTGCAGGCGTTTTCGCCATCAGCCAACAACATTTCCCAGTTGAGGTATACATTTTGGCATTAGTTTTGCTGATAAGGTGCATTCTCGTCGTACCGTCGGCCAGAAATCACAGACAGCCCAACATATTGAATTCACAAGATGACAAGATATAAGAAACAACCATCGCCCTCTGGCGGTAACGAGTTCCACAGCCGCCGCCTGCTGCTGTCGTTGCTGGCGATGATGACAGTGCTCTCACAGACCGAGCTGCGCGCCGCCGACCAGGCGCCGAACGGTGTGCCGCGCATCGTCATCAGCATCTTGGTAGACCAGCTCCGCGCTGACTATCTGGAAGCCTTCATGCCCCTCTATGGCAACGATGGATTCAAGCGTCTGCTGGCCGACGGCCGAGTCTACACACAGGCTGACTACCCCATGTCACGTCCTGACTGCGCCTCAGCTGCCTCCACGTTGTCTACGGGCACGGCACCGGCCAGCCACGGCATCATTGCCCGCCGCTGGCTCGACCGTGCCACACTGCGTCCGATCATCTGTGTCGATGACAACCGTTTCCAAGGTACAGGCGGCACGAGTGACAAGTCAGCGCCGACCTATCTGGGCGTCACGACCATCGGCGATGAGCTCAAAGTGGCCAGTGAGGGCAAGTCGCTGGTTTACGCCATTGCCCCCTTCCGTGAGGCTGCGATACTCAGTGCCGGGCATGCTGCTGACGGCGCTGTCTGGATAGATAACCAGACAGGGCAATGGTGCTCCACATCATACTATGGCAGCCTCCCTACATGGGCTGCCGTACGTACCAGTTTCAATGGCCTTGCCGACCAGCTGAAAGACTTGGTGTGGAAGCCCACATCTGAGTTGGTCGGCAACTTCAGCTATTTCCTCTCCGGTGGAATGAGGGCGCCTTTCAGCCATAAATTCAAGGGAGCTGACCGTTTTGCCGATTTCAAGACCAGTGGACTTGTCAACAATGAAGTTGTCGCCACCGCCGCAGCCTGTCTGGATGGCTCGCTCATCGGGGCGGATGCCATCACCGACCATCTGGCCGTGACGCTCTATGCCGGTAACTATGAGCACCGCAATGACGCAGGAACTGCAATGGAACTTCAGGATACCTATGTCCGTTTGGATCAAGCCATTGCTGACCTCATTGCCGCAGTAGACCGCAAAGTCGGCATCAACAATGCCCTCTTTGTCCTCACCTCAACAGGCTACACCGACGAGACCAACACGGATCTCTCCAAGTACCGCATTCCCACCGGCACGTTCGACGTTGCCAAGGCCGCCGCCTTGCTCAACATGTACCTCGTTGCCGTCTATGGACAAGGCACCTACGTCGAGGCTACACTTGGTACCCAGTTTTACCTCAACCACAAGCTCATCGAGACGAAGCAACTCAATCTTGCCGAGGTTCTCGAACGCACGCAAGATTTTCTGATGCAACTTGGAGGCGTCAAAGATGTCTACACGTCGCACCGCCTGCTCATGGGCACGTGGACGCCCGGGCTCAGCCGTATCAGAGGCGGATACAACCCCTTGTACTCCGGTGATGTCATGGTCGAAGTAGCCCCCGGCTGGCACTACGTCAACAACAACACACACGAGGATCAGCTTGTCAGAGAGTCCTATATTTCCTACCCCATCATATTCTTTGGTGCTGGCGTCAGCGCCGAAAAAATCGAGACGCCGGTAACCGTCGACCGTATAGCCCCCACATTGTCGAAGGCTATGCGCATCCGGGCACCCAATGCTTGCAATGTCGCCCCTCTGTTCTGACGGCCAAGCCACAGAGAGGGACATGAAGCTCACCTAGAGTGGCTTCCACCTCCATCATTTCCCCCATATCACAACCCAACAAGCAAAACAAGCAACAATGAATATAAATGATTTTCTGAGCAAACTCTTAGGTGGCAACAAGGCCACACGTGACCGCAAGCTCATCCAACCTATTGTCGACAAGGTGATCGCCGCCTACCCTGCCATTCAGCAACTCTCGAACGACGAACTCCGCGCCAAGACGAAAGAACTGCAAAACAAAGTGCAGCACTCGGCTGACGACCTGCAGGAGAAAATCACTGCCCTCAAGGCTAAAATCGAAGAGACACCGATAGAAGACCGTGTCGTCATCTTCAACCAGATAGACAAATTGGAAAAAGACGTGCTCGACCGCTTTGAGACCGCACTCAACGAGGTCCTGCCCGAGGCTTTTGCCATCGTGAAAGACACGGCCCGTCGCTTCACCGAAAACGAAGAAATTGAAGTCACAGCCACCGATTTCGACCGTGAGCTTGCCACAACCCACGACTTCGTGCGCATCGATGGCGACAAAGCCATATACCAGAACCACTGGGTAGCCGGCGGTAACGACACAAAATGGAACATGATTCACTACGACGTGCAGTTGTTCGGTGGCGTTGTGCTCCACCAAGGCAAGATTGCTGAGATGGCCACAGGTGAAGGCAAGACGCTCGTAGCCACCCTGCCCGTATATCTCAACGCTTTGACGGGGAATGGCGTACACGTGGTGACGGTCAACGACTATCTGGCCAAGCGTGACTCCGAATGGATGGGGCCGCTCTACATGTTCCATGGCCTCTCCGTTGACTGTATCGACAAGCATCAGCCCAACTCCGAGGCACGCCGTCGCGCTTACCAAGCCGACATCACTTTTGGTACTAACAATGAGTTTGGCTTCGACTACCTGCGCGACAATATGGCCATGAGCCCAAAGGATCTCGTGCAACGCAAGCACAACTATGCCATTGTCGATGAGGTCGACTCTGTATTGATTGACGATGCCCGTACACCGCTTATCATCTCAGGCCCGGTGCCTAAGGGAGACGACCAGCTCTTCGAACAATACCAGCCACTTGTCGAGCGTCTTGTCGAAGTGCAGCGCAAACTCGCGACAAAATACCTCGCAGAAGCCAAGCAGCTCATCGGATCAGGTGACAAGAAGAAAGAAGAAGAGGGTTTCCTGCAGCTCTTCCGCAGCCACAAGGCACTTCCCAAGAACAATCCACTGATCAAATATCTCTCTGAGACCGGTATCAAAGCCGGTATGCTCAAGACCGAAGAGGTCTATATGGAGAATAACAACCGCCGCATGCCCGAGGCCACAGACCCGCTCTACTTCGTCGTCGATGAGAAAATGCGCTCCTGCGATCTCACAGACAAGGGTAACAAGTGGTTGGCCGACCAAGTACACGACGACCAGCTCTTCGTGCTTCCAGACATCACGACAGAGCTCTCAGCCCTCGAAGCCGACAAGACACTCAGCGACGAAGAGCGCCTGCAGCGCAAAGACCAGTTGCTTGCAGACTACTCAGTCAAAAGCGAACGTGTCCATACCATCCTGCAACTGCTCAAGGCATACACCATGTTCCGCAACAATGAGGAATATGTTGTCCTCGACGGCCAAGTGAAAATCGTCGATGAACAGACGGGACGCATCATGGAGGGACGGCGCTGGAGCGACGGCCTGCACCAAGCGGTTGAGGCCAAAGAGCATGTCAAGGTTGAAGCCGCCACACAGACATTCGCCACCATCACACTGCAGAACTACTTCCGCATGTATCACAAGCTCTCAGGTATGACCGGTACAGCTGTCACTGAGGCTGGTGAGTTTTGGAATATCTACAAACTGGATGTCGTCGAGATTCCGACCAACCGGCCGGTACTGCGCGATGATATGAATGACCGCGTCTATAAGACCAAACGTGAAAAGTATGCCGCTGTCATTGCAGAGATTGAGAAGATGCGCCTTGCCGGTCGCCCGGTTCTTGTCGGCACAACAAGCGTTGACGTCAGCGAATTGCTGAGCCGTATGCTCGATCTGCGCCACATTCCGCACCAAGTATTGAACGCCAAGCTCCACCAGAAGGAAGCGGACATCGTAGCCCGCGCCGGACAGAGCACGCTAGGCAAGGTCACCATCACGGACGAGAATGGCAACAGCCATGAAGAGGAACGCCTGCTCGGTGCCGTCACCATCGCTACAAACATGGCCGGCCGCGGTACCGATATCAAACTGACCCCTGAAGTCAAAGAAGCCGGCGGTTTGGCCATCATCGGCACAGAGCGCCATGAGAGCCGCCGTGTAGACCGCCAGCTCCGTGGCCGTGCTGGACGTCAGGGCGATCCGGGTTCCAGCGTTTTCTTCGTGTCTCTCGAGGACAACCTGATGCGCCTTTTCGCCTCAGAACGCATTGCCCGAATCATGGACCGACTTGGATTTAAGGACGGTGACATGATTGAGGCCAAGATGATCAACAACAGCATCGAGCGCGCACAAAAGAAGGTCGAGGAAAACAACTTCGGCATTCGCAAGCGCCTGCTTGAATATGACGATGTCATGAATAAGCAGCGTACAGTCATCTATGAGAAGCGCCGCCACGCACTCATGGGCGAACGCATCGGCATGGACATCTCCAACATGATTTGGGATCGTGTCATCAACATCAATGACAATGATGACTACGAAGACATCAAAGCCAAATATGTCGAAGTGATGGCCATGGAGTGCCCCTTCACAGAGGAGGAGTACAATACCAGCAAACGTGACGCACTCGACGAAAAAGCCTTCCAGGCCGCAATGGACAACTTCCGCCGCAAGAATGACCGGTTGGCAGAAGTGGCCATGCCGGTCATCACAAAGGTGTATGAGGAGCAGAGCCAAATGTACGAAAACATCCTCGTGCCCATCACTGACGGCCGACTTGTCTACAACATACGTACCAACCTCAAAGAGGCTTACGAGACTGGCAGCAAAGCCGTTGTCCGCGATTTTGAAAAGGCCATCCTGCTCCACAACATTGATGACGCCTGGAAAGAGAATCTGCGTGAGCTTGATGAATTAAAGAAATCTGTCCAAAACGCCAGCTACGAACAGAAGGATCCGCTTCTCATCTTCAAACTTGAGAGCGCCGAACTCTTCACCAAGATGGTGGATCGCATCAACAACAGTACGGTCTCAACCCTCATGCGTGGCCAGATTCCCGTTCAGGGGCCTGAAGAGGTACAGGAAGCAGCCGCTGACGAAGATCCTGCGCAACAGCAGTACACCGAGAGCCACGAAACGCTCGATGAGGACGGCAAAGCTGAAGCAGCAGCTCAGGACACACGCGAGACTTCACAGCAGCCAATTGTCAAAGAAAAGACACCGGGACGCAATGACCTCTGTCCCTGTGGCAGTGGCAAGAAGTTCAAGAACTGTCACGGCAAGGGTCTGGTATAAGCAAAGGCAGGCGTCAGCAAACATTTGCTACATAGAAGTCCGTGAGACAAGTCCCCGCTCTAAGGATTGAAGTTGGGTGTCCTATGCGGCCAATGTGAACCTGCCACGACTGTCCCCCTGAGGGGTATCTTTATGGCCGAAATATCCATACGGCCATAGACGAATAATTTGTCCATCATCCATAACACAGATATGGCTGGAGCGTAGCACATTGACGCTCCAGCCATTCTTTATCCATACATCGTTCAAATCAATCATACGCAATACATACAGGGGATGCAGCAGAACACTATAGGGATAGCGCTTCCCCTGACGTATGGCTGACAATCTGGCGTCTCTGGAGAAATTACCATCCGATCAACTGCCAAAACGGCGGGAAAGGTTATCAAGCGTTATCACCCACGCCATGGCAGTGATTTTGCGATAGGAAAGATGTCGCTGCGGCGCTACTAGCTACGCCACAATGACGGCCAAGCAAAGCATGACACTCCAAAACGGCATGCAATACTTGAGCGAGAAACAAAACAGAAACCAATACAAGAACAGATAAGGAATATACTATTATGAACTTTGACAACTTTACGATTAAAGCACAGCAGGCTGTTGACCGCGCCACGCAGAACGGCCAGCAAGCAGTGAGTGCAGTTCACCTGCTTGCCGGAGTTCTCAGTGTCGGCGAGAATGTGACGCAGTTCATCTTTGGCAAGACGGGCGTCAACGAGCGCACGTTGCAAGCTGCGGTAGATGCTGCACTGAAGGGATTGCCGAAGGTGAGCGGCGGCGGACAGCCCTATTTGGACAACGATGCCAACGAGGTCCTACAGAAAGCCCAATCCATCGCACAGAAGGGTGGCGATAGTTTCGTCGGCTTGGAGCCACTGCTACAGGCATTACTTGACGTCAAGAGCACTGCCTCCCAGATGCTCAAAGACGCCGGACTGACGAGCGAAAGTCTTGCAACAGCCATTAAGGAGCTTCGAGGTGGCCAGAAAGCCACATCCGCATCAAGCGAAGACACCTACCAAGCATTGTCGAAATATGCACGCAACTTGGTGGCCGAAGCGCGTGAGGGCAAACTAGATCCAGTCATCGGCCGTGACGAAGAGATCCGAAGGGTCTTACAGATTCTGTCACGTCGAACAAAGAATAATCCTATTCTTATCGGTGAGCCGGGTACAGGTAAGACTGCCATTGTCGAAGGTTTGGCTCAACGTATCGTACGTGGCGATGTGCCGGAAAATTTGAAAAACAAACAGCTCTACTCTCTGGATATGGGCGCACTGGTTGCCGGTGCAAAATATAAAGGTGAGTTTGAGGAACGTCTGAAGAGCGTCATCAACGAGGTGACCAATGCGGATGGTGAGATCATTCTCTTCATCGATGAAATTCACACCTTGGTAGGCGCAGGCAAGGGCGATGGCGCCATGGACGCCGCCAATATCCTGAAACCGGCTTTGGCACGTGGTGAGCTGAGAAGCATCGGTGCGACCACACTTGAAGAATATCAGAAATACTTCGAAAAGGACAAGGCACTCGAACGCCGTTTCCAGACTGTGATGGTGGATGAACCTTCACCGGAAGATGCCATCTCGATTCTTCGTGGCCTGAAAGAACGCTACGAGAACCACCACAAGGTGCGTATTCAGGATGATGCCATTATTGCGGCAGTCAATCTCTCCCACCGCTATATCACAGATCGCTTCCTTCCGGACAAAGCCATCGACCTCATGGATGAGGCCGCAGCCAAGCTGCGTATGGAGCGTGACTCACAGCCTGAGGAGCTCGACGAAATCAGCCGTCGCCTGCGCCAGTTAGAAATCGAGCGGGAGGCCATCAAGCGTGAGGGTGATGAAGCCAAGCTGGCTCAGCTCAACAAGGAAATCTCTGAACTTGAAGAGAAGGAGCGTGACCTGCGCGCCAAGTGGGAGGGCGAGAAAGAGGTGCTCTCCAAGATACAGCAGGACAAGCAACAGATCGAGCAACTCAAATTTGAGGCAGACCGCGCAGAACGCGAAGGCGATTATGGCCGCGTAGCTGAGATACGCTACGGCAAGCTGCGCCAAATTGAGGCTGACATCAAGCAGCAACAAGAACAGCTGCGCCAGCGCCAAGGGGCTGAGGCCATGGTCAAGGAAGAAGTGACGCCCGACGACATCGCAGACGTCGTCAGCCGCTGGACAGGCATCCCTGTCAGCCGTATGCTCCAAAGCGAGCGCGACAAACTGGTTCACCTCGAAGAAGAACTACACAAACGTGTGGTAGGCCAAGATGAGGCTATCCAGGCCGTAGCTGATGCCGTTCGCCGTTCACGTGCTGGACTGCAAGATCCGAAACGTCCAATTGGTTCGTTCATTTTCCTAGGTACGACGGGCGTCGGCAAGACGGAGCTGGCAAAGGCACTTGCCGAATATCTCTTCAACGATGAGAACATGATGACGCGAATCGATATGAGCGAATATCAAGAGAAGTTCAGCGTGTCGCGTCTCGTCGGTGCGCCTCCGGGCTACGTCGGTTATGACGAGGGTGGCCAATTGACCGAGGCCGTTCGCCGCAAGCCATACAGTGTTGTACTCTTCGACGAGATCGAAAAGGCACACCCGGATGTATTCAACATCCTGCTCCAAGTGCTTGACGACGGTCGGCTGACGGACAACAAAGGCCGTACAGTCAACTTCAAGAATACCATCATCATCATGACATCAAACCTCGGCTCGGCATACATCCAGAGCAAGTTTGACGAGATGAAACGCAAAGATGAACGGGAGCGGGAGCGCCTGATTGATGAGACGAAACAAGGGGTACTCGACATGCTGAAGAAGACCATTCGTCCTGAGTTCCTGAACCGTGTCGATGACATCATTATGTTCGAGCCGCTCAATGAAGACGAGATTCGGCAGATTGTTCACTTGCAAATAGACTCTATCGTCCGCCGACTTGCTGCCCAAGAAGTCACGCTCCACGTTGCAGATGATGCTGTTTCTGTGATAGCCCGTGCAGGCTTTGACCCTGAATTTGGTGCCCGTCCTGTCAAGCGTGCGTTGCAGCACTTGTTGCTCAACGACTTGAGCAAGGCTCTACTGGCTGGCACTGTTGATAAGACCCGCCCGATTGAGGTTCATGCCAATGGCAATGCACTTAGCTTCGCAAACGCCTGACCAAACAGCAATAGAAACTTATGATTTGTAAGAAGGGGTTGTGCCGTGAGCAAAATCACGGCGCAGCCCCTTCTTCTTGTAAACTGGATCATACGAAACATGCTAGTAATCAATCCGTCTACAATCTTTTGAACTCAAGCTCTCTCTTGTTTCTTACGCGCCATTACCAACAGCAAGTTCATGGCATTAGATAATGCCCTCATGGATCATCTCCACCGTAGTCCGCCGTGGCTTCTCCTTGACCATTATTTTCAACGGTTGGCCAATGGCCTTGGCCTTCACTTCGAATGTCTCTGTGCCATTGAAGTAGTCGCGCAAAGCATCACCTGACGATTTGCGAAAGACGAACCTCACCTCGATTTCCGCAGGTTTGATTGTGGCCACTCCAAGCTTCCTCGTGGTCAGCACAGCCTGTGACCAAACAAGTGTGTAATAGAGTTTGCCATCACGAACGACACGCCCCAATGTACCATTGCGCCTGATCGGAAGCTCTCGTAACTGGGCATTCTTAGTTTGTGCTGCCTTCAAGGTCTTGGCACTATGAATAGGTGATGAGGCATAAATGGTATAGGTGACCAGTGTACTGTCGCCGAGAATGACCTCCTCGGAACTGGCCGTTATGACTGCGAAGCATGTCACTGCGGGCTTGTCATTTGCCATAAGTGCACAGGAAAAGCCGCAATACAGGCAGACGATTGATAGTATTCGGTTCATGATACTGTTTTGACCGTTATGCATATATATTGGAGAACGAGAACAGGCATATCCCCTTCTCTTTGGCACGAGGCCACGAAGACGGTTAAAGCTGAGCGCATTCATCCAGCCAGGCCTTGGAGGTGGCATCGCTCGGCATACGCCAATCACCACGCGGGCTGAGCGAGCAACTACCCACCTTGGGCCCATCGGGCAAACAGCTGCGCTTGAACTGCTGACTGAAGAAGCGACGGAAGAACGTGGTCAGCCAGTGCTTGACGGTCTGTTCATCATAGTTTTCTACGCGCTTGTCAGTGCCCGAGAATGCATGACATGCCAACTGATAGATTTTAGACGGCCGGAAGCCATGCCTCAGCACACAATAGAGGAAGAAATCATGCAACTCATAGGGCCCGACAAGATCCTCGGTCTTTTGGACGATATTTCCCTCAGAGTCAGCGGGTATCAGCTCTGGGCTAATTGGCGTGTCCACGATGTCGAGTAAGGTTCTACGGCAAAATTCATCCACAACATTGTTTGCTACCCACACCACAAGATGGCGGACGAGTGTTTTGGGCACAGAAGCATTGACGCCATACATGCTCATATGATCTCCATTATAAGTGGCCCACCCCAATGCCAGTTCACTCAAATCACCCGTACCGACGACGAAGCCTCCCATCTGGTTAGCAGCGTCCATGAGGATCTGCGTTCTCTCTCGGGCCTGTCCGTTTTCATAGGTGACGTCATGCGTCGCGATATCGTGTCCGAGATCCCTGAAATGTGCCTTACAGGCCTCACATATATTAATTTCACGGATAGTGACGCCTAGTCCCTTCATCAAATCGATGGCATTGGTATAAGTGCGGCCTGTCGTGCCAAATCCAGGCATGGTGATGCCGACAATCCCGCGACGATCAAGCCCCAAGCGATCGAAAGCATGAACACAGACAAGCAATGCCAGTGTAGAGTCCAGTCCACCGCTGATACCAACGATGACGGTTTTGGCCCCTGTGTGATGAACACGCTGGGCCAATCCCTCGGACTGTATGCAGAGAATCTCCTCACAGCGCAGATTGAGCTCAGGCCCATCGGGTACAAACGGCAATGGGTCGACGATACGTGTCAATTGAAGTTCCTTCTGCGACATCTGCGGTTCACTGAGTTCTATCTCCCGGTATGGAGACTCCTTCAACAGCAGTGCACAGCCTGTGGCAAATGACGTATTGACGCGTCGCTCGGTACGTAGCCGCTCCACGTCAACCTCGCTGACAATGATCTGCTCATCCATCAAGAACCTCTGTCCCTCTTCTAGAATGCTGCCGTTTTCAGCAATACAGGCACGTCCTCCGAACACAATATCCTGTGTGCTCTCTCCCCAACCACAAGCACTATAGACATAGCCTGCGATGCAACGTGCACTTTGCACTTCTATGAGGGACTGAAGGTATTTTGCCTTGCCCACCAGCTCATTGCTGGCACTAAGATTGAAGATGATCTCAGCACCGGCAAGGGATAGTCCAGCACTGGGAGGTGTCACAGCCCAGAGATCCTCACAGACCTCAATACCGAAGTGCATGTCGGCATATACAAAGATGAGACGAGAGGACAGTGGCACGTTCTGTCCGCAAAACCGCAATGTGGCATCAGGCGACAGCGCTGTTCCGGGTGTAAACCAACGTTTCTCGTAGAATTCCTTGTAGTTGGGCAGAAAGGTCTTTGGCACCAAGCCATGGATTTTGCCGCGTTGCAGAACAGCGGCACAATTGAATAGCATTCCCTGGTAAGCAATGGGCACCCCTACAATTGTCACGATGTCCAGATTGCGACTGAACTCCATAAGACGTAGCAAAGAGGCTTCAGCCTCCTCCAGAACGAGCTGTTGCTGGAAGAGGTCTTGGCAAGTGTAGCCAGTGATGCTTAGCTCTGGGAAGCAGACGATCTCAGCACCCAGTCCCTGCGCCTTGGCCATCAGTGCTTCGACTTGCTCTGTGTTATGGTGGCAGTCGGCTACACTGACCTTGGGCACAGCAGCCGCAACCTTTATAAAACCATTTTTCATTGTAAGCTATACTTTAGTGAACACCTCCATGCTGCACCGCCTAAAGATGTATCGGCACATCAAATGAAGAGGTCATAAAATGCAACAGCAGTCCTGCCTAGCCTAGTAAGGCATGGAAGAACAGATATGAAAGTAAGATGCGTGGAGACGTATATCAACGCCAACCACGCATCTCAATATATTGTCATTTGCTCGTCTGCTGTGGCCGCAAATCGAGGCAAAGTTCATCGAGCTGCTTCTGATCTACGCGTGAAGGCGCGTCAAGCATGACGTCACGGCCAGAGTTGTTCTTCGGGAAAGCGATGCAGTCGCGTATACTATCGAGTCCCGCAAACAAGGAGACCCAACGATCAAGGCCATAAGCTAAACCGCCATGAGGGGGTGCCCCATATTTGAAGGCATTCATCAGGAAGCCGAACTGCTCCTGAGCACGCTCTGGTGTAAAGCCCAACACCTTGAATATCTTTGCCTGCAAAACGGCATCATGGATACGAATGCTCCCGCCACCGACCTCAACGCCATTGCATACCATGTCGTAGGCATCAGCCAATACAGAAGCAGGATCAGTGTCAAGTTTGGGTATATCACAGGGCTTTGGCGACGTAAACGGATGGTGCATGGCCATAAGGCGGCCCTCTTCTTCACTCCACTCAAACATTGGGAAGTCAACGACCCAAAGCAAGGCAAACTTGTTCTTATCGCGCAATCCGAGGCGTGTGCCCATTTCCAAGCGCAACTCACAAAGTTGCTTACGTGCCTTCATCGCGTCAGGGCCAGAAATAATGAGAATAAGGTCACCCGGCTTGGCCGACATCTTTTCTTTCAGTGCATCCAGCACCTCAGGAGTATAGAATTTATCCACAGAGCTCTTGAGCGTACCGTCCTCTTGGACACGGGCGTAAACTAACCCCTTGGCACCAATCTGTGGCGACTTCACGAAATCTGTCAGTTGATCAAGTTGCTTACGCGTATAATGCGCACATCCCTCAGCACAGATGCCGCCAATATATACCGCATCGTTGAAGACAGGGAACGTCCCCGTGCCTTTAAGGATTTCCATCAACTCGACAAATTCCATGCCGAAGCGCATGTCCGGCTTGTCAGACCCGAAACGTTTCATCGCTTCACTCCAAGGCAGACGCAAGAAAGGCTGTTCGCCCAGATCATAGCCACGCACCTCCTTGAACAAATGCTTCGCCATCTCCTCAAACAGGCAAATGATATCATCCTGCTCCACGAATGACATTTCGCAATCGATCTGTGTGAACTCCGGTTGTCTGTCGGCACGCAAATCTTCATCACGGAAGCACTTGACAATCTGGAAATAGCGATCCATACCAGCCACCATAAGCAGTTGCTTCAACGTCTGTGGACTTTGCGGCAAGGCATAGAACTGTCCGGGATTCATGCGAGACGGCACAATGAAGTCACGGGCCCCCTCTGGCGTTGAGCCCACAAGCACCGGCGTTTCGATCTCCAAGAAACCCTTGGCATCAAGAAAATGACGAACGGCCAAGCAGAACTTGTGCCGCAACTCAAGATTGGCCCTCACATTCTGCCGCCGCAAATCAAGGTAGCGGTATTTCATGCGCAGATCATCGCCACCGTCTGTATTCTCCTCTATCGTAAATGGGGGCACGTCTGAGACATTCAGCACGGTCAACTCTGAAACTATGATCTCTATATCACCCGTAGACAGTTTGTCGTTCTTTGCATACCGTTCATTGACTATGCCCTTTACCTGAATAACGTATTCGCGGCCGAGCTTGTTGGCTTCGTCGCACAGATCAGCATCGGCCTGCTCATTGAAAACAAGTTGCGTAATGCCATAACGATCACGCAGGTCTACAAACGTCATTCCACCCATTTTGCGACTGCGCTGCACCCAACCGGCGAGCGTCACCCGCTCACCGGCGTTTGCCAAACGCAGCTCGCCACATGTCTTTGTCCTATACATCTTTGATGTTTATATTGATGGTAGTTATTTATCTATTGCCGAATAGGCCTCTGCCCTAACAAGGTGCGAATTTAATATTTATCTTTGGGATGATGAAAGCGGCTTTTGTTTTTTATCATATTGGCGCTTGTCCAATCGGTCACGGAAGGCGGCAATCGCAGCCTCTGCTGTTTGAACCGCCGCTTCAAGAGGAAATGGCAATTCACCGCCAGACGCGTTGAGATGTCCACCACCATTGAAAAACCGCTCAGCCATTTCATTGCAGGGAAAATCATCTACAGAGCGCAGCGACACCCGCACGACATCCAACTCCGTATCTTCGCGCAACGAGATGCTTAGGCGCATGCCTTTCACCTGCAACGGCATATTCACCAAACCTTCTGAATCTCCACGTATATAATTAAAGCGTTTCATCTCTTCACGGGTAACCGTGAAGATGCTGGCATGGTGATTCTCGTAGAAGCGGAGCTTCTCATTGAGGACATAGCCGATGAAGCGAAGCCTATGCTCCGAATAGTTGTTGTAGACATTGCGATATATCTTATCCTTGTCTATGCCCTTCTGTAGAAGCAGGGCTATTATATAGAATATCTCAGGATTGGCCGAGTTGTAAGTAAAAGCTCCTGTATCCGTCATCATGCCCGTATAGATGCAGGTTGCTGCTGCCGGTGTCAGGTTATCATACCCTCCGAGCTGAAGAACGAGTCGGAACACGAGTTCACACGTTGAGCTTGCTTGAGGATTGGAAATGATCAGTCTGGCCGCGCGCACATCTGGATCCAGATGGTGATCGATCATGATACGATCCGCTTTCGCCTTGCCAATAACATCCCCCATTGCTTTCACACGAGAGAGGGTTCCGAAGTCCAGCAGAAATATCAGATCTGCGGCATTTATCAATTCGGCAGCAGCGGTCTCATGGCCGTCATAGAAAGAGATGTTAGAGCTTCCCGGTAGCCAACGCAGAAAATCCGGATAAGGATTCGGCATAATGACATTCACACGTTTACCCAGCCCACGCAAATAGCTCGCCAGACTTAGGGTCGACCCGACAGCGTCACCATCGGGTCCCCGATGAGCACACAAAACGATACGCGAAGCCGATCTTATCGTTTTCATAAGCTCAAAAATCTCAGATTCTGAAAGTAAGGGAGTCAGTTCCATCGGTTGCATAGAGTTTTAATCATTTCAATGCCTTGAGCGCCAAAATCTCTGCGGCAGGATCCGCAGCCCCAAAAACAGAGCTGCCAGCCACAAGCACATCTGCACCGGCTTTCACCAAACGCAATCCCGTCTCACGATTCACCCCGCCATCGATTTCTATAAGTGCCTTCGAACCGCGTCGGTCAATAAGTTCTCGCAACCGTGCGGTCTTTTCTACACTGTGCTCAATGAAACGCTGGCCACCGAAGCCTGGATTGACCGACATCAGCATGACCAGATCCAAGTCATCCAATATATCCTCCAAGAGTATGACTGGCGTATGCGGATTTAGCGTCACTCCCGCCATCATACCGGCAGATTTTATCTGCTGGATTACACGATGCAAGTGAACACATGCTTCGTAATGAACGTTCATGATTTTTGTCCCTAGGGACTTTATCTGATCTACAAATTTCTCTGGACGCTCTATCATCAAATGCACATCCAGCGGCTTCTTGGCAACTTTCGCTATCGCCTCAATCACGGGGAAGCCAAATGAAATATTGGGCACAAAGACGCCATCCATCACATCCAAGTGGTACCAGTCTGCCGCGCTGCCGTTGAGCAACTCAACATCACGATTCAATTGGCCGAAGTCGGCAGATAACAAAGAGGGAGATATCAGTGGCATTCTATTGATTTTATATTTGTGGCTATTGCAATGTGTCATTCAAACCGAATGGATTTTGCCGGGCGTATGCGTGAAATGACGAGGCTCGGTATAAGCAAGGCTAAGACACAAAGCAGCAACGTGCCGATGTTGAGTCCCGCTATCCACCACAGGTCGATGTGTACCGGAGCCTCCGCGACATGGTATGTGGCAGGGTTGAGCTTTATGACTCCCCATGTTTTTTGAACCACGACTAGCCCTAGTCCGAGGACATTACCCCAGAACAGGCCACGGACGACAATGAGGGAGGCATAGATAATGAAGGTCTGCCTGATGCGCGAGTTTGTAGCCCCCAACGCCTTAAGGACTCCGATGGTCTGCGTACGCTCCAAAATGAGAATCAGCAACCCGCTTATCATCGTAAAGCCTGCAACGACCCCCATCAAGCCAAGGATAATCCAGACATTCATATCTAGCAATGAGACCCATTGGATAACCGATGACGTACGTGGATTTTTCTTCATAGACAATGTATTATAGATCCCGCCATATGGGTCTTTACAGTGCTTCAGCCTGTCAACGAGTTGTTGCTGAGTCGGGTCATAATAGTCGTATGTGACATTTTTCTGCATAGGGTCATTGTCCTCACATGCATAGTTAAAATCTTTCACGTAGACTTCTAAATCCGAGGACTGCTCCTCAGTCCAACCATTGAGTTTGTTGACCGTCGCGCGGTCTGTCCAGACGAAATAATCATCAAACTGTTCGAAGTTTGTCTCATAGATGCCCGTCACCACAAACCGTCGCATACGAATGTCATCCGAGAAGAAGTAGGCATAGACCTTGCTGCCTATGTCTATGCCCAAATCACTCGCCTGTTTCTTAGATATCAGAATTTCATTGCGTTCTCCAGACAAGTCGGGGAAGCGACCTCGCGTGATTTGTGATTTAATAAAGGTCAGGTCATAGTCTTTCCCCACTCCTTTCAGCACAATATTCTGGAATGCGTTATCCGTCTTTAGAATACCCATCTTCAGGGAAACGCGTTGCACACGCTGGACATTCCCAACTTGTCTCAGTTGCCGGATCAAAGAAGAAGGTGTATAAATGGGATAGCTTTCGGGCGAGGCAAAGGAACGGACATCCAGAACCTCCACGTGCGCTGTAAAACCAGACAGCTTCGAACGCAGCTCATTCTGGAATCCCTTGACTACACAGATTGAAATTATCATCACAGCCAAGCCCACCGCGACACCAGCCGCAGCTATATATATGGCCAATTTGCTGGCTCGGCGCTTCCGGTCACGCCCAGCACTACGGTAGAAGCGGCTGGCTAGAAAGAATGGTAATGACATGCTCAAACAATCTATATTACAAGTGAACACAGCCTTTCGGCTATATTTATGTTTCCAGTCATGATGTACGGCCAGGATATGCTTCCAAGGCTTTCTTCAGAACCAGCAACGCGTCTGTCAAGTCTTCCTTGTTCAGCACATAGGCGATGCGCACTTGGTCACGTCCGGCCCCCTCCGTCGTATAGAAGCCTGCGGCGGGCGCCATCATCACCGTTCGTCCTTCGAAATTGAAATCAGTCAGACACCACGCACAGAAGCGTTCGGCGTCGTCGACGGGTAATTTTGCGACAGTGTAGAATGCTCCCATCGGTATTGGCGAATACACCCCGGGTATGCGATTCAATCCGTCAATCAGACATTTACGACGTTCGACATATTCCTCATATACATCAAGCGCATAATCCGCGGACGCATCGAGCGAAGCCTCTGCGACCAGTTGTCCCAGCAGAGGAGGACTCAGCCTGGCCTGACAGAATTTCATCACCGCGGCACGCACCTCTTCATTCTTTGTTATCAATGCCCCAATGCGTATGCCACACTCGCTATAGCGTTTTGACACAGAGTCTATCAGTACGACATTATTCTCTATGCCCTCCAGATGGCAAGCTGAAATATATGGAGATCCTGTATAGATGAATTCACGATAGACCTCATCCGAAAAGAGGTAGAGGTCATACTTCTTTACAAGATCACGTATCTGATTCATCTCTCTGCGTGTATAGAGATAGCCTGTCGGGTTATTGGGATTGCATATCAATATGGCACGTGTACGCTCATTGATAAGTTCCTCGAATTTTTCGACCTTCGGCAACGAGAACCCTTCTTCGATAGTTGTCGCTATAGTCCGAATCTTCGCTCCAGCAGATATGGCAAATGCCATGTAATTCGCATAAGCGGGCTCTGGGACAATGATTTCGTCACCGGGATTCAGGCAAGACAGGAAAGCGAACAATACTGCCTCAGAACCGCCTGCGGTGATGATAATGTCGTCTGGTTCCAGATGGATATTATATTTGGCATAGTAGCCTGTGAGCTTCTTCCTATAGCTATAAAAGCCTTGGCTTGGGCTATACTCCAACACCGTCCGGTCAATATGTGAAAGCACATCCAACCCTGCTTGCGGCGTAGGGAGGTCTGGCTGACCAATATTCAGATGGTATACATGAACCCCCCGTTCCTTTGCAGCTGACGCTAATGGAGCTAATTTCCTGATTGGAGAAGCCGGCATTTCAATTGCCCGCTGAGATATATGTGGCATTTCTTTACTTGCTTTACTCATGCAAATTTAGCGAAAACAGCCGATTGGGGAAAGGCTGCCATTGTTTTTGTTCCCAAGCCCTGAGAAATCGTCAGTATGAGAGAAATTGCATCCCCCGTCACAACGGCACCATTTATGTCTCTACCAAGCAACCGGCCTTAAGCAATGCATGCCACAGACTATAGCGCGCTTCCTTGTTGAGGCGTTCCATCGCTGTGGCTACACTGTCTATGGCTGTCCGCTTCGACAAATGCTCGTAAGGACAAAGCTTCTTCAGCGGCTGATAACGGCGCAACGTAGCCCAGCCGCGCAAATCGCTTTCTCTCACCATGCAAAGGGGGCGTACAATTGTGATGGGGAATTTCCGCATCGTCAAGCTGGCAGGCATTGTACTGAACGAGCCGGTAAAAGTCAAGTTCATAAGGGCTGTTCTCAATATGTCGTCTTGATGATGCCCCAATGCGATTTTATTGCAACCCAACTCTTGTGCCACCGAGAATAACAGTTTTCGACGGTGCCACGAACAGAGAAAACATGGTGTACGCCGCTCATTTCGGTCTGGAGTGAAATGAGCTGTACGAATGTGCAGATCCACACCAACGGCATCGGCCATCGCTTTCAAATAGGAAGTATCTGTCTCATAATCAATATTTCCCATTCTTACATGCAGAGCCGACAGACTGAATTTGCCCCCACTGCGTTGCGCGGCTTCGCCAAGCAACTCGAGCAAGGCCAAAGAGTCTTTTCCACCCGATAACCCGAGAAGCACACGATCTCCAGTATTGATGAGTTCAAACTGGCGGATACCAGACATCATATTCTTCCGGATATGGCGCTCCAACTTGTATGCAGGTGCCAGTTTCCGTGCAGTGACAGCCTGTTCCTGCATTTCAATAGACCTGTTCTTGCGCAAGTGGATCGCCGGTTTCAAAGTGCCGTACACTCAAAAGTCCGTCCTCAAGTGTGGCGAACGTAGGTGGGTTCCCCCCCTTGGGGAATGTCGGTGAGCCACTATTGCAAATAGCCGGCACAGTGCCGGTCTTGGGCTTTACGGTCCATAGGTGGGTATGCCCATAGAAGAATACGTCTGCATTCGGTGCAGCAGGCATATTCTGCTCATTGTATATATGGCCATGAGTCAGGAACAAACGATGACGCCCATCTGTCACTACAGCATAATCCGAAAGACAAGGGAAAGGGAGAAGCATCTGATCCACTTCACTATCGCAGTTGCCGCGCACTGCCACAATGTCGGCAGCCCTCGCAGCTAGAGCTTGGGCCACTCCCATGGCATCGAGACCGGCCGGCAATCCGTTTCGGGGACCGTAATTGAGCAGATCCCCAAGCAGCAAGAGCATATCGTATTTGCCCTTGTCATAGTAATGAAGCACGTGTTCCAGAACGGGGAGTGAGCCGTGAATATCTGAGAGTATAAGAAAACGCATAAAGCTATAAATTAAATAGTTAATGATGTATGGTGAGGTACTTGGCCTATAGGCATATTCCAGCCATAGACCGTACGATACAGCAGATTTATAAATGACTGACGGCATGAGGCGAGCGTCTCCGGAACCGTCGTCATTAGATTGAGTGGCAAACATTTGTCCGTCTGACGATATGGCGGCTGCAAGTAGTCGGCTGTATCCAATGTAAACCCATGGCGTTCATAAAAGCTGATACGCCGCTGTGCGATCAGCGTCTGCGGCGGCTCTACTTCAAGAACCAGTGGAATAGGCATCGCGGTACGCAGCTCATCTAGGATACGCCCCCCTATGCCTCCTCCTCGCTGTGATGCATCGATCGCAAAATGCTCAACATAGCAGAAGTTATCCAGGCGCCAGTGGCTGATAAACCCTGCGAATCTATCTCCACAAAGAATGGCATCAAGCCTGAAAGCGCCTTTTTCGTCAGCAAGGCGCTCCCATTCTTCAAGGTCACGACGCTCACATAAGGGGAATGCCGCTTCATAAAGTGCTGCCACGCGATGCCATAATGGAGAGTGGCCGTCGACCGGTCGACGTACGAGCTGATCCTGAATCTCAGTCGTTCTGTTCACTTGGTTGGGAATGTCTGTCATCTTGCTCTATGAAATGAAGGGTGAATATCTTGCTGAGTCGCTGTCGCAACTGTGGCTCTTGACTCAAACGCACAGCGACTGTAATGACATTGCAGGTTGCTGTATAGTCATGGCTGACGAAGGACGCATTATTGTCTCTGACACAACGCATGGCAGCATCCGCATCGGCATATGGCACACTGAAACAGAGCTGCGCCGTGATGACTCGTTCTGCCTTCTTGGCCTGAATGAGTGCCTCTGCAGCTGCCGTCTTATACGCTACTGCAAGCCGGCTCGTGCCTAGCTTCACACCGCCAAAGTAGCGGATGACCACTACGAGTGCATCCGTGACTCCTGCGGCTCGAATCTGTTGGGCAATAGGGCGTCCAGCAGTTCCACTTGGTTCGCCATCATCATTTTGCCGCGTGCGGTTACCGCCAGGATCCAAGGCATAGGCATAGCAAATATGCCGAGCGTCATAATAGCGACGACGATACTCTGAAACGATGCCCTTCACCTGCTGCTCGTCGTCCACATGGTGCGCATATGCGATGAACCGACTCCGGCTTTCAGTGTATTGTGCCTCGCCCATTTCAGCGATAGTCAGATATGAATCCACAAGGCCTGCCATGGCGTCATTCTGTGATTAATCCAAGCTGCGATACTTCAGCCTCTTGGGTTCTTCGACACCAAGACGCTTAGCCTTATTGGCCTCATAATCACTGTATGAGCCTTCAAAATATACCACATTCCCGTCTCCTTCAAAAGAAAGGATGTGGGTACATATACGGTCAAGGAACCAGCGGTCATGACTGATGACAACAGCACAGCCGGCAAAAGCCTCAAGTCCTTCTTCGAGCGCTCTCAGCGTATTGACATCGATATCATTGGTCGGCTCGTCGAGCAGGAGTACATTGCCCTCCTCTTTCAATGCCAGAGCAAGATGCAGGCGGTTGCGCTCACCGCCAGAAAGCACACCGCATTTTTTCTCTTGGTCGGCACCACTGAAATTGAATTTGCTGATGTAGGCACGGGCGTTGATGTCACGCCCCCCAATACGCAAGAGTTCATTTCCGCCACTAATCACTTCGTAAACAGACTGTTCTGGATCGATGTCGCTGTGTTGCTGGTCAACATAGGCGAGTTTGACGGTCTCTCCTACTTCAAATGTCCCAGAGTCCGGCTTATCCAGTCCCATGATGAGGCGGAAGAGCGTCGTCTTTCCAGCCCCGTTCGGTCCAATCACGCCAATGATGCCTCCTTGGGGTAGAGAGAAGTTGAGATCAGAGAAAAGCACTTTATCGCCATAGGTTTTTGCCACATGCTCGGCATTGATGACCTTGTGTCCAAGCCTAGGCCCATTGGGGATATATATTTCCAGTTGCTGCTCCTTCTCTTTCTGATCCTCGTTGAGCATGCGATCGTAGGCCGAGAGGCGGGCCTTCCCCTTTGCCTGACGGGCCTTGGGGGCCATGCGCACCCATTCAAGCTCGCGCTCCAACGTCTTTCGGCGCTTGCTCGCCACCTTCTCTTCCTGTTCCATACGCTTGGTTTTCTGCTCGAGCCATGAGGAGTAATTTCCCTTCCAAGGAATGCCCTCCCCCCTGTCCAGTTCCAATATCCATCCTGCCACATCGTCGAGGAAGTAACGGTCGTGGGTTACAGCGATGACAGTTCCTTCATATTGGTTCAAATGCTGTTCGAGCCAGTCTATACTCTCCGCGTCGAGGTGGTTGGTCGGCTCGTCAAGCAGGAGTACGTCCGGTTTTTGAAGCAGAAGTCGGCAGAGCGCCACGCGCCGACGCTCACCACCAGACAGGTGTGCGGTCTTTTGGTCGGCCGGCGGCAGGCGTAATGCAGCCATTGCACGTTCGAGCCTACTGTCAAGATTCCAAGCGTCAGTCGCATCAAGGATGTCTTGCAGTTCTGCCTGACGGGCAAACAAGCGATTCATCTTACTTTCATCCTCATAGTACTCCGGCAGACCGAACTTCAGATTGATATCTTCATACTCCTGCAGGGCATCGACTACGGGCTTGACGCCTTCACGAACCACCTCTATGACCGTCTTTTCGGGATCCAGTTGCGGATCCTGCGGCAAATACCCCACTGTGTAGCCGGGTGAGAACACCACTTGCCCCTGATAGTCTTGGTCGATTCCGGCAATGATCTTCATCAGCGTCGACTTCCCAGCGCCGTTCAGACCTATAATTCCGATCTTGGCTCCATAGAAGAAGGAGAGATAGATGTTCTTTAGAACCTGTTTGTTTGTTTGGCGGATAGTCTTTGAAAGACCCACCATTGAGAATATGATTTTCTTATCGTCAACCGTAGCCATGTGTCTTAATTATATATGTTTATGAGTTGCGGTGATTGAATGAGTTGTGGCAATAATTCGTGTGTAGCGTGCAGTGAATCATGATGTCGGCCCATTGCGTCTCAGGAGATCCTCCATCACGCGAAGTTCGTCAGCGTCAATGCCCCTTGCGATGAGCAGCTCGCGATCTGCCGCAAAGATATCGGCCTCGAGGCTGTCATTGGGAGCTAGCGCAATGAATGTCTTATAGCGTTGCACTGCCTCACGCATGTTTCCGCTCAGCCATGCGGCATGCCCGGCATTGAGGTAGTCTTCACGTATAGGCGCCGCACCTAGCAAGTGGCTGTAGTATTTCTCGGCATTTTCATCTTGCCCAAGCTGGAGAAAACTCCAAGCCATGGCACGCAGGATGCGACTATCATCAGGTCGAAGATAGTAGGCTCGGAAGAGCGATTTCAGGGCCAAGTCAAATTCACGCGTGGCAATATAGCATTCTCCACGGCGAAGGGAAACATCCGCCGCTTCAGGCTCCAAGCGCTCCAGCTCAGCATAGGTGGCCTGTGCAGCTGTAAGTTGGCCTACACGGCGCTGGCAGGCTGCCAATTGCCTGAGTGTCCAGACCGATGACGGCTGCATGAGACTGGCCCGTTCATAGGCCTCGATGGCTTTGGCGTAATCACAGAGGGCCTGATGGCAATAGCCCATCTTCTGAAACACCTGCGCTGAGGGCTCCATGTGGGCAAACAGGCGCAAGGCTATCGTGTAGTTCTCCATACTGAAACAGGCATCTGCCAGTTCTGCAAGGCGGGGCGAGCTGACAATGATGTCGGCCAAGGCAGGATAATCAATCAGTAGCAGATCGCATTTGAAAGGATCCGCGTATCCATCACGGCCACGATAGAGCGTGAAGAAGCGATAGAGATCCTGTATATAGCTGCGCAAACTGGCTGTCAGCGTATCACCCTCAGCAGTAGCGCCGTTTCTCAAGAGATTGCCCAAGTCACCGCCCTCTGCCCCAAGGGCCTCAGCAAGACCTGAGTTCATGAGAGCACCGTTCCAGAGCATCATAAAGCTGAAAGCATATTTATCGGTGTCGCAGGTCCTTGAATTGGCTGAAAGAAACTTTTCCACCCCTTCTATACCTTTGAGGTTCACTAAGTCAGGATGGGTGGTGGTGTAAGGCCAGAACCAGTTGGTTGCGACATTGAAGAAGCTGAAGCGCTGCTGGAGCTGCTTGAAGAGTCCGAGCGACACGTCGACACCGCGCTTATGCAGTTCGGCCACTTCCTTCATCTTATCCGACAATCCGTTTGTAGCATTCTCCCATTCTGGATTGCCTGACAGGCGGGTCAGCTCCTCTTGCCAATCTCCCAAACTCAGGCCCTTGTCCCTAAGTTTAAAATCACGGGCATGCTTCATTACCTCTGGCATGATTTCATTTTCCAGCTTACGCTCCACGCGCTTGGCATCTGGCGCCAAAAGCAGAAAGGCCTGAAGATCTATCATGGCATTTTGGAGACCAGAACTATAAACGAAGCCAACAAACCGCTCCTGCGGTTCGGCAGCTAGGTCACACGGCGTCGGCCAACGCAATAGAACCATCACGACCCCTACCAGTGCACGGGCCTGCAATACTGGCGTCTTCACCACCAACTCAAGGACATCGATAAGGAAAGTAAGCTTGAGGCTATCAAAATAATGCAGCGTGGCAAGCGTCGTCGCGGAAATGATGAGACATCTCCTGCTATCATCTGCTTCTTCAAAGAGTCTTCGCACGGCTTCCACGTCAGCGTGCTCCCATATTCCTGACACATGAATTGCGTCAAAGATCACACGAGAACTGATTGTCTGTGTTTCGGCCATGTCACACAACTTCTGCGGCACTTGCATTCGGCGAAGTGTAGCTGCGGTAAGAGCATAGTCCGTACGCCCCGTCGTCTGGCGGAGCTCGCCCTCACGACGCATACTTTGCCAGACAGTATAGGCCTGCAAAAGGAAACGCCTGAAAAGAGTCGTGCGCCCCTCATCGGCATAGCCTTGTGCCATATAGTCAAGCAGCCGGTCATAGTCAGTGCGGATGGCGGCCAAGGCATCAGCCGCTTGGGACGTACCGCTATAGGCCAACATGCCTTCCAACGCAATGAGAGCATCGGCCAAACGGTGTTCATCAAGCGCCAGCCGCGCATCGTCAGTCAGTATTTTGAAAGTATTGTCATCCATGGGTTTAGCAGTTAATGAACCGAGCTATGCCTTGCCTTTGAACCTGAGCGTACAGTAGGACGGCTGGCATGTTCGAACTTTGGCCAAGTGAGGCTGTCGACAGCCGCCGGGGTAAGCCCATAAGTGCCGAGCAGTATATCGCGAGCGGCGCCTTTTCCCCGGGCATTGAGCGAGTCCACAGCCATATCATAGGATTTGAGTAGAGCGTTTGCCTGCACATCTGCCCGTTTGTGTAGTTTACCGACGACCAAGCAGGCCATGACAGGCTCAGCCGCAGACGTCCACAGCACACGGTGTCCAGCGGCACGGGCCATGCTCGCGTAAGGCTCCGGCAATATAGCAGCATCCAACTGATCCTCATCGAGCATGGTTGTACGAAGATGAAGACTGTTGATCTGTGGACGCATGACATTGGCGGGGGGAATACCGGCTACAGCCGCTACCTTCTCTAGCCAATATTGGGCTGCAGAGACACGTGAGGCGCCAATGGTATGCAGTGCCAGCTGAGGAAGCGACTTAATGCGAAGATGCCCACAAACGACAAGGGAATACTGTCGCGGCAAAGATTGCACAGCCTCCAGCTGTTGCCCTTCTCGTGCCATTGCGGCAAGACGCTTTTCATCCGTCACGCCGAAGGCCTGTGTCCGTCCAATGATGGCAGTGTCACAGTCACGTTGAGAGTCAAATGACAGGACTCTGACCGTCAGGGAATGACGACTAAAATAGCCACGTTCAGCGGCATAATAGTAAGGTAGGCAATCCATTGTCGGCAATAATGCCAACGCAACAATGGAGGTGTCGTTGGCTGTGGCAATATGCTGTGCCGGCTGGGAATGCGACTTTTCCGTAGACGACTGGCAGCTTGCCAACCCCAAAGCCAGTATGATGACAAGGCTGCAAACCAGATGAGACATGATGGCCGTAGGCATATAAGAGGTCTTTTTATTATGGGCGCAAAGATACGACAAAATAAGGTAGGAACAAAGGCTGACAGACTATTCATCTTTGAAACACAGCGTAGCGATTGCGTCCACAAATGTCGATTTCCATTCCTCATAGAGTTCTTGGCCCATGTGGACGTCGTCTGTTTTACGGACGGCTGTTGCATCGGTTAGAGAATACATGCCCTCCTGCTGCAATGTCCCGATAAAGGCATACGGAGCGCTGTCCGCATCACAAGCTCAGGCCCGCAGTTCCAACTGAAGACCTCCCATATTTGGCTACATCAGGAAACCAACAGGGAACATTGCCGCTACGCGTATCTGCCCAAGATACAAAAAACGCCTGTTTTTACTTGGTTCTGTGGCCATCATACTGTAACTTTGCATCCGAAAACTTTTAGCTAAAATACATTATGTCCGGAACCAAACGCATCAAGACAGCCCTCATCTCTGTCTTTCACAAAGATGGGTTGGAGCAGATTTTGGCCAAGCTCCATGCCGATGGGGTGAAATTTCTCTCAACAGGGGGAACCCAGCAATTCATAGAATCTCTCGGTTACCCCTGCCATAAGGTAGAGGACATCACCACATACCCTTCCATCCTCGGCGGCCGCGTCAAGACACTCCATCCCAAAATATTCGGCGGCATTCTGGGACGCCGCGCCCTGGCATCCGATACCCAGCAGATGGCACAGTACGACATTCCTGAAATAGACCTTGTGGTTGTTGATCTCTATCCTTTTGAGGACACGGTGGCAAGCGGCGCCTCGGCAACCGACATCATTGAAAAAATCGATATCGGCGGTATCTCGCTGATTCGTGCCGGCGCAAAGAACTTCAACGACGTAGTTATCGTCCCCTCTAAGGCCGAATATCCCCTGTTGCAAAAGATTCTCGACGAGAAAGGAGCACAGACCGATCTTGATGAACGCCGCACCTTTGCCACACGCGCTTTCGGCGTCAGCAGCCACTACGACAGTGCCATCCACGCTTGGTTTGAGCAAGCATAACTGAATACGGAGAAGCCAACGGACTTCCTATACCTTATCCCCAATAAGCACCACACGAAAAATAAATGAGCGCATTCAATATATTCTCTAAGATGTTCTCGTTCACCCAAGAGCTGGCCATCGACCTCGGCACAGCCAACACCATCATCATCAGCGATGACCAGATCACGGTGAATGAGCCGTCAGTCGTAGCCTTGGACCGACAGTCAGAAAAGATGATTGCCGTTGGCGAGCAGGCCAAACTGATGTATGAGAAGACCAACGACAAGATCCGCGTCATCCGTCCACTGCGCGATGGCGTCATAGCCGACTTCAATGCTTGCGAGCAGATGATGCGTGGCCTCATCAAAATGGTCCATCGCGGCAAACGTCTCTTCTCGCCTTCACTGCGCATGGTCATCGGCGTCCCCTCCGGTTCTACTGAAGTGGAACTTCGCGCCGTGCGTGACTCAGCCGAGCATGCCGGTGGCCGTGACATTTACCTGCTGTTCGAACCGATGGCCGCCGCTATCGGCATAGGCATAGACGTCAATGCCCCCGAGGGCAACATGGTGGTCGACATCGGTGGTGGCACAACTGAAATCGCAGTCATCTCATTGGGCGGCATCGTCTCCAATAACTCCATCAAGATGGCCGGCGACGACTTTACCACAGACATCAAGGACTATATGAGCCGCCAGCACAACGTCAAGGTCAGCGAACGAATGGCCGAGCGCATCAAGATTCATGTCGGTGCCGCCCTGACCGATCTGGAGAACCCACCTGAGGATTATGTCGTTCACGGGCCGAACCGCATCACGACCATGCCGATGGAGATTCCCGTCTGCTACCAAGAGATCGCACATTGTCTGGAGAAATCAGTGGCGAAAATCGAGCAGGCCATTATCTCCGCCCTTGAAAAGACACCGCCAGAACTCTACGCCGACATCGTTAAGAACGGCATATACCTTACCGGAGGGGGAGCTCTCTTGCGGGGACTCGACAAACGGCTCACAGACAAAATAAATATTCCGTTCCATGTGGCTGAAGACCCATTGCTCTGTGTCGCACGTGGCACTGGCAAGGCCCTGAAAAACGTTGACAACTTTACTTTCCTGATGCGTTAAGCAGCCAGCCGAACAATGGCCGGCCATCACTCACAGATGACGATTATGTCCCTGCAAGATGAGGGTCTGGCCGCCGATGTAGAAATGTCTACAGGGACATTCGGCTATGTTTTTCCTATGTACTATCTGCTGGAATTTATCCGTAAAAACCACTATGTGCTGCTCTTCATCGTACTGGAAGTGGCAAGCTTTGTCATGCTCTTCCGCTTCAACAGTTATCAGGGCAGCGTATGGCTTTCATCGGCTAACAGCGTTGTGGCTGAGGTGAACCGCTGGTATAGTGACGTCGTCTCATATATCGGCCTGCGCGACGTCAACCGCCGATTGACAGATGAGAACGTACGGTTACAGATAGAGACCAACCGGCTTCGTCAAGCACTGGCAACCGCGACAGGGAAACCCAGCGAAACGGAGATCCTTATACGCGAAAAACTGGCGAATTACAAGCTCATTCCAGCCACCGTCGTTTCCAACGATCTGGCGCACGACAACCACTACTTGGTCATTGACCGCGGCACCAACGACGGTGTAAGCCCGGAAATGGGCGTTGTCGGCGGCGGCGGCATTGTCGGTATAGTCTATCTCACAGGCCCCAACTTCTCTCTCGTCATCCCCGTGACTAACAAGAAGTCGAGCATCAGTTGCCGCATCCGCCACCAGAACTACTTCGGCTACCTCCAGTGGGAAGGCAGCAACCTGCTCCATGCCTATGTGGACGATATCCCCCGCTACGCGCATGTGAAGAAAGGAGAAGTCGTGGAGACTAGCGGCTACTCGTCTGTCTTCCCGCCAGGCATCTTCGTTGGCCGTATCACAGAGGTGCGCAATTCTGCAGACGGTCAATCGTATAAGCTAGACGTTACTCTTGGCACAGACTTTGCTCGTCTGCGTGACGTCAACGTCATCGCCACACCCTACAAGGCCGAGATCGACACACTGCGCTCCCATGCCGCAGAGGCGGAAAGCAGCATGGGCAACTGATTCACACTAATGTCCATACGACGCCAGACACGCTAAGATACGCAACCTTCCACCATGCTACAGACGATAATCTCCCGCTTGGGTTGGTTCGTGCTACTGCTCTTTCTGCAAGTGCTCGTGTTCAACCACATACACATCACAGGCTACGCCACACCATTGCCCTATGTCTACTTCTTACTGATACTGCCAGGCAACACACCGCGCTGGTTGTACGTGGCACTGGGCTTTATCATGGGACTGGCCATCGACTTGTTCACCAATACACCGGGTATGGCTGCGGCCTCGCTTTGTGCCTGCGGGCTCTTGGCCCCACTGCTCCTGAAAGCCTTCAAACCCTCCGATAAGGAACTCAGCGAAATGCGCCCCTCATCCCGTTCTATGAAGTGGGGCGGATTTTTGCGTTACGCGGCCAGCATGACATTTATCCAATGCACACTGTTCTTTGTCATAGAGGCCTTCTCATTCAACAGTTGGCAGCCCTTGCTCATCAATATCGGTGGCAGCAGCCTACTGACCATGCTTTTCATCTACGGACTTGAGCGCCTACGTTCGCGCCGGCCGGAGCAATAGGCTAGCAGAAACTTATTCAACGAGACTATAGGGGCAAGGGGGCTCCTCCCATACCCCGCTTCACCTCTCCACATACACACATGTCGGACGAAACCAATTACAGCACACGTAAATTCGTAGTCGGCAGCATTGCCGTCGGTGTAGTCATCATTTACCTCATACGCCTGTTTTCCCTACAGCTCATGAGCGATGACTACAAGAAAAATGCCGACTCCAACGCCTTCCGCAAGGAAATCCAGTTCCCTTCCCGCGGGCTCATCATGGATCGCAAGGGCAGGTTGATGGTCTACAACGAGGCCTCTTACAACATCATGGTCGTCATGAATGACCAACGCGGGGTCGACACGCTCGACTTCTGCCGCACCGTGGGCATCACCAAGGATTTCTACATCAAGCGCATGGACGAAATTAAGAAGAAGCCCAACTATTCCCGTTATACACCCCAGCTTTTCATGAGCCAGATTCCACCTGAGGAATTTTCTGTATTTCGTGAGAAACTGTTCCGCTTCAAGGGATTCTCCTCTGAGAAACGCTCCGTACGCAACTACACCACCGGCCTAGGCGCCCACATTCTGGGTGACGTTGGCGAAGTGGATGACGAAGACATCAAGGGTGACAGCTACTACCAGAGCGGTGACTATATTGGCAAACTGGGCGTAGAGCGCTCATATGAAAAACAGCTGCGCGGAGAGAAGGGCATGCGCATCATGCTTCGCGACGTTCGTGGCCGCACCCAAGGCCGCTACCAGAACGGCAAGTACGACAAAGCGCCCGTACCCGGCAAGGATCTCACGCTCAGCATCGACATGGATCTTCAAGCACTTGCAGAGCGCTTGCTGGAGGGAAAGCTGGGCGCTATTGTGGCCATTGAGCCTTCGACGGGAGAAATTCTCTGTATGGCCTCTTCGCCATCGTACGATCCCCGTAAGATGGTCGGACGCAACCGTGGCAAGAACCATAAACTTCTGAGCCACGACCCTATGAAACCCCTACTCAACCGTGCCATCATGGGCACTTATCCCCCTGGATCGACGTTCAAGATATCACAAGCGCTCATCGGCCTACAGGAGGGAAGCATAGATCCGCAGATTTCCTTTCCTTGCCACCACGGCTTCAACTACAAAGGCCTGCACGTCGGCTGTCACGGGCATGCCTCCCCCATCAATCTGGTACCTGCCATCGGCACTTCCTGCAACGCTTATTTCTGCTGGAACCTTTATCGCCTCATCAGCAACCGTGCCAAGTATGGTTCTGTGCAGAACGCGCTCACATGCTGGAAAGACCATTTGGTAGACATGGGCTTCGGCTACAAGCTCGGCATCGATCTCCCCGGTGAACGTCGTGGTATGATACCCAACGCCAAGTACTATGACGACCACTACCACAAGGCGTGGAATGCACTGACCATCATCTCCATCTCTATCGGACAAGGGGAGGTCACCGCCACCCCGTTGCAAATCGTCAACCTTGCAGCCACCGTCGCCAACCGTGGGCACTACTACATCCCTCATGTCGTCCACAGCATTCAAGGCAGCCGTCTCGACTCCATCTACCTCCATCCTCACCGCACCGATATCAACCGGCGCTGGTATGATTATGCAGTAGCCGGCATGCGCCGTGCCGTGACCAACGGTACATGCAGTGCGGCGAGCATCCCCGGCTACGAGGTCTGTGGCAAGACCGGTACGGCACAAAACCGTGGACACGATCATTCTGCGTTCATGGGCTTCGCACCGATGGACAAGCCACGCATCGCTGTCGTGGCCTATGTCGAGAACGGCGGCTTCGGCGCTGTCTATGGCGTACCCATCGGCGGCCTCATCATGGAACAATATCTCAACGGCAAGCTGTCGCCTTTCTCCGAGAAACGGGCAGCCGTCATTCAAAGCCGGCACATCAAATATGGCGACTATGTCAGATAAAACACGCTATCCTCTCTTTATGGCCGACTGGGTGGTCATCTTGCTCTATGTCGCCCTGCTCACATTCGGCTGGTTCAGTATCTGTGGTGCCAGCCACGAGATTGGCGACACAGACTTTTTCAGCTGGGGCACACGAACGGGCAAGCAGCTTGTCTGGATCGCCTTGGCTTTCGGCATGGGCTTCGTCTTGCTGATGACAGACGACCGTTACTTCGATGCCTTGGCAGACTTGCTCTACTGGGTGATGATGGTTGTCTTGCTCATCACGCCTTTCATCGCCAAGGATATCAAAGGCTCACGCTCATGGATCAGCCTTGGTGCCGTCAGCCTACAGCCGGCTGAGTTCGCAAAGTGCGCCACTGCGCTAGCCGTGGCAAAACTCATCAACCACTATGGCTTCTCGCTTGACAACATGCGGAATCTGGCCCGGGCCGCAAGCTTGGTGCTGCTCCCCATGGCACTTATCATCATGCAGCGCGAGACAGGATCAGCCTTGGTCTACCTCGCGTTCTTCTTCATGTTCTACCGCGAAGGCATGCCGGGCTGTTTTCTCTTCACTGCCACAGCGGCCGTAGCCTATTTCGTCATCGGCATCCGCTTTTCGGGCGACATAATGCCCCACACGCTCACGTCTATCGGTGAATTTGTGGTTCTGACACTCATATGGCTCTTCACATGGGGACTGACGGCAGTCTACTGCCCCGGTACGCCTCACGCGCGCCGCATACTTATCGGGGGCGGGACAGCCATAGCATTGGCTTGGATGTTCTCCCGTTTCGTCATCCCCTTCGATGTTTCGTGGGTGCAGATCGGCGTCTGTTTCGGCATTGCAGGTTATATGGGGTGGCAGGCACTTGGCGAACGCATCGGCAAGTATGCCTTCATCGCCATCTTCGCCATCGGATCGACGGCCTTCCTCTACACGGCAGACTACACGCTCAACAAGATTCTGGAACCGCACCAACAGACTCGCGTACGCGTGCTCCTAGGTATGGAGGAAAACATCACTGGCGCTGGTTATAACGTCAACCAGAGCAAGATAGCTATCGGCTCCGGTGGACTCATCGGCAAGGGCTTTATGAACGGTACACAGACTAAGCTCAAGTATGTCCCTGAGCAGGACACAGACTTCATCTTCTGCACCGTCGGTGAGGAGGAGGGGTTCATCGGGTCGGCAGCCGTGCTATTCATGTTCCTGGCGCTCATCCTGCGCCTCGTCTACCTCTCCGAACGCCAGTCGACGAAATTCGGTCGTGTCTACGGCTACTGCGTGCTGAGCATTCTCTTCTTTCACGTGCTCATCAATGTCGGAATGGTCATGGGCATCATGCCCGTCATCGGTATTCCACTGCCCTTCTTCAGCTATGGTGGCTCGTCGCTCTGGGGATTTACTTTCATGCTGTTCATTTTCCTCCGCATCGATGCTGGCGACAAGCTCCGCCTCAGATGAGCGGAGACAACAAATCACAACTGAGATAAAACGCATATTCACACACCTCCAACATGCCAAAGAATTATATTAACCGCAAGCTAGCCTTTCTGTTCATCGTGGTCATTGGGGCCATACTCTACGGCATTGTCTACTTGAAAAACAATGCCCACGTTCCCGACGAAGACGCCGAAGCCGACACCACGGCCGAGCGTGACAATGTAGCAATCCCGGACACGACCATAGCACCCGACCTGCGCCCCGCAGTCACAGACACGGTCGTCGCCACACAACCCGATTCTGTGGGCCGTGATCCGCGTCCTGCTGACGAGGCCGGAGCCGAAGACGGCTACTGGAACGGATACTACGATGGCGTCGCCGGACGCGAAATGACCGAGCACGACGTGTCGAGCTCTTTCCCTACACGTGAAGAGCGCGACACCTATGCCATCAATTATACTGAGGGCTACCGCCGTGGCTACGACGAAGGCAAGCGCAGTAAGGCCAACACGCAGCCAGAGACGCACTGACGCCGCACCACACCGCACAGACAGGGCAGTATCGAAAGTGCCCTTATGCTTGAGAGCTCAGAACACACTCACCGTGCCAGTGGGTGCACAGATGAGCTTGCTCCAACTATGCCTTATACAGCTGAGGCCTATCTGATACTCTAGATCACAGCACCTTGGAGGCATCTGACGTTCACATATTGGACATAGCAGGTAAAACTTGGGGGACGCATTGACGAAGTCAGGAAAACGACAAACGACCTTGGAACTGCCCCTCTTCTTATCGCAAAGCTAGTGATTTTTCACATAACAAGTTAATTATCAATGAGTCCAAGTTGAATATAGCATTCCATTTCACCATTTTGTGACGGTTTTCAGGTATACGGGAAGTCCATCCCCAGTATGAGCATGGCTCCCATGACGGTCTAAGATTTGAGTTTAACACTGCTTGCTTTCGGCGCCCGGAAGCTGTATCTTTGCAGTAGAGGAAACGGCTATCCCACGCGGATGGCCGTTTTTTGTGCCCTACGGCGACCGATATCGCCGCCATATGGCAAAATCGGGGCGATTTTTCCGGGCAACTTCCCTAGGGCCCGGAAAAATTTGCTCCGAGCTAATTTAGATTTGCCCTAGGGAAGTTCCACTGAAGTCCCAATT
>OIYP01000076.1_pt1 | contig 70617 bp, 56 predicted proteins | sample 1588261 | NCBI WGS metagenome assembly OIYP01 (sample SAMN03283293) | human gut metagenome | biome: human-associated habitat; material: feces | host: Homo sapiens | place: Peru | collected 2012 | reverse complement strand
GGGATAAACGCTGAAGGCATCTAAGCGTGAAGCCCCCCTCAAGATGAGATATCCCTCCAAATGGAGTAAGACCCCTTGAAGACTACAAGGTAGATAGGGCAGAGGTGGAAGCATGGCAACATGTGGAGCTGACTGTTACTAATAGGTCGAGGGCTTAATCTGGTTAATAACGAAGAAAAACAAGTACATGAGAATTCAGGCTTTGCAAATTTATTTGCAGAAGGCTGAATTGGAATGGACGCAGATTTGCGAAGCAAATCCATCGAGATGAAGCGAAGCGGAATCGAGATGAGTTTTTTGGTTTGAATTATAGTAATCAAGTTTGTATGAAGTTTTGAAGGTACATACTTATACTAAATATGATTTATTTAAGACATCCTGTGAGATGTCTTTTTTTTATAAAAAAATGATAAAAAAATAATGAAATAATAATTCAAAACTGCTATAATGTGTTCAGTTACATATCGAAAACATAAATTTATTAAGGAGGTTGTTATGGAACAAAAGAAACAGGAGCCAATTCGTGATGCGAGACAGCTCGGAACTGCCAAAATGCTTATACTTGGTTTACAGCATATGTTTGCCATGTTTGGTGCGACAATTCTTGTGCCTATTCTTGTATCGGGGTATTTTCAGAAAGCTTGTGGTGAGTCACTGACGAGAGGGCTTTCGGTGTCGGTTACACTATTTTGTGCAGGCTTTGGCACGCTTATATTTCATCTGTGTACAAAGTTTAAGGTACCGGCTTTTTTGGGCTCGTCATTTGCTTTTTTAGGAGGCTTTTATACTGTTGCAAATCTTGACAGTGGCATGTATGCAGATATGGCTGTCAATGATAAGGCGGCATATGCGTGTGGTGGTATATTTGTTGCAGGTATGCTCTACTTCGTACTTGCTCTTATTATTAAGCTGGTTGGAATCAAGCGTGTAATGCGATTTCTGCCGCCTGTAGTTACAGGACCTATTATCATATGCATCGGTCTTTCACTTGCCGGCTCTGCTATCAATAATGCTTCAACAAACTGGGTTCTTGCAATTATTGCACTTGGAGTTATAATTATTTTCAATATCTGGGGAAAGGGATTATTTAAAATCATTCCTATTTTAATGGGAGTAATTATTTCCTATGTAGTAGCTCTTATTATGAATGCTGCAGGAATTACTAATCCTGATGGTTCGGCAATTCTTGATTTTACATCAATTGCATCATCTGCGTGGGTTGGAATACCTAAATTTCAGTTCATGAAGTTTGATATTACGTCCATTCTTGTTATGGCGCCTATCGCTATTGCAACAATGATGGAGCATATTGGTGACATGTCAGCTATTTCTGCTACAGTAGAGCAGAATTTCATTGCTGATCCGGGTCTTCATAGGACACTTATAGGTGATGGAATTGCGACTGCATTCGCAGGAGCCATCGGTGGACCGGCTAATACAACATATGGTGAGAATACAGGAGTTCTTGAGCTGTCTAAGGTATATGATCCGAGAGTTATCCGTATTGCAGCTGTTTTTGCTATTGCACTTTCGTTTATTCCAAAGTTTTCGGCTGTAATATCTACTATGCCGTCAGCGATTATTGGTGGAGTTTCATTCATGCTTTATGGAATGATTTCAGCAATAGGAGTCAGAAATGTTGTTGAAAACAAGGTAGATCTGACTAAATCAAGAAATCTGATTATTGCAGGTGTTATTTTTGTATGTGGTCTTGGCTTTGGAGATGGACTGACATTTACTGTAGCAGGAACATCAATTACACTGACAGCTTTGGCAATTGCAGCTATTGCAGGGATTTTCTTAAATGCTATTCTGCCGGGAAATGATTACGAGTTTGGAAAGAATCCTGATGGAGATGCAAGCAGGGGTGTGTATATGATGAACACTGACAATGATGAGGAAGAGGAATCATAGAAGTTAATTTGTATTTAGACTGATTTGTTAGTTGTAACAGTAAATAATTTAACAAACATTAAAAAGATATTAATAATATTTTACTTGATAAAGTTATATATATTCTCTACAATAAACTGGTATGGTGTATTTTCATAATTCACTTTACCAGTTTTTTTAAGGGGATTAGATTTAATGGACAGAAAAAAGATATTTTGGGCGATAGCTTCTGCTTTTATAGCTATCTTAAGCATATGGACTGTTGTCTCACAGAGCAAACATTTTTCGTTTGAAATTCTTATGAGTTTTATCAGAAATGCAAATAAAGGCTGGCTTTTTATGAGTTTTGTTTGTACGTTTGGGTTTATTTGGTTTGAAGGCTTTGCTCTGGTACGTATGGCAAGACACTTTGGGTATAAAACCAGTGCGATTGATGGTACTGTGTATGGTGGAGCCGATGTGTATTTTTCGGCTATTACACCATCGGCATCGGGAGGACAGCCAGCCAGTGCGTATTTCATGATAAGGGATGGCATACCGGGCTATGCTGCTACAGTGGCTCTGCTGATTAATCTTGTTATGTATACACTTTCACTTTTAACAATTGGCTTACTATGTATGATTTTTAAGTATCCATTGCTGAAAAATTTCTCAGGTATTTCGCGGATATTTATATGTTTGGGGATTGTAGTGCTGATTTTTCTGGCTCTTGTATTTTATATGCTGCTAAGGAAGGGAAGCATACTATACTCAATTTGTGATAGTCTTATCCGTCTTCTCGAGAAAATACATATAATACGGCATGGTGACAGGCTTCGAAAGAAGCTTAAAAATACTATGAAAGAATATCAGGAGTGTTCAAACAGTATAACAGGGCATACAAGGCTTCTTATCGAGATTTTCTTTTGGAATATTATGCAGCGATTATCACAGCTTCTGGTATCGTTTATGATTTTTATGGCGGTGGGAGAAGGAGTAGAAAAGGCGGTTGATGTGAGCGTGATACAGTGCTTTGTGGCGATGGGCTCCAATTGTGTGCCTATACCCGGAGCTATGGGCGTGGCTGATTATATTATGATTGATGGGTTTAAGCAGCTTGTTGGTAGAAATGCAGCGAATATGGAGCTTTTGTGCAGGGGAATGACATTTTATGGAAGTGTCATAACAAGTGCTGTTATTATTCTTGTAGGATATATAGTTAAAAAAAAAAGAGCAAAATAGTCTAGTACTTTTGCACAATAATATATTGTTATATTAGATGAAATGTGTTATTATTTTATAGTAATATTTACAATATTTTTTTGAAGGTATTGGACAATGGGTAGCAATTATAATACTGTCAGGGAGCAGAGCTTCCTTTTTAATGTAAATAAAATATTTCTTGTCATCCATTTGCTGATGTTATTTCTGTTTTCATCTCTGGGAATAGATTTAATGGCGGGAGTCAGTTTGCTGAGCATATGCTTTTATTTTTTGGCTTTTAGTCTGGCAAAATCTGAGAAACTTAGCATATATGTTTATAGTGTGGCTGTTGAGATATTGCTTCATATGGTACTTGCGGTGGTTTGTCTCGGAATTCAATGTAATTTCCAGCTTTTTTTGATCGATGCAATGTTTTTCCTTTTTGCCATGGATTATGTGGTTCTCAGAAAGAAAAAAAAGAATCATGTTGCCATTCTGTTTTGTTGTGTATATGCTATTGCTCTGATTATGCTTTATATGCTTGATGACTTTTACACACCTTTGTATGTGTTGGATTCTGTTGTAATTAAGAGTATTTCAATTGCCATGGTGTCTGTTGTAGTTTTCTTGATAATCACATGTATGATGTGTCTTTTGCATTTTATGTCTTCAGAGGAGGGGGCAATGGAAAAGCAGGCGCAGTTTGATGCGCTGACTGAGCTTCCGAATCGTTTCTTTATGATGGCAAAGCTTAAGAATCTTTTTGAGGCAGATAATCAGAGAGAATATTATCTTGCAATGATTGATATTGATGATTTTAAGAAAATTAATGATTCATTCGGACACAATGTAGGAGATGATGCACTCAAGATTCTCGCTCGTACTATCGTAAACAAGGCTCGAGGTGTTGAGCTTAGCTACTGCAGATGGGGCGGAGAAGAATTTCTGCTGCTTGGTAAATGTGTGAATGGAGAGGTACCTAAGGATTTTCTTGATGAGCTTCGTGTGGAGATTAATTCAAAGACCTTCTGGACATCAAAGGGCAGCGGAAGGATGACCGTGACCATAGGTGCAGGAAAATATAAGGTAGGGCAGGATTACAAGGAATGGATTAATTTTGTTGACAAACAGCTTTATGTCGGAAAATGCACAGGTAAGAATAAGGTTGTATGCTAAGACATAATTCTAGGCTTTGACATATGTTAAAACATATATCAAAACATATATTAAAGTTATTGCCGAAAACATATAATTTATATTGAAATTTATATTGAAATTACAAATTTTAGTTGCATGAAGTCAATAACTGTGATAGAATATTGACTGTTCGTAAGACGCCGGCATGTCGGAATGGCAGACGATGCAGACTCAAAATCTGTTGGGCGCAAGCCCGTGTGGGTTCAAGTCCCACTGCCGGCACTATTTGCAAAACCCCGTAAATCCAAGATTTCTAGTAAAATCAAGGGTTTGCGGGTTTTTTCTTTACTCACAATCTTTCAAAAAAATAAAGAAAATAACAGGAGCATGATGATGATAAAAAAGATTTATAAAAAATATGAAATTGTATTCAATGTTATATTTTTCTCGATTTTTCCGATTGCAGCTTTTTATCTTATGGAGTTCTACGAACACAATCCCTTTGAAGAAGTCAGATTTATGGCAGGATTTTTTAATATTATTTTGTTTGAGCTGATCGCCTGGATTCTTTATTTTGTTACAGGCAGGGCGAAATGGGCACTTCGTGCGGTTTTTATCGTGGCTATGGTTTTTGGACTGATTAATCACTATGTTATGCTTTTTCGCTCGACTCCTTTTGTTCCGTGGGATATTTTCTCAATTGGTACGGCGACAAGCGTTGCGTCCAATTATGATTTCGCACCGACTGCAGGAGTAGTTGTTGTTACAGTTATATTTATAGCACTTATTGTGCTGATGCATTTTGTTGATTTCAGGATCAAGTGGAAATTCCGGTTCAGACTCATTCCGACAGTGCTTTTAATACTTGCGCTGTGCCTGTTTGTGAATGCCCTGCAGGATGAAGATTTCCAGACAGATAATTACCTGTATCCATTTCTGTTTACACCGGCATATATGACAAAGGTGAATGGAATGGCAGTGACCTTTGCGATGGATCTTAAGTTTGTGGCAGTTGATAAGCCTGATGGGTATAGCAGACAGAAGGCTAAGGAGCTGCTTGACAGCTATGCCGGTGCAGATGATAATTCAGATGAAGCAGAAAAAAGTGACTATCCGAATATTATAGTTGTGATGGATGAAGCCTTTTCTGACCTGTCGGTGCTCGGTGATTTTGATACAAATACAGACTATATGCCGTTTGTACACAGTCTTGAAAAGGGCAATGAGAACACTATAACAGGATATCTGAATACGTCTGTATGCGGCGGCAATACTGCCGATACCGAGTTTGAGTTTCTGACAGGCAATACGATGGCTTTTCTTCCGGTAGGAAGTATTCCGTATCAGCAGTATATAAAGAGTGAGACCCCTTCCCTTGCAAGCTATTTAAAGAGCATAGGCTATGCAACGTATGCACAGCATCCGTACTATGGCAGTGGATGGAACAGGGATACGGTTTATCCTCTTTTGGGATTTGACAATCTTTCGTTTATGCAGGATTATTCTAATCAGAGGTTTGTGCGCAGATATATAAGTGATGAGACGTCATTTGATAAGATTATTGAGACCTATGAGAACAAACCGGATGGTCAGCCGGCATTTATATTCAATGTCACAATGCAAAATCATGGTGGATACACGGACACCTACTATGGCTTTGACAATACTGTGACAGCTGATAAGTTCAATAATTCTGCGCTCGACCAATATCTTTCACTGATTAAGATGACAGACGAGGATTTAAAGAGTCTCATTGACTATTTCTCAAATGTGGATGAGAAAACTATAGTGGTATTTTTCGGTGATCATCAGCCAAATGATACTGTAGCAAGCTCTGTTCTTGCAGCAAACGGCATGGATTATAACAATTTATCCAATGAAGAGCTTAAGCTGCGCTATCAGGTGCCTTATATCATATGGGCAAATTATGATATTGATGAGGCAACAGGAGAAGATACGAGCGTCAATTATCTGGCTGCAAATGTGCTTAAAGCGGCAGGGGTGCCGACAAATGATTACCAGAGCTTTCTGCTAAAGCTTAAGGAGGAGTATCCAATCATATCAGCGGTGCGCACGGATAAAACTTCCGGTAAGACATCGGATATGCTAAATGATTATAAGCTTTTGCAATATTACAGACTGTTTGATTGGGAGGATAAGTGATGAAGTTTGTTAAAAAGCATCCGCTTTTGACAGCGTTTTTAATTCCGTTTTTCATATGTATAATCATTTGTATAGGAAACGGTGTATATCCATTTGGCGATTACTGTCTTTTGCATATGGATTTGTATCACCAGTATCTGCCGTTTTTTAATGAGCTGTGGGAGAAGCTTAGAAATGGTGCGAGCCTCATGTATACATGGAATATCGGGCTTGGCAGTGATTTTGTATCGGTATTTGCCTATTATCTCGCGAGTCCGATAAACTGGCTTGTGGTGCTTTTTCCCAAGAGCCATATCATCGAGTTTATAGAGCTGCTTATTATTTTTAAGATTTCGCTCAGCGGAGCAACTTTTTTCTATTTTCTGAAGGAACACTTTGTGCTTCTTGGAAAGGATAACAGATATCACAATAGTACATTTGTGCCGGCATTTGTTTTCTCTACGGCATATGCGCTTTCAGGCTTTGTGGCTGCGTATAGCTGGGATGTCATGTGGATGGATGTTGTGGCAGCTGCACCGCTTGCGATAGCAGGTCTTGAGAAGCTTGTGAGGGATAAAAAGCCTGTGCTTTACTATGTATCACTGGCACTTTGCATATTGTCGAATTATTATTTAAGCATCATGCTTTGTATCTTTCTGGTATTCTGGTTTGCATGGCTTTTCTTTACGCAAAAGGGCGGTAAAATGGCTGCAATCGTCAGGTTTGCTGTTTACTCACTTTTGGCGGGAGGGACTGCGATGGTGCTCATCATCCCAGAGCTTATCATATTAAGCTACAGCGGTTCATCGGGCATTGAGTTTCCAAAGCAGATAGAGTGGTATTTTAATCTCTTATCTGAGACAGGCAGGATGTGCACGACTGCAAGTGTCTATGAGGGGGCAGAGAACTGGCCGAATCTGTATGCCGGAGCCTTTAGTGTGATGCTTTTGATACTGTTTTTGCTCAATAAAAGGATTAATTGGAAGAAAAAAATAGCTCCAGTATTGTTTGTGTTGTTTTTCATGGCAAGCTTTGCCAATAAACAGCTTGACTTTATATGGCACGGACTGCATTTTCCGGATTCGCTGCCTGGCAGACAGTCGTATCTGTACGCATTTCTTGTATTGACCATAGGCTATGCTACAGTAAGAAAGTGGCGTGGCATAAGACTGTGGCATGTTGGTGTGGCAGTGGTATTTGCATCGGCGCTTATGGCAGTAAGCACGATGTTTGCCGGTGAGGATGTGACAGAGTATTATGCAGTTATCATAAGCATATTGTTTGTTGCGCTGTACGGCATTATGATAGTACTTTTAAAGCTTGCAGCAAGGAAAAACAGGGAGCTTTTGATGGTCATAACATGCGGTATTGCGATTGTGGAGCTGGCTGTCAATATGGCTGTGACAGGACTTGGATGTACCGGCAGAAGCAGCTACAATGCCAATGTGGATGATATACAAGAGGCACTGGAGCTTGCAAAAGAGGATGCAGCTGACAACGATGTGCCATTTTACAGGATTGAGGATACAGGCAGACTTACTAAAAATGATGATACGCGGTACGGCTATGCTTCGGGAACACAGTTTTCTTCCCTGATGAATATAAATGTGAGCCATTTTTATCAGGCTCTTTATATGGAGGGAGGCAAGAATTTCTACTGCTATAACGGTGCCACACCTATCACATCAGCTATGCTTTCGGTCAGATATATGGTTACAAAATCCATACAGCCACAGAATGAGCTGACTACACTTGTAGGAAAATGTAAAAATCACTATCTGTATCGGAACAACTACACGCTTCCGCTTGGGTTTATGATGAATGAGGGAGTGATTGATGCGTGGAAGCCATCCTCTTCATCGAAAATCTATTCGATTAATTCCCTTGGCAGGCTTCTTGGTGCAGCAGATGATACGCTGACCTTGACAGAGTGCACTCAGGAAGAAAATCCGGGAAGCACGACGCTTACCTTTGACCATGACGGGTATTACTATGCGGCATACGATTCGTGCAGCGCTGACAGTCTGACCTTCAGCCACGGGGAGTATGAGACCACATACTCGAAGACCACTCACAGGTATCTGTTTGACCTGGGATATGTGAAGGCGGGGGAGACAGTTACTGTCACAAACACTGATGCCGATGCTGTAAGGTTTAACGTTTACGAGCTTTCCGTTGCAGCAGTGGAAAGTGCATACAATGCGCTCAATGCGCAGACACTTTCTGTGGATGATTTTTCAGATACACACATAAGCGGACACATTGATGTAAAGCAGGCAGGCAGACTTGTGCTTTCTATTCCGAGTGAAAAGGGCTGGACAATGAAGGTGGATGGGAAGGAGACAGAGTATGAGGATTTTTCCGATACGTTTGTGAGCATTCATCTGGATGAGGGAGAGCATGAGATAGAGCTTTATTATGAGACACCGGGACTTAAGGCAGGTGCAGCTATAAGCGCAGGCTGTGTGGGCATTTTTCTACTGCTTTTATTGGGGCGTCAAATGGTTAATAGACGCAGCAGTTTACAGCTGAAACCTCACAGGGACAGATAATGCTTACAGTGACCGGTAATGCATGCAATACAATTATGCGAAACACAGAATGTTCAAATTGTAATGGTAAACTTAAATAATAAAACTAAAACAGGAGATTAACAAAATGAACAAACAAAACAAAAAAATCGCACAGGAAAAAAGAAGAATTGAGAGAGAAAAAGTAGAAAAGAAGGCAAAGGTAGTGAATCAGCTGAAATTCTGGGTGCCGATAGTGGCAGTTGTCGTGGTAGTCATAGTACTCATCTGGGCAGTTGCGACATCGGGCGGTTCATCGTCAAAGAGCACCAGTGGAACAGAAGCTGCATCACAGACCACAGAATCTCAGGCATCCGAGACACAAAGCAGTGATTCACAGACCGAGGCAGCAACACTTAATACCGAGGCTGACACAGTTGCAGAAAACGGAGATAAGGTAAATATTGACTACACCGGATATATGGACGGAGAAAAATTCGAGGGTGGAAGCACTGATGGACAGGGCACAGACCTGGTGCTTGGCTCAGGCAGCTATATAGATGGCTTTGAGGACGGAGTGGTAGGTCATAAGGTTGGAGAAACCTTTGATTTGAACCTTAAGTTCCCGGATGATTATAAGGTAAATACAGAGCTTGCCGGAAAGGATGTTACGTTTGAGGTGACACTTAACGGTGTATACAAATAAAGAGGATAACACACATATATGGAAAAATCGTTTGAAGAGATACTGGTACAGTTTTATATTGACCAGTACAGGGAGAATGCGAAGAAAAGTACAGGTAAGCCTGTGAAGCTGGCACACTATATTCACAGGCTCAACAGTAAAGCAAAATCAATTAAATATGCGCGCTTTTCAAAAAACGAGACAATAGCACTCGACAAGCTGCATCAGGAAATAAAAAGGCTTGCATTGATTACCTATTATTCCAACAATAAAAATGCAAGGCAGATTTTAAATAGAGAAATCCTTCCGCAGCTCGTCAGGGTGGATATGGAGCAGTTTGATGAGAAGGAGGCAGAGTATCTCACAGAGGATTTTTTAAAGCTTTTGCGCAAGGAGTATATAGGTGCGATATGTACCAGAAGCATGAAAGCACTTTACAATGAGTATCGCAGCAAGGAGCTTAGAAGAGAGATTGTCACGCTGGTTCCGGCGCGGCCGGAGCTTGAGTTTCCAAAAGCCCAGAGCATGAAAAGGCGCTTCATACTCCATATAGGACCGACTAACAGCGGTAAGACTTATCAGGCACTCGAGCGGCTTAAGCTGGCGCAAAACGGAGTTTATCTGGGGCCACTTCGCCTTCTGGCACTCGAGGTGTATGAGAAGATGAATGATGCAGGTATACCATGCACCATGCTCACAGGCCAGGAGTGCCTTGAGGTATCAGACAGCAGAATTATCGCATCGACAGTGGAGATGCTTGACTGTGATAAGGAATATGATATCGCAGTGATTGATGAGGCACAGATGGTAGCAGATGATGACAGGGGACATTCGTGGACAAGGGCAATTCTTGGTACACTTGCGAAAGAGATTCATATATGCATGAGCCCGGTGGCAAAGGATGTTGTCATTCATCTGATTAATCTGTGCCATGACGAGTATGAGATAAGGGAGTATGAGAGAAAGACAGCTCTAAAGCTGGAGGATAAGCCGTTTTCATTTCCGCAGGATGTGAGGGAGGGCGATGCCTTTATCGTGTTTTCCAAGAAGTCGGTACTCAATATCGCAGGGCGTCTTGAGGAAAACGGCATAAAGCCAAGTGTCATCTACGGAAGCCTGCCGCCGGAAATAAGGCGCAGACAGATGACACTTTTCAACGAGAAAAAGACACAGGTTGTCGTGTCAACAGATGCGATAGGCATGGGGCTCAATCTGCCGGTCAGAAGAATCGTATTTCTGGAGGTGGAAAAGTTTGACGGAGTATCAAGACGTCCGCTTGTCATCTCTGAGATAAAGCAGATAGCAGGCCGTGCAGGCAGATTTGGCATATATGATACAGGCTATGTGACAGCCTTAGGTCAAAAGAATCTGAATTATCTGAAGAATACTCTAAATATAACGGAGCAGGATATCGATATCGTAAGTCTTGGCTTCCCACAGGTGCTTCTTACAATGGATGCGCCGCTTGATGCGATAATTAAGCTCTGGCATGAGGCAAACCCGTCAGCGCCATTTAGGAAAATCAATGTCGATGAGATATTGTTTTTGTATGGCTATGCGTACAAGGAGCGCTACTTTATCGCAGATTTCGATGACAAATATCTGCTCTACAAGATGATTACCTGTCCGATAGATATAAAGGATAAAGAGCTGGTCAGACAATGGCTGCGCTACTGCATGTCGTATACATCTGATATATCTCTTGACAAGCCGGATAAGCACTCAAGGTATCAGGGGCTCATGAAATACGAGTCCTATTACAAAAAGCTTGATCTGTACTATCAGTTTTCGGTCCGCATGGGCAAAATTGTGGAGGAGGACTGGCTTGAAAGCGAGCGCGACAAAACACAGGCTAAGATCATGCAGCTTCTATCAAAGAGCAAGGATGAGTATATAATCAGATGCCGGTATTGCGGAAGAATCCTCCCGATTGGCAATTCACGCAATATTTGCAGGGACTGTTACAGCATGATACGCAGCTAATCACGGTTCATATTTTACTGTCAGGTCGTTGAATTTAATTGTCCAATGTGGCATAATAGAAAGAAGACTAAAATATGAATGGAGGAATTTTTTATGGCAAACAATGAGTTGCAGATTGCCGGCTCACAGGGCGAGCTTAGAATACGTCCTTACGAGCACCACGCAAAGTATTATGAAACAGATCAGATGGGTATAATCCACCATTCAAACTATGTCAAGTGGATGGAAGAAGCAAGACTTGATTTGATGGATCAGATAGGACTCAACTACAGGCAGATGGAGGATATGGAAATCATAAGTCCGGTGCTGTCGATATCGGTAGAGTATCACAGTATGGTACATTTCGATGATACGGTCGTCATCTACACAAAGCTGCTTAAGTATAACGGAATCAAGATGGAGCTTGAGTATGTCATGAAGGACAAAGAGACAGGCGAGCTTCGCACTACTGCAAAAAGCAGCCATTGCTTTTTGAACAAATCCGGCAAACCAATCTCACTAAAGAGAATGTATCCGGAATTAGATACGAAATTTTTTGAATTTAAAGAGGCATAATAAAATGATACAGGATAGATTAAAAGCATTGAGAAGCGAGATGGCAAAGAGGGGCATCTCGCTGTATGTGGTTCCTACTGCTGATTTTCATGAGTCAGAGTATGTAGGAGAGCATTTTAAGGCACGCAAATATATTACAGGCTTCACGGGCTCAGCAGGTACCGCAGTCATCACTATGGATGAGGCTGGACTCTGGACAGACGGCAGGTATTTTGTGCAGGCGGCTGCGCAGCTTAAGGATACCACTGTAAAGCTGTTTAAGATTGGCGAGGAGGGCGTACCGACAGTTGATGAGTATATAAAGGATACTCTTTCGGATGGCGGTGTAATAGGCTTTGACGGCAGAGTGGTAAATGCCGCATGGGGCAAAAGGCTTTCTGAAATCGCAAAAGAAAAGCATGGCAGCATGTATGTAAATGAGGATCTGATTGACCTTATATGGACAGACAGGCCTCCTATGTCAAAGGCACCTGTCATGATTTTTGACAATAAATATACCGGTGAGGATATAAGCTCAAAGCTTAAAAGAGTCAGAGAGCAGATGGCACAAAAGGGTGCAACACTTCATCTGATGTCATCACTTTACGATATCGCCTGGCTTTTAAATGTCAGGGGAGGCGACATAAGCTATGTGCCTGTAGTGCTTTCGTACCTGGCACTGTCACAGGACAGCTGCATATGGTTTTTGCAGGAAGAGGTTGTGACAGAGACTCTTAAGGCATACCTCGATAAGAATGGTATACAGACAAGACCTTACGATGATTTTTATGAATATGTGAAGCATATTGATGAAAAAGAGACAGTGCTTTTAAATACATCGATTGTAAATTACCGCGTCTGCGACAGCCTGCCAAAGGGTGTTAAGGTGATTGATGCGGAGGATCCTACAGTTGTCATGAAGGCCGTAAAGAATGAAGTACAGCTTGAAAATCTGCGCAAGGCGCATTTGAAGGATGCAGTTGCGATGTGCAGGTTCATGTACTGGCTTAAGACAAATATAGGTAAGATACCTATGACAGAGATTTCGGCTTCAGATTATCTTGCATCGCTTAGAGCGCAGCAGGAGGGCTTTCTTGATTTGAGTTTTGCCACAATATGCGGATATGCTGATCATGGTGCTATTGTGCATTACTCTGCAACAGAGGAGTCTGACAGGCAGCTTAAGCCTGAGAGTCTTCTTTTGGTTGATTCAGGCGGACATTATCTGGAGGGAACCACAGATATCACGAGAACCTTTGCGTTAGGACCGGTGACTGACGAGATGAAGGATATGTTTACGAGAGTGTGCCGCTCAAATATGAACCTGGCAAATGCAAGGTTTAAGGAGGGCTGCTCGGGACTAAACTTTGATATTCTGGCAAGAGAGCCTTTATGGGAGATTGGCATGGACTACAATCACGGCACCGGACACGGTGTGGGCTATGTGCTCAATGTGCATGAGGGACCAAATAGCTTTCACTGGAAGCAGTACCCGGGCAGAACGGCAGAGCGTGTGATAGAAGAGGGCATGGTCACTACAGATGAGCCGGGCATCTATTTAGAGGGCAAATTCGGTATTCGTACAGAGAATGAGCTTATCTGCCGAAAGGGTGAGAAAAATGAGTATGGTCAGTTTATGTATTTTGAGAATCTGACTTATGTGCCTATAGATTTAGATGCTATTGATCCAAATCAGATGACAGACAGGGAAAAGGGATACCTGAACGCTTACCATGCCAGAGTTTATGAGCTTGTTTCACCTTTTTTGAATGATGAGGAGGCTCAGTGGCTTAAGAAATATACAAGAGCTATTTAACATTACTGCCTGCACTGCAGTGTGACCGGCAGCGATTACAACAATATTAAGTAATAAGGAAAGTATAAAATGAGTGAAAAGCTTGTACTTATAGACGGACACAGTATTTTAAACAGGGCATATCACGGACTTCCTGATCTGACCAATTCAGAGGGGCTTCACACAAATGCAGTCTATGGATTTTTGAATATCATGTTCAAGATTCTTGATGAGGAAAAGCCTGACTATCTGACGGTGGCATTTGATGTGCATGCACCGACATTCAGGCACAGGATGTTTGATGCGTACAAGGGCACGAGAAAGCCTATGGACGAGGAACTCAGGCAGCAGTTGCCTATGATAAAGGAAATGCTTACTGCTATGGGCATTAAAATCGTGGAAAAGGAAGGCTATGAGGCCGACGATATACTTGGAACCTTATCTGTCAGGGCAGAAAAGGCCGGTATGGATGTCGCCATCATTTCCGGAGACAGAGACCTTTTGCAGCTTGCGACTGACCATGTCATGGTAAGGATTCCAAAGACAAAGAAAACAGGAACCGAGATAGAAAACTATAATACAGCAGATGTTATCGAAAAGTACGGCGTCACTCCAAAGGAGTTTATCGATGTAAAGGCTCTGCAGGGAGATACGTCTGATAATATTCCCGGGGTACCCGGTATCGGCGAAAAGACAGCAGGCGCACTTATAGCAAAATATCACTGTATAGAGGCAGTACATGAGGACGCTGAGAATGTAAAGCCGCCAAGGGCTTCAAAGAATATAGTGGAGTACTGGGAGCAGGCGCTTATGAGCAAAGAGCTTGCTACAATCATACTTGATGCACCGGTTGACTATGAATTTTCTGATGCAAAGCTTAGTGGCGGAGTAGAGTCACTCTACACAGAGGAAGCCTTTTTACTGTGCAAAAGATACGAATTCAAAAACATGCTGTCACGGTTTAATGTGGAGGCTCCTAAAAACAATGCCGAGGAGTATTTTGTGGTAGTAAGGGACTTAAAGACTGCAGAGAGTGTGTTTGAGAAGGCAAAGGACAAGGAGGTCGCTTTTGCGGTAGTACCGGGAGAGTCTTTGGGAAACAGCGAAAGTGATGGACAGCTAAGTCTGTTTTCGGAGCCGGTTTCGAACGATTATCTTGCTGTTTCGATTTGTTTTTCAGAGGAGGACATTTATTTTATCTGTACAGGTGATGAGATTTCAAGCAACTTCCTGGATGAAAAACTAAATACCCTGGAAGTAAAGTCATGGATATCACCGGATTTAAAGACCAATCTGCACAGATTTAAGAGCAAAGAGATAAAGGCAGAGGACAGAGACAGATATTTTGACATGATGGTGGCTGCATACCTTATCAATCCGCTTGTCGGGGAGTATCCATATGATGCGGTTGCAAAGGACTATCTGGGGCTTATGCTCTCATCTAAAAAGGATTATCTGGGGAAGCTTGATTTTACCCAGATGATGAAGGAGGATGAGAAAAAGGCAGTGGACTGTGCCTGCTACGAGGTGTATACTGCCTGGAAATCAAAGCCGGTTCTTTTGCAGAAGCTAAAGGAAATGGATATGCTCACGCTTTATAAAGATATCGAGCTCCCGCTCGTTTTCGTACTGTATGATATGGAAAATGAGGGTATAAGGGCTGATGGAATAAAGCTTAAGGAGTATGGAGACAAGCTTGCTGTTTCGATAGCTGAGCTTGAAAAGAAAATATATGAGGCAGCAGGTGAAGAGTTTAATATAAATTCGCCAAAGCAGCTTGGAGTCATTCTCTTTGAAAAGCTTGGACTGCCAAATGAAAAGAAGACAAAGACCGGTTATTCTACTGCGGCAGATGTGCTTGAAAAGCTGGCACCGGAGTATCCGATTGTCGCGGATATTCTGGAATACAGACAGCTCACAAAGCTAAAGAGCACATATGCTGACGGACTTTCGGGATATATTGCATCTGATGGCAAAATCCATACTACCTTAAATCAGACAATCACTGCGACAGGCCGTCTTTCAAGCACAGAGCCTAATCTGCAGAATATCCCGATAAGGATTGAGCTGGGCAAGCTTATCAGAAAGGTATTTCTGCCTGAGGATGGAGATCTGTTTGTTGACTCGGACTACTCGCAGATCGAGCTTCGGGTGCTTGCGGCGCTTTCAGGGGATGAAAGGATGATAGAGGCCTTTAAGAATGGTCAGGATATCCACAGAAGTACAGCATCCCTTGTGTTTGACACACCGTTTGATGAGGTCACAGACCTTCAAAGACGAAATGCAAAGGCGGTAAATTTTGGTATCGTATATGGTATTAGCGCGTTTGGTCTGTCTAACGACCTGGGAATTTCAAGGAAAGAGGCACAGGGCTATATAGACAGCTATTTTGTCAAATATCCAAAGATTAAGGAGTTTTTGGATCAGACGGTTTTGGATGCCAAGAAAAACGGCTATACAAAGACCATGTTTGGGCGTATCAGACCGATTCCCGAGCTGAACTCGAGCAATTTCATGCAAAGACAGTTTGGAGAGAGAGTTGCGATGAACTCACCTATTCAGGGTACAGCAGCCGATATCATAAAGATTGCTATGATACGTGTGCATGACAGGCTTCTTGACGAGGGCTTAAAGTCAAGACTTATCCTTCAGGTGCATGATGAGCTTTTAATTGAGACAAAGGAAGCTGAGAAGGATAAAGTGATTAAGCTTCTGGAGAAAGAGATGCGTGGTGCGGTGGACATGAAGGTATCCATGGAGGTGGGCACCGAGTGTGGCTATGACTGGTATGATGCGCATTGATGACAGAAAAGGAAATAGTATGATTTTTATAGGAATAACAGGTGGTGTAGGTGCCGGAAAATCGGCAGTGCTTGGCTATCTTAAGGAACTTGATGGCGTAAGGGTCATGCTCTCCGATGAGATAGCACATGAGCTGATGGAGCCGGGAAGCGACTGCTACAACAGATTAAAGGAATTGTTTGCGGGCGAACCGATATGGCTTGAGGACGGGCATTTTGACAGACCGGCACTGGCAGGAGTGATTTTTTCGAATGATAAAAAAAGAGAGCTTCTAAATGAAGTAGTGCATCCTGCAGTAAAGGAATATGTGCTTAATGCGGTCAAGGAGGCCAAAAAAGAAGGTCTTTTCATGCTCGTGCTTGAAGCAGCACTCCTTATAGAGGAGGGATATGGTGAAATCTGCGACGAGCTGTGGTATATTTATGCAAGTGAAGAAGTCAGAAGAAAAAGACTTAAGTCATCAAGAGGCTATTCAGATGAGAAGATAGACAGCATCTTTGCAAGCCAGCTTAAAGAAGATGAGTACAGAAGGCACTGCAGGGAGGTTATCGATAATGACGGAGATATCGAAAACACGATAGCTTCAATAAATAAAGCGCTTAGCAAATACAAGGAGTAGTGGAAATGAATAATGTATTCGGTTTGGATATTGGTACAAGAAATGTTGTAGGAACTGTCGGCTATCAGACTGATGACAAGGAATTTGTGGTTACAGCACAGTATGTGAAGGAGCATGAGACCAGAGCGATGCTCGACGGTCAGATACATGATATAGGCAGGGTGGCAAAAACAATTAAGGAAGTAAAGGACGAGCTTGAAAAACAGACGGGACAGCCGCTTGAAGAGGTGTGTATAGCAGCCGCAGGACGAGTATTAAAGACTGTCACGACGCATGTGGAGTATGAGTATGCGCAGGAGTCTGTGGTGACCGGCGAGGATGTCCATACGCTTAACCTGCTTGGCATAGAAAAGGCGCAGGAGGCACTCAAGGAGGTAAACGATACAAGCTATAAGTTTTACTGTGTGGGATATTCTACAGTCAAATTCTTTTTAAATGATGAGGTGTTTATCAGCCTTGAGGGCCATAAGGCCAATAAAATAGGCGAGGATATCATAGTTACATTTCTGCCTGAGGATGTGGTAGACGGACTGTATGCAGCAGTGGGACAGGCCGGGCTTAGTGTTGCCAATATGACACTGGAGCCTATTGCGGCTATCAATGTGGCCATACCTGAAAACTATCGTATGCTTAATATCGCACTTGTCGATGTGGGAGCCGGAACAAGTGATATATCAATCACAAGGGACGGAAGTATTATTGCCTACGGCATGATACCACATGCAGGAGATGAGCTGACAGAGGTTATCGTGCAGCATTTTCTCGTGGATTTCAACATGGCTGAGAGCATCAAGCTTCAGTCTACGACTAGTGATAAGGTTACATACAAGGATATCATGAGCATCGAGCACACAATTCCTGCACAGGATGTCTGGGATGTGGCAGCACCTGTTGTTGATAATATTGCACAAGAGGTATCGGCTAAAATCAGAGAGCTAAACGGTGACAAAACAGTAAGCGCCTGCTTTGTAGTCGGAGGCGGAGGCAAGATACACGGCTTTACGGAAAAGCTTGCGGAAGACCTCGACCTGCCGGAGGAAAGAGTCGCCCTAAGAGGCGAGGAAGTGCTTGGCGAGGTAATTTTTGAGCAGGAGGATATCACGAAGGATCCGCTTATTGTCACTCCGATTGGCATATGTCTGAATTATTATGATCAGAGAAATAATTTTATCATGGTCAGATTCAACGGTGAGAGAATAAAGCTCTATGACAATAACAGGCTTACAATAGTCGATGCGGCGCTTCAGGCGGGATTTCCAAACGATGAGCTGTTTCCAAAGCGCGGCACACCGATAAACTTTACGGTAAACGGTGTTGCAAGACTTGTAAGAGGCGAAGCAGGAGAGGGCGCAGTGGTGACCATGAATGGAAAGCCTGCAAGCATCAATACACCACTTGAGCCAAACAGTGAGATAATCATAGAGCCGTCCACAGCAGGAGAGGCAGCAGTGTATAAGATATCGCAGCTTGATGAGTACAATCATTCTGTCATTACTTTTATCATAAACGGCAGAAGGGTTTCATGTCCTAGGTTTGTCCAGGTAAACGGAGAGCTTGAGCCGGAGGATTACAGCATCAGGGAAAACGATGTGATTGAGACAAGAAATTACTATACAGTGCGTCAGATTGCGCAGTTTATGGACCTCGTTATTGACACAGACCAGATGATATTTGTAAACAATGAAGAGGCTGATCTCGACACTCTTGTATACGAAAATTTCTCTGTTGAGTGGAAAACAGATGAATATGGTGTTGCAAGAATCGACAATAACAATTATAATGACACACAAGAGTCTGACAACACAGTAGCCAGAACATCAGAGCAGATGATGAATCAGGTGCTCGATGAGCTGCATGATGATTTTGCTAAAGAAGCTGAAGCATCTGCTGTGCCGGAAAACGAATTGCCGGAAAATGAATTGCCAAAAAATGATATACAGGAAGAAATACACGAAGAAGACTCATCAGAAAATACAATTACAGTAATTGTAAACGGTGAGCCTGTGGAGCTGTCCGGCAAGGATACATATATATTTGTCGATATATTTACCCATATCTCATTTGATTTGCAGGCAGGAAAGGGCAGGGCAATAGCCACTGTAATAAATGGCAGGGATGCCCAATTTTCCGAGGAGCTTCATGAGGGAGACAAAATAGAATTATACTGGAAAGAGAATTAACATGTTAGAATTATGCAGCATTGCCAGCGGCAGCAGTGGAAACTGTATATGCGTGGGTACGGATGATTGTCATGTGCTCATAGACGCGGGCATCAGCGGTAAGAAAATAGAAAACGGACTGAATGAATTTGATATGACTGCCACAGATATGCAGGGCATTCTTGTGACGCATGAGCATATAGACCACATCGCAGGGCTTGGTGTCATGGCAAGGCGCTATCATATTCCGATTTATGCAACAAAGGCCACAATCGGGGCCATAAAATGTACCAAATCCGTTGGAAATATAGATGATGAGCTGTTTCATCCTGTTGAGGCAGGCGTCGATTTTACAATAGGCGATATAGAGTTTGAGCCTCTTCACATATCACACGATGCGGCTGATCCTGTCGCGTACAGATTTAAAAACGAAAATCATGCGATGGCGGTTGTGACAGACCTTGGCACGTATGATGATGCACTGGTTTCAAAGCTTCAGAACCTGGATGGGCTGTTGCTTGAAGCCAATCATGATATAAATATGCTCCAAACTGGGGCATATCCGTATCCGCTCAAGCGCAGGATCATGGGGGATAGCGGGCACTTGTCGAATGAGAGAAGCGGGCAGTTGTTATGCGAGCTTCTTCATGATAAATTTGGCTCAGTAATACTGGGACACCTTAGTAAAGAAAACAACTACGAAAAGCTGGCGTATGAAGCCGTCAGGCTTGAGGTCACAATGGGAGACAATCCATATAAGGCAAGTGATTTCCCTATGTATGTGGCTAAGAGAGACAGGGCATCAGACCGCATAGCCGTAGAATAAGAGAACAGGAGAATAAGTTGTTATGGATAACACAAAGAACAAAGTAATCATCACAGTTGTCGGAAAAGACACAGTAGGAATCATCGCAAAGGTATGTACATATCTGTCAGAGGGTAGTGTAAACGTGCTTGATATCTCACAGACTATCGTTTCAGGTTATTTCAACATGATGATGATTGTGGATATGGCAAATGCTACAGCTTCATTTGCAGAGATTTCTGACCAGCTTGATGCACTTGGAGAAGAAATTGGTGTAACAATAAAGTGTCAGAAGGAAGAAATCTTTGAGATGATGCATCGAATCTAGTTTAGCATAAAAATGTCATACACAGTTAAAGGAGAACAGCAAAATGATAAATATTGGTGAAGTAATTGAGACCAATGACATGGTGGAGAAGGAAAATCTTGACGTGCGTACAATCACACTCGGTATCAGCCTGCTCGACTGTATAGACTCAGACCTTGCAAAGGTAAATGAGAATATCTACAACAAGATTACAACACTTGCAAAGAATCTTGTATCAACAGGAAAAGAGATAGAGAACAACTACTGTATCCCTATCGTAAACAAACGTATTTCAGTTACACCTATCGCGCTTGTCGGTGGTGCGGCCTGCAAGAGCTCAGAGGATTTTGTTACCATAGCAAAGACACTTGACAGAGCTGCCAAAGAGGTAGGTGTCAACTTCATCGGTGGATACTCAGCACTTGTGTCAAAGGGCATGACAAAGGCGGATGAGCTTTTAATCAAATCCATCCCTCAGGCAATGCTTGAGACAGACCTGGTATGCAGCTCTGTAAATGTTGGCTCTACAAAAACCGGAATCAACATGGATGCAGTAAAGCTGATTGGTGAGATGATAAAGGAGACAGCAGAGGTGACAAAGCACCTTCCTGTATCAGGATGTGCCAAGTTTGTAGTATTCTGCAACGCTCCTGATGACAATCCGTTTATGGCAGGAGCATTCCATGGTGTGACAGAGGCAGATGCCATCATCAATGTAGGTGTCAGCGGACCGGGAGTTGTAAAGACTGCTCTTGAAAAGGTAAGAGGCGAGAACTTTGAGGTGCTCTGTGAGACAATCAAGAAGACAGCCTTCAAGGTTACTCGAGTAGGACAGCTCGTGGCAAAGGAGGCTTCAAAGAAGCTTGGAGTGCCATTTGGAATCATAGACCTCTCACTTGCACCTACACCGGCTATCGGAGACTCTGTAGCTGATATTCTCTGTGAGATAGGCTTAGAGAGAGCCGGAGCTCCGGGAACAACAGCAGCACTTGCACTCTTAAACGATCAGGTGAAAAAGGGCGGTATCATGGCATCCTCATATGTCGGCGGACTCTCAGGTGCCTTTATTCCTGTATCAGAGGATCAGGGAATGATAGATGCCGTAAATGATGGTGCACTCACTCTCGAAAAGCTTGAGGCTATGACCTGTGTGTGCTCAGTGGGACTTGACATGATTGCAATCCCGGGCGATACAAAGGCCACCACAATTTCAGGAATTATCGCAGATGAGATGGCTATCGGTATGATAAATCAAAAGACAACAGCCTGCAGACTGCTTCCGGCAATCGGAAAGGATGTAGGTGATGTGGTAGAAATCGGAGGACTCCTTGGAAGTGCACCGGTTATGCCGGTAAACAGATTCTCTTGCGATGCATTTGTAAACCGCGGAGGAAGAATCCCGGCACCTATTCACAGCTTTAAAAATTAGTAAATAATGGTATTGTTTACAAGCATGTACTTATAAGAATAACTTATAAGTACATGCTTATTTTAAAGTGGTACTTGACAATGACAAAAATACATGATTAAATAAAGACAGTTATATGACTGACGGAAGTGGATAACCACATGGAGTATAACAGTTGATTGCCGACCGTCTGGGCGCACATTTAATATAGGTTTCATGCAGAGCTTTATATTATTATGTGTGTTCAGACGGTCTTTTTTTTCCGGCAGGCCCGAGTAATTTGGGGATGCAGACCACATTATCAGAAAACATGGAGGATGACATGGAAAGAGTATCATTAGCAAAGGAATTATCAAGCACAACATACCCTGGCAGAGGTATCGTAATCGGCCGCACAAAGGATGGTAAGAAGGCTGTAACAGCATACTTTATCATGGGCAGAAGCGAAAACAGCCGCAACAGAGTATTTGTAGAGGATGGCGAGGGCATCAGAACACAGGCATTTGACCCTTCAAAGCTTGAGGATCCAAGTCTTATCATTTACGCACCTGTAAGAGTGCTCGGCAACAAGACAATTGTCACAAACGGTGACCAGACAGATACTATCTATGAGCTGATGGACAAGCAGCAGACATTTGAGCAGGCATTAAGGACAAGAGAGTTTGAGCCTGACGCTCCTAACTATACACCAAGAATTTCAGGAATCATGCATATTGACAATGGCGAGTTCAACTACGCTATGTCAATCTTAAAGAGCAACAACGGCAATCCTGATGCATGCAACAGATACACATTTGCATACTCAGCACCGGTTGCGGGAGAGGGACATTTCATCCATACATATATGGGCGATGGAAATCCACTGCCAAGCTTTGAGGGTGAGCCTACATGGGTAGACATCGAGGGAGATATCGATGAGTTTACTGATATGGTATGGGAGAACTTAAACGAAGACAATAAGGTATCACTTTTTGTCAGATATATTGATATCGCAACAGGCGAGTATGAGAGCAGAATCGTAAACAAAAACAAATAAAACACTATATAAACGGTCAAATATACAAGATAAGCAGATAAAAACAGGAGAACAGAAAAATGCAGGAATATGAATTAAAATACGGATGTAACCCAAATCAGAAACCAGCCAGAATATTTATGAAGGAGGGAGAGCTTCCTATAAAAGTGCTTAACGGTAGAGCCGGATATATCAACTTCCTTGATGCCTTTAACGGATGGCAGCTTGTAAGAGAGCTTAAGAAGGCAACAGGTCTTCCGGCCGCAACATCCTTCAAGCATGTTTCACCTGCAGGTGCAGCAGTAGGACAGCCACTTTCAGATGTGGAGAAAAAGATTTACTGGGTTGATGACATGGATATCGAGTTTACACCACTTGCAAATGCATACATCAGAGCAAGAGGCGCTGACAGAATGTCATCATTTGGTGATTTTATTTCACTTTCAGATGTATGTGACAAGAGCACTGCACTTGTAATCAAGAGAGAGGTATCAGACGGTGTTATCGCTCCGGGCTACACAGACGAGGCTCTTGAGATTTTAAAGGCTAAGAAAAACGGCAATTACTGTGTTATCGAGATTGACCCGTCATATGAGCCGGCACCTATCGAGAGAAAGGATGTATTTGGCATCACATTCGAGCAGGGCAGAAACGAGCTTCATATTGATGATGATTTCTTCTCAAATATTGTGACAGAGAACAAGGAGCTCACAGAGCAGGCTAAGATCGATCTGGCAATCTCTATGATTACATTAAAGTATACACAGTCCAACTCTGTATGCTATGTAAAGGGCGGCCAGGCAATCGGTATCGGAGCAGGCCAGCAGTCTCGTATCCACTGTACCAGACTTGCAGGCTCAAAGGCAGACAACTGGTGGCTTCGTCAGTCTCCACAGGTGCTTGGACTTCAGTTCGTGGATGGTATCAGACGTGCAGACCGCGACAATACTATTGACCTTTATATCGGTGAGGATTATATGGATGTGCTTGCAGAGGGCGAGTGGCAGAAGTTCTTCAAGGTAAAGCCGGACATATTTACAGCAGAGGAGAAGAGAGCATGGCTTGACAAGAATACAGATGTAGCACTTGGATCTGATGCATTCTTCCCATTTGGTGACAACATTGAGCGTGCTCACAAGAGTGGCGTGAAGTATGTAGCCCAGCCGGGTGGATCTGTGAGAGATGACCATGTTATTGATACATGTAATAAGTATGGCATGGTGATGAGCTTTACAGGAATCAGACTTTTCCATCACTAATCACAGGGTATAAGAGAAATTATATACTAAATAAAGATAAAACGGTGTGAATCCAACAGGATTCATGCCGTTTTTGCGATGTGTTATGAGCAAACAAAAGTTTTCTAATCAAATATGTAAAAAGTACTAGTATTTAAGTGAAAAAGATGTTATATTTTAAAAAAGCACTTAATTAGCTAAAAAAAAATTATGTTAAATTTAAAATAATTAGTTATTAGGAGGAAATGAATGAAAAAGAGAAGATTTGTGGCATCACTTATGACATTGGCGATGCTTGTATCAATGCTGTCAGGATGTTCATTTGGTTCATCATCAAAAAAGGTCACACAGATATACTTCCTGAGCTGTAAACCAGAGGTGAAGTCAGTCTGGGAGGAGGTTTCAGCAGCCTATGAAAAGGAGACCGGTATTAAGCTCAAGGTGCTTACAGCAGCTGATGGCAATCATGAGAGAACACTTAAGGCGGAGCTTGCAAAGAAGGACTACCCGACAATGTTCCAGATAAACGGTCCTGTTGAGTATGGCAAGTGGAAGAATTACTGTATGGATCTTTCAGACACAAAGCTGTATTCATGGCTTTTGGACAAGAGCATGGCAGTGACCGGCGACAACGGAAAGGGCGTATACGGCATACCTTACGTTGTTGAGGGCTATGGAATCATCTACAACAACGCAATTATGGACAAATACTTTGCATTATCAGATAAGACAAGCCAGATAAAGAGCGTGAAGGAGATAAACAATTTCGCTGCCTTAAAGGAGGTAGTGGAGGATATGCAGGCTCATAAGAGTGAGCTTGGAATAGAGGGAGTGTTTGGCTCAACATCTCTTTCACCGGGTGAGAGCTGGAGATGGCATACACATCTGATGAATATCCCTATAACCTATGAGCTTCAGGATAAAAATGCATCGGATCTTGACTCAATTGATTTTACATACAGTGATGAATTTAAAAATGTTTTTGATTTGTATGTAAACAATTCATGCACTCCGGCATCGGAGCTCACAGATAAGGGTGTAGAGGATTCAATGCAGGAATTTGCGCAGGGCAAGGCTGCAATGATTCAAAACGGTAACTGGGGCTGGACACAGATAGAGAGTACGGAAGGCAATGTGGTCAAACAGGAGGATGCAAAATACATGCCTATATATACAGGTATGGATGGTGAAGAGTCACAGGGACTTTGCATCGGAACAGAGAATTATATCTGTATCAACTCACAGGCAACAGATGAAGAAAAGCAGGCCTCTATTGATTTTTTGGAGTGGCTTTACAGCTCAAAAGAGGGAAAGAAATTTGTAACAGAAAAGTTTGGATTTATTCCTCCGTTTAGTACGTTTAAGGAATCAGAATATCCGTCAAACCCACTTGCAGTTGAGGTACTTGAGTACATGAATGACAGCTCAAGGAAGTCTGTGCCATGGAACTTTGTTACATTCCCGAACCAGAAGTTTAAGGATAACATGGGAAGCGACCTGACGCTCTACGTTAATGGTGAGATGGACTGGGATACACTTGTAGATACAGTCAAGGCTGACTGGATAAATCAAAAGAGCAGTGAGGAGGAATAATTTATGAAAACTATAAAGGCAAAGGTAGCGACGCTTATTGCCACGACTTCACTTGTTCTTATTGTGGCAATATTATCGGTTTCGCTTACCGTAATGAAGAAGAACGTGGTAACTTTATGTGAGAACTATTTGTATGATACATGTGTATCTGCGTCAAATACACTATATGAGAGCTTTTACGGAGATACAGACCAGGTCAATATGGATGTCAGGGTGCAGTATATACTTTACAATGTCGGCATCCAGGATATGGATTCAAGTAAGGCATATCTGGTGGACAAGGATGGAAAATATGTCTATCATGACGACCCTAAGATGATAGGCAAAAAGATGGAGGATAATCCCGTAATCCAAAAGGTACTCGACAAGCTCAACTCTACAGGAGTCATGGAAACTGCAAAGGTTGAGGAATGTAAGGTGGACGGCAAGGAAAAGTACATAGCATTTATGTGTACGGTCAATGACTGGGTAGTATATGTAGAGGCAGATAAATCAGATGTGCTTGCATCCATCACCACGATCACCACATTCTCTCTTTTAATGGGCGTGGTACTGGTTATTTTAGCAGTTGGAATCGGTATCCTTGTCACTAGAAGGATTACGAAGCCAATTACAAAGCTTACAGCAGTTATCGATGATATCTCACAGCTCAACATGACCGATGAGCATGAAATTCCAATTACGAAGGATGAAATCGGTGTCATGGGTGTGGCTCTAAAGAGAATGAAGGAGCAGTTAAATGGTATTATAACAGAGCTCAACGGAATCTCAGGGAAGCTCGTAAACGACTCAAATACTCTCTATGATATTTCAGAGAATGTAACCGATGCTTCGACCAACAACTCGGCAACCAACGAGGAGCTTGCCGCAAGCATGGAGTCTACCTCACAGTCAACAGAGGAGGTTACAAACAGTGTCCTCAATATGAACAATAATGCTATCGAGGTGGCAAACAAGATAAGTGAGGGAACAAGCCTGACAGCCGGAGCCATGGAGAAGGCAAATGCCATCCATAACAGAACAAGCAGTGCAAGAGAAGAAACCCTTAAGGTTTATGATTCTATCAAGAGTACATCTGAAAAGGCAATAACAGATGCGAAGCAGGTAGAAAAGATTAATGAGCTTGCGAAGGCTATTCAGGATATAGCAGATGAGACAACACTGCTTTCTTTAAATGCTTCAATAGAGGCGGCAAGAGCCGGAGACCAGGGCAGGGGCTTTGCGGTTGTAGCCAGTGAGATAGCAAATCTTGCGGCAGAATCAACAGCAACAGGTGCCAATATTGTGACAATTGTTGCACAGGTTAATTCATCGGTAGAGACACTTACAGGATGTCTGGTTGATGTACTTGACTTCCTTGAGAATAAGGTAATGAATGACTATGATGCTTTCATGACATCATCTGATGAGTACAGTGATGTAGCAAGAAGCATCGAGGATTTCATGAATCAGGCAAACGGCGAGGTTGAGCAGCTTAGAAATGCGATAAGCCGCATAACGGATTCTATGGATTCAATCAACCAGAATATCAATGAATGCTCAATCGGCATCAATGATATTGCCAACAAGACAACAGAGGTAGTTGAGCTTACAAGCGAGAGCTTTGAGCGCTCTACAAACTGTAAGGATTCTGCATCGGAATTACAGAATATTACCTCAAGATTTAAAATTAAATAATTCAATAATAGAGGACTTCATGATATAATTACAGTATACATTTTACACCGTAGTTAATCATGGAGTCTTTTTATGTCATTACAGTTTATCACAGGTAATTCAGGAAACGGAAAAACAAAATATCTCTTTAACACGATAGTGAAAGAGGCAAAGGCACACCCAAGGGACAATTATCTTGTCATAGTGCCCGAGCAGTTTACGATGCAGACGCAGAGACAGCTTGTGGATTTGTCTGAGAACAAAGCCATCATGAATATAGATGTGCTAAGCTTTAAGCGCTTAGCCTACAGAGTGTTTGATGAGCTGGGAATCACAAATCTCACGGTGCTTGAGGAGACAGGAAAGAATCTCGTGCTCAGAAAGCTTGCGGCACAGGAAGCGGATAAGCTTGGCGTAATAGGCAGAAACTTAAACCGCATCGGCTATATAAGCGAGGTAAAGTCACTGCTTTCAGAGCTTGTGCAGTACAATATATCACCAAAGGAGCTGGGAAGATATATTGATTCCGGCAGGCTGTCCGATACGCTTTCCGGCAAGCTCAAGGATGTGCTCGTGCTCTATGAAGCATTTGAGAAGTTCATGCAGGATAAATATATTACGGCAGAGGAAATACTTAATGTGCTTTGCAATGTGGCAGAGGAGTCTGCCATTCTTAGAAATTCAGTCATTGCATTTGATGAATTTACAGGCTTTACACCTATACAGAACCAGCTCATCAAAAAGCTCTTTGTCATTTCAAAGAAAATATATGTCACATTGACTATAGACTGTCGTGAGGATATTTTTAAGAGCAGGGGCATGCAGGAGCTGTTCGACATGCCAAAAAGGACTGTGAAATCACTCACCGAAATGGCAGCGTTTTATGGCATAGAGGTCGAGGACCCCATTATCCTTGATAAAAACTACAGGCTTTCAGAAAACGAGGAGCTAAGCTTTATGGAGCAGCAGCTTTTCAGAAAACGAAGATGCTCCTTTGAAAAAGAACCAAAGCACATTCACATAGACTGTCTGCGTGACCCAAAGCAGGAGCTGACAAGGATAGCAAGAAAAATTAATGAGCTCGTGAGAAACGAAAGTCTGCGCTATCGTGATATTGCGATAGTCACAGGTGATGTAAATACATATGCAAATTATGTGCGTGAGATATTTGACAAATACAATATTCCTTACTTTATCGATGCCACACAGGAGATTCTGTTTCATCCGTTTATTGAGTTTATCAGATCCATTCCTGATATTGCGGCACAGAATTTCTCCGCTGATTCGGTGTTTAGATTTTTGCGGTGCGGCTTTAGTAAGCTATTGGACAATGAAATAGACGTACTTGAAAACTACGTGCTCGCCTGTGGTGTGAGAGGTAAAAGCGCGTGGGACAAAAAGTGGGTCAGGCTGCCAAAGCAAAGGGCATGCTATGACCTTGAGCTTTTAAATAAAAGCAGGGAGTATATAATAGAGCTTTTAAAGCCGGTATATCAGGTGTTTTCCGATAAAAAGTCAAGTGTAAAGGACTATGTAATGGCGATATACAGGCTGACAGTTTTGCTTGATATACCTGATAAGCTTGCAAAAAAGGAGCAGGCACTGCTTGAGGCAGGAGACCAGACAGCATCAAAGGAATACGGACAGATATACAAAATAGTCATGCAGCTCTTTGAAAAATATGTGGCGGTGCTGGGTGATGAATGCATGGATGCAGAGGAATTTACACAGATACTGGATGCCGGGCTTGATGCAGCAGATGTGGCAGTCATACCGCCTGGATACGACACAGTGACCATCGGAGATATCGAGAGAACACGTCTGACCAACATAAAGATCATGTTTTTTGCGGGCGTAAATGATGGGATTGTGCCAAAGGCAGCAGGAAGAGGAGGCATCATATCCCAGTATGAGAGAGATGCACTTAAGGAGCTGGATATAGAGCTTGCGCCGGGTGCGAGGGAGCAGGCGTTTATACAGAGGTTTTATCTGTATCTGAATATGACAAAGCCATCTAAGGAGCTTTATATAAGCTACACGAGGCTTGACAGTGAGAAAAAGGCTGCCCAGCCATCATATCTCATAGGTGTATTAAGGGGAATGTTTCCAAAGCTTGCAGTGACAGAGACAGAGGACGTGGAGCAGCTTGCAGATCTTTCCGGCAAAAGAAGCGCCATGGACTATCTGCTGTCAAACGAGGTGGATGACAGCTGGTGCGAGATTGCGGCAGCGGTGATGCTTTATGATGAGATGTGTAATGAAGCAGATGATAAAGTAAATGATAAAGAATATGTCAATGAAAATGCCGTGGAGCGGCTCATAGAGGCAAGGTTTGAGCATTATTCAAAGGATCCGATAAGCCGTAACGTGGCTAGAAGCATATACGGCAGACACATGGAGGGCAGTATCACGCGCTTTGAGCAGTTTGCGAGGTGTGCATATGCGCACTTCCTGAATTATGGATTGCGGCTTACAGAGCGTGAGGAAAGCGGCTTTTCATCCCTTGATATGGGTAACATATACCATGGAGCACTCGAAAGATACAGTAAAAAACTTGATAGGGAGAGTACTGACTGGTTTAGCGTGACAGATGCAAAAAGAGATGAGCTTGCGATGGAAGCAATAAATGAGGTGATTGATGAGTATACAGGCTTTGGCATATTTGATACTGCAGAGAGCCTGCACACCGTCTCACATATGAAGGCGGTCTTTAAGCAGACAGTATGGGCGCTCACAACCCAGATACGAAGGGGAAGCTTTGTTCCGGAGAGGTTTGAGTTTTACTTTTACGAGAGCCTTGATATGGCAAATGATGTGACGGTTGATATAAAGGGACGCGTGGACAGAACTGACACATACCGGGATGAGGGCAGGCTGTTTGTGAAGGTACTGGATTACAAGTCGGGAAATACAGTTTTTGACCTGGTGAAGCTGTACTATGGCACACAGCTTCAGCTTGCAGTGTATATGGACGCTGTCATGGAGCAAAAGAAGGCGGCACAAAAGCAGGTAAGTGTGGAGCCGGGCGGTATGCTATACTATCACATTGACGATCCTGTAATTGATTTAAAGGATGTGGCTCCGGGTGCGGAGCTGTCTGAGGAAGAAATCAATCAGATGATATTAAAGAGGCTCAAGCCTGATGGACTCATAAACTCGGATGAAAAGGCATACAGGGGCATGGACAGGGACTTTGAGAAAAGCTCCGATGTAATTCCTGTCACTTTAAAAAAGGACCAGACACCGGCTGCAGGCTCAAGGGTGGTAAGTGCCGAAGAGTTTGATGTAATAACAAGGTTTGCGAGAGAGAAGCTTCGCGAGATAGGAAGAGAAATATACGATGGAAATGTCGCAGTCAATCCTATCAAAAACAAGAAAACAGACAGCTGCGCATATTGCGCTTTTCAGGCCATATGCAGGTATGATTCAAGGATACCGGGCTTTAGCGAAAGAAGCTTTAACGGTGACAATAAGGAAGATGTGCTTGATAAAATGCGTACTCAGCTTGCAGAGGCAGAGCATAAAGAAGTCTATGGAGACAATAATATAAAGCCATAATCGGGAGACATAATATGGATGTTAAATGGACCAGTGAACAGCAGAAGGTTATAGATTTAAGAGACAGGGATATACTTGTCTCGGCGGCAGCGGGCTCGGGAAAGACGGCAGTACTCGTTGAGCGTATAGTAAACAGAATATGTGTGGATGATCCGCCTGTGGATATCGACAGGATGCTTGTGGTGACGTTTACCAAGGCGGCAGCAGCTGAGATGAGAGAGCGTGTAAGCCGCGCCATAGACAGCTTGAAGGAGCAAAAGCCGGACGATGAAAATCTGCAGAGGCAGTCGACACTTGTTCACAATGCGCTAATCACTACAATAGATTCGTTTTGTCTGTTTGTGGTGCAGAACAATTTCGCGCAGCTTGATCTGGATCCCGATTTCAGGATTGGTGACCAGGCCGAGCTTAAGCTTATGCTAAAGGATGCACTTGCACAGGTATTTGAGGACAATTATGCAAGAGAAGACAACGAGGCATTTATTAATCTGGTAGATACCTACAGCAAGGGGAGAAATGACTCTGCAGTCAGGCAGATGGTGGAGGATATCTACTATAAGGCAGGCAGTTCATCATGGCCAAGAAGGTGGATGAACAGCCTCTTAATGCTTTATGATATAAAGTCAGCTAAAGAGCTTGAGGACTCAGAAATCATTAAGGAGATAGTGGATTACAGCAGAGTGCTTTTGGAGGAGGCCGTACAGGAGCTTACACTGGCTAAAGATATGTCTTTGGCGACACCGGGACTTGAAAAGTATGCGCTTACGCTTTCAGAGGATATAGAGCTGTTTGATGGACTGTCTGATGTGACAGGCTATGGCAGCATGCAGGAGTTCTTAAACAAAATATCCTTTGGCAGAATTGCAGTCATCAGGAAATTTGACGGAGACGAGAAGAAAAAAGAGCGCGTGAAAAGCATGCGCGATGCCACCAAGAAGAAGGTGGATGGAATAAAGCAGAAATACTTTGGCATGTCAACGGATCTCATGTATGAGCAGCTTGAGCGCCAAAGACCATTTGTTAAAGAACTCATACGGCTCTCACTCGAGTTTTATGATGCTATGGAGGCTGTAAAGACAAAAAAAAGAGTGTTTGATTTTTCGGATATAGAGCATTTTGCGCTTCGCATACTGGTGGATGAGCGGACACTTGAGCCGACCGAGACAGCGCGTGAGTTTTCAAAGCATTTTGAGGAAATCATGATTGACGAGTATCAGGACTCAAACCAGGTGCAGGAGGATATACTAAGAGCTATTTCAAGAGAGCACCGGGGAGTCGGCAACATGTTTATGGTGGGGGATGTGAAGCAGAGCATATACAGGTTTCGAATGGCACGTCCTGAGCTGTTTATGGAAAAATACAACACATATACGTCAGATGACAGTGCACACCAGAGGATAGATCTGCATAAGAATTTCAGAAGCAGGAATGAGGTGTTAGACTTTACTAACGACATATTCTACAAAATAATGGCAGCTGATTTGGGCAATGTGCAGTATGATGACGATGCGGCACTGTATCCGGGGGCAAGCTATCCGGAGGAGACGATGAGTCCTGAGCTTTTGCTTGTTGATTACAAGGACGAGGAGCTGTCTGAAATTATAGAGGATGAGGATGGAGACAAGGTGCAGATAGAGGCTCTTTTGATTGCAAACCGTATCAGGAGTCTGATGGAAAACGGTACGGTGACTGATAAAAAGACAGGGCAGCTAAGGGCAGTGCAGTACAGGGATATAGTGATACTTTCGAGAAGTGTTGCGACCTGGGGCAATACAGTGGCAGCTGTGCTAAAGGACTGTGATATTCCGGCGCATGTAGAGTCAAATACAGGCTACTTCTCATCGTATGAGATACAGGTGATACTGTCAATGCTTCGTATACTCGACAATCCGCTGCAGGATATTCCGATGGCAGCAGTGCTTGCCTCGCCTATCGTGGGCATGGATGATGAGGAGCTTGCACAGATCAGGGCAGCCTTTAAGGGAGTAAGCTTTGCACAGGCTGCACTTAGCGCCATGGCAGGAGAGGATGGCTATGAGGATGAGAAGCTTGAAGCCTTCGCAGCGGTATTTGAGAGACTCAGAGGTGCCGTAGCTGATACGCCAATCCATGAGCTTTTGTACATGATACTTGATGAGACAGGCTTCTACAGGTATGCATCGGCCATGCCGGCAGGAAAGCGGCGCAGACAGAATATAGATATGCTGATAGAGATGGCCACAGCCTATGAAAAGACCAGCTACAAGGGGCTGTTTCACTTTGTCAGGTACATAGATATACAGCAAAAATACGAGATAGACTACGGAGAGGCAGATACAGCAGGCGAGAACGATGATGTGGTGCGTATCATGACAATTCACAAGAGCAAGGGTCTTGAGTTTCCGGTGGTGTTTGTTTCCGGACTTGGCAAGCTTTTCAATACGCAGGACATAAAATCAGACCTGGTGATACACGAAAAACTGGGACTTGGTCTGGTGGAAAAAACAAAAAGCCCAAGGACAAAGCGGCCATCACTAATCAGAAATGAGATAGAGAGCCGCATTAAAAGGGAAAATCTGGGAGAGGAGCTGCGTGTGCTGTATGTAGCACTCACCAGGGCAAAGGAAAAGATAATCCTGACAGGTGGCCTTTCAAATGCCCAAAAATCCTTTGAGAAGTATAGAGGCAATGTAAATGCAAACCAGCCAATAAGCTTCGGACAAAGGGAGGGCGCAGGATGTTATCTGGACTGGATTATACCGGCTATGCTGTCATATCCGGATAAGTATACGGTATCCACAGTCGATGCCACAGAGTTTGCTGCACGAACTGCGATGGATATGGCGGCAAACGATATATCAAAAGCGCAGCTTATTGGGCACATAAGTGCAGCGGATGAAACAAAAGCCAAAGAGCTCGCAGAGGAATTTGATTTTGAGTATGCATATGCCTCTGATATAACTAAAAAAAGCAAATATTCTGTATCTGAGCTGAAGCATGACTCTATGGTTGAAAAGTACGACAGCACAGAGAGGGAGGCAGAGCGTCCTAAGTTCCTATTGGAGGAGAAGGAGACGTATGTGCCGGACTTTGCGAGGGATGATGAGGCAGGCGGTGCTTCTAATGAAAGCAAAGAGCTAAAAAATGCAGTTGGTGTGAATCAGGGAGCGCTGCGCGGAACTGCAGTGCACCGTGTTATGGAGTGCCTGGATTTCAAGAGGCTGTGTGATATAGATACAAAAGACCATGTGGCAGTTAGTGCATTTGTGAAGAAAAGCATGGATGAAATGCTAAAAAAGGGGCTTATCACAGATGACATGTACAGGCTGACCAGACCAAAGCTTATAGAGCAGTTTATATCATCAGATGTGGCAGCGCGTATGGCACAGGCGGATAAGAGAGGCGATTTGTATAAAGAGAAGCCTTTTGTGATGGACTATGAGGGAGTATTGGTTCAGGGAATTATTGATGTATTCTGGCTGGAAAATGATAAAATAGTGCTGCTTGATTACAAGACGGACAGGGTAAATGCCGCACAGGAGCTTATCGACAGATACAGCACACAGCTTGAATTGTATGCTGATGCACTTGGAAGAATTTTTTCCACAGATGGTAAGAGTATACAGGCGGATGAGAGGCTCATATATTCATTTTGTTTACAGCAGACAATTGTTACCGGTCATACTGAAGTAAACGGTAACGCAAATAATTAATACAGCCGTTTATGAATATAAAAAATAGTGGCATGTCACAGCAATCTATTATATAATTATAAAACCAAAGAACATAATTTACATGGAGGAATACAGTATGTACGAGTACGATGACGAGGTATTAGACACATTTTTAAAGAAACAGACACAGCTTTTTAGCGAGGAGGTTGCTGATACTCCGGAGGCCGCAGAGGAATTTTTAGAGGACTGCATGGCTGTGGTATGTAAGAATATAAAGGAAGTAAGAGATTATTTTGATGAGGCAGGCTCAGATATTTCGGGCATGTCAGATGATGAGCTTATGGACCAGAGTGAGGTCTTTGCCATTGCGGACGGCAGATTCCTTGTTGTGGAAGGATAGCAGGTATGAAATATTTAAAGAAAACGATGTGTATGCTGCTTGCATCCGCGACACTGCTCACAGGCTGCAGTATTGGGGGCAAGGAAATAGTGCTTGATATAAATACCACGAACAGCCATACAGTTTTTTCCGTGGACAATATGAAGTGCGATAAGACGGAGGCACTCATATATCTGGCCAATTACAAAAATCTGTATGGCACTATGTATGATGTGAATCTGCTCGAGACAGATGATGCGTCTGATGTGGAAAAATACATAAGGGATGTCACTGTTGATGAGCTGACGCGCATATACTGCATGGTTTCAATTGCACAGCAGAAGAAGATTACTCTTACAGACAAGGAAAAGAGTAGTGTGTCAAAGGCAGCAAAGGAATACTATGGCTCATTAAATGAAGCTGAAAAGAAATTCACAAAGGCTGACGAATCAGACATAGAGAGCGCATACGAGCATTATGCGATTGCGCAAAAGCTGTACAAATCTCTGTCGAAGGGCGTTGATACAGAGGTAAGCGATGAGGATGCAAGAGTCATCCATATACAAAAAATCTTTGTAAAGAGCAATGAGAGCGCAGATGCTGTGAGCCAGAAGCTCTCGGTGAAGGAAGATTTTGCAGCAGTCGCATCAGGCAGCAGTGAGGACAGCCAGACAGAACTATATGCGGCAAAGGGCACTCTGCCACAGGAGGTTGAGGCTATAGCATTTGAGCTTGGCGATGGAGAGACATCGGATATGATAAGCACAGATGACGGCTACTATTTCATCAAGTGTATATCCAAGCTGGATCGTGAAAAAACAGAGCAGAACAAGGTCACGATACTGCAAAAGCGGCAGCAGGAGCAGTTTAATGACGACTATGAGCACTTTGTAAAAAAAGCAGGCTTTAGCTTAAACAGCGACCTATGGGATTCCATCAGTATAAAGGATGAAAAAGATGTGAAAACAAGCTCCTTTTTTACCGTGTATGATGAATACTTTAAAGAAGATAACTAGAATAAGAGGACACTAAAATAGATAGGAGCATATAATATGGACTGGGAATTTGACTTCCTCTATGCAATTCAGAGTATCAGAACACCCCTTTTGGACAAGGTAATGGCACTTTTGTCCACCCTCGGAAATGCAGGCGCATTGTGGGTTGTGATAGGTGTAGTGCTTTGTATTTCAAAAAAATACCGTCGTGGAGGCTTGCAGATGCTTTCGGCAGAGCTTTTGAGCTTTATAGTGGGCAATCTGATAATAAAAAATATAGTCGACAGATTGAGACCATGCCAGATAGATGAGACAGTCAGTCTTATAGTAACGATACCGTTTGACTCATCATTTCCTTCGGGACACACGCTAAACGGCATAACGGCAGCAGTGACACTTATGTTTATAGATAAAAGAATGGGAATACCGGCGCTTGTACTTGCTATACTTATAGCATTTTCACGTATGTACAACTTCATGCATTTTCCAACGGATGTCCTAGCGGGAGCTGTGCTTGGAGTGATATCGGCAGTGTTTGTGAACTATTTGTTTAAGAGAGCCGGTAAGAGTGAGGTGACCAAATAAAAAGCTGTACACATGCAGGGCTATGAAGCCCGCATAGTGTACAGCTTTTTGTTTATAATGAGATGTGAACCGTAAGCTTACTTTATGAGATTACTTTGTGAGAAGAAGCATGATATCATTACTTCTCTTTACAAATTTTGTCATCTGATCAACTGAAAGCGGCTGGTTAGAAAGCATTGCAAGGTCGTAAAGCTGCTCAGCAAACATTGGAACATGCTCAGAATCCTTATTATCTAAGATATACTTCACGAGCTCGTTGTTGGCATTTAATGTGAGTGTCTGGTCAGCGGCAAACATGCTTGGATCCATTCCACCCATGCCTCCGGCTGCGTACATCTTCATCATATCCTGCATACGTCTGCCCTGCTCAGAGAGTGTGAGCACAGATGCTACATCTGCGTTCTTAAGGTTCTCTACCTTTACAGTGAGTTTGTCATTGTTCAAAGCCTTCTTGAATACCTCTGAGAGAGTAGTGGTTGCCTCTGTGAGGTCTGCACCGGATTCATCCTTGAGAGACTCTGTGAGGTCTGCATCTATTCTCATGAACTTGTAGTGGTCATTTCTCTGCTCAAGCTGTGTGATGAATGAGGTATCGATATTGTGGTCAAGGATAACAGCGTTCATGCCCTGCTCCTTGAACAGCTTGATGTACTGACCCTGCTGTACTACATCTGTGACATAGTAAACAGTATTCTTCTCAGGCTCCTTGTTTTCATCAGTGTCGGCTGAGCTGTCTGCATTTGCATCTGTATTGTCAGAAGCATCGGAACCTTCTGCATCTGTTTTTTCATCCTCCGCAACAGGTGCGAGCAGCTCAGGAAGAGTCTGATACTTGTCATTGATATCCTTGAAAAGAATATAGTCGTTTATCTTGTCGCAGAACTTCTCGTCCTTTAAGCAGCCAAACTTGATGAATGGGCTGATGTCATCCCAGTATTTCTCATAGGCTTCCTTATCTGTCTTGCACATACCGATGAGCTTGTCAGCCACCTTCTTGGTGATGTACTCAGAAATCTTCTTTACGAAGCCATCATTCTGGAGAGCAGAACGTGATACGTTAAGCGGTAAATCCGGACAATCGATAACACCCTTAAGGAGCATCAAAAACTCAGGAATGACTTCCTTGATATTGTCTGCAATAAATACCTGATTGTTGTAAAGCTTAATAGTTCCCTCGATTGAGTCGTACTCTGTGTTGATCTTAGGGAAGTAGAGGATACCCTTTAAGTTGAAAGGATAGTCCATATTCAGGTGAATCCAGAAAAGAGGCTCCTTGTAGTCTAAGAATACCTTTCTGTAAAAGTCCTTGTATTCCTCATCTGTACATTCATTCGGGCTCTTTGTCCAAAGTGGAGTTGTATCATTGAGCGGAACAGGACGCTTAACGATTTTGAGCTGATCCTTTGCAGGAGATACCTCTACCTGCTCCTTCTCGCCCTTGTCATTTCCTTTTTCCTCGTACTTGGCATCCTCATGGATTTCCTCGATGACAGTGTCAGTGTCGCGCTTGTCAGCCTTGTCTATTGTCTCGTACTCCTCAGGAGCATTCTCCTTTGCAAGGTAAATCTCTGTAGGCATGAAAGAACAGTACTTTTCGATAACCTCACGTGCGCGGTACTCGTTTGCGAACTCGAGACAGTCATCGTTTAAGTAGAGAGTAATCTCTGTTCCGACGTCGTCCATGTCGCCATCTTCCATGTTGTACTCTGTGCCACCGTCACATGACCAGTGAACAGGTGTAGAGCCCTCTTTATAAGAGAGAGTATCGATTGTTACCTCGTCAGCTACCATGAATGCTGAGTAGAAGCCGAGACCGAAATGACCGATAATCTGGTCATCATTTGACTTGTCCTTATATTTCTCAATGAAGTCTGTAGCACCTGAAAATGCGATACGGCTTATGTATTCCTCAACCTCATCGGCTGTCATACCAAGACCGTTATCGATAATCTTTATTGTCTTTTCGTCAGGGTTTACAAGCACCTGAATCTTGCCCTTGTAGTCTACAGGGAGGGAATACTCACCCATCATGTCGAGCTTTTTGAGCTTTGTGATGGCATCGCAGCCGTTTGAGATGAGCTCACGATAGAAGATATCGTGGTCTGAATATAACCATTTCTTTATAATAGGGAACAGGTTGTCGCTGTCAATTGAAAGATTGCCGTGTTTTTCTGTCATTTTTACACACTCCTTGTTTTTTATTTACATTTACGCCGCGGTTATAGGCTGTGAGGTGCAGTAGGACAGACAATAATTCCTCAGAGAAAAAATGAAGTCAGCCACAGGATTTTGTATGGATAGTGTTATGGCATAATTTTGGTTGTGCCGCCTTGTCCGGTAATGGAACCCTGTGGCAGTTCATATTTTATCTTCGGAACAACTGTCTGCTACCCGCAATTTAAGTCTGTTTCCGCGAGTGTAGGTCATTTAATATTTGCAGTAAATTAGCTTGTTTTATAAGCATAATAAAATAATAGTTCGCAATATCGGAAAAGTCAATAAAAAATTAGCACTCAAAATTAGTGAGTGCTAACAAAACGACGACAAACCGCATGAACTGGGCATTTTGGGAATTGTGAAAAGTTTATAAACTTATTTTTCACTGGACATTATGGCGTAAAAATGCTAGGATTTATTTTATCATATAATTATAAGGAGACTAATATGTTACAGACAGGTATTAAAGGTAAGAAAGAGATTACAGTGACTTTGGATAAGACAGCGAAGGCTATGGGAAGTGGCACGATGGATGTGTTTGCTACTCCGGCGATGATTGCGCTAATGGAAAATACAGCTTTTGAGAGTGTTGCGTCTGAGCTTGAGGAGGGAAGCGGTACTGTCGGTACTGCGCTTGATATCAAGCATGTTTCGGCTACACCGGTTGGCATGAAGGTGACCTGTGAGTCAGAGCTTGTGAAGGTGGATGGCAGAGCGCTCACTTTTTCTGTGAAGGCTTTTGATGAGGCAGGACTCATTGGTGAGGGTACTCATGAGCGTTTTATAGTATTTGAGGAGAAATTCCAGAAGAAGGCAGATGACAAAGCAAAATAGACAGGATTTAAATAGTAAGGAATGTAACACCGAAGCTGGTACCGGAAAAAATGACCATGGTAAAAAGAGCCAAGTAGGAGATAGCAAGGAAAAAGTAAATTCCGGGGAAATAAGTGCGAGGAAATACAGCCGAAGATGGGATATCATTGTGACAGCCTTTGATTTTGTGACCAATTTTTCAGAGAGCTCTATTTCTGCATATGCAGGGCAGGCGGCTTTCTTTTTGATGTTGTCGTTTTTCCCGTTTTTGTTGTTTTTCTTTTCGCTGCTGAGCTGGACACCGCTTACTGAGGCTGATTTTCTGATGTGGGCGAGTTCATTTATTCCGGAATCGTTCAGCGACATCATGAAGGATCTGGCCAGTGAGGTGTATGCCAGCGGCACGGGCAGGCTTTCTATCACTATGATCACCGCCGTGTACTTAAGCTCAAAGGCATTTATTTCGTTTCAGCTAGGGCTTGATGATATGTACCATGTGAAGGAAAACAGAAATTTTATTTTGAGGCGCATATATTCGGTGCTTTACAGTATCGTTTTTGCGCTGGCACTTATTTTTTTACTGGGTGTCATGGTGTTTGGAAATAAGCTTAGGAAGCTTTATTTTTCGAATGTTAATCATATAATTGGAAGTATAATAGGCAGTGTGGTTGATTATCGCCTGGTAATCTGCCTGCCGGTGCTTATTTTATTTTTCTGGGTGATTTATGTGTTTTTGCCAAACAAGAAGCAGAGGGCAAAGTACCAGCTCCCGGGGGCAGTATTTGCGGCGGCTGCGTGGATGATTTTTTCGGGAATCTTTTCTGTGTACGTGGATAAATACAATAATTATTCTTCATTTTATGGCACAATGACCACTATTGCGCTTATAATGGTATGGTTATATGGTTGCATGTATGTGCTTTTCATAGGCGGTATAATAAACCGCACATGGGAGGAGCGTATGGATGCAAAAAAATATTATAAATAGTAAATTCGGAGGCTTCGAATATATGGATAATAATAAAGAAATGATAGAGGAGCTCGTATCACAGATACTTGACGACTATCATGATGACAAAATCATAAATCAGCAGGCACTTTTTTCACAGCCTGACAAGGATGCTGTGTGTGACCTGCTCTCAAAGCTCATTAAGATAATGTATCCCGGCTATTTCAAGGGCACGAGCTTCAGATATTACAATCTGGACAGCCAGATTGCAGTGCTTTTAGAGGATATCATGTATAATCTGCGCAAGCAGGTGGTGCTTGCCCTGCCACAGAATCCTAAATACAGGAGCTTATCTCATCACGAGCTTGTCAATATGTCTGAGAAAATCAGCAATGATTTCTTTAAAAGGATTCCAAAAATCAGGGCTCTGGTGGAGACTGATGTGGCTGCGTTTTTTGACGGAGACCCTGCAGCCTACAATTACAATGAGATTATCCTTTGCTATCCGGGACTGCTTGCAATCACTACAAACCGTATAGCCCACGAGCTGCATCTGCTTGGAGTACCGCTCATCCCACGTATGATGACAGAGTACGCACACAGCAAGACCGGTATTGATATCCATCCTGGTGCCACCATTGGCAAGAATTTCTTTATTGACCACGGAACAGGCATCGTGGTCGGGGAGACAACTATTATCGGTGACAATGTCAAGGTATATCAGGGAGTGACTATCGGAGCTCTCTCTACAAGAGGCGGACAGAAGCTTAAGGGTGTGAAGAGACATCCGACTATCGAGGACAATGTCATTATCTATGCCGGAGCTTCTATACTTGGTGGTGAGACTGTTATCGGAAGAGGTGCTGTCATTGGAAGTAATGCATTTATTACTTCATCTATCGAGCCGGGGGCTCGTGTCAGCATCAAAAACCAGGAGCTTTCCATCAGAACAGGAGAGCGAAAGGAGCTTGTGGCCAGCGAGATGGAGACTGATTCGAGCTGGTTCTATGTGATATAATATTTTAATATACTTTTTTCTGAGGTCGGTACGCGCGCCCCGGACACTTGGTGTCGCACATGTACTCTCCTGCAGGCTACGCTTTACAGTTAAGATACTGTATGAATTATGCTTTTTAGGGTTTCTATGCTTGACGAAACCGTCGAAACGTTAACAGTATCTAAACTGCTTCGCTATGCGCCTGCAGGAGAGTACATGTGCGCCACCGGTGCCCGGGGCGCGCGTACCTTACGTTGTGGTGAAATGATTATAAGGTTATATTAGCCATAACTGAAAAAAGTAAGAAAAATCTAAAAAATATTATTGACATCTAAGCAACGTTAGAGTATACTAACAGCCGTAAGAGATACCAAATGATGTTTTTTATCATTAAAGACGTGAAAAGAGGTAAATATGATGCCATTATCAATGAGTGGTGCCGGGGAGGCACAGATAATAAAGAAAATCGGCGGAAAGGAAGAAGTCAGATCATTCCTTGAAAAGCTTGGCTTTGTAGTAGGTGGAGAGGTGACTGTCATCTCAGAGATAGCCGGCAATATGATAGTCAATGTAAAGGGCGCCAGAGTAGCAATCGGCAAGGACATGGCAAATAAAATCATGGTCTGATACTATATATGTAACAGACATAGATTGATATAATAGATATAGCATATATAGCGTACATAAACACATGCAGCAATGCACTGTATAAGCTGTAATAATTTTAGGTTTAAACGATTCTGTATATGAAATTATGCAATCGTTTATATATATTTTTTAAAAAACAATAAAATTAAAAAAGGAGTAGTCAGCATGAAGACATTAAAGCAAGCCAAAGTAGGCGAGACAGTCAAGGTTGTCAAGCTCACAGGCCAGGGTGCAGTCAAGAGACGTATCATGGACATGGGAATCACTAAGGGTGTTGAAATATTTATCCGCAAGGTGGCACCGCTTGGCGATCCGGTAGAGGTGACAGTGAGAGGCTATGAGCTATCACTTCGTAAGGACGATGCCTCTATGATAGAAGTAGAGTAAATTTTTTTTGACTATAAGTTAGCGGATGCAAACTGTAGGCAGAATGAGCAAACAAAAATAAGGAGATTAAAACATGGCAGTAAAAATTGCTCTCGCAGGAAACCCGAACTGCGGAAAAACAACACTGTTCAATGCCTTAACAGGTGCCAACCAGTATGTTGGTAACTGGCCTGGTGTTACAGTTGAGAAAAAAGAGGGAAAGCTTATCGGTCACAAGGATGTAGATCTGGTGGATTTACCGGGTATCTACTCACTTTCTCCATACACTCTCGAGGAGGTTGTTGCAAGAAATTACCTTATCGGAGAGCAGCCTGATGCGATTATCAATATCGTGGACGGAACCAATATCGAGCGTAATTTATATCTGACAACACAGATTATCGAGCTTGGTATTCCGGTTCTTATGGCTGTAAATATGATGGACATCGTAAGAAAGAACGGAGATAAGATCAATATCAAGGCACTCGGCGAGAAGCTCGGCTGTGAGGTTGTTGAGATTTCAGCTTTAAAGAAGACCGGAATCAAGGAGACAGCAGAGAAGGCTATCGAGATAGCAAAGTCAGGCAAATCCGTTCAGAGGGTACATCACTTTGCAGATGATGTGGAGAGCACAATAGCAGGCATCGAGGATAAGCTTGGTCTTGCAGTAGCAGAGAACCAGAAGAGATTCTTTGCAATCAAGCTTTTAGAGCGTGACTCAAAGATTTCTGAGGTATTAAAGAGTGCTCCAAACGTAGACGCAGAGATTAAAGCTCTCGAGGACAAATACGATGATGACACAGAGAGTATCATCACAAACGAGAGATATCAGTACATATCTTCAATCATCGGCTCATGCGTAAAGAAGGCACGCGCCGGAAAAGAGACGGTATCAGACAAAATTGATAAGATTGTTACAAACAGATTTTTGGCACTGCCTATTTTCGCACTCATCATGTGGGGTGTATATTATGTAGCAGTATCATCACTCGGTGGAATTGTAACAGACTGGACAAACGACACACTCTTTGGAGAGTGGATTCAGCCGGCAGTACAGACATTTATGGAGAATGTAGGCTGCTCTGACTGGCTCGTATCACTTGTAGTTGAAGGTATCATCGGAGGTCTTGGTGCACCTATCGGATTTGCACCACAGATGGCTATCGTATTCTTATTCCTCTCAATCCTTGAGGACTGTGGATACATGGCACGAGTAGCCTTCATCATGGACAGAATCTTCCGTAGATTCGGTCTTTCAGGAAAGTCCTTCATTCCATTCCTTATCGGATCAGGATGTGGTGTTCCGGGAATCATGGCAACACGTACTATCGAGAACGAAAAAGACCGTCGTATGACAATGATGACAGTAACAAATATCCCATGTGGAGCAAAGCTTCCGGTTATCGCACTTATCGCAGGCTTTATTATGGGTGACGGCTGCTGGTGGATGGCACCTCTTATGTACTTTGCAGGAATCGGCCTCACAATCATCTACTGTATCATTTTAAAGAAAACAAGAGCATTTGCAGGAGAGCCTGCACCGTTCGTAATGGAGCTCCCACAGTATCATATCCCTTCAGTAAAGGGTGTGCTGTTACATGTATGGGAGAGAGTATGGGCATTCCTCAAGAAGGCCGGAACAATCCTCTTCCTCTGCTGTGCAGTTATGTGGTTCCTTTCAAGCTTCGGCATCCAGGATGGCGCATTCGGACTTGTTGACAAAGAAAACAGCTTACTTGCAGTAATCGGATCTGCAATCGCAGTTATCTTTGCACCACTCGGATTCGATACATGGCAGGCAGTTGCATCATCACTCTCAGGCTTTGTAGCAAAAGAGGGTATCGTTTCAACAATGGGTGTGCTCTCAGGACTTGGAGAGGTAGAAGAGTATGCAGTAAGCATGCATGATCAGTTTGCAGCATTCTTCCCAACAACAATGGTAGCAGTATCATTCCTGTTGTTCAACCTGTTTGACTCACCATGTCTTGCAGCTATCTCAACAACAGCAAAGGAGCTTAACAACCGTAAGTTCTTCTGGTTTACAATCATATTCCAGAACGTATCAGCTTACTGTGTAACACTTATGTTCTACCAGATCGTGGGACTTTGTATAGGTGAGGTAGCCTTCAACTTCTGGACAGTAGTTGCATTTGTACTCCTTGCAGGTGTATTATACTTATTGTTTAGAAAAGACCCTAATAAGGCAACAGTAAAGAGTGCTTCATTTGCGGCATCAAATGTATAGCAGGAGTTTAAATGAGAATCAACCTGGAATTTAACACAGCAGACCTCATAGCAGTCATAGTTCTTCTATGCCTGCTGGGGCTTGCCGTAAAGATAATAATAGGATTTTTCAAAGAAAAGAAATAATGCAGTAGCATATTTAGTAGCATTTGTAGTGAATAGGAGATGATGACATGCTGGCTGATATCATTGTAATTGCAATTCTCGTAGTGATAGTTGCACTTGTAATCAGGACAATAATCAAATCAAAGAAAGCAGGCAAGAGCCTGCAGTGTGGAATGGACTGCAGCCATTGCAAGGGCTGTCATTAATCCCCGGCGGGGTACGTAAGAAGCACCGGATGGGTAACCTAATGAAAAACTCATCGGGGGCTTACGCGGCATCTGCCGGCATCGGTAACGATTGGAGGATGTATGTCGAAAGAAGCAATAGAGCAAAAAGAGGTAATCGTTGGCAAGCTAAAGGACAGCGGGTGCAGGATTACAAAGCAGAGACTTATTTTGCTTGATGTAATCCTCGAGGGCGAGTGCGGAAGCTGCAAAGAGATTTATTACCGGGCATCGAAGATAGACCGCTCTATCGGGACTGCTACGGTGTATCGGATGATCAATACGCTCGAAGAGATTGGAGCGATTGACCGCAAAAATATGTATAGAGTGCAGGTATCATAAGCCTGGTTTTAGGAGGCACCCCACCATTTTGGTGGGGTGTTTTTAGTATTGTTGAAGGAATGAAAAGGAGTAAAAAATATGATGACAAATAAAATGCAATATGCTACAATCATCTCAAAGCATTATATTTCTGTTGAGCGGCACCACAGTACATATTTTCATCGGTGCGTATCACTTTGAAGAGGGCAGAACCACTTATTATTTTTCGACAAAGGACATGGAAATTTTCAATGCTTTAAGTTACCAATCAATAGCAGGGAAATGGATATGTCGGTTGAAAAGCCTGGTTTTTATGAAGCAAAGTGGGTTGCAGGTGCTTTATATTAACAAGTTGTTTTATAATACGATAATATTTTCTCCCTGCTCACACAACTTAACAGGAGGAGAATAATGTCGGGAGAGACAAAAGAAATTTTGGGCAATAATGGTGTTCAAAATGATGTAATCGTCAACAGACTGATTGATAATATGACACTGTTTGACGACAATCTGATGAGCCTGGTATTTGGGCAGAATATCGAGGCAACGGAGTTGCTGCTTCGCGTGATAATGGAGCGTAATATTGAGGTTGTCAGCGTGCAGGGGCAGGACGAGTTTAAGAATTCGGTGATAGGTGGACGGTGTATTACTTTGGATGTTCACGCAATTGATACTGATGGGCGGCATATTGATATTGAGGTACAGATTAACGCAGAGGGAGCACATGTTAAGCGTGCTAGGTATCACAGCAGTATGATGGATGCAAGGATGCTGAAAGAAGGTCAGGAGTTCAAGGAGATTGAGGATTCCTACGTAATCTTTATTTATGATCATGATAAGTTTAAAAAGGGCCTGCCATTTTATCACATTCAAAGACGTGTTGATGAAACAGGTGAAGTTTTTGGGGATGGTTCACATATCATCTATGTTAATGGAAAGTATAATGGTAATGATGATATCGGCCAGATGATGAGGGATTTTCATCAGTGCATACCGGAACAGATAAAAAACGAAATATTGTCAGAGGCAGTAGCTTACTATAAAGGAAAGGAAGGTCGTGGTGTTATGAGTGATGCAGTAAGAGAGTATGGTGAAGAACAAAAGAAGGCAGGAATTAAGGAAGGGCAATTGGAGTTATTAGTTAAGTTCTTTAGAAATAATGGAACGGAGGCTGCCGCTAAACAAATGCTTGATGCGTCAGATGAAGATATTAAAATTGCTAAAGAAAGGCTGGTATCATTGTCCTAAGGGCTTGCATTAAGGACAGTATATGAAATTATAAATATAGAGGCACACTAAGAAATAAAAAATCTTAGTGTGCTTTTTTTATACCCAAAAGATGAAAATATAAAAAAACACTTGACATATAGGTATAAGTAAGATATATTTAACTCAGGTTAGAGATGACTAACACGAAAGGAGCCAAAATGTGTCAGGAAGTTTTTCAGATTGCGATGAGCATGAATTTAAAGAGCGTGGAAATGCAGCTTGCCCTCCAGTGTGCCCCACTAATAACAGGAGCGAGAATCTCAAATATGCTCATGATTGACAGCGCTGATGAGAGCGCCATGAGAGTGATCCTTAGAGCTTCCGGTATATCGCATTTCAGACTCGCAGCAAGGAATGAGAAAACCGCCTTCCTCTTATTCCGCAGGAGCCGCTTAGAAGCATATCTGAATAATTCAGAGGCTTTGGACATACTAAAGAAAGCGGGATATGAGGATTTTTCATTCGGCAAGATATTACTTAAATTCAAAAAACGCTATGAAGCGTATCTGAATGATGAACACAAGCAGTTTCCGCATGAGATGGGGCTTTTGCTTGGATATCCGATAGAGGATGTGAGAGGCTTTATAGAGCATAACGGATGCAGCTGCCTGTATTCAGGGTACTGGAAGGTATACCGCAACGTACCTCTTAAAAAGAAGATGTTTGAGGATTTTGAAAAGGCGAAGGAAAGTGTCATACAGCTATTGGCCGAGGATATAGATATGAGGCTGATACTGGAAATATATAAAGAAGAACCGCAGCAGATAGCGGTATAGGAGGAATTAAAATGAGCAAAATCAGTGTAGTTTATTGGTCACAGTCAGGCAATACAGCAGCAATGGCAGAGGCAGTGGCAAAGGGTGTCACAGACGCCGGAAAGGAAGCAGAAATCGTATTCGTAAGCAGTGCTTCAATAGATGAGCTTAAATCAGAGACAGCATTTGCACTCGGATGCCCTGCAATGGGTGCAGAGGTACTCGAGGAGGGCGAGATGGAGCCATTTGTCACAGAGCTCGAGGGCAGTGTGGCAGGTAAAACAATCGGTCTGTTCGGTTCATACGGATGGGGCGATGGCGAGTGGATGCGCGACTGGGTAGAGCGAATGACAGCAGCCGGAGCTACAGTAGTAGGCGGCGAGGGTGTTATCTGCCAGGATGCACCGGACGATGATGCAAAGACAGCCTGCGAGGAGCTTGGAAAGAAGCTTGCAGCGGTATAAGCAAATCAGACTATAGCGTGGCCGCGACAACAGGAATGGCCACGAAAAAAATATATTTTATCTCCGCAAAGTATAAACTTTGCTCCTAGTGTAAATCTGGGCCGGCGAACTTCCCATTCGCCGGCCCGCTCTCTTTTTTAATGACATTTGGGCTATTGCATTGGATAGACTTATTATTATATAATTATTTCTGCCAGAACTAAGTGCTGAGGAAAAAAATGATATGCTGGAGAATGAGTTTGATATCAAAATGGAAGGTGACAGAAAGGAGTTGTTGAAATCTATGTGTAATCTAAGTCAAGGAATTAAAGAACGAGGAATCGAACAAGGAATCGAACAAGGACGTAGAGAAGAGCGAATTTCTACATTGGTGACCTTCTTCAAAAATGATGGTACTGTAGCTGCAGCAAAACAAATGCTTAATTCGTCAGATGAGGACATTAAGATTGCTAAGGAACGTCTTTCGATGATTGAAGAGTAAACATGCAAGAAAACACCTCTATTGCAGTGCAATGGAGGTGTTTTTTGCTAATGTCTTAATCCGAAAGAATAAAAAAATTCGCAGATTATTACAATCTGCGAACTTCACCTCTGTTAAAAAACACTAGATATATAATAAAACTTTAGTCAATTTATGTCAACTGCTGTATCTTTTTTTGTATCTTTTTACATTTTTAAGGGATTATTGGGATGTATTTTATATATTTTTTAGTTTTAGATGGTCAAAATGGTGGTCAGAAATAAAACAGAAGATATTATATGGAGTTAATATTCTTCTTCCTATAAATTATATATATACATATATATTTTAAGGAGGAAACAGACATGTCAAGAAGAGGAACCAACATCAGAAAGAGAGCCGACGGACGATGGGAGGGCCGCTACTACATAGTAGACATAGCCGGCAGTAAAAAGTGCAAATCGGTATACGGCCACAGCTATAAGGAAGTAACAGAAAGGCTGCTTACAGCAAAAGCAGCTTCACTTAATCAAACGGCAGCCCCAAAGCAGTCCACTATCACCGTAAAAGAAGTCGCTGAGAAATGGCTTGAAAGCATAGCAACCAGCCGGAAGCTCTCCACCATTCAAAAGTATTCTACTATATACAATAAATACATCAAACCGAACTGGGGAGAACGTATCATAGGAGAGTTAAATCAGAATGAAATACTCAAGGTACTGCCTGAAACAGCCGGTGAGAGCGTTATAAAGAGCATATTTTGTATATTCAATTCTATCCTTGCATATGGAGCTGCCACATATGGCACCGGGGAAATCCATCTGTCGTACAGGGCAAGGCTTTCATCCGCCACATCCTCAAACAGCATAAATACAATCAATACAACTGACCAGCAAAAGCTAACCAAGTATCTTCTTACCGAGCTTGATATCTATAAGCTCGGTATTTTATTGTGCCTTTTTATGGGGCTTCGTTTAGGGGAAATTTGTGCCCTGAAATGGGAAGATATCGACATGATTGGTCGCACTCTGCATGTCAATCGCACAGTGCAGAGGCTTCCGGTAGACACAGTAAACACATCCGGTTCATTGCAAAATAACCACACTGCCACAAAAAAGACTTCTTTATATATAGATTCACCCAAGACTTCAAATTCACTTCGTGAGATTCCTATCCCGGACTTTATATATGACAAGCTGTCAGATTATTATAACACTTCAATAAAAAGTGACTCTTATTTTCTAAAGAAAAATCAGCCTATGGATCCCCGCACTTATCAGAATAAATTTCATATCTATTTAAGAGAGGCAGGTATCGGTGATACTCACTTTCATGCTTTGCGCCATACCTTTGCCACAAACTGTATCAGCAGCGGTGCCGATGCTAAGAGTGTAAGTGAGATTCTTGGACATTCCAATGTGAATATTACATTGAACCGCTATGTGCATCCAAATCTGGAGACCAAGCGCTCCGCAATCAATTCTATAGTTATCCCATAAGTGGTCATAAAAATGGTCAAATTTATATAAATGCTTATTTTATACATAGGGGAGGTTGGATTTCGCAGATTGTAATAATCTGCGAATTCCAACCTCCCTTTTAATGTAGTGTTTCACCCGGAGGCAGCAAATGAGCATACATCTTTACAAACACAACGAAGATGCATACAGAGCAGTCGAAACCATGCTGGAGGACAAGCAGATGGCAGCCGTCATCCATCCGACAGGCACGGGCAAGTCGATGATAGCCTTCAAGCTCGTGGAGCAGCATCCACACAAGCATTTTCTATGGCTATCGCCAAGTGAGTACATCTACAAGACACAGATTGAGAACATAGACACACAGTTCTCAAACATAGAATACATGTCGTACAGCAGACTCATGAAGCATGAGGACAGCATAGACACCCTGCACCCTGACTACATCATACTCGATGAGTTCCACCGCTGTGGAGCCGCAGAGTGGGGCAAGAGTGTGAAGAAGCTTCTGGAAGCATATCCGAAGGCAAAGCGCCTGGGGCTCTCAGCGACAAACATACGCTATCTGGACAACCAGCGCAATATGGCAGAGGAGCTCTTTGAGGGCAACATAGCCTCAGAGATGACACTCGGAGAAGCAATCGTGAGGGAAATACTTCCGGAGCCTAAATATGTTATAGCCATGTATTCATACAAGAAAGAGCTCGAACAACTGAAAAAACGAATCGAGGGCTTATCAAACCCGGGACTTGTATCGGAAAACGAAAAGCTTCTAGAGCAGCTAAAGCGTGCACTCGAGCAGGCAGACGGCCTCACAGAGGTCTTTGCCAGACAGATGACAAAGCCTGATGGCAAATACATAGTATTCTGCTCAGGCAGAGAGCATATGGATGAGATGAAGTCGCAGGCTGCCGACTGGTTTAGCAAGGTGGACAAAAAGCCACACATATACACAGCGTACTACAACGAAGCGTCGACCAGCAAAGCCTTTGCCGAATTCAAAAAGGACACAGGAAGCCACTTAAAGCTCCTCTACTGCATAGACATGCTGAACGAGGGCATACATGTGGACGATGTGGACGGAGTAATACTGCTTCGCCCTACAGTGTCGCCAATCATCTATCTGCAGCAGATAGGCAGAGCACTGTCAGCAGGAAGTAAAAACCAACCGGTCATATTTGACCTGGTCAATAACTTCGACAGCCTCTACTGCATAGACTGCCTGAAAAACGAGATGCAGGAAGCATTTTTACTGTATCCGGACACTCATTCGCCAAGAGAGCATTTTGACGACAGATTCCGCATCATAGACGAGACCAAGGACAGCAGGGAGATATTCATGCGCCTGCAGGAGAATCTGGGAAGTGCCTGGGACACATACTATGAGGCGGCAAAGCAGTGGTATGAGGAAAATGGCAATCTCAAGATACCAAAGAGCTATGTAACTGAGTCAGGCCTCACACTGGGAGCATGGATAAACACCCAGAGGCGTGTGAAGTCAGGCAATATATCCGGAAACCTCACCTGGGAAAAGATACAAAAGCTAAACGACATAGGCATGATATGGGATGTCACGGACTCAAGCTGGCAGGAGGTGCTTGAGGAGCTTAAAAGCTACCGCAATACCTACGGCAATCTGGACATCAAAGCCAAATACGTATCGCCTACAGGTTTTAGGCTTGGCTCATGGATCAACAACATGCGCTTCAAGGTGAAAAAGTATGGCATAGAGCAGGCGCTCACCGATGAGCAGAGAAAAGCTTTAGAGGAGCTTGGCATGATATGGGACCACAACAAGCAGAAGTGGGAAGAGTACTACAGCGCAGCCAAGACCTACTACAAGGAGCATGGCAACCTCGAAGTACCTGCAAAGTATGTCACAGCAGACGGCATACCGCTTGGACGGTGGCTGTCCAACCAGACCAATAGCCGCTCAATGACAGACGAGCAGCTAAAGCGCCTGCAGAGCATAGGCTACAGGTCAGAAAGCAAGACGGCCATACAGTGGAACAGAAAGTTTGAGCTTGCAAAAACATATTACGAGAAAAACGGCAATCTGGATGTACCGGTATCATACTCCACAGACGGAGTGAAGCTGGGACGCTGGATATCAAATATCAGATGTAAAAGAAAAAACCCGAAGGCCAGCGGCATGGTGCTCGACACAGAGCGCATAGCAAGGCTCGACAGTATAGGGATGAACTGGAAATAGGGTTTAAAGAAATACAGGGAGACACAGAAAAAATGTACAGAAAGAAAGGAAGAGGCTGGACAAAGCATATAGATTTTATGCTATTAGATGTCCTGTGCATGCAGATAGCATTCATAGTCTCATACATATGGCGCTTTGGACCTGACAATCCATACATAGATAAGGACTACAGGATACTTGCAACAGCATTTATGCTCATAGATTTCTTCGTGGAAATAGTATCCGATGCCTTCAAAAATGTATTGAAGCGCGGTTATCTTGATGAGCTCATAGCTACATGTAAGCATGTGGCACTTGTAGAAATAATAACAACCTTCTTCCTGTTTACCACACAGATGGGCGAGATATATTCGCGTATGTCTTACTACATCATGATTCCAATATATATTCTTGTGTCGTACTTAGGCAGAGTGGTGTTAAAGAAAATTATCAAAAAAAGAAGCTTTGCTTCATCAAAAAAATCACTCTTTGTCATAGCACAGGAAAAGCTCCTTGAGGAGACACTTCAGGGACTAAAGGATAACAGCTTTGGATACACACAGATAGTGGCAGCGGCAACAGATGCCGACCTGAAGGGAAAAACAATATGCGAGATACCAATAGTTGCAAACCACGACGGGATAGTGGACTATGCCTGTGAGGAATGGGTTGATGAGGTGCTTATCCCACCATGTGCGGAGAGCGAATATCCCTATGAAATGGCAGACATATTTCTTGAGATGGGAATAGCCGTTCACAGAGGCATCACCAAAAACAAGTCCATGGCAGGCAGCTTTAATCAGATAGAAAAAATCGGTGACTATACAGTCATCACCGCCAGTATGAACTATGCGAGCACCACACAGCTTCTTGCAAAAAGAGGCATGGACATACTCGGAGGACTGGTCGGATGCATCATCACTTTGATAGTGACGATATTTGTGGGACCGGCAATCCGTATAGCATCACCGGGACCGATTTTCTTCGCACAGGAGCGAATCGGCAGAAACGGAAGAAAGTTCAGGATGTACAAATTCAGAAGTATGTACATGGATGCCGAGGAGCGAAAGAAGGAACTTGCGGCACAAAACAAGGTGAGCGACGGAATGATGTTCAAGATGGACTTCGATCCGAGAATCATAGGCAACAGGATACTGTCTGATGGAACAAAGGAAACCGGCATAGGACAGTTTATAAGGAAGACATCAATAGATGAGCTGCCGCAGTTTTGGAACATCCTCAAGGGTGATATGAGCCTGGTAGGAACACGACCACCAACACTCGATGAGTGGGAGAAGTATGAACCACACCACAGAGCCAGAATGTCATTCAGACCGGGATTGACCGGGCTGTGGCAGGTGAGTGGCAGGAGTAATATCACGGACTTTGAAGAAGTGGTAAAGCTGGATACTCAGTATATTGGGGAGTGGAGTGTGAAGGGGGATATTAAGATTATTTTTCATACTATTATAAGAGTGATGAAGAATGAGGGAGCAGTATAAGGAAAATTTGCATTAGGTAGGCATGCTAAAACGTAAGAACTAGGAGAGAATTTTTATAATGAAAAACGTAAAAATTGCAGTTGCTGGAACAGGCTATGTTGGACTATCAATTGCTACCTTGTTGTCACAGCACAACAAGGTAGTGGCTGTAGATGTTATTAAAGAAAAGGTTGATTTGATAAATAAACGAATATCACCTATTCAAGATGAGTATATAGAAAAGTATTTAAATGAAAAAAAACTTGATTTGACAGCTACTTTAGATGGAAAAATGGCATATAAGGATGCTGATTTTGTGATTATAGCTACACCAACAAATTATGATTCTGAAACACAACATTTTGATACTACAGCTGTAGAAAATGTTATTGAAATGGTTCTTAAATGCAATCCTAATGCCATTATGGTAATCAAGTCAACGATTCCGGTTGGTTATACAGCGAGTGTACGTAAAAAGTATGGTACGAAAAATATTATTTTTAGTCCGGAATTTTTAAGAGAAAGTAAAGCCTTATATGATAATTTATATCCTTCAAGAATTATAGTAGGTACCGATTTAGAAGATGAAAAACTTATGAAAGCTGCCAATGAGTTTGCTGTATTGCTGCAAGAAGGCGCTATAAAAAATAATATTGATACGCTTGTTATGGGATTTACAGAGGCAGAAGCTGTTAAGCTTTTTGCTAATACATATTTAGCATTGCGAGTAGCTTATTTTAATGAGTTGGATACATATGCAGAAAGTAAAGGATTAAACACCAAACAAATAATAGAAGGAGTTTGTCTTGATCCTCGTATAGGAAGTCATTACAATAATCCTTCATTTGGATATGGTGGATATTGCTTGCCAAAAGACACTAAACAATTGTTAGCAAATTATGCCGATGTCCCTGAAAATCTGATTGGGGCTATTGTTGAAAGTAATAGAACTAGAAAAGATTTTATTGCAGACCGTGTTTTGAAGCTTGCAGGTTATTATGGTTATGATGACGACAACGAATTTAGTGTAAAAAAAGAGAAAAAAGTAATTGTTGGTGTATATCGTTTAACAATGAAGAGTAACAGTGATAATTTTAGACAGAGTTCTATTCAAGGAGTTATGAAGAGGATTAAGGCTAAAGGAGCTACTGTAATTGTCTATGAACCAACACTAAAGGATGGAGAAACATTCTTTGGAAGTGTAGTTATTAACGATTTGGATAAGTTTAAGATTGTGAGTCAGGCCATAATTGCAAATCGATATAATGAAGAACTTGATGATGTAAAAGAAAAGGTTTATACGAGAGATATATTTGAGAGGGATTAAACATGGATGATAAGAAAAAAATTAAAATATGTTTCGCTGCTTCATCAGGCGGTCATTATGAACAGCTTTTGATGTTGAAACCTCTTATGGAAAAATACGACAGTTTTGTAATTACTGAAAAGACAAATTATAGTGCTGAGACAAAAGGAGAGAAGATTTATTATTTGAATCAGGTTAATCGTAAAGAAAAAAATCTTATTTGGACTATGATTCAAAATGTATGGAAATCAATAGGAATTTATAGAAAAGAAAAACCGGATGTAATCATATGTACAGGTGTTTTGGCAATGATTCCTATATGTATGATTTCAAAAATAATGGGAAAAGAACTTATTTATATTGAGTCATTTGCAAAAGTTACATCTCCAACTGAAACAGGAAAATTACTTTATAAATTTGCTGATAGGTTTTACGTACAGTGGGAGTCAATGTTAAAGTTTTATCCTAAAGCTGTTTATTTGGGAGGAATATATTAAATGTGTGAAAGAATATTTATCACATTAGGCTCACAAAAATTTCAGTTTAATAGATTATTAAAAGCAGTAGATGAATTGTGCGAAAAAGAAATAATTAAATCACAAAATGTTTTTGCACAGGTTGGATACAGTGATTACATTCCAAAGAATTATAAATATGAAAATTTTTTGGATAGAGATAAATTTGGTATGGAAATGGGAAATGCTGATATTGTTATAACTCATGGTGGAACAGGTGCAATTATCGGAGCTGTTAAACTAGGAAAAAAGGTTATTGCTGTTCCGAGGCTGGCAAAATATGGAGAACATGTAGATGATCATCAACTACAGTTAATTAAACAGTTTGATGATTTGAATCTGATATATTCGTGTAAAGCAACGGAAGATTTGGAAATAGCATTAAAAACGGTTAGAAATACAAAATATGCTAGCTATGTATCAAATACTAAAAATATTATAGATAGTATAGAAGAATTTATAAAGGAAATTTAAAAATGAACAGAGATAAAATAATGACTTTTGCAAAAAAAAGTCTAAGATTTTTACCTGATAAAAGTTACATAAAACTATATTATAGATTACGGGTTGGAAGAAAGCTCAATATGAATAATCCAATCACTTTGAATGAAAAATTACAGTGGTTAAAGTTTAATTATAGATTTCCACTGCAATCCATAGTGTCTGATAAATTGCTTGTACGAGAGTATGTGAAGGATAAAATTGGAGAGAAATATTTGATTCCATTGATAGGAAGTTGGAAGAAATATGACGATATAGATTTTTCGTTGTTGCCGGAAAAATTTGTTCTGAAGTGTAATCATGATTCAGGTGGGTTAGTGGTTTGCAACGATAAAGAAAAACTAGATCATATCGAAGCCAAAAGAAAGATTGAAAAATCATTAAATAGTAATTTTTTTTATATTGGACGAGAGTATCAGTATCGTAATATAAAGCCAATGATTTTGTGTGAAAAGTTTATTTCTGATAACGGTAATGTTCCGATGGACTATAAGATATATTGTTTTAATGGGGTGCCAGATGTGATTTTGGTGTGTAAAGACAGATTTAGTAAAAATACACACAGAGCATCATATTATTTTTTCAATCAGGAATGGCAGTTTCAACCACTAAACAAAGGTGATGAAAACATAAAAAATGTTGATATACAAAAGCCTAAGAATTTAGATGAAATGATAGATATTGCAAAAGAACTCTCAAAAGATTTTGTGTTTGCAAGAATAGATTTGTATAACGTCGATGGGAAGATATATTTTGGTGAAATAACATTGTCACCGAATTCGGGGTTTGATCCAGATATCAAATATGAAACAGATTTAATGTTTGGACAAAAATTGGAGATTCCGTATTGGGGAAATATAAAGAGAAGTATTTAAGTTGATTTATAAATTAGCAAGATAAAGTATAAATTATCGATTTAAAAAGGATTAAGAATGACAGAAAAGAAAAGAATATTGGTTGTTGGACCAAGCCCTACAAAATCGAAAGGGGGAATGGCAACGGTAATTGAAGAAATATCAAAAGATAAAATATTAAATGAGCAATATGATATAGAAATTTATGAATCTTATATAGATGGAAATATATTAACAGTTTTGGCATACTCAGTATGGTCATTTTTACATTTTTATATAACAAAACGAAGTTATGATATTTATCATATTCACACAGCGTCATATGGCAGCACTTTTAGAAAAGGCTGGTATGTGAATGCAGCAAAAAGATGGGGAAAAAAAGTGATTCTGCACGTGCATGGTGCGGAATACATGGAATTTTATAATAAGAGCAATAATAAGAAAAAAATCTGTTCTATTCTTAATTCTGCCGATAAAGTTATAGCATTGTCTGATGAATGGAAGAATAAATTTGATAAAACATTTGGATTAAACAACTGTATTGTGCTTGAAAATGGTATTGATACAGAACGTCTAAAACCAGCCATTTCGGATTATAAAGATCATCCGCATACGTTTGTTGCACTTGGTAGACTGGGGCAAAGAAAGGGCACATATGATTTGATTAATGCAATTAATCTAGTTCGATCTGAAATTCCTGATATTTTATGTTATTTGGCTGGAGATGGTGAAATTGAAAAATGTGAAGAGTTAGTAAAAGATAATAAGCTAGAGCATAATATTTTAATCATAGGATGGGCAGATTTTAAGAGGAAATTAGAACTTTTGAAAAAATCCAGTGTATTAGTTTTACCATCATATAACGAGGGGTTACCAATGGCTATATTGGAGGGGATGGCTTGTGGTAAAGCAATTATAAGTACAATGGTGGGAGCTATTCCAGAAGTAGTAAAAGAAGAAAATGGAATTCTTATTGAGCCAGGAGATATTAAGGCATTGGCTGATGCACTACTAAAGTACTGTAAAGATGAGAATTCTATAAAAAGTGCTGGAATAGCTAATAGAAATCTGATTGATCAGAAATTTAGTATGGATGTGATGCATCAAAAGTTGAGTGCTATTTATTCAGAGTTATAAGGTGATAAAAATGGATTTAGATATAAATAAGGTTATAAAATTTGGTTGTAAAAGTAAATCAAAATTATGCAAGAAGTTTATATATTGGTTTTGCAAACATTACTTTTATTGTGATATTCATCCCAATAATTGCCTTTCTTCGAGTGTAAATTTTGCCCACAATGGATTAGGTACTGTTATTAATGAAAATGCTGTTGTAGGAAAAAATGTTTTAATTCAGCATCATGTAACAATAGGTGCAAACGATAAAGGCATTCCACATATCGGGGGGGGGAGTGAAAATAGGTGCATATGCGATAATACTGGGGAATATTCAAGTAGGTGAAAATGCTGTGATAGGAGCGGGAACTGTAGTTACAAAATCTGTGCCGGCAGGTGCAACAGTTGTGGGTAATCCTGCACACATTATAAAATAGGTGGTAGAGATGCTTAATGAATTAGATGGAGGATTTAAAGGTGCATTAAATCGTGCATTGAAATATGGAAATCTTAGATATAAAATGCCATGTGCTTTATTTGAAAAATTTGGATATTCAAATCATGAATTACAAGATTTAGAAGTCAGGAATAGAGTATATAGATATTTAAAAAAGCATTATTCAAGGTTTTTAAATTCATGCTGTTATAATGAAAAGGATAGTGGAATAGAAACAGATAATGTATGGATTTGTTGGTTGCAGGGGATAGATAATGCTCCGGATATTGTGAAAGTATGTTATCAATCAATAAAAAAATGGATGCCAGATAGAAAAATTCATGTTATTGATCAGAATAATTTGTTCGAATATGTTAAGCTCCCTGATTATATAATAAATAAGTGGAAAAAAGGGATTATTAGTAACACATTATTTTCAGATTTTGTTAGATTGAGTGTTTTGACACAGTTTGGTGGAATTTGGGTTGATGCCACAGTACTAATGACAGGGAAACTTCCAGATTATATAAAAAACGCAGATTTTTTTATGTATCAATCAAATGATTACGATGTTACAAAAATTGGTGAAAGCTGGTTTATTAAGGCAAATGCCCATAATAGAATATTACAAGTTACACTAGATTTAATGAATGAATATTGGAGAAAAGAAAACAAAATTAGGGATTATTTTATTATGTTTATTTTTATGAAAATGGCAAGTGAAAAATATCCACAAGACATTAAAAAAATGGTATTTATCCCAGCAAATATTCCATTATTAATGCAAAAAAATATAAAAAATATTAATGAGATATTTTTTGATATTATTTGTAAAATAAGTTCAATACATAAATTGACATATAAAATAGAAAATGATTTATGTAACAATTTAATATATAATATTCGATTTTATGATTGTCGGAATTAATTAAGAAATCAGGTGATTTTTAGTGAAAAAATATAATAAATATAGATTTTATATTATCGGAACAGGAAACGACTATATAAAATATATGTGGAAAGATGCAGTTGAAAAAGAAAATGTTATATTTTTAGATACACCAATATATGAAAAATTTCCACTAAAAAAAATGTTCGACGCTGTTGAACAAAAGCAATATAGTTTCAAATTAAATCTATTCTGGCATATTCCAGGTAAGAAACTATGGCGCAAATATTATACAATAAATGACGTTGAATTTGATACCGATTTTAAAAATATTATTGTTTTTTCAGATGTAATGCGTGTACAAACCGATTTTATTTTTTGGAAAAGATTGAAGATAAAATACAATTTAACATATTGTTTAATATTATTGAATTCTTGTGAACACGATTTTAATGCAAATAGTAATACTGTTAAAAAAATTATTAATTCTTTGAATATGGATAAAATATTTACGTTTGATAATCATGATGCAAGTAAATATAAACTGCATTATTTTCCGTCTTTATATTCGGGATTGATTCCTTCAAAAGCAAAAAAAGAATACGATTTTTATTTTGTGGGTAAGAAGAAAAATAGATATGATTATATTATGGACACATTTTTTGCACTTAAGAAGAGTGGTTATAAATGCTTGTTTAGAATTACAGATGTTGAAGAGAATGAAATGATCAAAGACGATGGAATTATTTATAATAAATATATTCCATATGACAAGGTAGTAGAAGAATTATCAAAATCATATGGAATTGTTGATATTAGAATACCAGAGCAGAGTGGACTTTCATTGCGTTATTTCGAGGCATTACAATATAATAAAGCATTACTTACAAATAATCCTAGTGTTAAAAAAACACCATACTACAAAAAAAATCATATGTATTATTTTGAGAATACGGAAGAAATTCAGACTTTATTGCAAGGAAAAATAGATATAGTAAATTATGATTATGATGGTAGGTACTCACCGGTTAGGCTGCTTTCAATGTTGCAAAGTTATTTAGAAGGTAATCAAGTATGAAGAATAGTAAATGTATTATAGCAATTTCGCATTCGGATTATTTATATAGAAATGCTGGAACTGAAAAATGTATGAGAGAGATTGCTTGTGTGCTTAAAAAAAATGAAATACATTATTTTCAGATTTTTTCATTTGAAGAAAATAGCCGTTTGCAGCATTTAAGTAACATGAATGGAAAAGTTGGAATCAACTATGATAAAAAATTTCTGGGTATATATTTATATAAAGACATACCAAACGTTATGAATATGGTACAAAAAAAATATAAAGTAAATTTTATAGGAGTTCATATACATAATGTATTAAATCATGATTACGATTATTTGAAAGATTATTTGCAGAGCATTTCGCTTCCTATTTTGATTTGGATTCATGATTATACTTCAATATGCCCTGAATCGCCAATATTATTGAAGAATAGAAGCATTTGTTGTAAGAATTTTGAAGGAAATTTTAAGGTATGTGATGACTGTTGTTATAAATCATTAGCAGCCATAAGTCAAAAAAAGATCAAATTCTTTTATGAAGAAATAGATGATATGATTTGGGGAGTTATCGCCCCCTCACTTAATGTGAAAAATAATATTTTAATTGCTTATCCAAATTGGAATGATCGTATTCATATTAGAGGACATTTGAAATTTGATACTAAATGCAAAAAAAATAAACTTAAATTTCCATTGAGAATTGCATATGTTGGCGGAGAATTTGAACACAAAGGAATTAGTGAATGGGAAAAGTTGTATGAATCTTTTAAAAATAGTTCTAATTATGAATTTTATTATTTAGGAGCATCAAAGGTGAAAAGAGAAGCTGTTACTTCAGTTTATGTTGATGCATCAATTCAGGGGAATAAGGCGATGTCTCTTGCAGCAAAAAAATATAAAATTGATATTGCTTTTTTATGGTCTAAATGTCAAGAAACATATAGTTATACTTACTATGAAATGAGAAGCGTTGGTGCACAAGTTATTACATATAATCAATCGGGAAACATTGCAGAAAGTGTAATTAAAGAAAACAGCGGGTTGGTATTTGAGAATATAGATGAACTAATATATTTAATGAAAAGACCAAAAGAATTCATAAAAAAATTGGAATGTTGTACAGATCATTATTATTCAAATTATGAAATCAATGAAGATATAAGTTTACTAATTTCACCTAAAAGTTATGTTAATAATCATGAGATTTACCATGAGATTCATAATGCACATAAATTTAGAATACTTTCATGTATACACATGAGTTGCAACATTTATAAAAAAATAAAGGAGAGATTGAGATGAAAACTATATTATTTGATTTTTTTGATAAAATTATTTTTTCCCTTCTTTTTATACAAGTTGCAGTTTTGAATTATTTGAATTTATCAAATATAGGCATAAAAGTTATTTGTTTTTTAATATTGGTTCGTTTGGTTGTAGAAATATTATTAGTTGGTAAAATAAAAATTTCGATTTTAAAAAGCATGGGATGGATTTTGATTATTTTTGTTATTGGATATTTTAGTGCAAAATTAGGCCATGAATACCATAGAGATATTTTCATTTCAAATTTTTTATCGATTTTGTATGCAATAATTCCATTAGTATATGTTTCGTATATTATTAATTATCGTTATTACTTTGTATTACAAATTTTAAACAGTTCTATTTGGATTATAAATTTATATTTTATTTTTAATATGATTGTTTCATGCATTCAAATCCAAGTGGAAGGATTTATGTCAGGTATATCTACATGGATAAATCCTATGCACGAGGATTTAATATGTGGTTTGATGGGATACTCGGCAACACCTCAATTTGGACTATTTTCAATTTTTATAATTATTCTCAATTTGTATTATAGTGATTTTTGTAATTCAAATTATATAAGGAATTATGTATATCGCATATATTCTATTATATTAATTGCATTTGTAATTGTTATTTCTTCATTTAATGACAATAAAATGGTATACATAGAGTTGCCATTGGCATTGCTATTCTATTTGTATTTGACAGAACGATTAAATTTTATGAAAAAGAAAATAGAAAGAAAAAATTTTAATCTTGTTATGATAATTTTTGTAGGGACAATAATGGGGATATTTTTATATTTAACAGTGCCTATTATTCGTGATGAGATATATATGAATTTTATATATGCTGTTGAACTTTTAATTGAAGCGACAACATCAAATAGTATTTTGGGGTATGGTAGTGCGGATAGACTATATATGGTAATATATGCATTCGATAAATATAATGCGTTAAAATTGGGATATGGAATGGGAGCATTTCCATGGCATACAGATGATGTATTAGGTTTTAGACATTTTGGACAAGCCGATTTAGGAGCTTTTTTATGTTTGGGGGGATTACTTTTTACTGTAGTAGTATTTATTGTATGGATGAACTACTATATTAAAATTATATATAGCGGAAAAACGAGTAAATCCAGATTGGGATATGTTTTATTATATGTTGTTTTATTATTATTGTTCTTTTATACCCAATTAATTAGCATTAATACTGTAAGTATTATTGTTATTTTTTGTGGTATTGTTCTGGGGGTAACAAATAGGGAAATGAGTAAAAAGAAAATTAATGATTTGTAAAATACAATGATTAAAGTGGTAAAAGATATCAAGGATGCGTGTAATTTAATGTATACCTTCGAGACACACTCTATACAGAGAAAGTATCGATTTACTATGTAAAGCTCGTATTTAGAAGATTTCGAGGTACAGTTAGATTATGAGAATGCAAAGCTACTGGTAATATGATTATTTATAAATAAAATATCTTTTGAGCATAATATAAGAGTGAAAGGAAATTGATTTGAAGAAAATAGGAATTCTTACTTTTACATATGGAGATAATTTTGGACAACGATTACAAAATTTAGCGGTGCAGGAATTACTTAAAACTTTTGGATTTGAGGTATATACTATTCCACAAGTTGTACCAAGACGTTATATGAAATTAGAAAAAGAGGAAAGACATATTTGTTTTGAATATTTTAATAATAAATTTATTGATTTTTATTATGATAGTATAGGCAAATATAAAATTCCAAAAGGACTAGGGGCATTTGATTTTTTTGTTGTTGGAAGTGATCAAGTATGGTCACCATATTCACCAGATGTAAATTGGACTTTTTTTTTGAAATTTGCATCTACAAAAAAGAGAGTTGCTTATGCGCCCAGTATGGCTACAGATAATATTCCCCAAAAGAAAAAAATCCTTTATAGGTGGTATATGCGAGGATTTGATGCTATTTCAGTTAGAGAAAAACAGTCTAAAGAGCTTTTAAAAGAATTTGTGTCAGTATCAATTGAAACTCTGATTGATCCTACACTGATGTTTGATTCTGATTTTTGGAGCAATTACATAATTGTTCCTAAATATTCATTACCAGATAAGTATATTTTATATTATGGTTTGGGAGATTCTAATGAAGATGAAAAACTAAATGATTTTGCTAAAAGTAAAAAATGTTCACTTATACAATTAACAAAAGGAACGGAATGGTTCAATGTCGGGCCATCTCAGTTTTTATATTTAATTAGTTGTGCAAAATATGTGATTACAGATTCTTATCATGGTATGATATTTTCTATTTTATATCATAAGCCTGTTTATTATCTTAATCGTAATACTGCGGGGATTAATATGCAAAGCAGATTTGAGACATTATTTTCAAAGCTTGATGTACATTTAGATGATGGCAAAGGACCATTCAAAAAATGCATTATAGATTACTCTGTTACAAATAAAAAATTAGAAGAAGAAAGAAAAAAAGCTCTTTTATTTTTAACGGAAAGATTTAATAAAAAAGTCGATTAGTTAGTAGAATAAGGAAAGTTTAATAAAATGAATTTTAGTCAAAAGAAAATTGGAGTCATATTATCATATATAGGTCAATTGATTAATATACTTGTTGGTTTAATCTATACACCAGTAATGTTGAGATTAGTAGGACAAAGTGAATATGGGTTATATCAACTGGTTAACTCTGTCGTCTCTTATTTAAGCTTACTTAGTTTAGGTTTTGGTAGTTCTTATTTGCGATTTTATTCAAAATATAAGGTAAAAGATGATGAAGAAAGTATTGCAAAATTGAATGGAATGTTTATGATTATTTTCTGCATTATTTCTGTAATTTGTGTTTTATGCGGAACTATAATGGTAGAAAGAATTCATGATATATTTGGAACAGGTCTTACAGAAAGAGAATATGTTAAAGCAAAAATCTTGATGGAACTTCTTATAATAAATCTAGCGATGACATTTCCTAATAGTGTATTTAATTGTTCAATTACTGCAAGTGAGAGGTTTCTGTTCCAAAAATTGTTAATAGTTATACAAAACTTGTTTAATCCTTTTTTATCATTACCATTGCTTATCATGGGATATGGTTCAATTGGGATGGTATTAGTTACGACTTTTTTAACATTTGTAGTGTTATTATCTAATATATATTATTGTTTTAAGAAGTTACATATTAAATTTATTTTTCATGGATTTCAAATTGGTTTACTTAAAGAAATGTGGGTGTTTACATTTTTTATATTTATAAATCAAATTATTGATCAGATAAATTGGAGTGTAGATAAATTTTTATTGGGTAGATTTGCCGGCACTACGGCAGTTGCAGTTTATGGAGTAGGGGGACAAATTAATTCATTATATTTACAATTTTCAACATCAATATCCAATGTATTTGTTCCAAAAGTAAATCGCATAGTGGCGGAATCAAATAACAACACAAAGTTAACAATCCTTTTTACAAATGTTGGACGCATTCAATTTATGGTATTAGGTTTGATTCTCTCAGGGTTTGTTTTCTTCGGTCATTCTTTTGTGGAAATATGGGCTGGTCAAGAATATGAAGATTCTTATGTTATAGCTTTACTGTTGATTGTTCCTGTAACAGTTCCATTGATACAGAATTTGGGTATTGAGATTCAGAGAGCAAAAAATATGCATAAAGCAAGAGCTATTGTTTATTTGTTTATTGCACTTGCAAATGTAGCTATTAGTATACCGTTAATCAAACTAATGGGTCCGATAGGTGCAGCACTTGGCACTGCAATATCATTGTTTGCAGGTAATATTCTTTTTATGAACTGGTATTATCATTTTCGTATTGAAATAGATATGATTTATTTTTGGAAAGAAATTATGAAATTTATTCCAGCATTGATTGTTCCAAGTATAGTTGGAATTCTTATCGTTAAGTTTGTAGATATTAGAGGTTTTGTTAGATTAGGTATAGTTACGATAATTTATACGATTATATATTTTTTCTCAATGTATTTATTTGGTATGAATATTGAAGAGAAGAAAATAGTTAAGGAACCATTAAAAAAAGATAGGCGATAAATGGGGGATGGGTAAATGAAAGCAAAAAAAGTATATGCTTGTTATAATAAAAATAAAGATGTGAGATTGAACAGCTCATCGGGAGGAGTTTTTTCCGCTATATCAGAATATGTTTTTAATAAAAATGGTATTGTTTATGGTGTAGCAATGTCTGAGGATTGTTATTCATCAGAATTTATCGCAGTTACAGATAAAATTGGATTGGAGAAACTTAGAGGTTCAAAATATTTACAAGCAAAAATAGGTAATATATTTAGACAAGTGAAAAATGATTTACTTGCTGGAAAAACAGTACTTTTTACCGGAACAGGGTGTCAGGTAAATGGGCTTAAGGGTTTTCTTGGTAAGGATTATGAAAATCTAATTTGTGCGGATGTAATTTGCCATGGGGTACCATCACCTTATTTATGGGAGAAGTATGCAAGAAATCAAGAAGAAAAGAATGATGGAAAATTAAAACAAATAGAATTTCGATGTAAAGATGATAGCTGGATTAATTATGGTATGAAAGAAATACTAAAAAAAAATACGCAAGATAAGGAAATAAAAAATTATATATCTAAAGATATGAATCCATATATGCAGATGTTCTTAAGAAATTTTTGCCTGAGACCATCTTGTTATGAATGTGTTGCAAAAAAAAAATTAGAGTCAGATTTGACACTTGGTGATTTTTGGGGTGTTAAAGAGTTACCTGAATTGTTTGATGGAATTGGAACATCACTGGTATTGATAAGAACTAATAAGGGACAAGATATATTTAATCATATTAGCGGTAAGATGAAATTTAAAGAAATATCATATGAGTTAGCGGTAAAAAGTAATCCTGCCGAATATAGATCATGCACAAGACCTTTGCAAAGAGATGAGTTTTTTGTTGATATGCACAAATTGAGTTTTAAAGAGATGGAAAAAAAGTATGATTCACGGATAAAATATTCTTTAGGAACAAAAGTTAAGATTAAAGTTGTAAAGATGTTTGATAGAATTGTAAATAAAGATTAATTTTTATAGGGGATATATTTTGTTATTTTATTTTGATTATAAGGGGTGAAGTGGAATTGAAAAAAATACCTATATTGTATACAAGAAAAGAAGAATGTTGTGGATGTACTGCCTGCTATGCTGTTTGTCTCAAAGATGCTATATCAATGTTACAGGATGAAGAAGGTTTTGTATATCCATATATTGATAAAAGTAAATGTGTAAAGTGTTACAAGTGTGTTGGAGTTTGTTCTTTTAAATACACTTCAAAAAGGAGCATAATTGAAATTATAAGAAAAATTCTAAATTAATCATTTTTGTAAGAAAGATGATTTGTATGGATATTCTGTTTCGTGAGAGTCACCATTCTGGTATTGGGTGAGCCAGTATTACGACTGACATCAATCCACTTTGATTTTGCTAGATGCTAATTATGAGAGTGGACATATCTTGTCAAGCCCTTGCCGCTACAGCGGTGTGATAGCAGGATTTATAAGATGTGTTCAATATCATACTCTAGCCATATCAAAAACAATTGTAGATGAAGTGGCTCACTTTACACCGGATAGGTGGAACAATTAGAACCAGATTATTCATTGTATAGATTATATAAAAGATTCGCTTGTTAATTTGATATAATTTTAATTAGAAAATTGGATTTTATAGAAAATAATAAATCCGAAATAGTTATTAAAATTATATATTGAGAGGGGGAGATTATATGAGTATTTAAAGTTTGATATTAGATTTAGATATTGGTTAATTTAAATTAGGAAAGGGTAATAAAATGAGAAAAAAAAATAATAATATTAAATTTAATAGGTTAACGATTACAATGCTTGTAATTATGATGTGTTCGATATTTTTTTTAAAAACAGATGTATTTGCTGACAATTTGTATCAATTGCAGATTTTAAAGCAACCAAATAGTGTACAAGGAAAAATAGGAGAGCAGTTAACACTTGATGTAAAAGCAGAGGGTGTAAAAACATACGAGTGGCAGTACAGTACAGATGGAAAGAATTTTAATGAGTGGAACTGGGTAGAAGGATATGACAGTGCCAGCATTAAATTCGAACTTACAGGTGGAAGGGTAGGAATGAAATTCCGCTGTAAGCTGACTGGAGAAGATGGAAAAGAAGTATACACGAATATTGTAACTGCAGAAAAAAGACATGAAATAAAGATATTAGAGCAGCCGCAGGATATTAAAGGAAAAGTAGGAGAGCAGTTAACACTTGATGTAAAAGCAGAGGGTGTAAAAACATACGAGTGGCAGTATAGCACAGATGGAAAGAATTATAGTGCCTGGAGTTGGGTAGAAGGATATGACCAAGCCAGCATGAAGTTTGAGCTTACAGAGGGAAGGGTAGGAATGAAATTCCGCTGTAAGATAACCGGAGAAGATGGAAAGACAGTGTATACAAATGTAGTAACTGCAGAAAGAAAGAATGAAATTATAATAAAAAATCAACCACAGGATGTTAAAGGAGGAATAGGAGAGAAATTAACACTAGATGTACAAGCCGATGGGGTAACATCATACCAGTGGCAGTATAGTACAGATGGAAAGAATTTCTATGCCTGGAGTTGGGTTGCAGGATATGATAAAGCTCGTATGCAATTTGAACTTACAGAGGGAAGAGTTGGAATGAAATTTCGCTGTAAGTTAACAGGTGAAGATGGAAAGATAGTTTACACAAAAACTGTTAGTGCTTTACATATTAATTATGAAGAATGGGAAACACCTATATTATAGAGTGAGATTAATAAATAACAAAGTATACGATATCTGTTATCTATAATAGGTTGGTTAATAAAGTTTGTAAGTAATTAGAAACAAGTACTTATGGTGTTTAGCTCGACGCAAATTCAGTATAAACTTTAAATTGTATTTTGTATGTTAATCCGCTATACTAGAATTAAGTATAGCGGATTAATTTTTATATTTGTTAACTAGACTTGGACGTGCTGGGTAAGTGTTCACAAATTTAACAATACACATAGCAAGCATCAGAAAATGCTAGCGGTAAAGACATCTTTTGTATGTTAGATGCTAGCATTTTATTTTTAATCAGAAGAAAATGATGGCGGATATATTATTGAGAAAATTAGTTGTTAAAAATGCTTTTTTATAATTTATCAGTTGATTAAAAGATGGTGATGATGGAGATGGGAAATACTTTGGAAGAAATGGATAATAAAAAAATATTAATAGTAGGAAATGGATTTGACTTAGCACATAATCTTAAGACCAGATATAGTGATGTGTTAGAAGTGTTCAAAAAGCGGAAGTCATTTTATGGTTCGTATATAAATAGAAAGATTGATACAGGATTTGATGAGAAGATAGCTGATAATATCCAAAAAGCGTTAGAGTCATATGATTCAAAGAATCTTGAGAAGTTAGATAAAATTATTAGAAATAATTCGTGGGTTGAGTATTACTCGGGATGTGGAGCAGAAATTGACTTATGGATAGATTTTGAAAGAGAACTTGTTCCTGTTTTAGATATATTTGATTTTATATTAAGTGCAGATATTAATTTGGTAGATAGGTCTATTATATTTGAAAGAAATAGCTTTTTCAAATTTAATAATTTTTTTACTAAATATTTTACTATTTTGAACAATAAAATATATGTTGAAGATGATTATATTGATTCAAGTTATGGATTAATGAAAAAGACGCTTTTAAGAGATTTGAAAAATGAATTTTTAGAATTTATTGAAGCTTTAGAAATATATTTTTATGAGTTTGTTGAGAAAGCTTCTGATGTACATCCTATCAGTCAGATTAGAGAAATTGAACCTGATTATATTATAAGTTTTAATTATACTCATACTGAGAAGTATTATGGAATCAATAATGTACATCATATTCATGGTGTTATTAGAGATGATCTTGATTGTGGCAGTAATAATATGGTTCTTGGTGTGAATGATTACAATAATAAGGATTTTATATATTTTGTTAAGTATTTTCAAAGAATACAAAAGCATTGTGGAGTTGATTATAAGTATATTATAAATGAACCGTGTATTTTTAAATCTAGTGACGAATTTGATAAAGAATACAATGATTATGAGTTATACATATATGGTCATTCTTTGGATGAAACTGACAAGGATGTTTTGAAATTTGCTATTGGAGATTTTGATGATAAAAATCAGTTTCAAATGAAAGCACGGAAAGTTATTATCTTTTATTATGATCAGCAAGATTTTGAGTTAAAAGTAATAAATCTTATAACTTTGTTTGGGCGGGATATTGTAGAAAAAAATATGGATGATAATAAAATAATATTTATTAAAATAGATAGTAATACAGATTAACTAAATATATAGAGCCATATCGAAGTAGTCAGTAACTTTTAAATTGTATTTTTTACATGGCAATCCGCTATACCGGAGTTAGGTATAGCGGAACATTTTTAAGAATTCAGCATCTTGGATATCTCAGAGAAATCTATGAACAGATCATCATATATGTTTACTTTGACTACGGAATCAAATGAATACTTCTATATGCTTATCTTCCGGAAGTTTTTCGTATTCTTTAAGGGTGATGGTTCCTATATCTGATTGTAAGTCGAGTGACATATTCATGCATCCTTTCTTAAAGACGTTTCTTAGTTGCTTATTTACTTAATTATACAATAAATTGTGCAGACAATGCAATGATTTGAATTGTATTTTACATGGCATTCCGCTATACTAGTATTAAGTATAGCGGAGCTAATGTTTTGGTGCCTGACACCATTAAATTTTTATAAAAGATTGTCGATTTATAGCAATATTAGATTGAAAATGCCAATGTGCTATGATAAAATTTCATTGGGTGTCACCATAACGGTAGGCGGTTGACCCTCTACGGAGGGACTGTGACCCTTCGATTACATAGAAACCCGCAAGGGAATCTAAAGAAGTCATTGATTTCTTGGAAAG
>OIYP01000074.1_pt1 | contig 71038 bp, 74 predicted proteins | sample 1588261 | NCBI WGS metagenome assembly OIYP01 (sample SAMN03283293) | human gut metagenome | biome: human-associated habitat; material: feces | host: Homo sapiens | place: Peru | collected 2012 | reverse complement strand
ACGTTACTGGGGCTGATGACAAATCGGATCCAGCTATAGAAGGAATGCCCTGGGGCTACTTGTTTTTTCACAACAAGACAGCCCTGGCTTTTGAGAAGGAGATGAAAGACCATAACGACCAAAACAATTCTACTATTCCTTGTTTCATTATTCATGATTACAGCTCTTCGATCCAGCCAAACAGAGCGTGAGCATCCAAGCAAGGACATTCCTTAGGCGTGGTGCCGGGCAAATCACGATGCCCCACGATTTTCGCCTTCGGAAACAGACGGTGAAGGCGAGTCAGCACATCAACGATTCTTTCCGTCTGCTCAGGCGTGCGAGTATCACAAGGCTGCGCATGCTCATTCAGTCCACCCTCGTAGCAGATACCGATAGAACAACGGTTGAAAGGTCTCGCATGCGCCCCCACTTCGAGCAGGAAGCGATGTTGCGTCATGCTACCATCCTTGCGGATGTAGAAGTGGTAGCCCACATCATAGAAACCACGGCTCTTATGGTCGCGTCGAAGTTGTTCCACACTATAGTTCTGGTTGCATCGAGTAGCCGAGCAGTGCAAGACCAAAAACTTCACGGAGTCGGCATTCATCATCAGTTTGCCGTCCTCCACTCTGGCGAGGAGTGTGCGTTCATTACGCACCAGCTCCTCCCCAATCGATAAAGGAAATCTTTCTTGAATCATTTTTGATGAATTAAGGAGTTAAGAAGTTAAGACAACACCTTTGTGGGTGCAAAACATTAAAAGAGAGCACTTGTGCACGAGCTTACGCCCAGTGCAGTCAGCGCAGCGATGATAGCCTGTACAACAGCATTCATGATAGATACCCAAGAAATCTTCTTGGAACCATTGTTGAAATTTTCATTTTGATTATTCATATGCATTTGATTTTAAAATTAAAATAGTGTAGTTTGTGCCTGCGCCCGATCGCACTCGGGCGCAGTGCATTCCTCATTCGGGATTATTCACCATCTCCGGTGCCTTCGGTCCCCTCAGTTCCGCTGTTCTCACCGCCTGCTGGAGTGTTGCCACCTGAAGGAGTATTGCCTCCTGAAGGAGTGTTGCCACCAGTTGGAGTATTGCCTCCTGTTGGAGTGTTACCACCTGAAGGCTTGTTGTCGCCATTCGGGTCGTTATCTTCGCTATACTTCACGAGGCTGATGCGATTAGGAATCAGGTCGTAGGTACGCTTGCCATTGCGATCCACGGAGAACGAAGGACGGAAGCCAGGCAAAATACTCTTCACCAAGTTGGCATTCGCCTTTTTAGGTTCAGACACCGCCTTGTTGGTGATGAAGCGGAGATAAAGAGTACCGAAACCAAGAAGCTCGATGTTGTAACCCTTGGCAAGGTTCTCCACCACATAGTAGGCATAGCGGTCGAGTACCGCCTTCACATCAGCCGTGGTTGCAGTAGATTCCGTAGAAATCTGCTTAGCCACCTCTTCGGTAGTCAAAGTACCGTAACTTACAGGACGTACAGAATAAACGGTTTGTCCCTTTTTCTCACCCATGTTCATGGTCTTCTTGACCACTTTGTAACTTTTACTCATAGTTTTAAAAATTTAAAATGTAAATACTATAATGATTGCAATTTCTTAATTGCGATTGCAAAGGTACAACATTCGCTAAGCCTCCTGTCCGTTTCTGTCTGGGAGCGTCAGGAAGCTTCCCGAAATGCCCTTTTCACTCCTTTTCTTTATAAATCGATAGCCAATTTCTCGCAGATGAACTTGACTGCGGCAGGAGGAAGAAGTCTCGTGGAAGGATAGACGCCCATACGGGCAAGTTCCTCATCGAAAGGCTTTGTCCATCGTCTAAAAGTCTTAGAAGTGATGCCGGCGTAAACAGCCAGCTCAAATTTGTACATTGCTTTCATTTCTTTATACCTTATTTATATATGTAACACATATCAGATATAGCTTTTGATGCATCAGTTGCTTTCTGAATTCGTTGGCAAAGATAGATGGAAAATAGGGCATACCAAAAAGCGTTCATAAGCGTTTACTTCACGTTCATCTTTGTTCATTGCACATTCATTTTAGAGCAGAAAATGAGCAGGAAATCGAGCTGTCAAGATACATCGAAATTCATGTCGTACGACTATGCATCCTCATGTCGTACAACTATACAATCTCATGTCGTACGTTCATAGCAACGATAGTCGTACGACATGACACCCTCATAACAACTGCCTTTTAAAAAAAGGCAAAAAACACGAAATGATGACAGATAAATCCAACTGCACATTCAATATCAGCGGCGGCAATGTCCAGATATTGCCCAATGCTACCCAAGGCATCCAAAACTTCTATGGTGACCAGTTCGCAGAGGAAGCTTTGAAGGCAAGTGTTAACACCGACCCAGGCAATGCAGCTCCCGAACTTAGTGATGAGGAGCAGGTTTTGCAGTTATATATAAATAAGGTAGAAGTATTAAAGCAATACGCTTCTCGCCTGTCTCAATGCACTTCCGCAAGTGACATAGGCAAGATAGTGGTTGATATGCGCAAGGACGAGGAGGTAAGAGTAGATGAATACGAGATGGTGAAGGAACGCTTCATCAATGTGTTGCTAACTTTGGCACCTCATGTGACAAGTGGTAAGACTGTGAGCAATGTTCGCCAGCGCATCATCGACGCCTGGGACAGAAGAAAATAATCAATCTAATCTTTAAAACTAAAACAGATGACTGAAGAATCAAACCAATTTGACATCAGCGGGGGCTCTAACCTGATTGCCCCAAATGCAATGACACAACAGCAGATTTTCTATGGTGATCAGTTTGCCCGGAAAATATTGGGGAGTAAAGAAGAACCGCTCACATTGGTAGTGCTTGGTGCTGGAGTAGATGCTACAATGGGACTTCCGACATCAGCAGACCTCATACCACGTATAGTCGATTATTTGGCGACCGATGAAGGCATAAAGCTTGATGCCATCTTACGAAAGGTAATAGGCCGAGTACATTTCCACTTCGACAAGTTTGTGAGTACAGCCGTTGATCGATTGGCTAAGGATCTGGACAAGGAAATTGTATCAATTTGTCACAATATCAATGATGAACTTGATAATAATAAGAGTCTTGATGAGACACAACGTAAATTGGGTATGCTTATCGTTCGACTGTTCAAGAAAGTCTTGGATTTCAAGAAAGGAGCAGAAATTGATACCGAGACGATGAACTTGATAGAAGAGGTGTTTGATACGGTCGTAAAAGATGACAGCATCATAGATTTGAGTCATCTCAACTATACCGACACATTCAAGAACATCATAGTTGAGATACTTCAGAAGAGCATCCATGAGTCGAACAATCCCATCTTGCGCCATATCTACAAGAACATGCTCGACATAGAGCAATTGCTCTCGCAATACTTCTATGGCTTTTACACTGGTCAAATCAGTTATATCCGCGACTATCTATACATATCCTGGATTCTATGGGCGTACTTGGTAAGCGAGGAACAGCGAAAGGCGCAAGAGAAAAAGGAGGAAGATGTTTCTTCTTCCATTTATGCACAATTGGCAGGTAAGGATTGTCAACTCATCACATTCAATTATACATCTTATGCATCCCAAGCAAGTCCAACAGCACTCTATTTTCATGGTTCCCTCAAAGAGTATGTGGATGTGGAGAACAAGAACGATTTCCTTCATGATGACTTGATGAGTATTGATATAGAGGATTTCTTTACAAATCAACTTGCAGCGGAGATAAGTTTCGATCCAGATCACAAGTCTATACCCATTCCATCCTTCTTGCCACCATTAAAATTACGCCCTGTCATTTCCAAGCACTACATTGATACATGGTATCATGCTTCTCAGATGGTGCTGCGTGCAAGTAAGATAATCATTCTTGGCTATTCATTCTCTTCTGCCGATAACTATTTCTGTGATATGTTGCGAGAGAACCACGATGCACAAATCATCATTATCGACAAGAACATGGAGACAACAAGTCGTAATGTGTGTCGCGTACTCCAGTTGGATGCCAATCGCTACTCCAAGCAAATAAAGGATGGAAATGAGGTACGCAAATATAATAATCGAGTGACGATTGTTGGTGCGGATTTGGCGGATGTGAAGTTGGATGATGTAGAACATTATGCAAAATAATTTATTAAAAGGTTTATCAAGCAATCCGAAACTATGATAGTATCACTTCTCATGCACCCTTATCGTTAACAATAATGAAAAATTTCCTAAATATTTGGTGGTTTCGTTGAAAAAACTTATTTTTACTGCGTAATTTTAATAAAAACAAAGTGATATGAATACGGTAACTATCAATAGTAATGTATATAGAGGTGCTGAGCAATATGCCAATTTGCACAATATCAGTGTGGCTGATGCTGTAGAAAAGGCAATATTATTGTTCTTGCAAAAGGTTCAACCAAAGCAAAAGCTAATGGAAACCACAGAGTTTAAGGAAGCATTGGCTTATGTAAAGTCGATAGTTCCATCAGAAGGGAAACCTGTACCTGCCGATGAAAATGGATTGGATGCGCTAATAGAACAAAAATATAAGCTATGAGAGTTTATGTAGATACCAATATCTTGATAGATTATGTTTGCCAACGCAAAGATATTGCTGATGCAGCCAATCGTTTGGTAGCTTTGGGATACATAGGTAAAGTGAAACTTCAGGTCTCAGCTTTGTCCTATGTAACAGCCATGTTTGTTGCGCATAAGTATGGGCATGACAATGTAAAGAATGCGTTGTCTGCTGTGTCTCAATTTGTGGAAGTATTAGATTTACAGGCAACAATAGTAGTGGAAACGCTTTCTTCAGATTGGAAAGACTATGAGGATGCAACACAGAATGCAACAGCCTTAAAAGCGGAAGCGGACTGCATTGTGACCCGTAACAAGAAGGATTTCTCCGAATCATCTCTGCCTGTTTATGCACCAGCAGAATTATTGGAACTTTTAAGTAGCTTAGAGGACTGACAAAAATACATCCCCATTCGAGTGGCGACTGTGCGCAGAGCGATACTGCGGTGGGGAACACAATTCAAATAATTTTATTCAGAATTATAGATAGGTGTTACTGTTTGGTAACATGTGGCTGATGCTATATAGCTTGGATGGCTTTATCGTAGCCGAGAAGAATGGACAGACTCATCTATGTCAACAGAGGCAAAGCTGAAGGCTATCGAGCAGCAGAAGGCAGGTCTTCAGGTTACAGCCTATGGTCAAAACACCGAATCCAGCAAGTATCATCACAATTTGAGGCAATTTCCGTGAGGACAAGCAGATAAAGGCTGCATTCTCAACCCCAGAGGAAATCCAGCGAGAGCGTGCGCTTTGCTCGCCTGATGTCTCATTTTGCCAATATCCGCAAGCACAACTTGGATCCAGTAGAGTATCTTTACGATGTGTTCCGCAGAATCAAGAACACAGCAAAGGACAAGTTGGTGGATTTGCTGGCTCATAAATGGCAGCCTTCAACAGTTGCGGTTTGGGCATAAACCAAATGATTTTTCTTAAAAGATAATAAAAGAGTATTCACTTTAGGGCTTAACGTGTCTAAAGTGACCGCTTACTATTAACAAATCCTTCAATTATGGGTTGATTATAGGAGGACAATCCTATTTATGTTAAAAATATGGATGTTATTTCAATTTTACAAGATTCTGATAGTAAATTCATAGTTATGCCAATAGTGGCTATTATTGCAGGAATACTTATCAGAATATTATGTCAAAATGACAAGGTAGATAAATCAATACGAGATTGGTTCTATTGGTCACCAAGTCTTTTAGTATCTAACTTTATTTTGATTTGTAGCGAATTCTCTAAGAACATAGGCAATGAAGATGTCTCAAAAAATAGTTTGAACGCTTTGGTTATAATTATTATATTTTCGATTGCAATATGTATTTTTATCCGAAAATTGGGTTGGAATTTTAGAAAAAACTATTTGACCTGGTGGTGCGGAATTATATGGCCTAATGCGGGATCGGTTTTATTAATGTATATTGTCTTAAAAACTATGCAGTCATGAAAAAGTTTAAATTGTTATATGTTGTATTTTTTATCCTATGGGTAGTATATGGTTTGTATCTCGTATTGAAATTAGATTGGACATTTTTTGATGTGAAAATGCTCACGATTGTTGCGGCAATATTGTCTACTTTGACAGCATTATTGTATAGCATTTTATTATATAAAAAACATTATAGAAAAAGTGTTTATATTTCATGTGGTGTTGAAGATAAAGAAAAATTGGATTACATTATAAATATCATGCCAAAGAGTGTAAAGGTTGAGGATACGCTAACTCTAGATTCTGGTGAACATTTAATGTCATCGTTGAAAGATAAAATTGGCAAGAGTACTTTCTGTTTTATGATTATTGGTCAAAAAATGACAAAACTTCAACGTTTAGAGCATAGTACAATGAAAAACTTAGGTAAGGAATGTGTACCAATAGTAGTTGATAAAGAGTATGAATTAAAGACATTTAAGAATATAGTTCCAGTTTTTCTAAAGGATAAAAAAATGAAAGATAAATTAATTGATATATTATTGAAAAAATCAATATTCATATGATACAACCTAAGATTTCAGTAGTGACGGTATGCTAAAATGCCGTCAACGACATATAGAAAACGATTCTCTCTGTCATAAACCAAACGTACCCTAACATAGAGTACCTTATCAATGATGGGGGTTCGAAGGATGGTACGATGTTGTGGACAATAAGTATAAAATGTTTATGTAAGAACTCAATATGAAGTATGTAGTTTATACGTTTCAGTTTACCCCACTAGTCGAAGTGAGACAGCTAGATTTGTTTGAGCAAACTCTCCAAGTACGTGATGAGATAATGGCTCATAAATTAGAATATTTTGAAGAAGCTTTGGTTTCCGCAAAATATCGTCATTATGGTAGAACTTATGAAAACTCTGTTCAATTGCATCATGACAGCATTATGATTATGCGTTTAGCTAATCGTAAGTCGTTTGTTCGAGAGAAAAATTTTCAGGTGATAAAAGATGAGGATGAGCCTAGTTGTGGGGTAATAATTGATTATCGACCTGGACATCAAGTGATAGCTATCGAAGAGGCCAGCCGTGCATTTAATAATACAGACACAGTTCGCAACATACTAGAAAGGTCTCTCAATGATATATTATGTAAACATCGTTTGTCTGTTTCTTTGAATAGACAGAACTTAGCTTCTGAATTTTGGGATTATGTCAAGCAGTATCGTGGACGTATTAATGAAGTTCGCTTTACTTATCACTATCCTAATCTAGGCAGAGCTAGCGAAAAGATGAAAGAGTTACTTGGTGATACAAGCAAAGTTGTTAATAGTACAGAGTCAGAAATAGTCTTTAAGGGTAAGTCTTTGGAGTTAGACGAAAAAAATGAAGACCTTCAAGATTATACGAATGATTCAGAAAACTCTGGTATACCTATTTCTTTGAAAATTCAAGGATTGAAGAAAACTATCAAAACTGGTAAACGGCCGAAAAGCTTTGAATTGGAAGAACTTGATTTTCAAGGCGACCCTATGGCATATTCTAAGTTGTTAGATACTTTAAATCACGGCTTATGAACAAAGTATATATCATCTCATTTTGGCTAGTATGTGGACTTCTAATAGCATGCTTGGTCAAATTGATGAATCCTAAGGATATTGATGCACTCTTAAAATATAGTTTTCCTTTTACATTCGCAATGTTTTCTCTTAATTTTTCGGCTATTTCTGCTTGTTCTAATGCTTTGTTGAAATACAAGGAATTGCATCAAAACAAGAATGTTGAAATTGTTGTACAGGAGATGAAGGAGAACATGATGGCAATGTTATTGGGAATTATATGTGTTTTCATAGCTTCGATTTTGAAGTCTGCTATAGATAATCAATTTTTTGAGATTGTTTGTAATGCGGTCATTTTTGCAGTGCTCATTATGTACTTGCATTTGATTGTGGATATAGCAATGGCATTTTTTAGAATAATAGAAAAATAATAATATGATGCAACCAAAGATTTCTATAGTGACGGTATGCAACAATGCCGTCAACGACATAGAGAAAACGATTCTCTCTGTCATAAATCTGGCGTAGACCTTTGATGGTCCGCCAACCTTAAAGCGTAGCGGTTCTGAGCACCAGAGGGCGGTTACATCCCTAATCCCTATGGTAGGGATTTAGGGCTTGGGTATAGGGTAAGGACCCTCCCACTGGGGAGGGACAGGTGGAACATACATAGCACTAAGGTAAGTGTTCGGTGAAAGCCGTATTGTGCACCTAAATAAAGTTTCGTACCTTTGCATCGTTAATTTAAATATTCTAATTGTAAACCACCAATACACCGTAAGGTGGCTTGAATGAAAAATACTATTTTTGCAACCGTTTTAAAATTCACATAAAATGGAAAGCAAAGAATATTTTGAAAAGGTGATGCAAGATTATAAATAGAACCACAAGGGAGTATTGGAAACTTTGATATTGATAATGTCAACGTCAGTTCAGACAAAAATATGAATATGCAAAATAAAATATCAGCATCGGGGCAGAGATAGCTGCCGCCGATGCCCGTATAGCTAAGGCAAAAGCTCAAATAGCCGCTGCTAATCAGAGAGCATCCGAAAATAGCGCCCGTGCCTCCAAGGCAGAGGCTGAGATACTAAAGTTGCTTTCGAGTCCAAACTTTCCTGAAGACAAGAAACAGCAAATTTTAGCGAAATTGCGAGCTTTTGGAAGTAAAGTTTGATATGGCTTGTGTTGTTGAATATCTACTATATCTCACTATAGTCGTTTAATGTACGATAATATATATGCCCCGAATTTTAAATTTGGGGCAAATGAATATAAAAATAAAGAAATCCAATGAAATCATTTTTATCAACCCGTGCTGGAGGATCTTTCTTTTGTGGAAGTAACCGTACGGTGGTCTATCATAAAGATAATATAGAGTTTATACTCCGTTATGACTCACCAAATGGCAAGACATGGGGATATGCCCATCTGTATATGCTTTTCGGCGAGGAAGATACGGTAGTACTGTTTATTAATTGGCAGGAGTACTTAAAACATTTGGTACAGATCAATGACAAGGTACACTTCTTTAAAATGATGACGCGACCATGTCCTAAGTTTACGAGTATTTCTCTCAACAAGCGAGATGATGGTATCGTTCGTATTAATTTGCCAAAGGCGGATGCCGATGGCTTTGCGATTATCCTGAAAGATAAAGAGTATGAAACCATTGACCCATTGACACTTCCTTTCCGTCAAGAAATAGAGGAAAATGCCCTTAAACTTCTGGACTTCAGCTTAGAGGTATATAAGGAACTCCTCCAGCATGCTCCATTAAAGAACTGGAAGGATAGGTTAATGGATTTATGGGATTAGCAGTAAATTCACATTGGTAATAGTAGAGCATAAGTTCCTTTAGTAATCTATACCTAAGGATAAATTGGTAGACTTACTCGCTCATAGATGTAACTGGCACCAGTTATTTCTTGGGCATAAGTTTAAATGAATTTTTAAGCATTCACTTTATGGCTTAACGTGGCTAAAGTGACCGCTTACAATTAAATCATAGTAAAAATCACTTAATATTAAATGCTATATGAATTTACAAGAAGAATATAAAAATATTATTTCATCATTATCAGAAACAATATTTCGTGAATTTGTTCGTGAGTATGTTAAGGCATATTGGAATACTGATGAAGTTGAAATTACCGATGGTCCTTGGGACGGAGGTGTTGATATTGTTTACTACAAAGAAAAAAAGCCGGTTAAAAAAAATATCCAAATAACTGTAATGGATAGATTCGAATCCAAATTAATGAAGGATATAGAAAAATCTAGAAATAATGTGGATAAATATCATTATGCGTCTTCCTTATATTTCTTTTATTCAAAACCAATTTCGCAGTCTAAAAAAAATGAGCTTATTGATAAGGCAGAACGAGATTTTGATATATCATTACGTTTATATGATGCGAATAAGTTGGCAAGTGATATAGATAATTTTTCATCAGTACACTCATATTTAATGTCAGTTTTTAGCCCAAAGTTACTTCATAAGCCCTCTTTTGATATTCAGAACAAGGTAATATATGATATGTTTACGACTGGTAGTAATATCGCTAATATAAAATTTGACTTTATTAATTCTTTTATTCAATATTTTCTTTTAGAAAATTCAAATCAAACTATTGATGAAATTACAGTTCAGGTAAATAAGCATCTGGCTAATAATTTACCGAAGAAGACTATTCAAAGTCAATTGGACTACCAATTAAAGAAAAAAATTATAGTTATAAATGATAGATTACAATATTCTTTGTCTGATTCAAAAAAAGAAGAGTTTCTCAAATTAAAAGAAACTTCCGAAATTCTCTTGCAATCTCTGGCTTTAAAAATTCAACAATGTCTAGAAAAATATGGGCTTCAGGATTATACGAATCAAGTATGTAATAAACTCATAGAATTATATAATGCTCATTATAACAGTGAGATAGAGGAAATAAATCACAATAGGAATAACAAAAACATTAGTGAGCATAAAGTTTTTGAAGATTTAGAAAACTACCTCAAGGAATTATCAAGTTTAAATAACACTGCTGCAGTAGTTAAAGATATATTATATGCAATAAGCGATAATGTTTATCTTAATAAGATTGCTGTAACTACAATGTTTACTAACTTGTTTAAATCTAATTCTATAGATGAATATTTTTCAATGTTTAAGAAAAATATTTATTTGGATACTCAAGTCTTGCTTCAAGTAATCTGTTGCTCTTTTTGTAAAATTGATTATGAAGATCTTCAATATGGAGCAGTTAAATTCTTTATGCAACAAGTAGGAAGTCAAAATGATAAAGTTCGTTTGTTGACTTTTCGTGAATATGTAGAAGAAGCAGTTTATCATTTATGGGAAGCTTATCAATTACAACGATTGTTGCAAATATCCTCAATTAAGAATTTAGGCCCTTCTAAAAATGTATTTTTTAATTTTTATTCATATTTATTGGAAAATACTGATAGACAATATGAAGATTTTACAGAATTTATATATGATTTACTTGGTTCCGATTCTATTGAAATAGATGGCTTAAAACAGACAGAATTTATAAGAGTTGTTTCAGAGCGTATCGAAGATATCTTGACTTATTGTGGAATAGAGGTTGTTACAACTCGATTTTATAAAGAATTGGCAGCAGCTCAAAAAGAATACGATCTACATTTAGTTGGTAAAAAATATAACAAACCACGTCGAGCTCAAAATAATGACCTTATCTGTATGTTATATTTAAGTGATGAAAAAGAACATATTAATCCAGATAGCAATTTATTGGATGAGCCTTTTTTTATAACATGGGATTCTACATTCTATACATTTAGAAAATTATTTTTAGATAAATTTAGGGGGCGATCTTTTTTCTATATTTATACACCGATGAAATTTGCAAATCGTTTGTCGGTTATGAATTTAAAATTTAATGCCTCTTGTATTAATTATGATATTATTAGTTTGGCTGAAAGTAACTTTAAATTTTCGAATGATAGTATAAGTTTTATAGATACATTATCTTCGTTTTTTAGAAGTGGTGATGTAACTAATTGGGAATTGGGCCAGAAATTAGCAACAATGCGTAAACAGCAGCAATATGATTCAGAATTGTCTGATTTTGTTGCAGGAAAACCGATAAATCAGCCTATTGATGTTGTACTTAAAAAAATAAAAGATCATTATAATAATGATGTAAATGTTTCTTTTGAAATTATAGTAAAGGTTTTTGAAAAGAATGAAATAGCAGATGAAATAATGAATATTATTTCTAAAGGTTGTGAATTGATCTCAACAAATCTAAAATTAGATGATAATTACTTTAATTTATTTAATAGTTTTATAGATAATAATATTCCAAAAGAAGGGTAAGTTATTTTTTATAGTTCAGCAAGAATAATATCAATGATTTGCTATTTAGTTGTTGTTCAACTAAAAAACTCTATTAATAATATTTTCAGGTTATAATGAATATAATAATAGAAAAGGAAAGATGTTCTGGATGTGGCGCATGTTTGGCTTCTTGCCCTAAAGAGGCAATAAGTATGCAGCGTGATTCTGAAGGTTTTGATTTTCCTCATATAGATCAAACTTTGTGCATTGATTGTGGTCTTTGTCAAAAAGTCTGTCCGCCATTACATTACGAGGAGAGGACTGACAAACGATTGAAAAAGAATAGTGTGCAAAGGGGATTTGCTGCTCGTAATAAGAATTATGAGCAACGACTCATTAGTTCTTCAGGTAGTATTTTTGCAGTATTAGCACAATATGTATTATCAATGGGAGGTGCTGTTGTTGGTGTTGCTTATGATGATATATTCAATGCAGAATATAAAATTATAGAAAATGATTCAGAACTTCCACTTATTCAAGGCTCGAAATATCTCCAATGTAAACCAAGTAGGGAAATCTTTAAGAAGATACGGGAAATACTTAAAACAGGCAGGATAGTCTTGTTCTCAGGTTTGGCTTGCCAAGTAGAAGGTCTGCATACTTTCTTAAGAAAAGATTATGAAAATCTTGTTTGTATTGATTTGATATGTATGGGTATTCCGTCTGCTGAAGTCTGGCAAATTTACTTGAACACGTATTTTAAAGGAGAAAAAATCCGAAACGTGAATTTCAAGGAAAAAAGTGTAGGATGGAATCATTTTAATCTTGCCATTACAACAGATAAGCAGGAATTTAAGCAATGGGGAATGATTAATCCATACTTTAAAAGTATGTTTAATACATATAATATGCGCCGTTCTTGTTTTGTATGTCCTTTTAAGCGAATTGAAAGAGAAGCGGATATAACTTTAGCTGATTGTTGGGGAGCCAGTCGTCTGGTACCTCAAATAGATGATAACAAAGGTCTTTCTTCTGTTATTGTTCATTCTGATAAAGGACTTTCTTGGTGGTCTAAGGTTGCATCTATGGTTGATAGCGTTGAATTACCTTTGCAAGAAATTATCAAAGGTAATACCAATATGATAGAAAAACGGACTTGTGATTATAAAAAAAGAAGTATCTTCTATAAGTTACTTCTTTCTAAGCATCCACAAAAAGCATTTCAGTTTGCAGAACGGCAAGGAGTTGCAAAGAAGCCAAATATTTCACGCCGGATAATTAATAAATTGAAATCTATATTGAAAAAGTTGTTTAGATCATGAACATAAAGAAATGGCTTAACCCTAAGAATTGGGTTATAAATAAAGTATATTTTAAGGAGACGTATGATTATGATTTAAAGTTTAATGCGTCTTTTCGCGGTAAAGATGAATTGTCCAAAATAGATTTGAAGTTGTTGCAAATTCGCTATCTAAAATACTATCGTTTGGCTCAGGCTTCAAAAGGATCGGTATGGGAACGATATTATATGCATAGGCTTATCAGGTTTAGTGAATATACAGGCATTATGCTGTATGAGAACATGAACATTCCAAAGGGGTTGATTATAGGACATCCTGGCACCGTAGTTATTAATGGAAATGCAAAGTTTCAAGGCAATTTGATGCTTACCCATGGGGTTACTATTGGTAGAGATATACGAGGAAAACATGCAGGAACTCCCAGATTTGGAAAGAATGTTTGTATTCGATGCAACTCTACAGTAGTGGGAGGAATAACGATAGGAGATGATGTATTGATAGCCCCAAATACGTTTGTTAATTTTGACGTGCCTTCGCATTCCATTGTAATTGGAAATCCTGCATCAATTCATCATCGAGATAATGCAACAGAAGGACATATAGGAATAATAAAATGAATATTAGTTTAATAATTGCCATAAGCCTTTCGATTGTTTTGGGCTTGTTGTACGTAGTCCTGAACATATTATATCGTCACTCTGAATCTTATAGAAACAGAAATGTTACTAAAAGAAGATTCCTTGACGGGGTTTCAAATAATTTGAAGGTTGCAAATTTCGGAAGTAACTACATGATGTATGCTTTCGATAATTATAAAGAGTTGAATATTTCTGGGTTTAATTTTTCAATGCCAGCCCAAAGTCTGGAAATTGATGAAGCTTTATTACATCAATATTCATCGCATTTTTCTAAAGGATGTATTGTTATTTTTGGTGTTGCTGCTTGTGTTCCTTTTTACGGATTCTCTTATTGTAACGATCCTGAAAAATATTATGATATTATAAAGAGTAGGTATCTTCCTTCATGGAATCTCAAATCTACTCTTAAAGCTTTCTTCCCTTTAAGGCTTAAACAATGGAGATTAGTAAAAGGATTGATTTATAAAGAAGGTCCCATTACTGAAATATCTGCATTTACAAAGCAAATAGAAGATGTAGCTTCTTGTAAAAAAGCTATGAACAATTATGCAATGGGTTGGCAGAATATGTTTCATTTTAAAAGTTTAAAGCAAACTGATTTCGATAAAGACCAGCTTGAGAGTTTAAATAAGAACACTATTGTATTGAAAAGAATGTTCTCATTCTGCAAGGAAAAAGGTTTTATACCAGTAGTTTTAATTCCTCCTTTTGGAAAGGAACTGAATCAATATTATTCTGAAGATTTCATTTCGGCAAGTTTGAAAAAGTGTCTAAAACAGGCAGGGCAAGATGTTCCTGTATTTGATTATAGAAAACATTCAAGTTTTCAAGAACATCCCAATCTGTTTTTTGATGGTGCTTTTTCACTGAATAAACGAGGAAGTCTAAAAATGATGAAACTCTTCTTTGAAGAATTGAAGAACAATAATATAATAAAATCATATCAAGATTTATATAAATGAAAAAAATATTCGCACGATTCAAGCGTATAGACAATAGGCTGCGACCTTTACCTTATACAGAATTGCTTAAAGATAGTTATTCAACAGGAAGTGTAGTGGGGGGATGTCTTAAGAATAAGACGATACTCATAACAGGAGCTTCAAGTGGAATCGGTTTGGCAATGGCTCGCAGATTTTTAGTTGAAGGCTGCCATGTTATAATATCAGGCAGAACTGAGTCTAAATTATTGTCAGCAATTTCATATTTAAAGCAAAAAGGATGTGATCATGTGACGTATTGTTTAATGGATCAGCTTAAGGACTCGGAGTTGTATGCAACATCACAAAATATATTTAAACAGTTTAAAGTCAATGTGTTAATCAATAATGCCGGAATTTTTAAAAATACAGATAGAGATGGACGATTCCGATCTGTAGATGCTGAAGATTATTGGCCAGGCATGAATACAAATTTGAAGAGTAGCTTGCTGCTTTCACAATCTTTTGTTGATTATTGCAAAGAAGCAGAGATTAAAGGTCATATATTAAACACTTCATCCGTTTGTGGATTGTTTGAAAGTTATGGAATAACTCCTTATGGCATATCCAAAGCTGGTGTAATAGAAATGACAAAACAGTTTGCCTTTGCATATAAAGGCATAGTTACTTGTAATTCAATAGCACCAGGTTCTGTAGCAACAGTTATGGGTGACTTACACACAGGAAGTAACATAGCATCTTACTGTTCTTGCAATCGTCATGTAACTATGACAGAAGAAATTGCAAGTCTTGCAGCTCTTATGTGTACTGATGATATTTCAGAAAAACTAAATGGTCAAACAATAAAGGCTTGCGCCTGCGAAAAGTTTTAGCTTATGATTGGCAAAATTAAAAAACTCCTTTTGCTGCCTTTTACAAAGGTTTGTTATGTTGAAAGCATTTTTGATAAAGGACTTTATGAAAATAATGAGAAGAGCCATGCTGGTTCTTCTTTGGAAGATAGCAATGTCCTCGTTGTTACGAACAATGAAAGTATTAAAGATAAGGTCAGTTCACTTTTGAAAGAAGAAAAGTGCTATTTTCATTTCATGAATATGAACTCTCTGTCTACGAAAGAAGATATTATGATCGCATGTAACCAATTGGGAATATATGATCATATCATAAACATAATTGAAATGAAATCTATTGATTGGCTTATGACACAAGATCAACATTTTAATAGTGATGATATATTATATTCTCTTTATCGATTGTTACAAATAGAGACGGACTATTTAGTACAATACAATAAATATGCAACATTGACAACAGCTTTTAAAAGTGAAAAATCTTTAGAAGGAGAAATTGTTTCTTCATCAGTTTCTCATTTAATTAATGGATTGTCAAAGCCCTTATCAAATCACGGATTAGTAGAAAATGGACTCACGGCCACATCCATAGTGTCAGATGAGACAATTATAAATACGGCTATTTTCCTATCAAGTAAATATGGTCAAATAATGGCTGGAGAAACATTAAGACTTAAATAAAATGGAAAATTCAAGAACAAGAAATTCTATATATAATTTTGGCTCAAGTTTATTGGTTAAGGTTCTGCAATTGTGTCTTTCTTTCGCAAGCCGAACCGTTTTTATATATGTATTGGGTGCGGCTTATTTAGGCTTAAATGGCTTATTTAGCAACATATTATCATTCCTCTCGTTGTCCGAATTAGGAATTGGTTCTGCAATAGCCTTCCTTCTTTACAAGCCTGTAGCCTCAAATGATATACACGAAATCAAAATAATAATGAAATTCTACAAAAAGTGCTTTCATTATATTGGTTTTGCCATTATTGGCTTAGGTCTGTGTTTACTTCCTTTCCTGAATAAGATGGTAAATCTGAATCAGCCAATACCAGAAAATTTGTATCTTGTTTATGTGCTGTTTTTAATGCAGTCTGCCATTTCATATTTTTTCGCTGGTTATAAACAGGCTCTCCTTGGGGCTAATCAAAAAAGTTATATATTAACAAAATACAATGCATTTTTCAGTATTGCTTCTGTTGTTTTGGATATTATAGTTCTTTTGATATTTAAAAATTTCATAGTTTATTTATCAGCAAAAATAGGCTTAGCAATTGTTCAAAATTTGGTGAATGCATGGAAACTTGATAAGGTTTACCCCTATCTTGCTGAAAAAGTCGAAGAGAATTTATCACATGAGCAGATAAAAGGAATTTTTAAAAATGTATATTCTGTTTTTGTCTTTAGATTAGGCTCATTGCTGTTCAATTCTGTTACAAATATTGTAACATCCATTGTTGTGGGAACCATTGTTGTTGGTTATTATAGCAATTACACCATGGTCGTATCCCAATTAGAAGGATTGTTCATGATGGCTATAGGTGCTATTGCTGCAGGTGTTGGCAACGTAATGGTAGTAGAGACGAAACAGCGCCAATATCAGATATATAAGAAGCTAAATCTTCTCACTTTCTTCATTTACGCTATGTTCAGTGTTTGTTGCGTTCAGTTGCTTAATTCATTCATACATCTGTGGTTAGGTAAAATAGGATCAGAATACACGTTGAGCCAATTTATTGTTATACTAATAGTTGCTAATATGTACACGAATTGTTCTTGTCAGGTCTTAGAGAAGTTTCGTACAGCAAGTGGAAATTTTCAAATTGGAAGAGAATTACAGGTTATAGGAGGTTTTACCAATATATTTCTGTCTGTTATATTAGCAAAATGTTGGGGTTTTGAAGGAGTATTGATTTCTCCTTTCTTATGCAAAATCTTCATAACAGTAACTCCCTTTGTCGTGCGAATTGGCAAAACTGTTTTTAGTAGGACATACAAACAAATGCTATGGGAATATTATTCTCAGATGTTATTTGTCATTTTTGTATGCTTATTGACATGGTTTGCTTGTAAGCCTTTTCATGAGGGGTCTATATTAGATTTCATTTTTGAATTATTAATAACATTTGCGATAACTATCATTAGCTTTGTTGTTGTATTTCATAGAAAAGCAGAATATAAAGAACTGGTAACTCCGATTTTACATAAATTCAAATTAACAAAATAATTCAAACAAGATAGAAATGAACATATTAATAATCAATCAGCCAGTTTTTAATCGAGGGGATGAATCAGCTCATAAGGGGCTTATACGTACATTGCTGAAGCGTTTTCCTGATGCCATTATTAAAGTTATGCATGAAGCAAGCCTTTCTGAGTCATATAGACAATATGCTGTTAAGGATAAACGTGTAGAATATTTTAGTGAAGTTGAAGGATGTATAAAATTTCCGCGTTTTCGAAATTATGATGTATATACAAATCATACATGGTTGTGGAAATGGCATCCTACATATCGTCGGATGGAGAGCATATATAAATGGGCAGATGTCGTAGTCTGTGCTCCTGGCGGTATATGTATGGGAGGATTCCAGGATTGGAATCATCTCTATCATCTTCGTTTGGCACAATTGTTTAAGCGCCCTTTGGCATACTATGGTCGTTCTTTCGGACCTTTTCCAACTGAAACAGAGCGCAATCGTCAGTTCAAGAAGATTAGTCTTGATATGCTGCATTATTTCGGATATCTATCTATTCGTGACCATAAAACTGAATTGTTGGCAGATGAGTTGAATATTCCATATATTTCTACTATCGATTCTGCTTTCTTAGATTCCCCAAAGGTAGAGATTCCTTATGAGTTAAAATCAGTTGTTAGTAATAAGCCTTATATGGTTTTTGTTCCTAATTACCTGCTTTGGCATTATGCTTATAAAGGAAGAATCGGTCATGAGACAGTTATCAACTTCTATTGTAAAGTAATGGATGAGATCTGGGCAGCTAATCCGGAATTAAATATTTTGATGTTGCCTCAGTTGTTCTGTGGTAGAGAATATGCTTTAAATGATGTTGAACTATTCCGTGACTTGGCAAAAGCTAAAAATGATAGCCGCATCATCATTACTGCAGACTGCTATAGCAGCGATATTCAGCAAACACTTATCAGTAAAGCAAAATATGTGATAGGAGCTCGTTATCATTCTATCGTCTTTGCTCTCAATCAAGGCGTCCCTTGCATTGCTTTAAGTTATGAACATAAGATGGCTGGTTTGCTTGAAACATTGGGTAAGACTGAATGGGGTATAGAGTTTAGTAAAACTCTGGATTCAGAAGAGAACCAAGAAAAATGTTTAGAGCAAATTAGAAAGTTGATTCCTTCATTGAAGCCTGATACTGATGCTCAGAAGAAAGCTAAACTTATTGCTCAAAAAGGTATGGATAAATTTGTCGAGTTCGTTCAGAAAAACTTAGGCTGCTAAATAATGAAAGTTTATAACACTTCTGTCAATTATCTGAAAGCATTGGGAATATCCCTGATGGTGTTAGGGCATTCGGGCATCATTGATCATGAAATATCTTTTATTTATATGTTCCACATGCCACTCTTCTTCATAGCTTCCGGCTATTGCTTTAAAGAAAAATACCTTTCTGCTCCTCAAAAATACATATATAATAAGGTAAAGGGTATCTATTGGCCGTATGTGAAATGGAGTTTGCTATTTCTGTTACTGCACAATGTATGCTTCAACCTGCATCTTTATAGCGATCAATATGGATGGAAAGAATATGTATCTCATCTATATGCTCCCTCAGAGTTTTTTAACCTTGCAACATCTATCATATTCAAGATGCATGGACATGAGCAACTTCTTGGTGGCTACTGGTTTTTGAATGCTTTGTTTTTCGGATCTCTCATTGTATGGCTTGTAATCCGATATGTAAAGCAACCGCTGTGTGGGGGGGGCAATTCTTATAGTAATATGTACTATTCTAAATAAAACATGCTGGCAGATTCCATTCATTAATATCTCATCGCAAGCTTTTGCTGCAGCCTTATTGATATATATTGGCTATAGTCTTGCGAAGTATAAGGTAAAAACTTTCAACTATTGGCAAATAGCTTTGTCGCTATCAATAACATTAATAGGCTCCTTTGTTTGGAATATGGCTATGGGGCAGAATTCATACAGTAACAAGCGGTTTATTCCATATATAATAACTGCAGTACTTGCTTCATGGAGCTTCTATTCTTTATTTGATAAAATGAAATCTTCGCAAGGTATATGTGCTAAAATCTTGGATTTCATAGGAAAGAATACCCTTACGATTCTTACATGGCATTTCCTTGCTTTCAAACTGGTTTCATTATTGATTATAGGTATCTATGGCTTGCCAATAGAGCGGCTTGCAGAATTTCCTGTTATCACAAAATATTCGCAACAGGGATGGTGGATTGCTTACTTCATTGTTGCAATGGTTGCGACTTGTGGAATTGCAAATTGCAATATTCAGATTAAAAATAATTGGTTAAAACTATAATTTTAAGTATTGCTGTCCGATTTTTAACAGGCTGCAATAAATCAAATTAATTAATGAATGTCTATGAACATTAAAGATTTGACATTGAAAAATGTAGGACCTTTTAAGGAAATGCATTTAGAATTTCCTTGTACTCCAAATGCAAGTGGGAAACTTCCTGTAACTCTAATTACAGGAGAGAATGGAACAGGAAAGTCTATTATTATAGACTCTTTACGTATGTTGTTTAAGGGATTGTGGGGAATTGATAGAAATATTATTGCTGATCAACATGATTTCAGAATGGCTATGACATTGAGTGTTGATGAGCAGGATAAAACAATAGAGGCAACATCTTTCAAAGAAAAAAATGGCAGAAATGAGTTAGATACAAATGATTTTGAATATTCAAAATCATTTTCAAACTTAGACGATCAACCCATAAAAAATTATGTTTTAGATTATTGGAGCCCAGATTTGTCAACGGATAAGTTTGATATAAAGAGCCTTAATATCATAAAGGTTGATAAACCTTTGGAAACATCTTTTGAAAGGGTTTTTAATAATTATGATATAAATCAATTTATTTGTTGGGTTGATTATCTAAGAGGTAGTCAAAATGAGACTGAAAGAAAGATCGGTGAAGTGCTTTACTCAATATTGTCAGATATGATTACTGATTGTTTGGCTGTTGGTAAGTTTAAGTATGTGTCAAGAGCAAACTTAAAACCGATAGTAGAGGTTCGAGGAAAAGAACTATCTATCGAAAAGTTGAGTATGGGAAATCTTTTAATCCTTACACATTTGGTTAGAACTTTATACAGAGCTTATGGTATTTGTTGTTTAACTAATCGCCCTATAGACCAGATTGGTGAGATAGATGGAGTGTTGTTGATTGATGAAATCGAGAATCATTTACATCCGAAGTGGCAAAAGAAAGTAATAGGGTTAATTCAAAAGTATTTTCCAAAGTTGCAACTGATAATTACAACTCATTCTCCATTTGTTATTTCTTCTGTGGATAATCCAAAAATCTTTGTGTGTGAGTCTATGGATGATTGTTCGCAAGTTAGAGATATTTCTGATAATTATTCAAATATGCCTGTTGATGAGGTGTTAATGAGCCAAGTCTTTGGTGTAGGGCCATTTGGTGAAAAAATAACTAAATTAATGGCTGACAGAGAAAAGGCAATGCAAGATGGGGATGGGGAGCTTAAAAAGGAAATAGAACAAAAACTTCTTCAATTAAATCAAGCATATTTTTCTTTTTATCAGCTTGGTGAGCAATTAGGATTAAATTAGGTATGAGACATATAGAAAGACTGTATAAACCAGAAATACTGATTAAAAAAGAGAAAGAATGGACAGAAAAGTTTATTCAAAGTGGAAAGGCACGCCCCAGTTCTAAACAATATGCCCATAAGGATATACTTGATGCTTTGATGAATATTTCTCATGGAAAATGCTTCTATAGTGAAAAGAAGATAGAAGGTCTTCCTAAGGAAGTTGATCATTTGGTGGAAGTCTCAATAGATAAAAGTAAGGCTTTTGAATGGAGCAATTTGTACCTATCCACTAAGGAATGTAATGATGGGCGTCCTACAGAGAATGATATATCTAAGGATGAAGTTTTGAATCCTTGTTTGGATAGTGATGAAGAAATTCAAAAACATTTGACTTTTGATAATGAACGTGCTACTCCCAAAGATAATTCTGAAAAAGGCAGAAAAACAATCATGAAATTCAAATTGAATTCAGAGTTGTTGCTGTTTCAAAGAATGAAGCATCTTCAGGGAATATGCGATTTCGTTTTTTCTTTAAATAAGAATAGGCAGGAAGAATCTCGTTCTGATTTTACGGAAAAAGAGAAGGTAGCCATCAAAGCCTTTGCAAATCCCGATAATGCTTTTAGTTTAATGTCTGAAATGTATTTGCGCAACCAACTTCCTTGGTTGTGGACTTAATAAAGAAAATGTTGGTATACAAAGAGTTAAAAAATGGTTTTGATTTGGCATTGGAGAATGCACGGGACTTGTTTGACGAAGCTAAGGGATTGGCTATATTTGAACATTATTCGAGGGCTTATACTTTGTATCAACTGTCTATAGAAGAAGTCGGTAAATGTATTATACTTTTACGTGCGCTTATAGAAGGTTCGCTTGGTGTAAATATAGACTGTCTTTATTTAAAATCATTGGGCTATTTTGACCACCAATCAAAAACAAGAACTTCTTTAGGGGCAGAAAGTGTTATGTTGAAGTTCTTTGAGAAAAATACAGGACATGGTGTTACGGAGTTTTTAAAAGAATTGAAATATGAAGCTCAGCATGTAAAAGATATTAATGCGTTAAAAAACGAGAGTTTGTATGTTGGTTTCAATGGAAATAAATTCATCGCTCCCAAAAGTGTTATCAACAAAAAAATGGTAGATGATATTGCTTTTAAAGCAGATATACGCATTCATGCAATCATTCCCATGTTTCCAACAGAAGAACAATTAGACGAAATTGTAGAATTTTTAAAGCAAAATGAAAATGAATAATCCATTAGTATCGGTAATAATTCCTAATTATTGCCATGCTCGTTATCTTGACGAGCGCATAACATCTGTATTGAATCAGACCTATCAGAATTTTGAGGTTATCATCCTTGATGATTGCTCTCCTGATGATGGAGCAAGTAAAAAAGTGATAGAAAAATATCGCCTTAATCCTCATGTATCTCATATACTATTTAATGAAAAAAATAGTGGTTCTACTTTTGTTCAATGGAATAAAGGTTTTAATTTAGCCCAAGGAAAGTATATTTGGATTGCAGAAAGTGATGATAGTTGTGATAATCAGTTGTTGAAATCCCTAGTCGAAGCTTTGGATTCAGATTCTAATGCGAGTGTTGCTTTCTGTAAAAGTGTCGCTTTTAATGAACATGGCTTGTGGACTCCTATTGGTTATCAGGGAGATTGTGATGAAGTGATGGAAGGAAGTCTTTTTATTCATGATAGAATGCGTTCTGGAACAGGGATATTGAATGCTAGTTCTGCATTGTTTAGGAAAGATTACCTTTTTAGAATTAAAGGTATGTATAAAAGTTTCAGAGCATCGGGAGACCGTATGTTTTGGATAGAAATGGCGGAACAAGGCAAAGTTGTTTATGTTTCTACTGGTCTTAATAAATACAGAATGCATTTGAATAATAGTACTAAAAAAAACGGTGCAAGCGGTATAAATCAACGTGAAGATAAAATAATTCTTGATTATTTATTACAGAAAAAACATATATCTTCACTTGAGTATAAAAAGTGTGCTGATGTATATGTTCGTGTACATATTTTTGAAATGATAACAGACAAAAAGCTAAAAAAAGAATTATATAAAGTTTGGAATGTTAGTTTGTTAAGTCAATATTTATATCGAATAAAATCATGGAAAAAAAGGCTGTTTCGATAATTATACCTGTATATAATGTAGAGGATTATATTTTAGAATGTTTATCAAGTATATCAGCTCAAACATTTGAAGGTAATATTGAGTGTATTCTTGTTGATGATTGTAGTTCTGATAAAAGTCTTGATGTTATACGAAAATTTATTGATGATGATAAGAGCAAAGTAGAGTATCATGTGATTTTGCAAGAAAGGAATCAACGACAGGGAATTGCTAGAAATGTTGGCGTTAAAAATGCAAAAGGCGAATATATATTGTTTGTGGATTCTGATGATGTTATATCACCTCATTGTCTTGAGGTTATGTTCTGTGAAATAGATAAACATCCTAATGCTGATTATGTATTATGCAGTATGACCGATATGGATGGTAATATTTCTTTTGCTCCCCTTGGCTATCCTTCATTTGTATCAAATAAAAAATGGTTGATGCGTAAAAGTTTGTTTTCAGAAGGGGGGATACCTCCTGGTCCAGTAAATAAACTTATAAGGAAATCTTTAATTTTAGATAATGATATTTTTTTCCCAGGTAACGTAATTTTCGAAGATGTTCAATTTTCATTCTTGTTGGGAATTTATGCGAAATCTGCGTGTTTTAGTATGGAAAACACGTATTTTTATCGGACAAATCGTGAGGGTAGTACAATTACTACTACGGCTAAAAATATGGAATTTGGCTTAAAATCACGTATTATACTTATGCATAATATGATTGATTTAACTATTTGTGAAAATAAGAGACTTCAGTTTGATTCTTTATTAGCTAAATTTCTTCTATACTTAAAAATAAATGAAAGTACAATATCGAATCAATATGTTGAGAAATTGTGTGAAGTGAAATCACATTTTGTTAAGAAAGCACCAGTCTCTTTAGGAAGGTTATTAGCATATTTGCCACTAACATTACTTCGAAAAAAAACGATTAATAGATTATTGTATAAAATATTATGGCTTGTGCATATATAGATTATCAACAAAAGCAAAAAATATAATGAAAACAGCAACAATAACTTGGAATTCATTTTATAATTTTGGAACATGCCTTCAAGCTTTTGCCTTACAGAAGTTCATTGAATCAATGGGGTGTTCTAATAAGATAATTGATGATTCTACTATTGTAGCCCCTTTGGCAGTACAAACTTCTTTATGGCAAAGAATTGTTTTCAAATGTACCTACTATGTAACAAAAATAGTAAGATTATTTAGTCCTAAATATAATGCGTTCTATAAAATGCAAAGGGTCTTAATTCAGAAAACAAATTCTTTTAAACGTGATATGTTAAACATTGATTATAATATCTGTAGTGTAATCAATGATGAGACAGATTATGATTTGTTTATCTGTGGTAGTGATCAGGTTTGGAATCCAATGGTATTGGAAGATAATAGAAGATTATTTTATTATGCTAATTTTACAACTAAGTCAAAAATCTCATATGCACCTAGCTTGGGTGTGGTGATCATACCTGAAAAGTGGAAGGCTAAAATAAAAGAGCTGCTTAGTTCATTTTCTGCTATTGCTGTCCGTGAAGAGACTGGTAGAATTGCGCTTCAGTCGATAGTAGATATACCTATACAGGTAGTAGTTGATCCAACTTTGCTGCTATCAAAAAGCGATTGGGAGCAATATGTGCCAATGATTAAAAATGAGGAATCTTATGTCTTGGCTTATTTCTTGACCTATAATGCTTCTTATTTTAGTGCAGTTCGGAAATATGCTCATGAACATAATTGTAAATTATACATGTTTTATTTAAATCCTTCATATTATAAAGAAGCAGATAAAATGATCATGGGAGGTCCTTTGGATTTTCTTTCATATATAAAAGGTGCAAAAGCATTTTTTACGGACTCTTTTCATGGTACCATTTTCTCGACAATTTTTGAAGTTCCGTTTTATACTTTTGAAAGATTCAAAAATGAAACTATTCAAAATCAAAATTCAAGAATCGAGAACTTATTATCATTAATGGGTGCCCAGAGTAGATTGTTTAATGAAGAAAACATGTCTGACATATACAAAAATGAAGATATTGATTTTAAACAGTATAAGGAGAATTTGAATAGTCAAATTTGTTTTTCTAAACAATATTTAGCGGAATCCTTTAGTAAATTCTAATATAGTTATGGATAAAATCTGTGATAAGAATAAATGTTCTGGATGTTCTGCCTGTTATAATGTCTGTCGACATAGCGCTATTGAAATGGTGGCAGATGCTTGTGGTTATATTTATCCGAGAATCGATGAAACAAAATGTGTAAATTGTAAGTTATGTCAGCTAACGTGTCCTGTGAATAATCCTTTGAAAGCAGTAACTCCTGTTAAATGCTATGCTGCTATCGTTAAAAACGAAGTGGAGTTGTTGTCGAGTTCATCGGGTGGTCTTGCTACTGCTATTTCGAAAATGATTATTCAAAATGGAGGTGTTGTATATGGTTGTTCAGGAGAATCACCAAGGTTTGTGCATCATGAGAGAATAGACAATATTTATGATCTTGAACGTTTAAAAGGATCAAAATATGTACAGAGTTATATTGGTAAAACAATTCGATTAATAAAGGAAGATCTTAAAAACAATCTAATAGTTTGTTTTATAGGAACTCCATGTCAAGTAGCAGGCGTAAAAAATAGCTTTAAAGAAGTACCCCAAAAATTATTGTTAATTGATTTGGTTTGTCATGGTGTTCCTTCTCAGAAAATGCTCAATGATAATCTTCTACTTTATTGTAAACAGAATGAAGAGGTAAGACTGGCATTTAGAAGAAAAGAAAAGATAAAAGAAAAATTTGTTTCCAGATTTGGCTGGGAATTAACCAGAGTTGCGACAAATAAAACTCGTTTTTTTCCTTACAATAAAGATTATTATATGTTTGGTTTTTTGAGATGCTTGACCTTTCGTGAAAGCTGCTATTCTTGTCAATATGCGAATCCTCAGCGTATAAGTGATATTACTTTATGTGATTTTTGGGGGTTAGGTAAGGATTGCGAAGTAAATCAAGATAAAGGTGTATCAGCGGTATTGATTAACAATGACAGGGGAAAATACTATTTTGATTTAATGAAAGCAGACTTGTACTATCAACATAGAACGGTGGATGAAGCTGTTGCTTGGAATAACCAACTTAAAGAACATTGTACAAGGCCAAAGTATTATGATATTTTTACACAAACTTATGAGAAAAGTTCATTTAAAAAAGCAATGATAAAAGCTTATTGGTCAAATTATATTTTGGATTATTATATAAAAATGAAAAATAAGCTAAGACCATTTTATTATAAATGTTTAAATAAGAAATAAATGAATCCAATAGGAATTAAACAAGTTCTACGCTTAAAAATTGATAAATGGTTACATATAGATAGAAAAGGTGAGTATGGCATGATGGCATCTACTGCCTATTTGTCACCTGACACCGTTCTTTTTAGTAAAAAGAATCTATTTATGGAAGAGAATACTAGTATTCCTGGTGGGGCAATGATCTTAAATCCTCGTTCTAAGTTTATCATGAAGAAAGGTAGCTTTTCTTCTTATAATTTATGTGTATGTCCTGGTAATCATGCTGTAGTGAAAGGTGTGTGGAAACATGATGTTACAGATGCCATGAAGGATGAGTTATATCCAGATCATCGATATGATAAGGACATAATCGTAGAGGAGGATGTGTGGATGGGAATCAATGTTACTTTACTGAATGGGGCTCATATTGGGCGTGGTTGTATTGTGGGCGCAGGTTGTGTGTTATCGGGCAATACCCCCCCATATTCTGTTGTTGTAGGTAATCCTTGGAGAATTGTAAAATTTGTATTTACACCAGAAGAAATCGTAGAACATGAGGCTAAACTTTACTCAGAGGATGAACGTATTCCTTTGGAAACGCTTCGAAAGAACTATGATGATTGGTTGAAGACGAAAAAATAGATGTATGAAAAAGAAAATACTATTTGTAATCCCTGATTTCTATATTGGAGGTACCAATAAGTCGTTGGAGAACCTGCTGCTATTGATAGATAGTAATATATATGAAATAAGAATATTCTCTTTATACGAGGATGGTGATTCTTACTATAAAGAAAAGGTATTTAAGCCGTATCTAATAAAAAAGAGTCTTTTCTATCGCTTATTTCATGATCATTTCTGGTTTCGTAAATTTTCTACTTTAGTTTCTTTGTTGTTTAGATGCAATGCAAGTAGATTGTTGCATAAATTTGAAATCAACAGAATTCAGAAAAAGAAAAAATTTGATACAGTTATTGCATATCAAGAATCATCTGCAACAATATGTGTATCTATGCTTCGTAATTGCTCTAATCGAATAGCTTGGGTGCACTGTGAATTAAGATATTGGTTGCAAGATTTAGTTAAAGGAAGGAAACTAGAAGAAGCTGGTGATTATAGCAAATATGATAAAATAATATGTGTATCTGAATCTGCAAGGCAGTCTTTTCAGAGTCTCTATCCACAATTATCCGATAAAGTAATGTTTATATATAATTCAGTTGATGCTAATCATATTAAAGAACTGGCTGATGATGTAAAAGTAAATGTACCTTTTTCGGATAACATATTTAATATATTATCTGTAGGCCGTTTTTCCCCAACAAAGCAGTTTGATTTAATTCCTAAAATTGTATCTGAACTAAAAAAAATGACTTCAAAGCCCTTCTGCTGGTATATTATAGCTTCTACAGAAGAATGTCTTCAAGACATGTTAGACAAAATAGAAAAATATGATGTAAGTCGTGAAGTGATTTTGTTAGGAGCAAAGGATAACCCTTATCCTTATTTTAAAAAGTCAGATTTGTTTGTTTGTACTTCGGTTTCAGAAAGCTTTTCTTATGTTATTGCAGAGTCAAAAGTTTTACATGTTCCTGTACTTTGCAATAATATACCAGTAGCTAAGGAAGTTGTTTCTGATGAAGAAGGGTGGATTTGTAGCATAGCTGATATGCCTGAAACTTTGTCAAGAATTATAGAAAACAATAATAGCATTTATACAAAGGTTAAGGGAAAGATATTAAATTATCAGTATAATAATCATGAAATCCTAAAAAAATTCGAAGATATAGTATGATAGGTGAAATTTTCTCTTTGTTTTTAAATGCTCCAAAAGTAGTTCGTATTAAGGTATATCCTTATTTTAATCGGCTTCTCATTAAGAAAGTGGGGGGCATTTGGGTAATAATATTCAGATTCCAGGAAAATTGAATTTAAAAAATCAAGGAAGTCTCTATATCGGGGATAACTTCTATTTTTCTTCTGGAGATTCTATAAATCCAATAGCGAGTAATTTGCAAGGGAATATTTATATAGAGCCAAAAGCTCATTTAAAGATTGGGAATAACGTGGGTATGAGCAGTACTCGTATATGGTGCAGTAATAGTATTATTATAGGAAATTATGTAAAGATTGGTGCTTGTGTTTTAATAACGGATACCGATGCTCATCCTATGGATTATCTGATTCGACGATCTTCGGGAGAGGGAACTCAGTCTGCTCCGATTTTTATAGAGGATGATGTATGGATAGGTGCACATTCTATTATTCTGAAAGGTGTTACTATTGGTGCACGATCTATCATCGGAGCTGGGAGTGTTGTCACAAAAAGTATCCCTGCTGATTGTGTTGCTGCAGGAAATCCATGTAAAGTTATTAGAAAGTTAAATAATGCAATTAATGAATAAACGAGTTTATTATTTAGATAACTTATCTGGTTTGTTAATTTGTTACATGATGCTGAATCATGTTTTGTTAATGGGGCAGGTTGATTGTAGTGTTGATAATATTCTGTTAGAGCCTTTACAGTTTTTTATGTTTTGGTTCTTTTTCAAGAGTGGAATGTTTTACACCCCGAAAAATTATAAACAATTATTCATTCGGGGGGGGGCAAAAATTACTGGTTCCATTAGCTATATATAGCTTCTTAGGACATATAGTACAGTGCTTGAAATTATTTGCCAGTGATGATTATAATTGGAAACATTATTTACTAACCCCAATCAAGGAGTTTGTATGTACAGGTAGTGTTACTGGTAATCATCCTTTATGGTTTTTGTTTTCTTTATTTTTTGTTCAACTTTTGTTTAATGAATTATATGTAAGAAAGATTAAGCCACAATTTATTTTCATCATTAGTATAATAATACCGATAGTTCTGTATTATAATAGCATTTCTAATTTGCCTATATATCTTACTAATGTCCCTTTGGGATTGTCCGTTTATACCTTAGGTTATATTTTAAAAAATAGACAGTTTGATAAGAAACTTATATCAATAGCGGGGATTATATATCTGGGAGTAATCTTGTTTTACCCATCGCATTTGATATTTCGTTCAAATACATTGAATAGTGGTGGAAATTATCTTCTTGCCATTATATATTCATTGGCAGGCTGTGTCGTATTCAATAATATTTTCAAGTTTTTGCCTAATTGTAGGGTCTTACAATTCATAGGTCAACATTCAATGACTTATTATGTAACTCATTGGGTTATATTGAATGTATGTACTTTGATAATGGTAACTGGTTTTCATCGTCAAGGAGTAACAGTTTTTGTTATGATGATACTTGCTTGCCTGTTAATTCCGACATTAATAATTAAAATAAGAAATAAATAGTATGAATCCAAAAATTTTAGCGTTATATTTACCTCAGTTTCATCCTTTCCCAGAGAATGATGAGTGGTGGGGAAAAGGTTTTACAGAGTGGACAAATGTAGGCAAGGCAAAGCCCTTGTTCCGTGGTCATGATGAACCTCGTGTACCAACTGAGTTAGGTTATTATGATCTTCGTTTACCACTTATCCGAGAGCAGCAGGCTCAAATGGCTCGTGAAGCAGGTGTGACAGCTTTTTGTTACTGGCATTACTGGTTTGGTAATGGCAGAAGACTCTTGGCAGATGTGTTCCATGAGGTGTTAGAGTCAGGTAAGCCTGATTTCCCTTTCTGCTTGGCATGGGCCAATCATACATGGAGAGCTGTAGGTTGTACGGCTGGTAATGATTCTAAAGCTATATTAATGGAGCAAACCTATCCTGGTATAGACGATGCAAAGGCGCATTTTGAGTTACTGCTTAAGGCTTTTAGGGATGAGCGTTATGTCAAAGTAGATGGTAAACCTTATCTTTTCATTTTTGATCCAGTTACTCTTCCGCAGGAATATGTAGAATGTTTTAAGAAAATGAGTGTTGAGGCAGGTTTTCCAGGAATCTATCTTGTCGCAAACGTGAGTGACAATAGTATCAAAAAGGAGGTGATGCTTCAGAAAGGATATGATGCAGTATGTTATTGTGATATATTGGGTCATGCTCAGCAAAAGAGAAATACATTTTGGCATAAGGTTTATAAGCACTTGCAGGGTATCTTATTGAATCGTCCAACTCACGTTTATGATTATAGTAAGCACTATAAGGAACTAATCGGAGAGATAGATAAAGATGAAAATGTGATACCGCAGATTGTTCCTCAATGGGATCATTCTCCTCGTGGAGGCCGAAAAACGAATATTTATATCAACTCTACTCCTGAAAACTTTGCCAAGCATGTTCGTATGGCAATGGAAGCTATCAAGGGAAAGAAAGAGGAGCATCAGATTTTGATGTTGAAATCCTGGAATGAGTGGGCAGAAGGTAATTATATGGAGCCAGACTTGACACATGGAAGAGGATATATTGATGCTTTACGTCAAGTTGTTGAGGAATATAAAGATAAGTAGAAATTACACAAAAAATAGTAATTCTATGAGTTGCAAAAAAAAAATAATAAAGGCTGTCCCTCCATATATACATCCTGGCTATCTAAATTTCAAACTTGCTCCTTTTGAGGCATGGAAGAGATTAGGGGGAGGTGAGGAGAAGAGTCATTATCCTCTGAAGTGCTTGCATGGGGCTGTTTTCCGTTGGGAACTGCCTACGTTATGGAAAAATAAGAAGGAGGCAAGGTTGAGGTTTGTTGAGCCTGTGTCTCTGCTTTTTGACACATTCCCTGATTATGCAAAATATGAGATAGTCTCTATGTTTTGGGATTGTTGGCCTTGCTATTTTGAGAAGACTTGTGAATGGCTACGCAGGCATCAGGTAAAGACTGCCATCTTTTCTTCTCGGCAGACAGCAGAGATGATGCAAGAACGTTTCTCCGGGAAGAACGAGGGATGGCAAAGAATAAATGTCATCTGGTGCCCTGAAGCGGTGGATGATTCTGTATATCAAAAAGGAAAGCTTTTAAAAGACCGCAATATTGATTTGTTGGAGTTTGGGCGTTCCAATGATAAGGTATTTAAGGTTGATCAATTGAAGTCAGTCATTGATAACAAGAATCGCAACTTAAATCATGTCTGTACCAAGCAGAATGGTAAGTTCATCTATACCAATGAGCAGTTATATGAAGCAATGGGGAATGCAAAGGTGACTATTGCTTTGCCTCGAAGCATCACTCAACCAGAGATTGCTGGTGATATTGAAACTCTTACGCAGCGCTATTGGGAGTGTATGTTCTCAAGGATGGTGATGGTGGGGCATGCTCCACAAGAACTCATTGACTTTATCGGGTATAATCCTGTAATAGAGTTGAGTGATAAAATCTCGCCAGAAGAGCTGATTGCTAATGTGATAGAACATATTGAAGACTACCAAGTCCTTGTCGATAAGAATCGTGAAACGGCAGAAAGGCTTGGAAGTTGGGATGTGAGAATGAAATGGTTGATGGGAGAATTGTCTAACTTATATTTGGTTTAATAACAATGATAAAACATCGCATAAATTATATTGATAGAATAAAGGGATTTGCAATTTTTATAGTTGTACTTGCTCATGTTTTACTTTTAAGTTTCAATTTGGGGAATAGTTTAGTCTATCGATTTTGTGCTTCTTTTGAAATGCCCCTGTTTATGTTTGTTTCTGGTTTTGTTGCCTATATACAGTCAGATGGGGGGGCAAATCGGAAAAGGCTTGTTAAGCGTTTTTTGGCTTATATTTGCCCAGCTTTTATAATTTCGTATGCCCTTTCTCTTTATGGCTATATAATCTTAGGCAGTAGAGATATAAATATGATAGATACATTGACGGGAGGGTATTGGTATTTAAAAGCTCTTGCTATTTTTGTTTGTTTACAAGCGATATTGATAAAATGTAAGAGAGTATGGATGGAATTTCTGTTGATAGCTGTAGCTGAGTGCATGTTCTTGATTGGCTGGAAAGCTAACCCTATCTTACATCAATTATTCTGTTTGGAGCATTGTTTTTTCTTTTATCCTTTCTTTATGATGGGTTACTATTCCAGAAGATATCATTTGGTGGATAAACTGAAGGCTAATAATTGGGTATTTACCTTATCCTTTATTGGTTTTATTTGTTTGCTGAATGTGCATTTTGATATTCATGCTTTAAGGTTTCTTTCTGAAAGGTTAGTTAGACCTTCATTTGCTATTTTGACAATTGTTTATCTTTTTGCTGTACGTGAAAACGATAATAGTAAGTTAGAGCAATGGCTAAACCGTATTGGTACAAAGACACTTGATATTTATATTTATCATGGTATTTTTGTACTGGGCTCTTATGCATGTTTTGATATGAAAATGATTAAAGATGTAGGTTTAATTATGGCTAATCCTATTTTATATCTGATTCTTGCAGTTTTGATTTCATTGTTCCTAATATATATATCAATATGGATTGGATGCTTAATTAAGAAAAGCGAACTGTTAGAAAAGGTGATATATGGGAAGTTAATTTGAACTTTTATTATACACAATTGCATTATTGTCCCAATTTTGACGGACCGCTAATGATACAGAAGAATAAACTTTATTCTCTTCTTTTTGAGTTTTGGGAAGATGAGGAACAATAAAAAAAAATTAGTTGAATAAGGTATAACCTCTACTGGCATTAACTGGTGGAGGCTTTACCTCATAAGTGTATCTACAATATGAAGTTATGCCTACAAAAAACATTAATAAATAGTTTTTAAGCTTATGAAAGAAATGAATGATTTACTGCAATATTGTGCCGAACGTTATGAGCAAATAAAATGTGAAAATTGCGCTTATAATGAAACATTTTCTCAAATATGCAAACATGAATGTTATTCATGTCTTTTCAAAATACATAGGGTATGTAATCATAGCGATCATTATTGTTGTGAGAGAATATTATATCGTTATGTGTTGAAATTTCAAATACGGTATGCTTCCGAAATGGCAAGATGTTTTTGGCATATCTTCAATGAACAAAATGTAATAATCCCGATAACTGTTTGTTCTTTAGGATGTGGTCCAGCTTCTGAACTTTACGGTTTGTTTTGGATTGCAAAATATTTATCTATTCCTGCTGAAAATATAATTTATAAAGGATTTGATATAGATAACAAATGGAAGATAATTAATGATAAGTCTTTGTCATTTTTTATTGGACAAAATGTAGAATTTATATATTCTGATATGTTTCAGTACGTTTCTGAAAAGAATATAAATATGGACATATTAGTACTCAATTACGTTTTGTCTGATTGTATGCGGTATGATAAGTCTAAAGCCAATACAATAGTGGATAATATATATCAAATGATAGTTTCTGAAAGAGTAAAATCTATAATAATAAATGATATAGCTCTATTTTATACAGATGAAGAAAATAAGTCTGCTTATACTTGTATGCTTGATTTGGAAAAGAAACTTGTTGATAATAATATATCAGTCTCTATTATAAAGAAGAGATTTGCTGAGCCAAAGACAACAACAGTAGAACCGTATGGAGACCTTTCAAAGAAAAATTCTATTATGTTTAATATTCCCAGTAATATAATACAGTATAGTCCTTTCTCTTTATGTGATAGTATTATATTAATTATTCAAAAAAGATAATCTCATGATACTCAGTGTAAGTCGTAGAACTGATATTCCTGCTTTTTATTCAGAATGGTTTTTCAATCGAATTAATGCAGGTTTCGTGGATGTTCGCAATCCTATGAACATTCATAGGGTGAGTCGTGTAAAGATTACTCCGGACGTGGTAGATTGTATTGTATTTTGGACAAAGAATCCAAAACCAATGTTATCTCGTATGAACGAGTTGTCTGACTATAAGTATTATTTTCAGTTTACTGTAAATCCATACGATAAACTTATAGAAGAGGAAGTGCCTAAAAAATATAATATATTTGATACCTTTAAGGCTTTGTCTGATAAAATAGGTAGCAATAGGGTTATTTGGCGTTATGATCCAATTTTGTTGTCTGACATTATAGATGTTTCTTATCATATTAAGTATTTTGAAGAGATAGCAAAACGATTGGAAGGGTATTCTACAAGATGTGTTATAAGTTTTGTGGACTTATATAAGAAAGTACAGTCTAATATAGACGGGTTGAATATTTGTGAACCCAATTTGGATGAAATAAACAAAGTAATTAAAGAAATCGTTCCTATAGCGAAGTTTTATGGGTTTACTATACAAAGTTGTGCTGAAAGTATAGACTTAGATGAATATGGTATAGAACATGGTAGTTGTATTGACCCGAAACTGATTTCATCTTTAGTAGGGTATCCACTTCTATTAAAGAAAGATAAGAATCAACGGAAAGAATGTGGGTGCGTGGAGAGCATTGATATTGGTGAATATAATACTTGTTGTCATCATTGTGTCTACTGTTATGCTAACTTTAACCAAGCGATTGTTAATCGTAAGGCGAAGGAACATGACCCTCATTCAACTTTGTTGGTAGGTAAACTGACAGAACAAGATAAAGTGTATGAAAGAAAGGTCGCTTCTTTGATAGATAACAGTCCTTTGTTGTTCGGTAAATAAGCATTGCTTATGAGCAAATAACAAAATTAAAAGAAGCAAACTTATAGTAGGTTAAAACTATGAAGTTATATAAAAAAGGTTGAAATTTGAAAGCGAAATTTAAATCCAAAAATAATAAGAAATTATGATACCAAAAATTATTCATTATTGCTGGTTTGGGCGTGGACCATTGCCAGAACTTGCACAGAAGTGCATTGGTCATAATATATAGCTATTCTTAAGGGTATAAAATACTTGCAACACAAGCAGAATTATATTATTATAAACTTGGCACAAAGTATAGTGGTCCCTGTGTTGAGTAGATTAAAGAAAAGTCGTGACCTCTTATTTTAGGTACTGAGGACAATTTAGACTTGTTCGAAAAGAATGAGTATGAATTGTTGAGAAAAATAATACAAGATTAAACCTCTTGAATATGATGTTAGCATGTATTCATGAATTATAAAAATGAAAATATGGATAGTTTACGTTTAAAAAGATTTCGATGTTTCGAGGATACTGGAAATATCGAATTTGCGCCATTGAATCTTTTAGTAGGAGCAAATAGTAGTGGTAAAAGTTCTTTCTTGAAGTTCTTTTATTTACTGAAACAAACCATACGAGAGAATCGTCGTGGAGTCTTTTTGTGGAATTCCCAAAATGCCAATAGTGTTGATTTTAAAGATTTTACTAATACCGTAAAGGATGGCACAGGAAGCATAGAAATCGAGTTCTCTGTAAAAGATTTACCAATTTATGGTAATTATGGTAGAACAAATAGCGCCGTTAGTGAAGTATGTGTGTCATTCATAATATCAAAGCAGAATGATTATTTTGATTATTTAGAAAAGCTGACAATTCAATTTGATAATCAAATAATTGTTTGTAGTTTTGATGAAAAGCAGAATAGTGTGGTAGAGATAAATGGTGAGACCTTAAACTATAAAAATGAAAAACGAATAACTTGCCATACGAATAGTCTGCTTCCTACATTTAAATATTTTTCTTCTGAAAATGATGATGATGATTGCTCCCATGAGGCAAAGGAAGAAATACGTTCGTTGGTATCAAGCATAAACTTGCAAGGCAGGTCTATTTATAGATTGTTAAGACGACCTTTCCTTTCGAAAGAAAAATTTCGAAAAAGACTTGTAATCGAGTTTGGGTCTGCTGAGAATTTTGAAAGATTGAACAATTTATATTTGTATTATACATTAGGTCGTGTCTTGGATTCTATAAATATTTATGCACTCAGTTTTACAAGAAGACTATCTTATATGCTTCCTTTGAGAGCATTTGCTGAGCGTTATTATCGAATTCAAAATTCCTGGATAGAAGATTTGGAGCCTGATGGACGAAATCTAGCAATGTATCTGTTCCATTTAGATGATGAGGATAAAGCAAGTTTGAAAAATTGGATTATGGAGAATTTTCAGTTTACTATAGATGTAATACCTAGTGGATCTGGAAATGTAGAGATTAATATTCAGGAAAAGGATAAGCTACCACATAATCTGATTGATGTTGGTTTTGGGTATTCACAATTTTTGCCTCTTATCGTAAAGATATGGAAAACAATATATAAGGACCTACCTAGTGATTCTAAAGAAAATGACAATGACAATAGAAAGTTAGAGCACATGATTCTTATGGAGCAACCTGAACTGCATTTGCATCCGAGACTTCAAGAAAAATTGGGGGCCGTGTTAGCGCAAGCTGTTAGATTCTGTAGAGAAAAAAAATATGATGTGAGATTCTTGATAGAGACTCATAGTGAAGCGATAGTGAATGCTGTAGGAAGAGAAATCGCAATTAATGGTTTGAATCCTGATGATGTCAGTGTGCTACTCTTCAATGCCAAAGAACAGGGAATGGAAAATTATGTAGAGCGTGCATATTATTCCAAAGAAGGTTATCTTATGAATTGGCCTGTAGGTTTTTTATCTTGAAGTATGTTGATAGAATTGTGTAATGACATCGCAAAAGACGCTTGTGATGGTAAACAAGAAGCTATACGGGCTTTGTATTATCTTGTGATGGCTTATCGACAAGGAAAACATCTTGTATTTTTGCCACATGATGCTGTTGATACGATTCAAAGGTCTGAAATGCCAATTGAATTGCGACAAGTTTTTGTCGCAATTGGTAAGCAAACTTCTTCTATAGGTTCATTTTGTATGTCTGTATCTGTAAAAATAGTTGTTACTAGAAAAACTTATACACCATCTGAAAACCAAAAGGTTATTGTTTTCAATCCTTTTGAAAATGATTGTTCTTTTGAAATTTACGAAGAAACTCATTTGTTAACGGAGAATCTACAAGATGCAGAATTCTATAAAGCTTTAGTTTCTTATTATAAGAGAAAACATAACTTAAACTCGATTTCTGAATGCTTTTTCCCTTTACAAGGTGGTGGTGATACCATAAAAAAGGTAATGGAAAAAGAAATAGAATTAGGGCAACATTTGTGCTTGGCAATAGTGGATAGTGATAAAAAATATGATACCTGCAAGAAGGGAGATACTTATAAAAAACTGAATGGTATAATAAGAAAAATATGCCCACGATATTGTAGTATGTATTGTATGGAATTTGTTAGGGAAATCGAAAATTTAATTCCTTATTACTTAATTTGCGAATGTAGTCAGTATAAAGGTAATCGTTTAGTCAAGGAAGATTTTGATTTTGATATGTCTTTCTACGATATGAAGGACGGAATATCTACAAAACACCTTGATGATGAACACTTTGTCTCTTATTGGAGAGGTGTTCTTGCTGTGCATCATAATGAATTTTCTAAAATAATAAAGAAAGAAGTTAAAGGGAAGAAGAAAAAGAAAAATAAAAAGAAAAAAAATGATGAGGTGATATTGCCAGGTTTTGGTAGCTCATTATTGGAGGTTATAATGAGAAGTTCAAATTGTGAACTAATTAGAATAAATAAGGAGTGTTTGACTGTCTCCCAGCAGAAAGAGTGGGAAAATATTGGCAAAATTGTATTTGATTGGTGTTGCGCATGCAAAATAAAAATATGAAAATTTAGTTTCAAATGAGATAGTCATCATTAAAGACGTTAAAATTAAAAATTGGTGAAATAATTTATTGATTACTGAGCACACTTCAAAAAGTTACAAATCATATTTTTTTGTCTTTGTAATTCATTGATAATCAATAGTAGGTTTTTATAAATTGACTTTTTAAATAGAATTAAGTTGATGATATTGACCTATAAAGACTTGTTGAGTGATAAAATCTCGCCAGAAGAACAGATTGCTAACGTAATAGAACATATTGAGGATTATCAGTATCTTGTGGATAAAAATCGTGAAACTGCAGAAAGGCTTGGAAATTGGGATGTGAGAATGAAATGGCTGATGAGTGAATTGTCTAACTTATATATGTTTTCACTATAGTCAAGAAAAATATAGACTATGCTGAATTTTAAGTTATATCAATGTTTGTCTTGATGCTTAATTAAGAAAAGCGGGCTATTAGAAAAGGTGATATATGGTAAGTTTATTTGAACATCTATTGTACACAATTGATATATTCATGATAATAATTTGGCGATTTGTCAGAAAAAACATATCTTTGCACATAGTAATCAAATAAGATATATAAGATGAAGGATATTAGAATAAGCAATTTCCGTTGCTATGACGATAAAACGATGGATTTTCGCAAGGGAATCAACCTTTTGATAGGTGACAACTCAAGTGGAAAAACCTCTCTTATTCGGGCGTGCAATTTTGTCGCTAACTCCTTGTTTTGTGGGTATAGTGATGAAAATACTGTATGGAAGAGTGTGGATGATGCGGATTTTAAGATGAATGTTGATGCTAATAATACCATACTCCCAGAAGCTCCAATAGCGATTTCTTTTCATCTTGGTCTTTCGGATATTTATCCTATCATAGATGCTGAAGGTGAGACGATAGATTTTGATTATTCTACAGAATTACATCTTGAGAAAAAGTCAAAGAAAAACAGCCGTAATCTGATTCAAGGGTTAGTTCCTTTGAAAAATTATGCTGCTCAGTTGTATTCTAATTCTCATGTTAAGCAGGGTGATTCGTTTGTACAAAACAATGTCTTGCCAGTATATGCTTGTTTTACAACAGAAGATATTCACGCATCTCGTAAGATTGACAGAAATAAGTTTAAAGAATATGCACAAAAACCATCCTTTGGTTATTTTGAATGCTATGACTGCCGTGGACTATTTGATTACTGGCTTGAACGATTGCTGGTTTTGCAAGAGGCTGAAAGCGGAGAGCAGGAAATTAATTGTGTGAAAAAAGCAATTCAAAAATGCTTAGGAGCAGATGGCTGTAACATTATTGAAGAGATGGTGCTTAGACCTGTAAGGGGAAAGGTGTATTTTAAGTATACGGATGGTAGATTTGTTGAGTCTTCCATGCTTTCTGATGGATATAAGCGATTGGTCAATATTGTGGTTGATATAGCTATAAGGTGCGCTTTGTTGAATAAGACGATGCTGGGCGATGAAGCATTTATGCATACCCATGGCACTGTGATTATTGATGAGATAGATGAGCATCTTCATCCTGCTCTGCAGAGTAAAGTGCTGAAAGCTTTACACACAACGTTTCCTAATGTTCAGTTTATTGTAAGTACCCATGCTCCGCTTGTTATTTCTTCGGTAGAGAATACGGATGAGAATGTGGTGTATCGTTTGTGGTACAATCATGAGACGCATCAGTATGAGCATATGGAACTGAGGACTTATGGACTCGATTCCAATTTGATCTTGGAAGAAGAGATGATGGTTGGTACTCGTGACAGTTCGGTAGAACAGAAGTTGAAGGATATTCAGCAACTCGTAAGTATGCGTAAGTTGGAGGAGGCAAAAGAGCAGCTTGCTGTTTTGGAAACGATAACATCGCCAGATCAGCCTTCTTTGGTGAAGATTCGTTCTATAATCAATAGACTTGAAAGCAGAACGGTATGAAATATATAGAAAAAAACTTCGAGGCCTGTGAGGTCGTAGCTTATGAAAAGGAATTGACTAAAGCTAAATTAGACAAAGAAAGCCTTGCTGATAATTCTATACATTCTTCGCTGCAAGGTCCTGACGTGTATGACTTGGTCAAGAGTTTTAGCACTTTCAAAGATCTTAAAGAGTGGATGTTTAAAGAACAGGGTGGAATCTGTTGCTATTGTGGGTGTAGGTTGGAATATCCTAATCATCCACAATATGTGGTAGAACATGTTTTCCCAAAAGATAAAAACCGCATGCTGGCTGGGGAATATGAAAATTTTCTGCTTTCTTGCCGTCCGACTATCGAGGAAGAACAAGGAAGAATGGCTGCCCCAAAGAAAGAGAAAAAGAGTTTTTTTCATTGTGATAAGGCGAAAGAGTCCGAAATACTGACTATTACGCCTTTGCAGGAAGATTGCCAGCAGTTCTTTAAGTATGATGAGTTTGGTGGAGTTGTGGGTGCTGATGACAAAGCACAAAAAGATGTTGATACTCTGAATCTTAATTGTAAATGGTTAAGCAAGCGTAGAGAGGCTGCTATTGATGGAGAGATTTATGATGAAGATGGTAATTTGCTTCCTGATGAAGAACTGCGCCAGCGTCTTGACTCCATCATGAATCTTGATAAAGATGGAATGCATACGGAGTTTTGTTTTGTGATAAAGAGTGTGCTTCAAAGTCTTTTGTCTCAGAAAGATGCGGAAGGGAAGTAGGTAAGAATATTATAAATGTGTAATTTTTCTTCTTGTTTGAGAAGTTTGAGATTTTGAAAATATAGATATAATACATGATACCAAAAATAATTCATCTCTGTTGGTTGTCGGGTGACCCTTATCCAGTGGAGATTCAAAAGTGTTTAGATACATGGAAGAAGTATCTGCCAGATTATGAAGTCTGGGTGTGGGATACCAAACGATTCGATATAAATAGTACTATTTGGACAAAGCAAGCATTTGAGGCAAAGAAATATGCTTTTGCTGCAGATTATATTCGCCTCTTTGCTTTGTATAACTATGGCGGTATCTATTTAGATTCGGATGTTTTGGTGTATAAAAGTTTTGATCCATTGTTGAGTTTACCTTATTTCATAGGGCATGATCAAATAAGAGCTTTTGAAGCGGCTGTAATAGGAAGTGAACCTGGTTGTAAATGGATAAAGGATATGTTGGATTCCTATACAGGCAGGTCTTTCATTCAAGAAGATGGAAGTTATGATATGCTGCCTCTTCCTTGCCGTTTTCATCATGTACTAACAAGTTTGGGCTATAAATTCTGGAGAGTTTTGGAAATGTCTTCTTTGAATTTTATGGACTACAATCTGATGATGAAACAGATGTTTGTCTTTGATAAGGATTATTTCAATAGTCGCAACTCCATAGAGGTACATCAGACAGCAAAGAGTTTCTGTGCTCATAACTATGCAGGTAGCTGGCAGAAAAAGACTCAGAATAGGTCTATTAAAAATATGCTACCCAAATGGTTAGTGCAATTAGTCTATGTTGTAGGTCAAAAGACTTGGGCCCGTAACAAATATAGTTGGTTCCAAATACCATTTGAGAATTAATCATTTAACACTAATTAAAAAATACATAAAATAGTGAAAGGTATATCTCGTTTTTTTACGCTTTATTGGATTATTTATTTTCCTACATGTATTGCATACAATGATCTTCCGGGTTTCTCAAGTATTGATGAAATCATGATGGGAATCTTGTTTGTCTATACTTTTATGAAGTATAGTAATCGCAGTATCAACAGGCGCCCATGGAGGGAATTTATGGTGTGCTTGAGTGTTATCGCATTTTATACACTTTATTCATTAATGTTTGGAGTGAATGTAGCTGGCGGTGTATGGTTAGATCTGTTGCAAGAGATTCGACCCTATTCCATTATTTTCTGTACATGGATTTTGAATCCGAGGTTTACAAAGAAGCAAAAGAAATGGATGTTGGGAACAATGGTTATAACTTTATTCTCTTGGATTTTCTATCATCCGCAGACCTTAGATACTCAGGTAGAAGCAGAATTTCCTGTTCTTGGTCAGTTAGCTATATGTACCGGTATGGCGTGGTATCTTTTGACAGAAGACACGAAGCGTAACCGATATATTGCTTTGGCATTGGTGCTGACAGGAATGTTTGCTCCTAAGTTCAAATTTATGGGAGAGGTGGTTTGTTTTATCGCATTCATCTTCTTTGTGAAGAAGAAATTGAACTTTCAATCTACCAAAACGATATTATTTGCTTGTATTTTGGTGATAGTAGTCTTGACCGTGACTTGGACTCGATTTGATGCTTATTATGTGTCTGGATTGAGTAATGATCAATTAGCTCGTCCTATGACTTATAAAACTTCGTTAGTGATTCTTGGAGATTATTTCCCTTTTGGTCCTGGTATGGGAACTTTTGCTTGTAATGGCGCATGGAAATTTTATTCTCCATTATATTATGAATACAATTTGAATACGATTTGGGGATTAGGTGACTCTACAATTGGTTCTGGTGCATTTATCTGTGATGCTTATTATCCGACTTTGGCGCAGTTTGGTATTGTTGGGGTCTTTTTCTTCTGCTGGTTCTGGAAACGTAGACTTGTTGCTTTCAATCAGATTGTAGATATGCGCTATTATCGTGTTGCGATGCTTACTTTTTGCTGTCTTGTTATAGAGCAGACTGCTGATTCTTCTTGGCTCTCAGGTAAGGGTATGGGGTATTGTATGCTGATCGCATTGTGTCTGAATGCCAATAGAAACATGATGGAGCAGAGAAGGAGAGAAGAAATGAGGAAAGAGATGTTCGAAACACAAGAAAAAATAGATAATTGCAAATCTCATGAATAATGTAGTTGATTATAAATATAAGGTAAGTATCATTTTACCTTGTTATAATGTAGCATGTTATATAGATAATGCTGTGAATGCTATTTTGAAACAGACATTTACGGATTATGAAGTAATATTTATCAATGATGGAAGTACTGATAATACCTTAGAGATTATTAAAAAACATTGTTTCCGTAGTCAATTTAATGTTTATGATTTCCCAAATCAGGGTGTAGCCCAAGCTCGAAATGAAGGTGTCAGATTATCACAAGGTGAATACATTTATTTCATGGATCCGGATGATGATATAGATGATCATTTGTTATGGATTGCTTTAGAAGAGTGCGAGAGAAACCAAGCAGATGCCGTTCAATTTCATTACTTTAGCAATGTTGTTTCTTTTAACGGAAATAAGGGAAATATGATTTATGAAGGTCAACAAATAGCTAAAGAGCTTGTTCCACGTTTTATTGGATATTCTGGAAAAAGTTTAAGGAAATTTGGCTCTTCTGATTTTTATGACACCAACGAATGGGCTTCTGTTTGGCGTTTTCTTTTCAAAACTTCTGTTATTAAAAATAATCATATTTTATTCCCAAAAGGAGTGAAAATGTCAGAGGACAGGTTCTTTATATTGGAATTTCTATGTTATGCAAATAAAATAGTGACTATCGATAAGCAACTTTATCATTATGTTGTTCGAGATTCAGGTTGTATGTCTCAAGGACTTTTTGATCCGCAAACACTCATTATAAACAAAATGGATGGTGTAAGAGAACGAAGAAGAATAAGAGAAATGTTTATTCAAAAAAAGAATTTGGATGTTTTTGATTTTTATTCTGGTAGTTTAATTTTATCTATTCTTGAGTTGTATGTTAAGTTGAGTAATTTTTCACTCCATTCAGGATGGAAGTCAATTTGTTGTTATTGTTCTCAACCTGAAGTAAGAAAAGCAATTAAGGTTTGTCAAAGTTATACCCCTCCCATTCGTGTGTCAATTCCATTGTTTTTGATTCGAATGCGTCTTGGTTTTATTTTGTTTGTGATTTTGTGGCTTTTAAAAAGATTTCGAGTTACTAAATAAAATAGGGTATATGTCTAAAGTTTTAATGGTCGGCTCTGCCGAGCAGAGTGGTGGAGGCGTGGCGAGTGTGCTGCGCCTGATGAAGACGATGCCTTTCTGGGAGAAGTATCATTGCGGATGGCTTGGTACGCAAATTCAGAGAGGGTATGGTGTGAAGCTGTGGTATGCGGTGAAGGCTTATTTCAAGGCGTTGTTTACGATATGGCAGTATGATATTGTACATTTCCATACGGTGCCTGATAAAATTTGCCTGATTATTCAGATGCCTGTACTCCTATTGGCTTTGCTTGGCAGAAAGAAGATTATCATGCATATCCACATGGGTAATCAGTTGGAGGATCATCAGCATAATAAATTGTTTATATGGTGTCTGAATCGGGCTGACTGCGTGGTGCTGTTAGCAAAGAAGTGGCAGAAGTGTTTTGCTGAGTGGTTTCCTACAGTGAAAGCCAAGACTGCTGTTGTCTATAATGCCTGTGCTCCAACTCCTGCTGTGGATTATTCTGTCAAAGAAAAGAGTATCATCATGGCTGCCTTCCTGAATGACAACAAGCATCCTGATCTGCTTCTGAAGGCATGGAAGAATCTGAAGGTGGATTTCCCTGACTGGCATGTTACCATCATGGGAAATGGTGAGGTGGAGCGCTTTCAAGCTTTGGCTCAAACTATGGGATTGAATGACAGCGTAACCTTTACAGGTTATATCACTGGCAAGCAAAAGGAGGATATATGGAATAAAGCAAGCATCTATTGTATGTGCTCCCGTCATGAGGGTTTCCCTATGGTGGTTTTGGAAGCCTGGGCAAGAGGTGTTGCAGTGGTAACTACTCCTGTAGGTGGTCTGCCTGATGTTATTGAAGAAGGAAAGAACTGCCTCACTTTCCCATTTGATGATGCAGATGCTCTTACCATGCAGCTTCGAAAGTTGATGGAATCTCCTGAGCTTTGCAGAAATATGGCTGAATATTCCAAGAGCTTCGGAGAAAGAGTCTTTGCTCCTGTTATGGTAAATGAGAGCATTGAGAAATTATATGAGGAGATATTAAAAGATTAATAGTGACTTTTATTAATCATGAATATTTTTCAGATATTACAAAAGATAAGTTTTGTGCCTTCATATTTGTGGGACAAGATGTGGGCACCTGTATGGAAGCGGTGCATGAAGCACTGTGGCAAGGGGGTATATATCCGTCCGATGTCTTCGGATTTCAAAGGCTTGTGGAACCTCTCGGTAGGGGATGGTACTTCGATTCCTAAGGGGAGTACCATCTATTGTACGGATGCACCGTGTACTATTGGCAAGAAGGTGCTCTTCGGCCCGAATCCTACAATCATCACTGGTGATCATCGTATTGACATCTTGGGCAAATATATCGCGGATGTTACTGTAGAGGAGAAATTTGTGGATGGGGTGAATGTATATGACCAGCCTGTCGTCATCGAGGATGATGTGTGGTGTGGGGCAAATGTTACCATCCTCAAAGGAGTCACTATCGGTCATGGTTCGGTTGTGGCTGCTGGTGCTGTGGTCACTAAATCCTTTCCTCCTTACAGTATTATCGGTGGTATTCCTGCCAAACTGCTCAAAATGAGATTTACGGAAGAGGAGATAATGGAGCATGAAAGAATGTTGACTGTAAAAAAGTGATACTATGACTAAGGATCGTTTATATTCATTGGACATGATGAAGTTTGTGGCTGCTATCTTCATCACGAATTCTCATTTCCAACCGCTATATGAGGGCGTGAATACTGCCTTTGCTACTTTTGGGGTGTAGGGCAATGCGCTGTTCTTCTTTGTAGCGGGGTATCTGCTGATGATGGGATTTAGAAAGCATAAGGAGCTGAGATTTATCGATTGGTTTAAAGGGAAAATCAGGAGGTTGTGGCCTGCGGTGTTTATCTGGGTGGTGGCAGCTAACTTGATATGGGATGCTCCGCTGACTTTCGATAAAATGATATTGGGGAGTGATTATTGGTTCCTGCAAACTATCGTGGTGTACTATGCTTTGTTCTATCTGCTGATAAAGGTTTTGCCTGCTAAATGCCGATTCTGGGGGGGCAATAAATACATGTTGTCTCTCTTCGGTCTGGCGGTAGCTTGCTCTGTGGCTTATTTCTTTTGGATGCCTGTGGCGGAAGGTTCGCCTTTTCATACGAGTTTTCATTTTGTATGTCATTTTAGCATCATGATGATGGGGGCTTTGGTGTATGTCTGTCGTGACAGAATAAGTATGGGGCATTGGGTGAAGGATGTTTGCGGTATGGCGCTTTCGTTTGTCTTGTATTTTCTGATATTGGCTATCGGAAAGAACAAGACAGGATGGCTGTATGATGTCCAGGTGCTGGCGCTTGTGCCTCTCCATAGTTTTGTTTATTATGGGTACAAAGTGGCTTCGTATAAATGGACTGATTGGTGTTTGGGGAAGAGGTTCTTGGGCAAAGGTATCTCTCTTGTAGCTGGACTTACGCTTGAGATTTATATCGTGCAGTTTATGCTTATTACTAATAAATGGAACAGTGTGTTCCCATTGAACATCGTTATTGTGTTTGCTATCATTTGCTTAGCTGCATATCTGCTAAAGGTAATGACCGCTGCTTTTCTTTCGCTGCTATCGAAAGATAAGTTTTCTTTGGAGGTTTAATGAAATATCTGTAATGTATGAAGATACTAATTAATGCATATGCTTGCTCGCCTGGTATGGGAAGTGAGCCTGGGATGGCATGGAACTGGGTGAGTAATCTCGCTAAGTTCTGTGAACTATATATTATCACCGAAGGGGAGTTTCGGGACAAAATAGAGGAGGTGGTGCCTACCTTGGAACAGGGGAAGAACATGCACTTCTATTATAATCCGGTATCGGAGGAAATCAGAAAGATGTGCTGGAACCAGGGTGACTGGCGCTTCTATAAATATTATAAGGAGTGGCAGTGGAAGACGTATCTCTTGGCGAAGGATATTTGTAAGGTGGCGAAGATGGATGTGTTGCATCAGCTCAACATGATCGGATTCCGTGAACCAGGGTATCTGTGGAAACTATCACAAGAGAATGGGGTGCCGTTTGTGTGGGGGCCTATCGGTGGTCTGAAACAGTTTCCTACGGCTTACCTGCAGGGTGCTGGCTTGAAAATGAAAGTATTCAACCGCTTGAAGAACTTTCTGAATATCTGGCAATTGAAGCATGATAAAAGGGTAGGAGAGGCTTTCAAGACTGCTAAGGTTTTGGTTAGTTCCATCCCTGACTCTTATCGTGCCATCAAGAAGTATAAGGGTTTGGTGTCTGTTATCATTCCTGAGACTGGCTGTTTCTTATCTGAGGATATTCCTACAGAGCGATTTGACAATCAGGAGTTTCATGTGATGTGGGTTGGGAAGTTCGACTTTAGAAAGCAGTTACCTCTGGCATTGAAGGCTATAGCCATGACAGGTAATCCTCATATAGTATTGGATGTATATGGTGGTGGTTCTGATGATCAGGTAGCTGCTGCCAAATCATATGCTGACTCTTTGGGTATTACTGACAAAGTGGTATGGCATGGAAATCAATCGAATGATGTTGTGATGAATGCCATGCGAAAGGCTCAGCTTTTCTTCTTCACCAGTGTGAGTGAGGATACTTCTACTGTTGTGCTGGAGGCAGTTAGCAATCGTTTACCCGTCCTTTGCTTTGATGCCTGCGGCATGTCTGCGGTTATAGATGATAAGGTTGGTAGGAAGGTTCCTCTTTCTTCTCCTTCTCAGTCGGCTCGTGATTTCGCTAAATTGCTTAATGAACTGGAAAAGGACAGGTCTTTACTGAGGCTCCTTTCGGAGAATTGTAAGGAAAGACAAAAGGAGCTTTCCTGGGAGGAAAAGGCTAAGGTTATGGTAGAGTGGTATAAGAAAGGGAAAATGCTTTGAAAAAGCTTTTGAAAAGCAAAATTCTCGAAAACTTATCTGTCCTTTTTCGAAAGCCCACCCGTCCTCCCTTTATTTCCTACGTTCTATCATAACGAGTGTTTCCCTCTTGTATTGTTGGAGGCTATGGAACATGGTTTGCCTTGCATCTCGACGACAGAAGGGGAATACCAGGAATTGTTGATAATGGTAAGACGGGCTTCCTCGTTCCTAAGCATGATGTTGCTGTGCTTGCTGACAAAATTCTGCTTCTCCTGAATGATTCTGTCTTGCGCAGCAACATGGGCAAGGCCGGCAGAGAGAAATTTGAAAAGGAGTTTACGTTGGAGGTTTTTGAGAAACGCATGACCTGGATCTTGGAACATATCGTTTATCCGATATTTAGTAGAATGGGGATTGAGAGGGACTGATATTGGTAAATACATTCAATATGACATCAGACCACTTATATATCATCGGAAACGGATTTGATTGCTATCATGGGGCTAAATGTTCTTATGCTGAGTTTAGAAAGTATCTGCTAAGACATAGGCCTTATGTGTTGGCAACTTTTGACCTCTATTTCGGACCGAGGTCGCTGATGAACAGCTTTGAAAGTTTCAAGGATTGCTTGAGGTGTCTCGAGATTTCATGGGGATGCTCATCTGGCGGCGTCTACCCAAAGACAACATGGGCCGAGAACAATCTGTGGTGGCGGTTTGAAGAGCATCTGGCTGACCTGAACAGGGAGAAGGTGCTCGATGTTCTTGATGTTGTCTTGCCTGATTGTGACGAAGATTCGGATGGGTTCAGATATTGCGACTATTATCTGGGGCTGGACGGCATATCGGACATGCTCAACACTTGCACGTTTGAAATGAGGTATCAGCTACATAAGTGGATTAACACGTTGGCGTTTGAGAAGGGGTTTAAGAAGCGTCTGCTTGATATCGACAAGGATGCCCGGTTCCTGACGTTCAATTATACTGATTTTCTGGAGTCGGTCTATGGTATCGGGAGGGAGCAGATAAGGTATATTCATGGCAGTAGGCATGACAGATATGGAAGTTTGATAATAGGGCATAGCGCCGATGAAGAAGGGGGCTTTAAGGCTTGGGTGAAACGTAACGAGCACAGACGGAGGTATAGACCTAACCTTAAAGACAAGAAGGGACGTTATTTTGCCAATGACAAGCTTGCGTATCTTGCTTATTTCTTGAAGGACGAGGCTAAGGGCAACTGGAGGTCGTCTGTCAGGTATAATGCGGTACAGGAGGCCCTGGGACGGTTTGAGGATTATTATGCCATTAACATGAAGCCTACGGAGAGCATTATTGCGGCAAACGAGGATTTCTTTGAGGGCTTGGCGTCTATAAGAAAGATTTCTGTTCTTGGCCATTCTCTTTCTGCTGTCGACATGCCCTATTTTGACAAGATTAACGAGGCGATAGGCAAGGATGTTGAATGGGAGATTAGTTGGCATTCTGATGATGACATAAAACATATTGAGGCATTTTGCAGGAGGTTCGGAATTTCTTCTGACAGATGTCATAAATTCAAGTTAGAGGAGCTAACTGTGCTCCGAGGCATCCATTCGCCTCAGGCGATCTGATTGTTATCTGTGGTATGGATGCAAGTTGGCATCTTAACGATGCTTAAAACCAGTTCCTGTAGTGGCTCTTGCGAACAAGGGATGTTAATGGTTATGGTGGTGAGGGATCACTTTCTCACCACCTTTTCTAAATTACATAAGGTCATGGGATTGACAGAGGATAAGATGATTGCACCTATGGATGTAAAGAGGGGGAAAATGCTTCTTGATGACATCTTGAGTGGAGGCAATTTTGGGCATTATGACAAACATCATGTTTTGGGGCATAACTTCCTGCGCCTGTATCGTGACGCTCGTCTTTTGAGATATTATCCTGCCGAGGCTTTGAGTGAGCCGATATTTAGAGTTCGGCTCTTTTTATGGAGAATGAAATGCCAGAAGAAATAAAAGATATGCGGCGAACGGCTCCTTCTTCTTTTATAAGGTACTTTTCGGGGATGGGGCTTAGTAGCCTTTTCTTGTAAATCAAAGAGTAAACAATTATGCAAATTCCTAATTTTTGTATCTTCGCTTTACGAATCACTAATAATGAGAGTATAGGTAAGAAACTTCTTGATGCTAACCAGTTCTACACTTTCTTAAATGGTTTTCATATCAAAGATAATTCTGTAGACTTTAATGCTAAAGAGGCTGGTATAGTAACTCTATACGATGATTACCTAAACCATTACAAGCGTCTGCATGTAAATATTTCTGCACTGGTTGGTTCTAATGGATCTGGTAAAAGCACATTAGTTGAATTTGTATTACGCTTGATTAATAACTTTTCTGTTTCCTTGTTTGGTAATTTGCCACTGTTCCCTGCTGCCGAAAATTTGACTTATATTGATGGCGTGTTTGGAGATTTGTACTATATGTCTGATGGTATTCCTCATTTATTGCAAGTATCTGGTGAAAATGTAAAATTGTATGTATATAGTAGACGCAAAATAGACGAAAAGAACTCACGTGTAGTATTCTCTGCTAAAACATTGCTGCATAATTGGGATAAGAGCAGTTCTTCTCATTCGGATTTAACTTACAAAAATGAAATAGTTAAGCATTTCTTCTACACCTTCGTTTCCAATTATAGTCTATATGCTTACAATCCACATGATTTTAACGACGAAGGAGATTGTTGGTTGAATGGACTGTTTCATAAGAATGATGGCTATCAGACTCCATTAGTCATTACTCCATATAGGAACAATGGAAACATAGACAGCAATACAGAGCGAATACTATCGAAAGAGAGATTGATGGCGTTATTGTTTCATGGTTCAGGATTCATTACTCTAAATGGGCATCTTGATGTGGTAGGCTTTGAACTTACTCAAAACACGAAACAATATAATTTGAAAGCTCTCAATGCTGATTGCAGTCTTCATTACCTGCATCGTGCCTATCGAAAAATACAAAGCATGATTAACGGATGTTGGAGAGAAGAGTATAACTGCGTATTTGATAAAAGCAATGGTCATCCACTTCAAGCTAAGGCTTTAGAGTATCTTGCCTACAAAACGATAAAGGTTGCCATGAAATATCGGCAATATAGAAAATACTATGATGCTTTAGCTGGGGTTAGAAAGTGGCCAAAAGAAAAACATATTTCCGCCGTCAAGAAGATGGTACATGCTATGAGTCTTGATTATTCTCATATTACTACAAAAATTAGGCAAACTCTTTGTTTCTTGGTGCGTGGATGTTATCAAGAAAGCTTTCTTAATTTAGAAAATGCCATAAAGATACAAAAGATTGCTATGCGTAGCATGAATGAAGATTGGGAACAACAGCTTCCACTTTTATATTCCAAAACTGAAGATGTTTTGCCTTCGCCTATATTCAACGTATCAATCATTCTACAAGAAAAGCATAGTAAGCAAAATATAACGCTGGAAAAACTTAGTTCTGGTGAACGCCAACAAATTTATACTATCAGTTCTATATTGTACCATTTAGCCAATATAAACTCAGTTCATTATGATGCAAATAAACAAAGAGTGGCTTATAACCGTGTCAATGTGATTTTGGAAGAGATAGAGTTGTATTTTCATCCCGAAATGCAACGAAATTTCTTGCTGTATCTTTTGGATGGATTGAGACAAATGTATATGGATGGCATTAAGGCTGTTTCGTTCTTGATAGTTACCCACTCTCCATTTGTATTGAGCGATATTCCTGCAACAAATATTATGACACTGAAAGATGGAGTTCAACAGCACCTTGATTTGCAAAGCTTTGGAGCCAACATCCATGATATGCTCAATACCAACTTCTTTATGAAAGACGGTTGTAAAGGTTTGTTCTCGGAATGGGTGGTAAAGAGAATCATACAAGTTCTGAATATGTATTGTGAAGGCAATGGTTCTGCTGAAGACTGTGGAGAAAGCTCATGGCAGCAAAATCATCCAAAAGAAAAGCTGTTAGGATTGATTATGACGATAGACGAACCTATCGTTCAAAGAGTTTTACTGGATAAATATGATGCAACTTTTGGCAACAAAAATTTAGATAAAAGAATCGAGTTGTTAGAGGCTGAGTTGAAAAGGTTAAAAGACAGGAGAAACTAACATGTGGCATTTGGATGATATATCAGCAAAAGAAATGAAAAGGTATATTTCATGGTTGGAATCTTCCATCGTGAAAAATGTAAACAAGCTAAGAGGCAATGCCGAATACAAGGATTGCTGCGACTATTTGGTGCCGATCTTGGCTGATGGAAGTTCAGATACAAGGCTTGTGGAAGATATATTGTCTTCAAAACCTTCAAGGCTTTTCAAATTAAATCATCGCCATTTGAATAATATGTTGAAATTGATGCCTGTAAACCGATATGGCTATCACGACATTTATTCTGAAAAGTTATTAAGAAGATACTTGAAGGCTAAAGCCAAGAAGCGCAGAACACCCAAACAACAATCATTGATTGACCGATATGAGAAGCTACTGATATTCCTGTATGATGTGTTTGATTACGGCTTAATTAAAGAAGAAGTGGCTTATAACCTTTCACTACTAAAAGGCAGGAACACATGCACTTATTGTAATAGGCAATACACTTTTACAGTAGGGAAGGTTACAGAAAAAGGCAAGATCGTAAGCAAAGTAAGACCACAGTTCGATCATTGGTTTGCACATCGACAATATCCTTTATTGGGACTAAGCTTTTATAATTTGATACCAAGTTGCTCTGTATGCAATAGTTCGGTAAAAGGAAGTGCACATTATAGCTTGAAGACGCATATTCACCCATATACAAACCCAGATTCCGACCCAAACTTTAAGTTTGTTCCAACATTAGAGTATATGGATACATTACATGCGAGTGAATGGTCTGTACTTCTTAGTCGTAAGAGGAATGGTAAGGAAGACAAAACGATTATAGATTTGGCGCTTGATGAAATTTACGAGAAGCATGGTCCTTTGGAAGTAAAGGACATCATGGATTTCGAGATAAAGAACAATCCGACTTATCTCAAAACTCTGTTTGATAAGGTTTGTGTAGATTTGGGCATGAAGTACTCTCGTGAAGATGTATTCAGAATGATGTTTGGTGTTGAAGCAGACATCGAGAAGACATTGGACAGACCTTTGAGTAAATTGAAAAGAGATGTGCTTGAGTGGTTGGGGATTGTTGTGTAAAAAGGAATGATTATGGATGCTTTTGATGAAATATTAAGTAAACTCCCTTCAGATATAGGAGGTTCTACTGCAGACAATGGCTTTACGTTTCAAAAGAATTGGGCATTGAAGAAACTTTTGGAGTTAGAGGACAGTGGTGAATCTTATACTATAATATTTGATTATCATGATGATATAGAAGTACTAGATTCTGATGAAAATGCCACAAACATAGATTTTTATCAGATTAAAACGAGTGTGAATAATTGGACAGCTTCCACGTTATGCAAAAAAGAAACAAATGCGGAAGGGAAACCTAAAAAATCATTCTTAGGTAAGTTGATAAATCATTATTTGGAATTTGAGAATACAAGGAATGTTTATTTTGTGACTAATAATTGTATTTCAAGTTCACTTTTTGATTCACTAGTTAATTCACATGATGAAGTTTTGGCATTCTCAAGATTATCTTTTAAAAAGCAAGAAGAAATTAAAAATAAAATAGAAAAAGAACTTGGTACCAATATAGATAATGAATGGTATAGTCGATTATATCTTGTTCAAAATCAATTGCATCTAAAGGATTCTACAGATTATTTAGTCGGCAAGATTACAACATTTTTAGCGAATCATTTGGGAACATCAGAAATAAATCCAAAGTCCTTTTATGACGCTATATCTGCAGAAATAACAAAGCGTAACGATTATAAGGAATTTTGTCAGAATAAGGAAACCCTATTTTTGCATAAAGCTATATCGAAAAAACAATTTATAGGGTATGTAAATAGCTTGAGAAAATTCACTTCTTTTGAGTCAAAGTGCCAAACTGTAGTTTCTATGTTAATGAATGGTGTATCCTTTCAACAACAACGAAAAATCAAGAAAGAATTGAATACAAATGTGAAAAATGCTTTTTTTCAATATGACAATCTTGAATTTAGAAAGTTGTCAAACTGTATAGAGGTAATCAATGACAATATACAGGATGATGATTGTAATACTTATTGGGATTTAGGAAATAAGGTTTTAGATGAGGTTAAAAGTAAATATCCCAATCCTCTCGGGTATGATGATACTTTTATTTTAGCACTTATTTTTTATTTGATGGCATGAATAATACAGGAATATTAAAGATTCTTATAAGAAATTTAAGGACAAAGAAGTATGAAAAAGTTAAGATTCAAGGAAATCTCTTTCCTGAGCTATTCAAGCAGAAAGGCGAGAAGGATAAGTCTTGATAGTGATATTGTCATTATCAAAGGTGATACAGATACAGGTAAATCCTGTATCTCTAAGTCCTTATTCTCGGCACTCGGAACTTCCATAAAGAGTATTCCAGAAACATGGAAAAACGATAATATTGTGGTTTTATTGAAGTTTACCGTAGATGATATAAACTTCACAGCTCTCCACATAGGAAAAGACTACTATATTTTTAATCCAGATGGTACTCAAAGAACGTTAACAGATTCTTTAGCCAAGCAAGGTAAGGCTATTTCTAGTTTGTTGGATATAAACCTTCCAAAGATTGAGATTAATGGAATTAAACAAACTTTTTATTCCGATTACCTCTTTATGCCTTTCTATATAGATCAAGATGATGGCTGGGCACAGCCGTGGACTTCTTTTTCTAGATGTGGCAGTAGTACTTTACGAGCAAATACTTTATTACTTCATACAGGAGTGGTATCTGATGAATACTTTTCATTCAAGGTTCAGCTCGATAATGCAATTAAGTCTTTGGATAAAATAAATATAGATTTAGCTGCAAACAAAAGACTGTGTGAGAGTATGAAAAAACGTCTTGTTAAATTTAAGTTGTCTTTAAACGAGAATGATTTCAATGAGGAAATTGCAAATTTTATCAAGAAAATTAGTGAGTTGAAGATTGCTCAAAAAAACAAATTAGCAGAATTAAAGGAACTATACAACAAAAAAAGTTATCTCACTTTCAGCATAGAACAGTTGCACAACAATATTAAAGAAATTGGCAAGGACTTTAATTATGCTATGACGCAGGAGGATGTCATTACTTGTCCAATGTGTGGTTCTAAAGTGAATAATGATTTTCTTGGTAGGCTTGAAATGAGTGATGATATTGTAAAATGCAAAGATTTGATAATCCAAAATCAAAGTGAGCTCAAAGAGATAAATCTTAAAATAGAAAATGCAGAATATAGCAATAAAGAAATAAGAGATAAACTTATAGAGATATCCCAACTAATGCAAATCAAAAAAGACGAATCTAGTTTGGATGATTATTTAAATTCCAAGTTGGAAAAATATTTTGATAACATTATGGGAGAAGAGAAGGTTAGACTGGAAAAAGAGAAAGTAAAATATCAACAAGAGATAGAAAAAATAAAAGCAAAAGTCAATGATGAAGGTAAAAAAGAACGCAAAAAAATGATTGAAAACGACTTTGGAAATTTAGTTTTAAAGTACACTACGAAAATGAAAGTTCGTTTAAATTCAGAGAAAAAGATTTCTTTGAGTACCAATATATCTGTTACAGGAACAAAAGTCCCAAGAACTATTGTTGCTTATACATATGCGTTTATAGATATTATGTGCAAATATGGTGGTCCTGTCCTATGCCCGATTGTGGTTGATGAAATGCGTCAACGTGGTTTAAGAGACAAAGATGAAGAAACGATGTTTTCTTTTCTCGTAGCAAATAAACCCCATGAGGCACAGTTGATAGTTGCAACTTCATCTGATTTGCAATTAAATGGTGAAAATATTAAGGTTGTTGAATTGCATAATCCCAATAATTTATTGGTAGTTGATGATTTTCAATCTGTTAGCAATGAAATTGACGATTTGCTTTACGACAATTTTACACTCCGATATTAAATTCTAAGGTGGAAAAATACTTGCAATACGAATAAGTAAATATATTTTTTATATCTGTAAAATGGATAATATATGGTATAATGTTCATCAATTTTATCGGCAAGTTTCTAAATTTCTTACTGATAGAAGACTTGTGGATATGGAACATCTTATGAAATTGGGACAAGAGTTGCTAAAGGAAGATATAGGTGAAACTCAACAATCTTGTCGTACTGATTGGAATACTTCCACGAATGTGATATAAATATTCTATACATAAGTTAAATGCAGCTCTCTGGCTCCTTGACCAGGGTTTTAATTTCGAGTATGCGATGCAAAGATACAAATAAATATTCTTTTTTACAACAATAGTTCGTCAATAATTCAATAATGTGCTAAGCAGCTATACGCTGTAAGCACGAGAGATCTTTGAAAATCTTGCTAATTAAAGTTCGGTTCGGGGTGTACCCGCTTGCTTTAAAAATTCGTTTCACCAGATAAATGTTGGTCATCAGTGACTTGAATGAAGACATAGAATATTCCATTCCTATGCAGGACGTTTGCTGCCTGCTCGATGCTAAAGGGATGCTTGCTCGAGGTATGCTGCTTGCTGGGATTGCTGTTTGTGGGGACTGTAGACAAGGTGGATGGCGCATTGTGTAATTTGCTGATAACTTGCAGATTTTCTGCTATTAACTTGGTGGTTTCAATTAAAAAGCATATTTTTGCAGCAGATATTTGAACACTATATAAGACTATATTATGATGTTAGGTATTAATGCTCCAAAGCCATTGGTTAAAGGTGAATTTGCTAAGGCTGTTCGTAAAGCTGTTCACGATTCGATGGTTGCAAAGGAAAAATGGAAGGAACCTGCAGCAAAAGGTCCTTGGAAGGTTAAATTTATTGTGCGTTAGTTATCGATAGCGCTGTATCGGTACCATCGTATTCATATAAATGTATCGATATATGGTGGACTCCCACAAATTTCACAGAATTCACAGATTCTAAGTCTATAGCTGATATCTGGTTTTATTGAGTTTTTTATTGGAGAAATGGCGGTAGAAAAGGTATGCGAAATGAAAAAGTGCTCCAATTCTTTGTATATATAATGTTTTTTGTTTAGTTTTGCAGAAAAATTGATAGACCAATGAGATTAGAGATACAAAATATCAATAAAATCAAGGAAGCAGATATTGCCTTGAATGGCTTGACTGTGATTGTGGGAGAGAATGATATGGGAAAAAGTACCATTGGTAGAGCATTCTTTTCTATTATCAAGGCGGTCTCTAATATGAGAAGCTTGAGTAATGAAAGTTCTGCCAACAAAGCTTCTAAGCATATAGATTCTTTGTATAAGCACTTCTATGGAAAAAAAATCATAGATGGTACTATGGATCTGTTGCCTCGTGTCAAATCGGATATGGAAAGAATATGTCAGGACGAAGCGGAACGAAATGCTTTTCTTGATCATCTGAATGCTAAAATCGAAGATATTGATTTGTCTCCTCGCCAAAAATCCTTGCTCAAGGAGGATATTGTGAATATTCGGATTTGCTTTGATCAAGTGAATAATCCTGCTGCTGTATTGAAAACGGAGTTGGCTTATCTCGTTGAATCTGAGTTTATGGGGCAGTTCTGTTCTTCTAAGTCTGAACTTACTAATGTTATGCTTGATACTGAAGAAGAGGGGAAGCTGTCGTTTAAGGCAAAGGATAATCAAGTGACAAACGTTTCCTTTTCAGAAAGAGGATTCTATGAGGATATCACTTATGTTGAGTCGCCACTGTACTTCCATCTTCTTGATAGCTTAAAATCTTCTGTTGCTTATCGGGAAATGAAGAGGACTTTGGGATATAAACCTATGGTTCCTGCCCACGTGAAAGACTTTGTTGACAAGGTCTTGAATTTCCAGAATTTTGATACTCAGCTAAGTTTGTTTGAGCCTCAATCGAAGGATTTTCATACAGCGGATATCATTCATGGTACGTTTGCATATGATAAGAGTTCACGTAGCATCGTATATCAAAAAGATGGTATGAAAATCAAGCCTATCAATGTGGCTTCTGGTATCAAAAGTTTTGGTGCCTTGCAGCTTCTGCTTGATGGTTATTGTATTTCCAATAATCGTCCTTTGATATGGGATGAACCTGAGAATCATCTGCATCCTCAGTGGCAAGTGGAGTTTGCTAAGGTTATCGTACAGATTGTTAATTCTGGTATTCCGGTGATGATCAGTACCCATAGTCCGTATTTCCTGCAAGCCGTGAGGTATTATTCTGCTATGTATAACATTGAGAAGTATGTGAACTACTACATGGCAGAGTGTGGTAATGATGATATGGTAACTATGAATGAGGTTACTAATGACTTAAATCAGGTTTTTCTTACTTTGGCTGAGCCTTTGAATAAAATCATGAACGTGGATGAAGTAAGGGGAAGAATGAAATGAAAACTGCCAGTGAATTAATATCGTTTTTGGTGAAGGATAAGCATTTCTCTCTTTGTTCTGTCTGTGAGCTGCATAAGCCTTGTGCTACGACACCCAGGTGTTCTTGGAAGCCTGCTAAACGATTCGTGAATTTTGATGATGTAAAGACCGCCTACTGCAAGGAACATCAGGTGATTTCTTGTGCTTCGGTAGATGGATTGTCTGAAAAGAACGAAAAGCTATTGTTCGTTGAAATAAAGGGGTGGGTTGATTTTCTGCAGTATCAAAAGAAAAATGTAGAGAAAAAGATAGAAAAACAGGTGTCAGGCTATGATTTTATCAAAAAGTTGAAAGATAGTATTGATATATGTAATGATTATGCATCCAACCCAAAATTTTGTAATGCTGATCATCTTGCGTATATTATTGTAACTGATATTGATATCAAAGAGCAACCTCTACAGACTTTGCAGGGTAACCTGATGGCTTTGGCGCAAACATCTTCTTCGCTTGAAGTGTTATGCAATAAATACATGTTGTCAAAAATCAGTTCTATAAAGGGGATTCATACATATTATAAACAATGTAAGGAGTTAGATTCATTTATAGATAATGGCCTTTAGGATTTCATATAAACGTTAGTACTCTGCCAAACGTAAAAACGAATATAATGGATAAAACAAAGTTAACAAGGGAAGAGGCTTTACGCCGCTGGAAGGCTTCTAAGGAAATCAAGCGTAAAATGATGGAGAAACTGGAGAACTTGGAGATGAATGCGCATGAAAAAGGACTATAGTATTTTCTTTCAACTGATAAGGTTGGGACTGGGAATTTCGGATGAGGCTGTGGGGATTCCTATGGAGGCCTGGAAGGGACTGTATAAGGAGGCTGAAAGGCAGTCGATGCTGGGAGTGGTTTTCGAGGGCGTCAACAGAAATGTGAACCTCGGTGGTACTAAACCGCCTACTGCCTTGGTGCTGAAATGGATGGGTATCTCGCAGGTTATCAAACGAAAGAATGTGAAGTTTGATGAGGAGGCGAAAAGGCTGACGCAGCTGTTTGATGAGAATGGTATCTTTACCGTGATATTGAAAGGACAGGGCAATGAGCTGCTTTATCCTGTAAGGGGATGCAGAATTCCTGGTGATATCGACATCTTTGTGGATGGGGGTAAGGAATTTGTCGTGGACTGGATAGACCGACATGGACTGACCGACAGGGCGGAGAAGGCTACATATCATCATGTGCATCTGTTGCCTGGGGCGAGTGGTATTGATATCGAAGTACATTTCCTGCCTTCTTCGGGGCTTTTCTTCCCCTCTCATCGTCATCGGTTGCAGAGGTTCTTGCTGAGTGAGGTGAGAAACTCGGTCATGTGTGACAGGGGATTCAGAATTCCTTCGGCGATGTTTAACTTGCTGATGCAACTTGCTCATATCCATTGTCATTTCTTTAGTGGGGGTATTGGTCTGCGACAGATGAACGACTTTTACTATGTGCTGAAGTCTTCTTCGAAGGATGAGAGGGTAGAGGCTATGGCGCTTATCAGGAAAATGGGGATGAGGAATACGGCGGCTGCTCTAATGTGGGTGCTGAAGGAGGTGTTCCTCATGGATGCTGAATGGATGCTGTGTTCTCCTGACGAGAGTCTTGGTAATGTGTTGTTGGGTGAAGTGTTCAAGGGTGGTAATTTCGGACATTATCTTTTTGATAATGAGAAGGCATTCCTCTTGAAGGCTGTGCTGCGTCGCAAGAGATTTCTGAAACTCCTGAGATTCGGAGTGTTGGAAACGATTGGTCAAATGTGGTTTGATACAATGTATATTGTGAAGAAGCTAATATAATATATAAAGTAAGCACGTATGTGTGTTTACATTATATATTATATTAGTTTTTTTTGTTTATAATGAGGGTTCTTTCGTAAAGCTGCCTGTCCTTCTTTAACCTTAAGTTTTTTCTAAAATCAACCCGTCCTTCTTTACCATTAAAGAAGGGTCTTTCGAAAACCCACCAGTCCTCCCTTACCCTTAAGGGAGGGTCCACCGCTTTCCCCAAGCCCCTTTCCCCTCAGGGTACAGGGGATGTACCAACCGCCCTACTCGGTGCTCAAACCGCTACGCTATAAGGTTGGCGGACCATCAGAGGTCTACGCCAGCAGCGGAGCTGCGGTTTTTTGTGCGGGATGGGACCGCATGGACACAAGGCATTTGGCTTTAACTTCTAACGAGCGGAGGGAGTGATAACTTCTTTTTGTATCATAATTCCGATATTGTTTAATGTGTTTTGCACAAAATACGATTATTTTGTTAAACCGACAAAACAAAATAGTGTTTTTTGCATAGAAAGATGGAAATAATTAAAAAAGTCCGTGAGCAAAATCCTACCCGCAAATTTTTCCAAAAGAAAATCTCGTCTTTTTATTTGCTTGTTTGCTGTTTTTTGTTTACCTTTACCACCGAATAGTTAAATGGATTAGAAGATGGTGTTTTCCCTTTACCTATTTATATAATAAGAAAAAGAAATGAAGACAGCGAAGGAATTATTTGACGAATTGAATAGCTGGGATGAGAACAGGCGGATAGAAGCCAAATCTGCATCGGCTGTTGGAATCTTCGATTACTCATTCCCGTGCACGCTTGGAGATTCATAAGTTCTGCGATCTTGGATTTATCGAGAAGAAAGGGCAGGGGCAAAACACTTATTATATAAGAACCTCTAAGGTGATATCCTTAGGAGAAAGGTTACGACCTCAAGGCGAAAAGATACCACCTCAGGACGAAAGGTTACTACCTCAGCATGGTATATTGGGCGAAAGGTTACCACCTCAAGGCGGAATGTACCATGGTAAGCATGGTACATTTGGGGAAAGGTACCAAGGTAAGAACGAAAGGTACCAAGCTTTTGAAGAAAGGTACCAAGGTGAGGTTGGTACCTTTGAAGAGGAATGTATGTTAAAACCTCGTGTAGAGTTGGTACGAGAACTTTCTAATGAATTGCAAGAAAGAGTCAATAACATCGGTTGCCGAGCTTCTCGTGAGACAGTATGTCAACTCATAATAGATTTATGTGCTTTTAAGCCATATAGTTATGAGGAACTAGCTTCTGTCTTGCAACGGTCGCCTAAGGCATTAAAGGATAAATATCTGAAACCTTTACGATTGGCAACCAAGCTCTTCTATTGGATTCCCGAGATGATTAATCATCCGCAGCAAAAATATATTTCTGGCCCTTCGATGACGAGAAGTAATAGCAAGAAGAAAATATAAAATGGAAAGACCATGGAATATTATAACCAATGGATTATTTTTAAATTTGTGTTAAAAGTAGAATGTTGTTTGATAGGATTAATTATAGTGCATATATTTGCCATTGAATGGTATGGTAATTGTACCGGCCATAATTTTTAATAGATAAAGCTATGAATACTTTAAATGCTGGATTTCATGTTTGTGGAGGATGTGCAAACAAAGTTAAAGATGCAGGTCTTCCTAAAGGTGCTTTTAGGTGTCCTCTTGTTGCTAATGTTATAAATACAGATGTTGTTTGGGGTTCTACTGATGCAACAGATTGTGTAAAAGAAGGTCGTTACTGTAGTTTATATAATGATGAAACTAAACTATAGGTAGCAGTGTTGGGAGGGCAATATATGATTACTCCCTCCCATTTTAATAAGTCTATGAAGAACATTTGTTATTTCTGATTTATAGAAGTGTATGGAACAATTTTGTATGTATTTATATAAGCTTGGCATTCTTCTTTTGATAATTTATTCCCTGTTGAATCTATAATGGCAAGTATTATAGGACGTAGGTCCCATTCAGTTTCACGGTCTTTACCTGGAAATGTTCTGTAATTGTATTTTTCCATAGCGGATACAATAAAATTCATATTTGAGTCACGCTCAATAACAACATTTGTATCTTTTTCTGCGATGAAAACTTTGTGAAAAATATCTTCGAAATATTCATTTATAATGTGGTATTTAAAACTCGTGTCGTATTTCTTACGACCTTTAAAAATAGCAAACCCTTGAAAAAAAGATTCTAATATACCTTCATCATACATAATCTCATAGTCCATTTTTTGATGAGTATGTATGTTTGTTATTTTTGTTTTTATTTTGTATTTTTTCATTTTTTTACTTGTCTTGAAATAATATAGAAAAAATTGCAAGTATAATGCAAAAATAAAGAGGGTGCGTCACAGACTTATGACACACCCTCTTTTATAATCGTAGTATAAAAGTACTTTATGCCTTGAAGCTCTCCAAGTCTTCGGCCTGGAAGTTCTGGATGTATGCGGAATGACCGAGGACTTCTTCCTCTGCCATGCGGACATATACGTTGGCACTCTTCGCAAACAGCTCGGGTGACTTGGTGGCGTCGTCGAGGATGAGGAGAGACATCACGATGTCGCCAGTCATGTTGTAGAGACGGCGGGCCAGGAAATCGTGAACTGCCTGATCGTTGGCTTCCTTCACCTTGTTGATGGCTTCCTCGTAGAGGTCTGCCAACTTGGCTACACGGGCCTTCAATGCCTTCAGATCGTCACTGACCTCGCTCTCCAACATCTCCTTGATGATGTTGAGGTAGGTGCCGTTGGTGATGTAACGGATGGCTGCTACTACCTGCAACTGGGTGGTACCCTCGTAGATAGAGAAGATGCGGGCATCACGGAACAGGCGCTGGCACTTATACTCCATGATGAAACCGGAACCTCCGTGGATGCTGATGGCATCATAGGCGTTCTGGTTGGCATACTCTGAGTTCATACCCTTAGCCAATGGTGTGAAGGCGTCGGCAAGACGGGTGTACTTCTTCATCTCCTGACGCTCCTCGGGAGTGAGCTTGCTGTCACGGGCGATGTCTTCCAAAGCCTTGTAGATATCTACGTAGCGGGCGCAGCAGTAGAGGAGTGAACGGCCTGCATCCAACTTGGCCTTCATTCTTGAAAGCATGTCGTAAACGGCTGGGAAGTTGATGATCTTCTCGCCAAACTGGGCACGCTCCTTGGCATAGGCCAAGCCCTCGTTGTAAGCTTCCTGCTCTACACCTACACTCTGTGCAGCGATACCTAAGCGGGCGCCGTTCATCAGTGCCATCACGTACTTGATCAGACCGAGACGGGTGTTGCCGCAAAGTTCTGCCTTGGCATTCTTGTAAACCAACTCGCAGGTAGGAGAACCGTGGATACCCAACTTGTGCTCGATGTGACGAACGGTTACGCCACCATCGCGCTTGTCGTAGATGAACATTGAAAGACCACGACCATCCTTGGTGCCTTCCTCAGAACGAGCCAGAACCAGGTGGATGTCGGAGTCGCCATTGGTGATGAAACGCTTCACACCGTTCAGACGCCATGTGCCGTCCTCGTCCTGTGTGGCTTTCAGCATGACGCGCTGCAAGTCGGAACCTGCATCTGGCTCGGTCAAGTCCATACTCATGGTCTCGCCTGCGCAAATGCGGGGGATGTACTTCTGACGCTGTTCCTCAGAACCGAACTCATAGAGGGTGTCGATACAGCTCTGGAGTGACCAAATATTCTGGAAACCTGCATCGGCTGCAGCGATAATTTCTGAAGCCATAGAGAAAATGGCGTTAGGCAAGTTCAAGCCGCCATAACGACGAGGCATGGACAAGCCCCAGAGGCCTGCCTTGCGGGTGGCATCGAGGTTCTCGAATGTCTTGCTGGCATAGATCATGCGGCCATTCTCCAGGTGTGGACCTTCGAGGTCAACATCTTCAGAGTTGGGTTCGATGATGTTGGCTGCCACATCGCCGGTAATATCCAGCAGTCGCTTGTAGTTCTCGATGGCATCCTCGTAGTTGACAGGTGCATCTTCGAACTGGTCTTTCTCTACGTAATTGCGTTCCTTCAAGTCCACAACACGCTTCATGAGGGGGTGATTGAGATGAAATTCAATCTCAGGGTGATCACTATAGTAATTAGCCATTTTGCTTTTCTTATTTAAATAAATGTGTAAATGGTGCTACTTGCAGATTACTTTGAATTCTGCTTGTAGTACTTGATGAGCTTGGGGACGACGTCTTCGACATTGCCGTTGATGACGTAGTCGGCAATCTTGTTGATGGGGGCATCAGGGTCGTTGTTTACGGAGATGATGATGCCGGAATCCTGCATACCGGCGATGTGCTGGATCTGACCGGAGATGCCGCAGGCAATATAAACCTTAGGATGAACGGTGACACCGGTCTGACCAATCTGACGGTCGTGATCTACCCAACCTGCATCAACAGCTGCACGGGAAGCACCTACCTCGCCATGGAGGAGATGAGCCAACTCGAAGAGCTGGTCGAAACCTTCCTTGCTTCCTACACCATAACCGCCGGCTACAACGATGGCAGAACCCTTCAGGTTGTGCTTGGCAGCCTCTACATGGTGGTCGAGTACCTTTACGACGAAGTCCTCGGCAGGTACATACTTGCTTACCTCTGGGTAAACAACTTCTTTCTTGCACTCACCCTCGTAGATGCTCTTCTGCATCACACCTGAGCGTACTGTCGCCATCTGTGGACGATGCTCTGGGTTGACGATGGTTGCCACGATGTTGCCACCGAAGGCTGGACGAATCTGATAGAGCAAACCGTCGTAGTGCTTGCCGCTCTTCTTGTCGTCATATTCGCCAATCTCGAGCTCGGTACAGTCGGCTGTCAAACCGCTGGTCAGAGAAGAAGAGACACGAGGACCGAGGTCGCGACCGATAACGGTGGCACCCATCAGGGCAATCTGTGGATTCTCCTCCTTGAAGAGGTTGACGAGGATGTCGGTATGAGGAGCTGAGGTGTATGGGAACAATCCCTCGGCATCGAAAACAAATAACTTATCTACACCATAGGGCAGGATCTGGTCTTCCACCTTTCCCTTGATGCCTGTGCCAGCCACAATGGCATGGAGCTCCACGCCCTGCTGGTTGGCGAGCTTACGACCCTTGGTAAGCAATTCTTGAGATACTTCGGCTACGGTTGTGCCTTCTACCTCGCAATATACAAATACGTTGTTCATAAATTTTTGCAAAATTATCCGATAATACTTTCGTTCAACAATTCCTTCATCAAGTTGTCGATGTCCTCATCGCTGCTTGTCAAGGTCTTGCTCTCCTTAGCCTGGAACACGATGTTCTTTACTGCCTTCACCTTGGTAGGTGAACCGCTCAGACCACACTGTGAAGGATCGCCGTCAACATCGGCTACGCTCCACTGGTTGAGAGTGAGGTAAGGACGCTCCTCATAGAGGTTGGTCCAAGGCTCATCTCCCTTGCGCTCCATAGGGCAAGATGCGTATTTGTATTTCATTACGAGCTTCACGTTGCATGGGCGACATGGAGCTGCACTGCCGTTTACGGTTATCACGAGTGGCAATGGGGCCTCTACGGTCTCGACACCTCCATCGATGAGGCGACGGACTGTTGCCTTGCCGTCTTCCACCTTCAGAATCTCCTCGGCGTAGGTGACCTGGTTCAAGCCCAACTTCTGAGCTACCTGTGGACCTACCTGTGCGGTATCACCATCGATAGCCTGGCGGCCACCGATCACGATGTCGACATCGCCTATCTTCTTGATGGCGGTGGCAAGGGCATAGGATGTGGCCAATGTGTCGGCACCGGCGAAGAGGCGGTCGGTAAGCAGCCAACCTGTATCTGCACCACGGTAAAGACCCTGGCGAATTACCTCACCGGCACGTGGAGGACCCATTGTAAGAATACCAACTGTGGAACCTGGATTCTGCTCTTTCAATCGAAGAGCCTGCTCCAATGCGTTCAAATCTTCAGGATTGAAGATGGCGGGAAGGGCTGCGCGGTTGACTGTGCCTTCGGCTGTCATCGCATCCTTACCCACATTTCTTGTGTCTGGTACTTGCTTGGCAAGTACTACAATTTTTAAACTCATATTAATAAAATGGTTATTGTTATTATTTCTAAGTTTGTTAGTGTTTCGTAAGGAACACAGCCGCAAAAGTAGCATTTTTTTGTGTATTACACAAATAAATCGGTAATTTTTTGGAAAAGAAGGGGGTTAAGGGGTAATTTATAAAGGAGTTAAGGGAGTTAACTCCTTAACTCCTTGTTTGGGTTGCCTCATAGAGGCCATCGACGATGGAGTCGGCGAGCGATATGTTAGGTACCATGATGGAGTCGCATTGCAAGTATGTGCAGGCTTTGATGAATATTTCTGCAGCAGGGATGATGACGTCGGCGCGGTCTTCTCGCAGGCTGAAGGAGATCTCGCGCTCTTCGATGCTCAGTGGCTGCATCATCTGGTAGAGGCGTTTCAACTCGGCAAGCGACAGCTCTTTGTTGGCATTCTTGCTGTGGCGTGCCAGTTTGTTGAGCTTGTTGATGTTGCCGCCTAATCCGATGATGCGGATGTTGCCATACTCCTCGGCGTATCTGGTGAGGTTCTGCTTGAAGAGTTCTTCAGTCTCTGTCGTCACTCTTCCGCTGAGCATTCTCAGGGTACCCATGTTGTAGGAGAAGCTTTCGGCAAGGGTTCCGTCGTGAATGAGGGACACCTCGGTAGAGCCACCGCCCACATCAATATAGGCAAAGTTGCCCTCGTTGGAGTCGGTCTTTTCCACCAGGTTGTTGTAGAGCAGTTGTGCTTCTTCCTGTCCCTTGATGATTTCGAGTTTGATGCCTGTCTGTTTCTCTATTTTCTTGAGTACCTTCTTGCCGTTCTCGGCATCTCGCATGGCCGATGTGGCACAGGCGCGGAAGGCTTCCACATCGTTGAGCTTCATAAACTGCTTGAAGCCTTTCATCATGTGGAGCATCATCTTTTCGCGTTCCTTGGATATCTTTCCAAGGGTGAAGACGTCCTTTCCCAAACGAAGGGGAACGCGTATGAACATGACTTTCTTGATACGGTCTTCCTCTCTGTGGGCTTCGGGGTCGAAGCGCTTGATGAGGAGTCGGGCTCCGTTGGAGCCGATGTCTATTGCTGCTAAATTCATTGTTGTGTTTAGTGTTTAATGTTTAGAAGTTAAAGAAGTTAAAGAAGTTAGAGAAGTTAGAGCCATATGCTTTTGTGGACTTGACCCTTCCCCATTCCCTCAAGGCTGTTGGCTTTAACTTCTAACGACCGAAGGGAGTGATAACTTCTTTAACTTCTATAACTTCTTTTAAAAAACTTCTCTAACTCTACTTCTTGTATTCCTTGTAAAGTTCTTGCTGACTGCGGAAAGGCTCTCCCTCGACAAAGTTGTTGGTGCCCTTGCCGTCGACGATGCGGCCATTTGTGGTATCTCTCATGCCATAAGAAATGGTGCGCATCAGGTCGGCCTGAAGCTCCTCATCGTACACTGGGGTAAGCACCTCGATGCGGTTCAACAGGTTTCTCGGCATCCAGTCGGCAGAGCCAAGGAAGTATCTTGGTTTTCCGCCATTGGCAAAGATGAGGATGCGGCTGTGCTCCAAGTATCGGTCGATGATGCCCACACAGCGTATGTTCTCGCTCAGACCCTTGATGCCCGGTACGAGTGAGCAGTTGCCACGTATCACGATGTCTATCTTCACGCCAGCCTTGGAGGCCTGGTAGAGTTTGGTCACCATGTCGGTATCGGTGATGTGGTTGATCTTGATCTTTACCCATGCCTCCTTGCCCTCGCCTGCATTCTTTATCTCGGTGTCGAGCATGCGGAGTATGCGGCTCTTCATGGAGTTGGGCGATACGAGCAGCTCGCTGAAGCGGAAGGGGGAGAAAGGACGGTCGATGAAGTCGAAGACCTTTGCCACCTCGTTGACGATCTTAGGACGGGCTGTCATCATCAGATAGTCGGTATAGATCTTGGCGTTGCCCTCATGGAAGTTGCCCGTTCCGATGCAGGCAATGTTGCCTTTCTTGGATTCTATGTAGAGCAGTTTGGAGTGGATCTTCAGTCCTTCCACGCCAAAGATGACGTTGACGCCTTCCTCCTGCATTCGCTTGCTCCACTTGATGTTGCTCTCCTCGTCGAATCGGGCGAGCAACTCTACCACGGCTGTTACCTTCTTGCCGTTGCGGGCTGCTGTGATGAGTGCCTTGACCACCTTGGAGTCCTTGGCCAGACGATAGAGGGTGGTCTTGATGGATTTGACTTCGGGCTTGATGGCTGCCTCGCGCAATACACGGATGTAGCCGTTGAAGTTGTGATAGGGTACATGGATGAAGCGGTCTTTCTGGCGTATCTGGTCGAGGATGCTCTCATTGGATACGAACTCGGGCTTCATGATGGGTGTCCACTTGTCGTATTTCAAGTCATTGCGGCCACAGTCGGGGAACGACATCAGGTCCTTGTGGTTCTGATATCTGCCACCGGCAAGCGAGGCGTCGAGCTCTTTGGTGTTGAGACGGTCGCGCAGTTTTCGCTGCATCTCACGTGGCATTTCGTGGTCGTAGATGACGCGCACGGCTTCGCCCTTCTTGCGACTGTTCACACCCAAGGCAATCTTCTCCATGGTGCCAAAGTCGGCATCGTTGTCCATCTCCATCTCAGCGTCTTTGGTGAACTTGAAGCTGTAGGCTCTGTAGGTGCTCTCTTTGAACCCTAAGAAGACCAGTGGCAGACAGTAACGTATCACATCGTCGAGATACATGATGTTGTCGAAGCCATCGCTGGAAGGTATTTTCACCCATCGTCCGTATATGCGGTCGGGCACTTTGACGATGGCGTATTTCTTCTTGTTGTCTTTCTTCTCGCATTTCTCGACGATGAGGTAGATGCGGTTGTCTTCCAGCACAGTGAGATCTTCTATTTCCGACAGCCAGATGGGATTGACAGAGCCATTGAGTTTGTCGTAGAAGAACTGCGACAGGAAGTCCTTCTGCTCGTCGTTGAGGTTGGCTTCGGTAACGAGGCGAATCTTGTGGGTTTCCAACTCTTCGAAAACTTTATCCACCGCCTCAGTGTATTCTTTGGAATAAGATTCATTGAGTTTATTGATGGTTTTGAGTGATTTCTTGATCTGCTGTTCGGTATCTTTGTCGAGCTTGCGTTCCAGCATGCGGTTGAGTGACGCCACACGTACACGGAAGAACTCGTCGAGGTTGTTGGAGTAGATACCGAGGAAAGAGAGTCGTTCCAACAGGGGGACAAACTCTTTTTCTGCTTCCTGTAGGATGCGATGGTTGAAATACATCCAGCTCACGTCGCGTTCTACGTATGCTTTTTTCATGACTTCCTGTTTTGTCATAATCTTGTATTGTTTGTTTGCTGATATTTTCAGAAGAATTTTCAGAAGTTAGAGAAGTTAAAGAAGTTATCACTCCCTTCGGTCGTTAGAAGTTAAAGCCAACAGCCTTTCTTGCTCAAATTCTTGTGAGCTATTTCTGCTTCTTTTCCTGCTTCAGATCTTTCTTCTCTTGCTTTGCCTTGGTTGCATCTTTTTTCTCCTGCTTCTGTTCCTTCTTTTCTTTTTTAGGAGCATCGGCTTTCTTGTCTTTGGGAGCATCCTGCTTCTTGTCTTTGGGAGCATCCTGCTTTTTGTCCTCTTTCTTGTCCTGCTTCTTCAGGTCTTTCTGTGGGGCAGGGGTAGCTGTTGCTTTGTCGGCAGGCTTCTCGAGTACAAGGAAGTCGGTATCGCCGTCGATGAAGTGCAGAGCTTTGCGGAATGTCTTGCTGGTTCCGGCAGGAACGATGATGTCGTGCAGTTGGTCGCAGTCGTCGAAGGTGTGGCGGCTCAACTTGGCAGGAACGCCTGCGAAGGTAATCTTCTTGAGCTTGTCGCACTCGGCAAAGGCATAGCTTTTAACTTCCTTCACGCCTGCGGGTACATAAACGTTATCCAGTTCATCACAATCGTAGAAAGCATCGTGTTCTATTTCTTTCACGCTGTTGGCAATAATGATGTTCTTGAGTTGCTTTTTGCCACGGAACGCCATTTCGCCAATGGTTGTCACTCCCTCTGGAATGTGGAAACTTTCAGCTTGGCTCATGCAGTAAACGAGGCGCTTCTTGTCGGCTGTGTAAACGGCATCACCGTCAAACTCGAAGCTGTCGCTGTCGATTTTCTGCAGGGCGAGGTTGAGTACTAAACTTTCAAACTTTCCGTCCTTTTTGGATTTCTTCTTGAGAATCTCTAAGATTGCTTTCTTGTTCTCTTTCATTTATTCTGAATTTTAAATGTTTTGTCTTTGTAATCCGGGTGCAAAGGTACAACGATATTTAGAAAGAGTGTGCGTAAAAGCAATTACGTGTTTGTGACGATGATGTTACAAAGGTGTTACATGGAGGGGAAGACAGGAGTTAAGGGAGTTAAGGCAACAGTCTTCTTGTGAAAGATGTGGAAATCAGGTTAGAGTGGTCAACTAAAATCGTAAAACTACCATCTGTATCCTGAAAACCACCAGAAAAATCTATGTTCTAAAGTTTCGAACTTATGTTCTAAAGTTCAGGGCGGACGCATCAAAATGCGTTCGCCTCCAAAAGTTTTGACAGGTAATTTTC
>OIYP01000071.1_pt1 | contig 71697 bp, 74 predicted proteins | sample 1588261 | NCBI WGS metagenome assembly OIYP01 (sample SAMN03283293) | human gut metagenome | biome: human-associated habitat; material: feces | host: Homo sapiens | place: Peru | collected 2012 | reverse complement strand
CATTCCTCTTAATGCAATTATAATACTACCCAATGGAATAAAGATAATTAACAACAGTTCTTCTATATGAATTTCTGCCTTTTTCTCCAATTTTTCTCGTGGGAAAAAGTACTCATATAATCGCTCTATCAAAAAAATTAACAAAGAAGTTGCTACTCCAGAGGATACCACTACAGAGTTTAAATGTAGCAAATGCTGAACAGAAAATAATGCAATATCAGCAAATATGCTGATTGAATACACAATAACTGTTATCAAAACTCGAACAGAAGTCTTTGAACGATAAAATAGAGTTACGCAGAAAAAAGGAATTAAATTTGAAAGGATATTAACCCCTATCATCGGAAAACATAGAAAACAAACACTATTTATTGAAAAATAAATTAAAAAACTAACAATGATCCATTTAACAGTTGTTTTTCTCTCAGAAAAGAAATTCTCTGTAAATCGGAATAGGGTATATATTCGAAATAGATTTGCCGAAAGATATGCTAACAACTCCATTCTAGTCACAGAAAAACTCCTTTCCGCTGTTATTTTTAGACAAATTTAACTGTCTCATATCGCTTCTATAATTTTGGCTAATCGTTAAAACATCATCATTCGTCATTACGACATTCGTATAATTATACTTCTTTACATACATTTTATTTATGATATACGATTTATGAATAATCTGAAATTGGCATGGAAGTTGTTCCACTATGCTGTTCAGTTTCCCATAAAAATATGCATTTTCAGCTATAGTAATAACATCAACTACTTTATCATTGCTCTTAAAATAGAGAATCTGATTAAAAGGAACCTTTCTCTTTTTTCTCTGGGAAGTAAACTCAAATAATTTTCTCGCAGAATCATATAATTCGATATATGTTTCTACAGTATTTATCACGTCTATATCTGTAAAAGGTTTTTTTAGAAAATCCATTGGTCGAACTTTGAATAATGCTTGCTCATAGCCATCAAATGCAGTAATATACACAATTTGAGTAATATTATTCTTCATTACATTTCGAATATGGCGACCGATTTCAACGCCATTCGGCCCAGACATTTCTATATCTAAAAAAATCAGATCAAAATCGTGTTCGTTCTTTAAGTATTTAAAATAATCCAACCCGTTTTGAAAGACCTCAATATCAAGATCATATGTTGAAATGTGATCATACGACAACAAAATTCTTTCAATTCTAGAAGAAATGTACCAATCATCGTCTACTACTGCTATACGAATCACGTAATGTACCCCTTTCTTAGCTTTCTCTCTCTATTTCCATAATACCATAAAAAATCCCAAAAAGCAAGAAGAATAGATGGTTTACCGTTGGAGATACTAAAAGGAAAGAAGCATTTTTGTTTCGTAAAATCCGCCCATTGACCATTCAAGCCTAAAAAGTCACGCTGTTTCCGATACTTTTTGCATTTTCCATACGATTTTTTGACGGCGAAATATTATCCCGTCAATTGCAATCGCTTTACATATTCCTGCTTCATCTGCATAGAGGAATGCACATATCGATTCAGCGTAATACTGGCATCAGCGTGTCCCAGCAATTCACTCAGCGTCTTTGCATCAAACCCATGGGCAATACAATCTGTAGCATAGGTGTGTCGAAGCAGATGAAATGGAACCTTTCGGATACCACAGAGTTTCAGGATTTTCTGAAACCGATACTGCATCGTTCTCGGTTCTGCCGGTTTGCTTTTCCCAGTAATCAGGTACAAAAAATCCTGCCGTTTTTTCTTCTCCAGCAGTGTCAACAAGAAGGACGGAACCGGAATTGTCCGCACAGAAGTTCTGCTTTTGGGAGAGCCAATCAGCACCTCAGAGCAGCCATTTCGATAAACTCTCTGCACCGTTCGTTTTACAGAAATCGTTCCGTTTTCAAAGTCAATATCACTCCATTGTAAGCCGCACAATTCACCTACACGTAAACCAGTGAACAAGCACAGCAGAATCGCCAAATCAATGGTCAACCCTGTCTGAAGAAGATACTGTTCCAACTTCTTTCGCTCCTCAGAAGACAGCACATCCAGCTGCTTTTTCTCTGCTTTTGGCATAGTAAAATGTGTTCCATGAATGTGATATTCTTGCACCGCATACTGTTCTATGCTGTGGTAAACCCGCATAATGTCCTGTACAAACCGAGCGGAAAGTCCGCCAGTTCCGTGCAATCGGCCGCTTTGCAGTTTTTCATAGACAAAATCATTCAGCTGATGTGTCGTCATATCCGTAAGATATTTTGTTCCGAGATCCGGAAGAATATGATTGCGAATGATGTTTTCATAGTGCGCATAACTGGACGGTTTCACACGCAATTTTGCTGCAGAAAGCCATTGACGAGATGCCTCTGCCACGGTCAATTTCAAAGCAGAAACTGGCTGGCTCTGCAAAACAGCTTGAAATTGTGCCATCTTTTCCTTTACCTCAGAAAGCGTTCTGGCATACACAAATTTGTATTTCAGCGACCCATCTTCCTTATGACCAATCGGGACACGTCCCTCAAACCGACCGTCTTTTCTCTTGTAAATGTTGCTGCCTCTTCTCGGCATTTGAAATCCCTCCTGACAAGTTTTCGGACTGTTCAAAGCAAGAAAACTCCTGCTTTTTCTCCGATTCTGATGATTTATTCATGAATTTTCAGAAATATATACTTTACTTTTTCTGAAAATCTGCTATAATGATAGCAGATTTGATGCTGTTTTGTCTGAAATTTCTGCAAATAAATGGGCGGATTTTACGAAGAAATCTACATTTCATAGAAACAAAATGCCATGCTGAGAAGATGTGCTTTCCCAGCATGGCATTTTTTATGGTTCTGGATTTGTTCCCTGATACGCTCTTGGCTTGTATGCGTTGTGTCAATTTCAATTTTGTGTATTTCTGATCTTATCCTGACTTGTTCCTGCATACAGAAAAAAGACATCTCAGCTACCTTTCAAATATTCTCCAAAAAGAAAAAAGTGCCGAAAAATCAGCACTTTTTCATCTATTATCCTTGCTTCCTTGACATCAATACCACGCACTCAACGGTATTACCTTTTTCCCACAAGAGCCGCCTTACCTCTTGACCATCCCGATATATTGGGAAATTAAACTCTATCGACTTCAAAGGCTGCTCTGACTCCCCATTTGGATATATCTGAATTTCTTTTATAAGATAAGTAATAAGGCTTTTCTTTTCCTCGTCACTTATTATATCATAGAGCTTTCCGAAATTCAGCATAAGCTTGTAAATATTGTCCAGAGTGATTGTTTCCATTTCGATAGAACTTTTTCTCAGCTTTGCATCTTCAATCCGTTCTTCCAACTCTACAATCGTATCATACAAGGCATCAAGTCTTAAAGTCATGTCGTGGATTTTCCTTTCTCTGAAACGAGCATCAATAGGCAGATTATCAATCTCTCGTTCCAGACGGGCTTTATTCAAATCTACTTCTTTCAGCTTACTCTCGTAATTGGCAAGTTCCTTATCAATAGCTGTTGTATCGGTCTGTACGCCAATACGCTTTTCAATCTCTTTTGCAAAATACTTATCGCTTACCAATTCCTTAACAGCTTCAATTACAAGTGGCTCAATATCTGTTTTTCTTAGCGATGCTTTATAATCACAATGATGTCCTCGCTCCTGCTTATTTCTACCACAAATATAATAGTAAACCTCTTTGTATGTGCCGTCTTTATTTGTCCAAGCGTGTTTGTTCGTATACATTGAACTTCCACAAAGGGGACACTTTAATATCCCCGTCAAAAGGTGTGACCTATCCTTACCGATTTTGGATGGCTGTTTAATTCCTGTTGCCATACGCTTTGCGTGAACCTTTTGCCACAATTCCTCGCTGATAATTCCTTCATGTTGTCCATCTTCCAGAATGTAATCCTCTGCATGAACCTGCTTATATTCATTTTTTGTACCTTTTACCTTTTCTCGTGTTCTTCTGCCATAAGCAATCTTTCCACAATAAACAGGATTGTCTAATATCAACCGTATAAAATGACTGCTCCAAGTTTCCAATGTGCCGTTCTGACGAGGTATCTTCTTTATACCTTGAAGATTAAGATATTTTGCTACTCCGCCAAGTCCTATATCAGAATTAGCAAATTTATCAAATATAATTCTGATTGCTTCAGCTTCCGTTTCTTCTATCAAGAGCTGATTGTCTTTCAGATAATATCCGTATGGTGCAAATCCACCATTCCACCCACCTTGTCGTGCTTTTTCTCTCCGTCCATTCATTGTCTGTTCAATGATATTTTCTCTTTCTATTTCTGCAACCGCAGACAAAACAGAGATTAAAAGTTTTCCACTTGTCTGTGACGAGTCAATTCCTTCTTCAATACAAATAAGATTTATTCCATAAGATTGTACAAACTCTAATGAATTTAGAATATCCGCTGCATTTCTTCCGAAACGGGAAAGTTTATAAACCAGAATATAGTCTATCTCCAATCCGTTTTTTATATCGGAAAGCATTTTCTTAAATGCGGGTCGTCCTTCAATAGATTTTCCTGATTTACCTGCATCCTCATAGATACCGACAATTTCCATTTCTTCTCGGTCAGCAAAGCGTTTTAAGCTGTTCTTCTGTCCTTCAAGGCTATATCCGTCCACCTGCATCTCGGTACTTACTCTTGGATACAGGACACATTTCTTTCCTTCTCTGTTCATCGTACCACCTCCATAATTTTATAGGAAAACCTACTTTTTCAGCATTGTGGACGAGGCCGATCTGCTGGCTGCTATCCCCAAGCTCGGCATACAGTCGATAAGCACATAATCATAATTCTTTTTGACCTCGTTAATACAGGTCTTTAGAACACGCTCACGGCTGATAGCGTTAATAAGCCTTACTTCCAGACCAGACAGCTCAATGTTAGAGGGTATCAAGTCAACGCCCTCACCGTGGTGCAGGATACCTTTCTGAACATCTATGGGATTATCGACGATGATGTCCTGCATAATGGTGGCAAGGGAGATTGGTAAATCATCTGGTCGTGGATAGCCAAGCGACATTGTGAGGTTAGCCTGTGCATCCGCATCGACAAGCAGGACTTTCTTTCCCTGCTGTGCCAAGCTCACGCCCAGATTGACCGCCGTTGTGGTCTTGCCGACACCGCCTTTCTGATTGGTCAGAGCAATTACTTTGCAATTTGACATTTGTGCGTCCTCCTTTCGCATAAATTTAGCCGCTTTGTCAAGGCGGCTATGTAAATCGGTGGAGAACGCAAAAAGCCGCTTACTCTAAAATAAGAATAAGCGGCTCAACCTTTTGGGTTAAACATATTCGATTCTCAACCTCTTAACAGGTGCGTTTATGACTTTGAAGATAAGCTCATCAACGCAGTCCGTATATCTGCCTTGTTGTATAAGCTGATTTTTCAGCTCTACAAGGCTATGTAATAAGGTTGTCCTTTGGCGACTATCCAGATATATGTGATATGTTTGCTCTCTCATAAACAGCACCTCCGTTTCTGGCTTCATTATATAGGGAAGTCCTAAACTAATCAAAGGTGCAAATTTGAGCAAAAAAATAAGCGTACCACTATTTCTAATGATACGCTTATCCATTTAGATTACCTCAAAATGCTTCAAAGCATCTTTGATTGCTTCCACTTTCTCCGCTGTCGGATGTTTTCTCGGCTGTTTCAATTCCTCTACCGCATTGGGAGCATCATACATCGGTAAGCCTAAATCTCTCTTAACCTCTGCAATATATGCAGTATGTACTTTGAAGCCGTATTTTGCTTCTATGTACTCTTTTATCATTTTGTAGGTGACTCGCTCTTTTGGCTTATAGGCTTCTGCCCTTTCGGAGATTGCCTTTAAAGGAACTTTGCCCTCACCCTCGCCAAACTCAACTTTTACGTTGATATGTCCGTCTGGCTTTTTGTGGGAAAGCAGTACAACCGTCTCCACATGCGTCGTCTCCGTCCTTGGAACACATAATGTCTACCTCGTCCTCGGTAAAAGAACAATTATTTTCTCCGTTATTCAACAAGTCTTCGTGAACGCTCATTCAAGTTCACCTCCTTGTTGAGTTATATCACAGGCAGGCGTTATACCGCCTGCTTGTGAAGATTCTTATATCTGTTTTTTGCGTCCGGAATGAAGCTATTGTCCATACCCTTTAACACAAAAGTCAGCTTATATGGGTCTACCGTGCCATCCTCTGCCACTTCTCCCACAATTACCTTCTGTACAATGCTTTCAAATACAACTCTGTCAAACTTATCAAGTACATCTGCACCTGCAAGCTTTGTCCGAAGCTCCCGCATACGGTTTTGAATATTTTTCTGTGACAAAACATTCTTCGATAATACATCCTTTTCGTCATTCGCCTTTTTCAGCTTATGCTCCAATTCTGCGTATTTCTCGTCGTATGCCTCTTTAGAAATTTTATCATCCAGCATCATATCAGTCAATTTGTTTCGCTTCTTTTCAAGAGAAGCAATGTCCTTTTCCACCTGCTTTAATCTGCCGGAGCTTTCATCCTTAGATATTGTCTCTTCTACAGAAGAAAGCACTGATTCCAGCACATCATCAAAATTATCTGCAAGCAGTCCGAACATTTCCAAAAAAGCATTTTCGATAATGCTCTCATCAATTGCCTTACTGTTCGGACAGTTTTCAATGCCCTTATTGGTTGCCACCCTGCATTTCCACACCGGTTTCTTATGCTGTGTATCCTGATGGTGGGAACGTCTCGTCAGATTCGTACCACAGAAGCCGCATTCACACATACTGCTGAAAGCAAATTTCCGGGCATATTTTGTCCGGGTTCCGGATTCCACATTTGAATTGGAACGGTAACGGTTTTTACAAATCTCCTGCGCCGCATCCCATATCTCCTCCGATACAATGGCTTCATGGTGATTCTTCGTGTAATACTGGTTTTCCTCTCCACGATTTTCCAACCTCCGCTTGGATATAGGGTCAACTGTATAGGTCTTTCCCATCAGCAAATCACCCTTATACTTCTCGTTCTTGATAATTCCTCGAACACCACTGTCTGTCCACTTGACAATACCCTTTTTGTTTACCTTCCCAAGCTCGGTAAGTCTTTTTGCAATGGTATTTGCTCCGTATCCCTGAATATACTGATCAAATATCAGACGAACCGTTTCTGCCTCTGCCGGATTGACCGAAATGCTTTTATCCTCCGGATTGTAGTCATATCCGAGACAGCCGTTGAATCCCATCAGCTCCCCTCTTGCCATCTTGTACTGCACCCCCATCTTCACATTCTGCGATAGTGACTCCACCTCATTCTGCGCCAGTGCCGATAAGAGAGAAAGCTGCATCTCACTCTCCATTGTGGAAGTGTCGATGTTTTCCTTTTCAAAAATCACCGTCACCCCCTTCTGTTTGAGCATTCGTGTGTAAGTCAGTGTATCCACAAGATTTCTGGAGAATCGGGAAATTGATTTTGTGATAACCACATCAATCTGCCCATTCATGCAATCCTCAATCATTCTTAAAAACTCATCCCTTTTATCAGTTTTCGTTCCCGTAATGCCTTCATCTGCATAAATTCCGACCATTGCCCATTCCTTGTTTTTTGAAATCTTGTCCTGATAATACTGCTTCTGTGACTGGAAACTTTGCAGCTGCTCCTCGCCATCTGTACTGACACGGACATAAGCCGCTACTCGCTTCCTCTGTAAGGTTAACGGTGTTCCCACTAACCTGCGGTCCCTTACAATCGGACCTTCTGTTGCCTTAATTACCTGTACCTCTGTATCTGCCATACTTTTTCTACCTCCTTGTGTCATTACCATACACCGAAAACAAAATGTTAACGAATGTACGAATCAATCTAAACTGCCATAAAAGAACAAATCTTGTATTCGCCCATGATTCGGCTTCTGGCTCTTGCATATTCATCATCAGAAATGAATCCGTTTCTGTGAATCCAACCAAGAACCGCAAGCTTCTTCGCTAATTCCAAATCTTTTGTCATGCTTCTGCACCTCCCTCTCAAAAATTCCTGTTATCACCTTCTTTCTTAACCGCTGCTAGGTTTATCAAGTGACTAACTGTCTGTTCTGCGGACTTGATTCGGCTTCCGTTCGTATCAGATGTTGTCAGCATTTCGGCTGACCTTTAGCTGTCGATGATTTCTCACCTTAGCCTGTGGGCCTCTCCTGCTCGAGATCCTCTCCCACCCTTTAAAGAAGTGTCTATCCCCGCTCTTCTTACCTTCCGGCAAGCCTCCTCGCAGGGATTTGTTGACATCCGATACAGCTCATTTAGTTTTCAAGGTTCATTTCCACTTTTCAAAAGTTCTTATAGAACATTTGTTTGTGGTGTGTTATACTTATTTTGTAGCCATCCGCTCTGCCTTTCGCCTTCGCTTGGCTACGTTTTATGAGTTAAGTTTAGCAAGATTAGAAGGAAAACATCATTGACGGAGACTTGACTGGAAGTTGACAAATATTTTATGAAACGCATTTTGGGAAGAGATAGAAAACAGAGTTTTACAGATACAGACTGGAGTTGATTGTTTGAAACACAGACTTACTTTCGCCAATGTGATTGGCGTGTTATTAGAAAACAAAAAGAAAACCTATCAGCAGCACCAGATGGTACGCAGTCTTTTCTCTGCATATCTGGATGATAAGCTGACAGGTTCTGAACTGATTGCGGAAGATAATACCATGTACAGCCGCTGGTGTAACGGGGCAAGACCGATACCGCTAGATATTATCCGCTGCTATGAAGATGATGATAACTGGGATGTCATGGAGGATGATTTTGAGGACAAGATTATCCCGAATCTTATAAATGAAACACAGGCACGAAACCGAATGGAAGAACTGATAATAGACAGCATTCCCGTCATCGGAAAGGAACAAGCAGACGAACTCTGCTCTATTAAAAACAACAATATCTTCTTCACTGCCGTTGTCCGCTACGCCATTTTAAATGACCATAACAATAGCAGTCTGTTCTCTCCTGACCTGGCAGACATTTTGCTGAGTGCAAAATATCCTTCATGCACTTCCGAGTTTGTGGGTAGGAAAACCGAACTGAAGGAAGCAGAAAAGCTGCTTACGGAACATTCCCTTTTATTTGTGACCGGAATTGCCGGAATAGGAAAAAGTGAATTTGCCAAAGCCTTTGTAGAGAAATACAAAAAGAAATACACCAATATTATCTATGTCCATTATTCCGGCAGTCTAAAAAAAGACATCGCAGGACTTGTTTTTGCTGATGATTCTTTAGAAATGACGGAAGACGAATTATTTGACCGCCATTACAAGATGTTTCAAAAGCTCCACAGTGACAGTCTGCTTATCATTGATAACTTCAATGTACTTCCAAAGGATGATGAGTTTTTCCGCGAGCTTATCAGGAATGATTTTCAGATACTGATTACCACAAGATGTAAAATCACAAGGTTTGCTACTATTGAAATCAAGGAATTAGACAGCGAGAAAGAACTTCCGGATTTATTCTGCCGCTACTGTCCCTCTGCCAAATCAGAGTCGGATACTGTAGCTGCTATTATTAAAGAGGTCAAGAATCATACTTTGACTGTCTGCATGGCAGCCCTTACTCTTGAAGCTAGTGGCATGGAATCGGAAGAACTGTTGCAAGAATTAAAATCCTGCGGACTAAACATGGATAACGGAGAAGAAATCGAAATCTATAAGGACGAAGAATTTCAGGATGCCCGAATGATGGAGCATCTGCGGAAGCTGTTACAGTTAAGCAGATTATCCGAATCACAGACAGATATTTTACGAAATCTGTCCCTGCTTCCGCTTTCCGGCATCTTCAAAGCATATTTCAGAAAATGGATGTGCCTTGATAATGCCAATGAGATTAATCATTTAATCCGTTATGGTTTTATCATGGAAGATACGGAAAATAAAAAGATTGCACTTCACCCGCTGATTCAGGAAATTGTATTACTGGAAACTTTGCCGTCCGTATCAAACTGTAAAACCATGCTTGACAGTCTGCACCTTATCTGTCTGGCACACGGACTGGATGTAAAGAAACCGCAGAGCATCATTAACAGCCTTATCAGTATCTGCGACCATGTCATCAACGATATGCCGGAATATTACCTGCTCTTTTTACAGGATATCTTCCCTTACTTTGACAAATATCTGGTAACGGATTATCTGCCAAAACTGGTGGAACGTATCGAATATGTGATGAGTGAAATGGATACCGTTACAGTCTGTGACAAAGCACTGATTCTTGATTACAAAGCAGAACTTCTGATACCACATAAGGAATACGATAACGCCGTAAAGAAACTAAAGAAAGCTGCTGCACTCTTGGAAGAATATCATGCAGGCGAAGCAACAGAACGCTCCGCCAACCTTCTTTCCAACCTTTACAACAACTTATCGAATACTTATCTGCTCATGAGAAAATCAGAGGATGCCGTAACTACTTTGAAAGCCGCATTTGAAATACGACAGAAGTATGCCGATTACGGGCTTCTTGAAACACACGACACCTTACAGCAGATGATGAACCTTGTAAATATGCTGATACTTTCCAAAGACTTTGACACAGCCGAACGTCTGACTGCATTTTATGAAAATCGGGTACTCGAAAACCTCGGCAAAGACTGCATAGATTACGGTGTCTGCCTGCTTACAAAAGGCATCATTTCCTATGCTCTTAACAAAGCCGCAAATGCGGAAACCTACCTACTATCTGCTGAAACAGTTTTCGATAATATTCTGGAAGAAGAAAACGGATATTCAAAAACCACCTGTCAGTACCTATATAATCTGTACCGCAGGTGGCAAAAACCGGAATTGGCGGAAGAATATAAGCAGAAACTGCTTATATCCTCTAAATAGTATTTTCGTGCAAATTCATATGAGTTGTCACTTCCTTGTCACCTCATTATCCATCTAAAGCACTCTAATGACTGGTTTTATAGGTTCTTACATAGGAAGTGACACCGTCAATGTCACCTCGTTGTCACTTCCTATGTCAACTTTCAAATTAATATCATCTGCACCAGTTTGTATCACAACTTGGGTAGTACAGAATCCATTTCTATTTTTTAGCAGTTCACATCGGAATCTACTCGTACATTCGCTCCGTTCTGTAAATTTCTCCTACAACTTGAACACCGTCATATTTTAATACTCCAGTCCAATCACTGTATTTGCCTATACTCAAGTCATTTAAATGTATCTCCTTCGAGCCATTGACAAACCACACCAATTGCATTTTCATCTGTAACAAGAATTTATCCAATATATCCTTTCGAATAATGATTCCGGCCTTTTGTTTTGTCAATGCCGTATCAAAAAATGCAAGCTGTCCTTCCTGATCATAATAATATCCATCATACTCTAATTGACACAATTTCATTTTTTCAACAATCTCTGCACACGGAACACCATACGAAATAGCTTCTTCCTTTGAGGCATCGTATTCCTCCTCCCAAAGTAAATATCCTGTTGCAGATAGAATTTCACCCACATTCTCCACTATGTCAATTTCTTTTGTATAAGTTTCCTCTCTCATAGGAATTACAATTCCTTTATCACCATCTTGTTTCTCACTACTGTTTTCACAATTATCGGAAGTATATTTTTTTAGTAAGTTTTCAAATTTAGAAAAATCCGGAACTTCAGATTTTTCGGTAACTATCTCTTTTTCACCAGTTCTGATTTCAATATTTTTCCAAAATAGTTCTCTGAAGTCTTTACTTCCTGGTGACCAAGGAAATTCACGACTATACAAAGTGTATGTCTCCGGAATCCATGTTATATTGCTATCAAGCATATTTACTTTTTTCTTAGCATACTTATCCAAGAGTGCCAATTGTTCATCCGTAACAAAATATCCATATAACCAATTCCAATTTAGCAATTTGTCACTTGCCAAATTATTTCTATCTGTATCTGCATATTTAGTAAGGACCACCCATTGAAATCCATTTGTATCTGTCAGAATTAAATCTTCTTTTTGTAATTCAAAAAATATTGACGCTGAATCAATCCATTCATTTTCCTCAACCTTACCATGCGGAAATGTCCTTATGTTTTCTTCTCTCGAAGCTTTAAAGTGTTCTTCAACACATTGAAAAATCGGAGCATCTTGACACAACATAAAATGCTTATTTAACGTAGGATCGAAATCTCTGACATATGGATCCCATGCCCCCTCAAATACCTCTTCCTTTTTTTCAAAGCGGTCTGCTTTTGCACAATTGTCAGATACCCGTGCAAGAATATTATACATTGCAATCCATTGATATTTTTTTCCTATACGTTCCAACTTTGCCACATTGTGTCGGTTATAGTTGTACCTTCCTAAATTCCTATCATATTCCCCGAAAAGTTTTTCTTCATATCCGCATTCATGCAATACAAAATAAACCGCATAATTAAATATCTTTTTGTGCTCAATTTCAAAGGAAGATAATGCCGATTGGAACACATATCGTCCAAAATCACCATACATTCCCATACCTTCAAACTTCATCGAACTAATTATCGAGTATGTTCCTCCTTCAAAATTTCCATTTAAATATCCCTGTTCTTCAATCTCTGGTATATCAGCAGAATGATATGGTGGAGTAATTTTATCGCTATCAAATTTAACTGACTCACTTGGAAATTCATATACAAATCTTTCAATAATCAGCCTTGCATAATCTCTTAGTAAAATATCCGGATATACTTTCTCACAATCAAATACTCTGCCATATACATACCCTGCTAACGATTGGAATATTTCTTTATTTACCTGTTTCCGTTTTAAACAGGCTCCCAAAACAATACCATATAATCTTTGAATTATATATGGATCATTAACTCCTTGGAATCTTGTAAGCAAGTATTCACACAACGAAAAATCTTCTTTTAAAATTTCTATCATTGCTTTTGATGTAACATCTCTAAACCACCGATTTGAAGACGACAGACACCAGCCAAATAATATAAGCAAAAGTTCCTTTTGTTTTATATCTGAAAATTCAAGTTGTTCACCCTTATCATACATATTAATTAGCTGAACAATTCTATTTTCAGAATCCTGCTCTAAGCCATTAATATATCTCGTCCATAAATAATCTCTCTTATTTAATGGATAATTCAACAAAACTTCATGCAACGCTTCTGCATTTAATGAATTAGTAATCTTAACACTGTTTGAGATAAACATTTCCCATACATTCTCAATTCCGGCAGAATATTTTGAAAACATTACTAATAAATCGTCAACAGTAATCGAAATATTCTTTCTCCATTGAAGTGAATCCACAAAGCTGTCAAACAAATCATTTCTATCATGTTCATTTTCTATTGCATCAATAATACCAATACACTCTTCTTGATATTTTTCTGCATACAAAGCACACGTATTGATAAATAAATCACGATTTCCGTATTTACCTATTTCTCCATCTTTAATAGATAATACATCGTTTATCAAATATTCGATAACCGCATCCTTTGTTTTACATATAGACATAATCTCCTTTGAGCAAAAATAATCATTCATTTGATCATAGGAAAAGTATATTCTCTCTTCTTCAGAATATACATAGCTATGTAAAACATTTTCTCTAATCATTTGTGTAATAAAAGGGCGAGCATTTAAGCCCAAATCATTCCATACCGATAATTGATTAAGTTCTTGCTTGGTAAATACTCTTTTTCCCGTAGTTAATATATATTCTGCAATCCCACTAACAACTGGCGTAACCAAATCCTCTGCTGAATCATACCCTGCCGCTCTTATATTTGTTAATAACACTCGATGAATATTTCTGTTAGCATATTGCAAAATTCTATCATACAATGTTGGCAAATTCACTTCATCACCCTGATATGTTTTACAATATAGTGTCAAAAATAATGGATTTGTAATTCCTGTCGTAAATAAATGTAATGGTGTAAAAGGAATCCCATAATGATCCATAAATTTTTGTGCCGCTTCAATAGAATTTTCATCAAATCCTCTATGCCGGATATGGCATACTTCATATTTATCCATTTTTAAATCTGCAAATAATTGTTTTTTATATTCTTCTCTGAAGGACACTGCAAGACGCACATGTTCCATTTCCTGTATTTTATTAAAAATTGACGGTATTCCATTTTTCCATAATGTTAAATTCCATGTTTCATTCAATGCATCTACAAAAACAGGAACAATACAATTGTTTACGGAGCCCCAAACTTCCAAAATATCTATTAATTCTTCAAACGAGTAGTTTATGCGAAGGTTAGACGCAATTTGTTCCTGTATAGGACAGTCATCAAGATAGTCGCCCCCAAGCATAAGCAACGCATATTGCTTTTTCGTTAATAATTCTAACACTTCATTTGCAAATGTATGCGATTTCCCTACTCCTGCTTTTCCCTCCACAAAAAGGAACTTTCCTTGTAAAACTGCCTTTTCAATTTCTTGAATTTGCAGTCCTGATGCAAGTTCTATCAGCGTATACAATTTATCAATCTTATCTTCTATTCGATTCAATTCTTCAGATGAATCGTGACTATTCTTCTCCCGTAACTTCGTCCATAACCTCTCTCTCTGTTCCTTACACTCTGACATTTGTTTCTCAAAATCATCGATATCTTCTTTGACAGCCTCTTTTATCCTATTATCCCACTGCAAAACATTCAAAATTGTGTCAGTTCCAATAACTTCTAACTGATTAATTGCTTCTCGGATTTTGTCTTTATATTCAGCATAAGAATCATACTTCCATCCTAACTCATCTACTTTTTTTAACAACGTACTTTTCTTTTCATTAAAATATTGCAATGCTCTATCGTCATGTACAAACAATGAAAGATATAAGGATGCTCTCGTATCTATATTGAATTCGTCATTGTATCTTTCACCTAATTTGCTCAATACTTCCTGCGTATGATTCTCAAGCCATTTTATATTCAAAAAATTTTGGTCAAAATAATATAATCCAAGATATGAATATTTACGTACCATATCCAAAATCGTAACATCCGTAATTGGTTCTAAAGTTATGCCCACCTCCTCAAGTTTCTTTACAATATTTATGTAACTGTCACAGTTGGTCGTAAGTGCCTTATTGCAAAACAAATATACATGTTCCACTTTTCCCTTGTAATACTTAACTATATTTTCAACAGAATCCATAATCTGACTGTAATCTGTCTTTTTTTCAAAGAATTTAGCTTGATAACCTATCCATCTCTCGTTCTTTTCATCATAAATAGGTTCCGCTTCAAGTCCCGGATTGTTGGGATTACAATGTAAATGACGTTGTTTCTTATTTTCTGTAAGAAATTCATTTACAAATAACTGACGACATAAATCTTCAAACTTAAACTGTATTCCTCGTATGTCAATATTGCATGTTAAAAATTGTTCCCATGATATTATTGCCGCCATCATTTGTCCTCCCGTAATTATATTAATCCTTTTTAGGTATTATGATTGCGAACGCAATGCGTTCGCAATCATAACTGTCTATCCTCTTTTATATCAACTTTCCAAGACCCACTTTTATTACTTCCCACACGACTAACAATTCCAACTTCCTTCAGTTTCTTTACCTGTTTTTCAACAGTTCTTCTTGTAACACCAAGCGTGTTCGCAATACTATCTAAAGTGTTTTCCGGTTTCTCAAGCATCAAGCATAAAATATTTGCCGCTGTTTCACCATAATTCTCCCGAACTTCCTCATTTATCCCGAATTTATCCCGAACTTCCTCATTCGAAGCGTCATTTTGTAGTGTATCTTCACTGAACGTAGCTGTATTCATACTTTCTTTTGCGATTTCCGTGTTCCGGTACATATTTACTCTAAAGCAACCACCCATTTCAATAAGTTCCGGTTCTCGTAATCCTGCCTTTTTACAATTTTCAAATAATCTCGGAATACCACTTCCCCACTGTTCTACTACCTTCATATAAGCAAGGGCACTAACAATTCCTCGATTTCTCGGTTGGCTGTAACCATTTTTCAATTCTTCGATTGTCAAGCCTCCAATAAGCATTCCCGGCGAAGTAATTTCCAATCTATCGTCATACAATGCCACTTGCACTTTACCTGGATCTAAATATGATCTGTGGCTAACTGCATTTGCAATCAACTCTCGAATGCTATCTATCGGAAGTTCACACACATCCCTACGGTACAAACCGCCAAATTCTGCACCCATACGAATATTTCTAAGAACAAACTGATATGCTTCATCAATCTGTTCACACAAAGTTCCTCCATATTCCTTTTTATCAACAAATGTAGCTCTGGTCGTTCCTTTGAATACTCCACACTGCACAGATGCTTCCTGCAAATCATTTTGGTTTAAAAGCATATATCCATTTGTCGGAACCATCTTTCCATCCTGTTCTTGTAATAATCCCCAAGAAAGAAGTTGATTTTTCGTTACCTTCTTTACATTTTGTTTTTCTTCCGGTGTCAGGCATCTGCTTATTTTGTTTAAATCTGACATCCGTATAGTTTTATTTTTAATAACTTGAACAAACGAGTCTAATGTACAATAATGGTATATTAAACTCATTTTCACCATTCCGCTCTAGGCATTTCATAACTTACGTCTCATATTTGTTTCAGACATATGGTTTACCACGAATGACAATTCTGCAACTTCACAACATTATCTGCCAGTCTATCAAAAGTAACTATTTTCAAGTTGTTCATTTCATACATACTTTGGCTTCTTACCTCCTTTGCAATATCCGTCATATAATCACGTCTACTGACAACAAGATAATAAAAAATTCTATAAATTGGAATATCAATTCCAAACTTATTCAATCCTATATTTTTCATGAAATAATCTCTATTCTGATCTATCCACCTCTTCCAATCTCTTATTTGTGTAATACCTTTTCTGACACTCTCACTCTCAGAATTTGAAGATGCGATTAAATAGGGCATATTTGGTTTTTCAAATTCAACTAAGACAATACTATACCCGTCCGAATTTTTTCCAAGTAACATGTAATCCGCTACATATTCATTGCCCAAACTCTGCTCTGGAAAAAGATATGCATCATGATGTCCAAAATTGTAATCCAGAAATATAGAGCCCGGAATAAACCACTTCATATCTTCCTTAATATATTCTTGCACATCATGTTCATTTGATGCAGAATATATTATTTTGCTATACGCATTTGCTTCAGACCTAAAATCAACATTTCGATATTCTGTAAAATGCAAATAATTGTTTGGAAACAACGACCTTTTGTGCCAAATAAATTTTCTAACCTCTGCATTTGGATGCGAAAATCTGGGATATTGTCTATTATTTTTCAATCCCTTTTGATTTGCATACTTCTCTTCGGCAGCATATGCGTCTTTTTCTTCTTCATTTGCATATTTCGTATAATCCCTATCCTGTAATTTCATAATATCTCCGTTCAAAGCTTGTTTATATTTCATCCTTACTTTGTATTTTCATCCAAACCAAAGTATAAGCCATATGTATTATTCTCCTACGATCTCCGTCAACAACTTATAAAGTTCCTGCACTTCATTCGCTGTCAGCGTTATTCCTTTTCCCATTTTCTCACGGTTCGGCGACCAATCACGCAAATCGTATTTTGCTTCCGCACCATTCCATGAAATAAGATTAAGTTCTTTCTGCCAGCCTTTTGCACTTTCTGAAAATACTCCCAGTTCTTCCACAATATCATATTTAATATCTGCCATACAATTTCTCCTTCAAACCCGCATCTCTGTCTTCTCTCTTAAGTAGCTGTCACAATTCTCATCCAATACATTCTTATGCTTATTTAAAAATTCCGATACAAATGGAGCCACCCAATACTGTGACCCCTCTGGCGGAGTATCCCCAAAATCCAGACTATCGGTATAATCATAAGACATAATGAGTAACGGATTTATCAGCACAGCTAAGAACAGGAATGTCTCTGTAATAAATATCGCAGCTTCGCTAAACTCATCACACTTCTTTTTCATCTCCTGCTTCAAAGCCAATCTATCATATGATTCATTGTAATAAAGACGACCATTAGAGTGTACATAATTATTTAGCTTATCAGCCAACCTATCAAATGAACCTTTTAACCTAAACTTCTGCACTACACTTTGTGTTGCGGGATGTGACGCAATACACTTCAAAACAGCCCCTATGTGTAAATCTTTTTGCTGATTATGTACCCAATCCCAGATGTTTTTCTCATCTTCGTTCAACTGGTCTACATCTACAAATTGAGTAAAATCACTATTGTCTGCTACAGCAAACAAATATAGATAATAAAGCAAATCATCACGATACTTACGGAGTAACGAATACGCATCGGCAAAATTAGCATTTAAACAACAATATCGAATACTCTCCATTGTTCTGGTTGCTGAATCAAGAATAATATTCCCATTAACAGGTCCTATTCTCCTAAGAACAGAGATATCCCTTCCAAAAGCCAGATATCCTAATTCGCTCAGAAAATCTCTAAGCTCTGTAAGGGTTTCATCAAGGTCGATAAAATCTTGATTCTTGCTGATAGCATTTCTATTTTTTTCAAACTCGTCTATTGATGAAAACATATCTTTCTTTACTCGCTTTCCGCCACCCCGAATTTAGTTCTAAAATCTTCATAACTATTAACCCAATCAAAACGAATCTGTTCGGAAACAGCTTGAAAATGCAGCTTACCACACTGAATTTTGTTACGCTCTACTTCTTGCAAGTTATTATCCTGCTTGCCCGCTTTCGTCTCAACAATGAAGTAAATTCCCAATTCAGGACTACTCAAGCTCTCCTTCCTACATACAATCGCCCAGTCAGGAGAATAATTTCCATACGGTGTATCAATAACAAAACCACCTTTTTTTAGCTTTGTAAACAAGAGCACATTCTGGTTATTCTCAAGTTTCTCAGCAAACTCTTTCTCTCCTTTGCTATCCAGCTTATAGTACTCATTCATCGCTGAGCTGCGGTTGGCATTTGCTTGAAACACTCTCCATTCATCATTAAAATCTTCTTCGCTTATTGTATCAAGTTCAAAGATATTTCGGCTGTCCAGTTCGTATCCATTTATCACTTCATAAGAAGTAATATTGGCTGCTTTAGTATCATTTAGCAGTTTAAGAATCTTCTGGGTAACTGTATCCAAAATATCCTGATTATTGAGCAATTCTCTCTTCTTAACAGCCTTAATAATTTTGAATATGGCAAGTCTCGGAAGCATTGTATGGTACATAATGTAGTTCGCTATCTCAAAGTCACTCTTGGCATCAGCTTCTACATCTATCTCCAACTCCTTAGCTCCATAGGTAGCCTCTTCCATAACAAACATAGCGGATTCATTGAACTTAGCCTTACCAACTTCTACCTTGTACTCATTCTTTGATTTCATAAACATCAAGTAATTGTTAATTTCCAAAGCACAATCATCAATGAATTTATCTTTATCAATCTTGAACTTATACATGGTACGCTTCATCAGATTCTCTCTAAGAGCAAAGTAAATCTGTTCAAACTCGCCCTGCGAGACAAAGGCTCGTACCCTATTCTCATATGGTTCGTTGTCGCCATTACGAATCTCAATCTTCTTTGTACCCTTCTGTACCATCAGTTCTTTAAATTGTTTCTTTATATTCTCCATATGTTCATACAGCGTATCATCCACAAAAGTCATATTATCAAAGAGCTTTGTAACCTGAGAAGCCGTACCCTTTAAGATGTGATCTCCATTCATCACACCAGCAGAAATAAGCTCCTGCTTCAATGTATCTACCAGCTCTGGCGTAATCTTTTCCTGCGGTACTCCAGATGTCTTTAATGTAGAAATAAGAATTTCAGCGGTAACTTCGTTCTTATCGTAATTCATATTTTCATTGAAATCCTTCTGCAATGCAGCCGCGAAATGGTCGTAATAGTCGTTTGCAATAACCGTAAGTTCATTGATTCTGCGGTCTAAGCAACGATTACCAGTAATATCTACAGGAAGTCTTAAACCTCTTCCAATCTCTTGCTTCTTGGCAATCTCAGAACCGCCAGACTTTAATGTACATAGTGTAAATACATTCGGATTATCCCAGCCTTCGCGAAGAGCTGAATGTGAGAATATAAATGCAAGAGGTTCATCAAAAGATATCAATTCATCCTTCTTCTCCAAAATAAGACTAATACCACGATTGATATCTTCCTGTGATTTCGCCTTAATTTTGACACTATCTTCATCCACAGAAGAATCCCAGCCATCAATTTCTACTGCATTATTTTTCGCATCTCTGGCAAAGTAACCTTCTCTGACAGCCTGAACATGCATATAATCAGGAAAATACTCTTTAAACTTTTCAATCGTAACTGCATTCTGTGACACATACTTCTTGTACTCTTCATCAAAGATTCTTAAGTACTCTCCTCTCCCGTCAGGAGCGGTATTATCTCTTACCTTATCAACAGAATCAATAAAAAACAGCGTAAGTGTTTTAATTTTTCTACCCATTCTTAAAATATTCATCTGTTTTACAAAATGATTTTGGATAGCAAGTCTTATCTGGATACGGACAGCTTCGTTCTTTTCAACTTCATAAGTACTGTGACCCTGTTCCAATTCGATAATTTTCTCTTTCGTTGCGACCTGTAACGGTTTTAACTTATGAGGTTCTTCTGCAATACGCATATCCTTGTACTGCGGAAGATTTCCTGATAATTCTTCTATGGATGTACCACCCCTGACATTAAATGTCTTAAATCGAATAGTACCGCCCTGCTCTTGTGAGAATATCTCAATCCTTGCCTTTAAATCCGAAGTAAATGACAAATAACGAATATATGGATAATCTTTCGGGATAACACCATGTACGGTCTTTACTTCAATTCTCTTTACTAAATCCTTCTGATAAGCACCATAGGAATCCAGCTTGTAAATTTGGTTATACAACTGTTTGTGAGTCGCTGAATACCTTAAGGTAAATAATGGCTGTAACTCCTCTATCGCCTTTAACGACTTGGACTTGTTTCTCTTTGTTCCTTCAATCTTCTGTGGTTCGTCAATAATGATAATCGGCTTAATATACTTGATATCTTCCCATAGAATCTGTCCGTACTCATCTTCCGTTCTAATTTTGTTAGTATCTTTATTGAACGCCTGAATATTCATCACACAGATACTTAAATCATTACTCTCCACCAACTTTGAGCTAACCTGTTTTGGGTTATTACTGTCATAGATGAAGCTGTGCTTTGACAAATCCACATCATACAATCTTTTAAAATGGTCTTGCAGCTGCTCCATTGACTTCTCTACGCCCTTACGGATAGCAATGGACGGAACTACTACCATGAATTTCTTGAAATCATATTCCTTATATAACTCCAATATGGTGCGAAGGTACACATAAGTCTTTCCAGTACCCGTTTCCATTTCAACGGTAAAATTGTTACCTTCCGCTAAGGCAGAATCTGCGAACAGGTCATTCTGTAACTGTACACTTCTCAAATTTTCCAGCAACCTAGAACCTACTACAATATCATTATTTCTTATTGGATCTCCCTCTCCAACCTTACGGATACGCTCAGGGCGGTAAATTCCATCTACCCTTCTGGATAATCCCTTAAATAATTCTACTGTAGACTTGACTGCCTGCAACTGATAATCAAGGTCATCATCAAACTGGAATGTTATTCGTTTTGCCATGATACATTCCTCCCTTAGATAAATTCTACAGTATATGTAGGTTTGTCAGTTCCAGCGTTCTTCTCAATCAGAGCCTTTAATCTTCTAAAGGTCTCATCCTTAAGTGCAATGTCATCCTTAAAAGCAGAATCTCTGAAAATAAACTTAATCGGCAATGGGTCAAGCTCTGCCAGTTTGTTAATGAGTTCTACTGTAATCTCTGTTTCAAGGCATACCAAATAACTGCTTGCATACAGGTATGTACGATTTCCAATATCGGATAACTGCTCCAATGTTTCCGACAATGCCACATCTCTTTGTCTAAGCATTAATTCATACACAATATCAACGTCATTAGCTCCAGGCATAAAATCTACAAGGTCAGGTGTGAGCTCTATTTGAGATAAATCCAACTGACCTGCATCCACAAGTGAATTCCACTTGATGTTAGTATCTGCGACACGAAATACTTTAAATCCGATATCCACATTGGCTTCAGGATTTTCGGCTTTTATTCTATCACCCGCCAAGCAAATACGCTCCTTACCAATCTCACAAATATTATGAAATCCTGCTCTATATGCTTCGCTTGACTCATCTAATTTCTCTGGTATCTGAACCAAAATATATCTTCTTTTTCCATTATCTTCACTATTCAGTTTCATTACTGCATGAGCCGTTGTTGCAGAACCAGAAAAGAAATCAAGTATTATATCACTCTCATCTGTGTGTATTTTACACAAAAAGTAAATTAATGAAGATGGCTTAGGAAACGGAAAAACTTTACTTCCAAATAAATTAGTTATTTCCTTTGTACCATCCTGCGACATTCCTATGTCATCTCCAAGTTTAGTACTTACTGCAATACGCCCAAAATCCTCTCCAGCTTTTTTCATATCGTCTTCTTTCCAATATCTTAAAACCGGTTTGCTAATATTCAAAAAAGGGTAGTCTCCTGGAAACACAATTCTATCTTCGTCATAATACATTTTAAAAGTATCCTGCGTTATTGCCCATGTTCGGTTCGGATTAGCAGGATACTCTACACCGTTCTTCGGGTTGACAATAGTAAAATAGCTATTAGGACGCTCACTTGCCGTCGTCTGTTTTGTCAAATCATGAACTCTCCATGGACGATTTGGAAAATCTTCACTCTCATAATATTTCCGTTCTTTTCCTGCTATACTACATTTAAACATTGAGGATTTTGCGTAACATATAATCCATTCATAATCTTGAGATATTCCAAAAGGTACATCCGATTTAGCGGTTCTTTTTCTCCACGGAAACATTGCCACATAATTATTCTCACCGAAAATCATGTTGCATATATTTTTTACATTCTCAACCTCATTATCATCTATACTTATAAAAATCGCTCCATCATCCGACAACAAGTCCTTAGCTAGTAACAGACGTGGGTACATCATATTTAACCAATTTGCGTGATATCTATTATTCGATTTGACATTTACAGTATACCTCTCACCCAAGTCACTCATATCACCCTCAGCCTCAAGACTATCAATTTCAGACATTTTGAAACTATCATTATAAATAAAATCATTTCCCGTATTATAAGGAGGGTCAATATATATCATTTTTACTGCACTATAATAATTTTGTCGTAATAACTTTAATACTTCTAAATTATCTCCTTCTATGTATATATTCTCTGTTGTATCCACTTCTTTACTCTCAGATGATACGAACTTCAGAGTCTTATTTGAAACATCTTCTTGTGCAATTTTTTTTGCATTTTGCTTACCTGCCCATGTAAATTCATACTTCTCATTTGTAGTCTCTGTGAACAGACCCAATTCTTCTTTCAAAGCATTAAAATCTACTTCTCCATCTTTAACAACTGAAGGAAAAATTTGTGCCAATTTAACAACATTATCATTTAAAAAATAATTAATGTTTCTTTTTATTTTATCTACTTTCATATAAATCATCCTTACCTTCCCACATAAATTCTATAACAAGTAATCTAGCAAACTTTGCATTGAACGTACATCCCTAAGTTTAATTTTTGCTACTTGTCTCTTTTCTGTATTATATGTATCAAATTCTTCCACATCATTCTCACCTATCCATCCAATGATAGCCATATTATCATTCGATGGCACTGTTGTTCTGCTTTCACCATTTAACTCTAACCAATAATACACTTGTATGTTTACTTTTCTCAGTTCACTTGCTTTAGTAGCCACTGTAAATGTATCAAGGATATCATCAATTTTATTTTTATATACAGAAAGTGAGGATTTAACCGAACATTTTATTTCTCTTTCGCGTATGTCTTTTAATATAATATCATGTCCCAAATCAGGTTTACCTGACTTCTTGTTTACTGCTGAAACTGCATATTTCCCATTCTGCTTCAACCACTTAATAACAGCCATCTCTGCAGCTTCACCCATCAAAATATCAATATATCGTTCCATATAACTTCTTAAATGTAAATCCGAACGGTCTATCATTGTCTCGCAAAGAATCTGCGTATTTTCTACACAATTATACATATCTATATTTGATAAATCTATTTTTATGATAGAATCTTTACTAACTGCCACTTCTATTCCTCCGCCAAAATTGACTTTTATATTTTTCTAATTGTTTACATTAATAACATTCTCTATTCATTATCAGCTTCTTCCGATTCCAGATTCAAGCGTTCCAAAATATCCTTAACAATCCTTGTATCTTCAATCAGACTGATACCAAAACACTTTTTTCCAGCATCTTTAATGGATGCTCCGATATGATAAGCACAGGTATCATCTATAATCAAGAATCTGTCATGGAACACACCAGTGTACTTAACTTCTAATTTCGGATACTGCTGATTAAAATTGTTTACATCGGCTTCCGATAATCTCGTCCTTCTCACCGTGTACACAACAACTTCCACATCAGATTTCTTCTTAGCTAATATATTTAGCGTACCTACATCTACATAATTATCTACCAGTGCCAACTTCTTTTCTGCCTTTGATACCAAATCAACCAGCAGGCTGAATGCATCATATATCTGTCCATCAAAGAATATCTTTTGTGAAGATTCTTCATGTTCTGATATGTAGCGAAAAATCTTATCGAACTTCTCTTCCGTATTCTTCTGGAATGCCAGCCGCTTGACTTCCATTTCATTTATTTTTTCAAACATCAGGGTATTACTTGCCAAGAATCTACGCATCTCAACGAAGGCATCCATAATCTTTATGCTTACCTGTACAGCTGTCTCACTCCGCAACACAGCTGATAACATAGCAATTCCCTGCTCCGTAAATACATATGGAAGCTTTCGTCTACCACCATGAGTGTTTTCGTCTTCTTCACTTGATATCACAAATTGTGATTTCAAATCATCGTACTCGTCCTCTGATAGCTGGAACCGAAATTTTTCAGGAAAACGTGCTATATTTCTTTTAACCGCCTGATTCAATACTCTTGTTTCTACCTGATATAACGTGGCCAAGTCACTGTCCATCATTACTTGCTGACCTCGAACCACATATATTAAATTCTTAATTGTAACTTCCGATATTTCAATGTCGGGCAACTGTTTGTTCTCTTGGACTGCAATCTCTTCTGCCTGCTTATATGCCATAAGTACCTCCTCTGATAAACTTGAAATCACAAATTGTGACTTCAAGTTTTATGTAGCATTCGTATCATCCAGTGTCTGAATAGCTTTCTTTATTTCCTTATTCAAATTCATTCTCTCGGCATTTGATACCGCTTTCTTTAACATTCCTCTTGTATCCACCAGCTTCTTGTAATATGCATACAACAGTTCCATGCGGTTGCTGTCATACCAACTATTACCATCTAAAATCCCCTCTGTACTTGCGTATGCTTTTTCATTCATCAGCATATACGTCTTGTAATACCACTCCTTATACAGATTTACCTTGTTGGTTTTATTCTTTATCTGCATATAGTCCAAATATTTTAAGAGGCGATTCCTTCCGAAATCAGGCAATCCTACAGGATACTTCTCCGTCAAAAGGCTGTACTCAAGCACAATCTGATTCTCGTCAGTCTGATTTAATCTCTTAACCGCCAATGAATATAGTTCGTCCTGTGTATCATGCATCCGAATCACACACAATGACTTAATTAAGTTCTGATACATCGAAGCTAAGTATGCTGCATCCTTAATGTTCTGCAACTCCATATCGTAAAATTGAATTGCCTGACACCTATACTCATCATTGATTACAGATGGAATCTCTTCTCCTGCAATCTGATACATAAGCCTTACTTCTTTGACTGCATCCTTAATACGCTTCTTATCATCTGGCTTTAAATCCTTTGGTATAAAATCCTTCAAAGCCAATTTTACATCTGTTCTATAATACTCTGGTAAATTAAACATTTATTCCACCACCAAAAATGAAATTAATTCGAAATCATCAGCTGTCTCTCCTGCAAATGCATTATTGAAACCACCAAAATCAAATATCATCTGAACTGCTTTGGATTCCTCTTCTCCTTTAATAGAGCGAATTGCTTTATTTAACAGATCCGAATAGAACTCCATCTTCGTTGCATTTTTCGTTCTTTCAAAGAATCTACCAAACAGTTCCATGACAGGTGTACTCTTACCATAGCAGAGTTTTCTAAACTGCTTAACCACCTCTCTGGCCTGTCCATTACCATATAATACATTACCATCATTTAATATATAAATCAGGTAATATGGATACAATGAACTATCTGACTTCGGCTTCTCCATATCGTTACGATGTTTAAAGCAGAATAAAACTCCTTTATGCTCACTGTCCGTTACAGAGTAGATACCCTTCGGAATCTTCTTAATTTGTGGTACAGACTGGATATACTCAGACAATTCATTTAAGTATTCATTCATATTAAGGTCTGTAAGAGAGATATTTTCACTGGCATCCTCAATATCTATTACTTCTGCCTGTAACCTTTCTAACTGTCTCTTTCTGAAATTGAAGTCATTCATTTCAGGAGTCAAGATGTCCTCATCACCTGTAGACACCAGATTCAAGGTAGTCATCTTACCCTTAACACGCTGCTCCAATCCAAGATAATCATTAAGCTCCATAGCGGGGAAGAAATTTATCATCTGAATGTTCGTATTCTTACTTCCAATACGGTCAATACGCCCAAATCTCTGAATCAGTGACACCGGATTCCACTGAATATCAAAATTAATTACCGTATCACAATCCTGTAAATTCTGACCTTCAGATATACAATCCGTACCTATCAATAAGTCTATCTGTTCTTCTGCAGAAATCTCCTTCTTCATTTTTGACATTGGAGAAAATGCACACAGTACCGAATTAAAATCTGAATCCACATTACGGTTATTACAGCGAATATTCTTACCAGTAACACAAGCTGTATACACACTATATTCTTTCATAACAGATGCAAGCTCGCGATACAGATAATCTGCTGTATCTGCAAATGCAGTAAAAATCAGCACCTTACGATTGCCTGCGTTGTATGGTGTTTCTGTTACCTTCCTGATAAGTATTTTTTTGAGGTCCTGTAACTTTTGGTCACGTTGTTCATCCAAAATCCTTCTGGCATGTTTATGAATTTCTTGAATGATATATTTATCACTCGCCAAATCATCTAAATAATCATCTACGCGGAGATGCTTTACATCAATCTCATACTTACCTTCCAGATAGAATTCTTCATCTTCTAACTCTCCATTCTCTTCGTCCAGCTGTCCACTCCCCTGTAACAATAGCTGCTCGGTACGTTCAATACGCTCAAGAAGTCTACGCAATGTTTCTTCAAATGAGTACACAGAACTTTCCAAACGTTTGAAAAGATTAAATCTATGTAGAATAATCATACCTCTGGACTGTATATCAAACTCCATACGTCCACCACGTTTACCAGAGAATGCATATTTTTCCATGTAAATTTTCTTACAGTCTTCTCTGATATATTTGGTAGGTGTGTATACGCTCAAAATAAGAGCTTCCAATAATTCATTGGTCTCTTTGAACTTAAGCAATTCTCCCATAGTATCAATATCACTGTTTAGTGTATCTGGCACATTCTTATTCGGAAACTGCCCCACACCTTTGTTTCCATAATAATTAGTGATGTGTTTACGGCTTCGGGAAATCGTCATAAGCTCCAGCAGTTTGTAGAAATCTGATGGAAGGCTGTCCAACAATTCTTCTTTCTTATGCCCAGGCTGTCGCTCCCACGCATTGATACATGTAGAAGTTTTTCTTAAAAGATTATCTACACTTCCAATACCTTCTTCTTCAAAAGCATAATCCTTATCTCCCGTAATAATACTTATCTGATTCTTAAGGTCGACCAAACTGTTATTTACTGGTGTAGCCGACAATAGAAGCACCTTTGTATTGTTATTACCATGCTTAATAACATCCTGCATCAGTCTGGCATATCGTGTCATTACAAGTTGGTCATTTTCATCATATCTGTCATTACGATTTCTAAAATTATGGGATTCATCAATAACAACAAGATCATACAATCCCCAATCAAATTTCTTTAAGTCTTGCCCCGAACGTGACATACCACTATATCGTGACAAGTCTGTATGGAACATAATCCTGTAGTTAAATGTTTCGTGGAGAAATGAATCCTTATAATCACCTCGAAAAGAATTCCAGTTATCATACAGCTTTGCTGGCGTAAGCACCAGTACTCGGTTCATGCCAATCTCAAAATACTTAATAATAGCAAGAGCTTCAAAAGTCTTACCAAGTCCAACTGAATCAGCAATAATACAGCCACCATATGTATTCAATTTACGAATTGCTGATACAACACAGTCCTTCTGAAAGTCATACAATGCGTTCCAAATCTCTGTCTTTTTAAATCTGGTACTGTCCTTCTCAAATCGTTCTACACCAGTATCCAGCTGGTCTCCAAACAATTCATTCAGGGTAAAATAATATAAAAACTCTGGTGAATGTTCTTTATACACGTACTGTAAACTAGCCAGCAGTTCTTCTTTATAATCCACAGACACCTGTTCATTAAACCAAATCTGTCGAAATGTATTCAAAGCTGCCATTATCTGCTCCCTGTCCGCACTACCAGCTAAGACAGTATCAAAATTAATATTACTAAATGACTCCCTACTCATCTTTTGGGATAATTCCAGTGAAGATGACCCTTGAATCATAAAATCATCATCTATAATCAGGATATTACCGCCAATGCGGATACCTGGGTTTACCTTACGAATATTGACATGTTTCTGTATAAAATCATGCATATTACGAGCCTTAGAAAAATGCTGTAGTTTATTTTTCTCCGTAATATCATATGAATTAAACAATATATCTGTAGGATTTATTTCAAATTCATGTGCAATCTCTGTCTGGTGAGGCAAAAATTTCACGTCTCGAATTACAAAATTGATTTCTTTTACGTTATGCAGATTTTTTTCTAATAATGAGAAAACTGATATTGTCAGTTTATCATTGACAATATTGACCACCGCATCCTTCTTGTTCTGAAGCACTTCGTTGATTTTCTCAATCATCTGCTCATTTGAGTTAATAGCATTTGTCATTCAGTCTTCTTCTCCTTCTTAAATCTTGCATCAGCAGGTTTCTTACTATCAGCAGGGAGTAACCACATCTTTCCCTTTTTTACTGCTCCGTCTATGCGTCCTTCTGAACACAGAACGCCAATTCTTCTTGTTGATAAGTTCCAAATTTTTGACATTTCCATAGTTGTTAAATATTCCATAGCATAGACCTCCCTATTGCCCCTATTATAGTCTGTTATCGGAATAATATCAACCATATTTCCTATAGAAATAGGGAACCTCAACGGCTCCCTACGCAAATTTTCACACCCCAATATTATCTAAAACAGCTCCTGTAACAGATGAAATGACAATCCAAAGAATTATCATAACAATTACAGGTACATCCTCCACTTCAACTCCTAATGCCATATAAATAATAACCTGTCCTACAAGCCCTGCTATTACGGAAAGAATTGCTCCAAATCCAGATATTCCTTCACTGCTTCGTGAATATGACGATTTATTGCTCTGCCCAGTAGATTCTTTATAAATATTGTATTCTATGAAATTATCTATTCCATCTTTTTTACCATCGTGATTCCAGTCATACATTGCCATAATCTCCCCACCCTTCCTACTTACTATATTTTCCTGCGTGAACATTCTTCTCGAGCTGTTTAAATGTCATATCTCCTACCACAACTTTGTCAAAATCCTTCTGATACTGTGCAGATGTGTAATTGACATTTTCCCATGGTTTTTCACATGCTTCTGATATCAACTTGTAAATAATGTAAATAATTCCGATTACTGCTAATGCTCCCATGCATTTTCCTTTCTGCCTATTCGCTAGGACTTGAGCCGGATTTGACATCCCAATTTTTGTTCCAATTTTTTCTTAATCTGATTTTCTATCTGACTAAATTATAGCACGCCTATATGTCCAATAAAACGGACTTTTAAAATGCAATTAGTTAATTATCTCCAATATTTCTTGTACGCTCCCATAACCGTTCTTTGGATCTCATACAGCAAAGTGGTTTTTAAGAGAAAAAAGCAATAAAAAAACGCATGCTTCTGTCCAAAATAAGCAGGGGCATATACTCCTTGTATCATATTCCTTGCAACATTGATGCTAAACTCTACAGCTTACCGCTTCCTCTCCTGTCCCCTGCTCCACTGATAGCCGCTGACTTCCGTTCTATTTTCTTTTGAAACAGCCTCTTCCAATCTCATAAATTCATCCAGCATTTCAGACAAATAACGATAATTGATACTGAGTTCTTTCATCTTCTCCGTAAATAAACGGATAGATTCGTCAGTGTTATCCGAAGTAATGCCAATCCATTCTGCTTTCTCTTTATCCGTCAGAGATTCATAAATTTCTCTAGTCATTTCCGGTTCTGGAAATAACGTATCCGCTGTTGCATCACAGAATTTCGGTTTAAAATCTGCAACCGCATCTTCCGTCTCAGTTAATACCGCTCCATAGTTCTGAACATCAACAGATTCCTCTACATCTACAATCTGCTCATCCACGCTCTCCGAATCAAGCATCTTAGGAACCACTGTTTCTTCAATTGCAGAATCCACATCTTCTTCAATAACTTCCTGCTTCTCCACCTTCGGCAAATCTGTCAGATACAGATTCTCGATATCCAGATCATCCGGCACTTCAAGGCACGCATAGAGATTCTGTTTTAGGCACCTTTCCGCCACATTCTTCTCATTCTTCGCCTCTTTCCGTTCTGCCTTCAGTTCATCTAGCTTTTTCCGATACTCTGCCTCATGAAACAGAAATGCAGCCGCATCGCCGTCCTTTTCATACTGGTATTTTTTCTGTGCGTGCTCCTTATACAATTCCTTTTTACAGGCATCAATCTCTGCTACTTTTTTCTCTGCGGCTCTCTGTGCATTGAATACATCCGCCCAGCTATTGATGTTCTTCCTACACAGAAACAGATACTCTTCCTGTAGCTTATGCATCTGCTCCAAATCTTCCTTGTATCTGGTGTAGTGATAGCGGAATCTGTATTTTTGCACCACATGTAAACGATACACCTTCGCATAGTATTTCTTCTGTAAATCAGATTTCGGCTTATATCTGAGTGCCAGTCCATTACCGTAAATCTTCGGTTCTGTATAATCACCAAAATACTTTTCCTCTGTAAAATACTCTTCCAGTTTTTCTTTCGAAAACTCTTCATCAATGGTGTCAAGTCTGCGGCTGCGTTTCATCTTCCCTGCCTTTACGGAAATATGGACACCGGATTTCACTTCATATCCCAACTCTTCCATAAAATATAAAAACTCGTCTACACTCTTTGCCCGGCTTCGGCAGTATCTCATATCGGCTTCCACCACATCACTCCAGCTCTGTTCCTTTTCCCATTCCTTACGGTTCATGTTGAGAGGCTCCTTGCTGTATTCTGCCTGAACAATGGAAAGTCCATATTCCTCACATAGTCTGTTGGTAATCGGTTGGATGATGTCCTTCCAGTCACCTTTTTTATAATCGTACTTTCTGCCCGTAACCATGTTGACACTGTTAAAAACCAAATGACCATGAAGGTGGTTCTTATCGTTATGGACGGCATAAACTGCCTCATACTCTCCACAAAGAAATTCCTCTGCAAATCTCCTGATAATCTCAAACATCTGCTTCTTATTACCTTCCCCCGGCTCCAGTGAAATGACAAAATGATACCCCTGCCTGCCACCGGTCTTTCCGAACATTTTCTTCGTCTGTATCATCTGCTCAAAAGAAAAATCCGGCAGACAGTTAATACTGCCCACCAGAATTCCATTATCCGTCTTTGCTTTATTACAGATATATTCAAGGGAATGCTTTAAGTGTGCCGCCATATTCCCTGTCTTTGCCGCCTTCATATTCATAATCTTAGTAATCGCCATCCTTACCGCCACCTCTCCAATAACTGCTTCAATAACCCTAAAACCTCTCCCAACGCATGTGTCATGTCACACACATTTCGGTTAGAAATCCATTCCGTCTCGTTACATCGTTTCGCCATCTGGTTAATATTGGTAGCAATACCACTAATCTGACGAATCAGATTTTTCCTGTCCTCTGCGTGAGTTGCATCCACCCCGCCATGAAGTATCAGCTCCCTCACATATTTGCTTTCATTCATACTTGCCGCCGCTGCACCCTCGGACAGCTTCTGTAATTCATACTCCGAAAGACGGAAGGTACGATTTTGCCGCACAATCGCCTTTTTCTTTCTTAACTGTTTCTCCATAATAAAAATCCTCCAATCCATTAAAATCTTTCAGACACTTTTTGCAAGATACGGAAAACGCAATGCATTTTCCATCTTGTTAGGGAGCTCCCTAAGACCCCCGAATAAATATCTCTATAAAGTACAAAAAACTGCCCCTCATCTTTGCCTGAGGCAAAAATTCAGAACAGTTTACTACACCCACGAGGCTATATTATTCCATAAAAATGGCTACACCTTTCCTTCTTCCTTACCGTCATAAACGGCTACGGATAAAGGGGAAAGTATAGCCATATCACATCACTAACATCCGTTTTCAGCTACATTCCAAAGCTGAAATCTAACAGGTCATTCTCCTCCGGTTCTTCCGGAAGCAGATTTTTTTCTGCTTTTTTTCCGATTTTTTGAGGAACTTCTGCCACCTGCGTCCCGGTAGAAGTCATCTCAAAAGCACCAACTGTCAAATTCATTCCCGATGCCATCACCACATTTCCAATCAAAGCCGGAATGTTGGCAAGCACCTTCTTCTCAACTGCTTCCACGATTCTGTCCGTAAAGGCATCTTCCTTTTCCCTGCTTTCCAGATAGGGATCGTTTTGCTCTGCCAGATGTCTCTCATAATAATCATTGATGGCAGCTACCACAAAAGCATTCTTAGACTTAAAATCCTTTTCCACTTCCGCAGAGTGCAGACGTTCCCACGCCTGCACCGCTGTTTCATCTCCCATGCTGAAACGAATGTTGTGATTCCTGCACTGCTTTGTCATACAAGTTCACCTACCTTCCTGCCCTTTCCTGATATCTCATAATCATATAGCAGTAATACTCATATCCTTTGGCATTTGCCTTGATGTCATGGTTAAACATAGTGGTGTCCGGATTATATTTCCCAAACTGTTCCACCAGCCTTGCACCGCCTCCCATGAAATAAACCTTCATCAGCTTCTCATTGAACTCATGGTCTCTGAGCTTTTGAAAAATCTCATCCGTATATCCTTCAATGGCTTTTCGGATAATTCCTGCATGAGGCTCCGGCAAGTCAATTTCTCCCGTTCTAAGAATATTCTCCACCACATCCTCCATCAGATTATCTCCCGTTGCATCCTGCACCATATTGACAATCCGCTGGTAGCACTGGAATACGCCTAACTTTTCCGTCCATGCCTTACTCTCCATCGGTCTGCCATTATTCAGATACATCAGGTTCATGGTTCCGTTTCCGATATCCGCAAGCAAGGTGATTCCCTTAAATTCCTTCAAATTCTCACTGACCGCTGCATAGCACTGTGGCATAACCGTACAGCCTGCAATCGTGAGGCAGTAAAGACGTTCCTTGTAATGAAGCTCCACATAGGCGTTTTTCATCAGATACTTCTTAAAATCTTCCCTCTGTGCCTGTACCCATTTGAGCGGCAGTCCGACAGCAAGATGAATCCGCACTCTGTTCACCTTCTCCTTCATACCCCTTGCCTCCAGTTCTTTCGCAACTGCCGCTAGAGTCAGAATATAATTATCCTCATCCTGCTGCTTGTCGGACACAAAACCCTTGTGACCTTCTCCGATTACATAGTAAGCACTTTCATATTCAATGAAATTCCTGCTAAGTACCGGCTTGGAATCACACTTCATAATCGCTGTCTTAAAACAGGTTCTGGCAGTTTTGGTATTCCCATACCCATTGTCAATTCCGATAATCATGCTTCCGTTCATGTTATATTCTCTAATAGTTTCACTCATAAAATCCTCTCTTTCTCCGGTATTATTTCCGGTCATAAAATCTGTCTGATAGTTACTGTTGTGGGCAGGAATTTCCCTGCCCAAATCCTTCCTAGTAAAATCTGTAAACGACTGTCTCATACACTTCCTCCTCTGCAATCTGCTTTGCCTGTTCCTTCAGCTTCCACATCTCCATCATGGAATTCGAATTAATCGACTTATGTTTCTTCAAATACTTCTCTGAAATACTCTCTAACATCTCATAGGCTTCCTCATTGACTTCCGCTGCCATGCTTTGAAGCTGACCCATTCTAATATGGTGGCGGTATCTGTCCGGATAGTTTTCTTTCATAAAAGAAATCCAAAGTAATCCATACTTTCCAACCTCAATCTGTTCCACATCCTGCTTCGTTAAAAAAATCGGATATAATAATCCATCTTTCTCGAAATAAGTTCCGCCCATCTGCTCAAATAGTGATAAATCCTTTGTTTCCCTGCTCATCTCGCATTACCTCTCTTTCTACTTTTCTCTGTCACATCAAGCTGTTGCTGGCTTTCATGCCATTCCTTCACAAGCTTCTCAATCAGTTCCACCTTCTGCTTTGGTGTATAGTCTGATGGAAAATACTGCGATAATTTGTCTGCTCGTATCTTAATCTGCTCTCTCTGGTTTGGTTTTTCCTCTTCCAGAATCTCATACATTGCATCCATATCAAGCCCACCGGACTGACTGATTCGCTTCATCCGGTTTGCCTGCGACAAAGATGGTGTACACTGTTCCAAATCCATGACGGCATGAAGCTCATACTGTTCTTCCTCTGCCAGATAAGACAGTTCCACCGCAATCGTAAAAGCTACCTTTTCCTCATCCACCATTTGCAGTATCTTCGGGATCAGATGGGTAAGCCGTATATACCGCTTAATCTGTGCCACACTCTCACCCACCTGCCTTGCCAGTAGCTCATTACTTCTCTCCTGCTTCGGTCCAACTTGAGCCGAAGTGATATCCAGTTTTCTTCCCTGTCTGTTCATAGCTTCCAACTTCATACGATAAGCATAAGCTTTCTCACTTGGTTTTAGATTCTCCCGCTGCAAATTAGAATCTACCATCGCCACTATCGCCTGATTATCGTCCAGCTCTCTTATAACTGCCGGAACTTCCGCAAGACCAGCCCACTGTGCTGCTGCCTTTCGTCTGTGTCCTGCAATCACTTCATACCCCTCCCCATCAGGATTCGGTCTTACAAGTAAAGGAACAATCACACCCTCATCCTCAATACTTTTCATAAGAGCACACAGCTCCATGTCCTGCTGCACATGAAAAGGATGGTTCTTAAAGTCCTTTAACTCGCTTATTCTGATATTCTTTATCTCTTCCATTACAACCTCCGTTCTTCCGGTAGAATAACTTCTACTCAGTTATGCCAATGTTATCTGCAAATAGAAAAAGACCGCTCATCTCCAATTACTTGAAAATGAACGGTCTTTCACGTTTCTTATTCTGTTGAATAACTTTAAAATGTTAATTGTACTTTTATGTGTTCCCACACCCCACATCCAAAACGACCGAGACATTTACACCGTCTGAAATCGCCTTTTTGTAGGTTTTTCTATCACTCTGTGAGAACATCATATGCCTCTCAAAGTGCCTAAAATCAAGGATTCTTACATATCGACCCGATGTAGTGCAACCACGCACTCCACATGTTTTGTCCATGGAAAAAGGTCCACCGGCTGGCACTCTCTTGCCTCATACCCATGTTTAGTCAGATATTTTAAATCTCTTGCTAAGGTTTCCGGATTACAGGAAATATACACCACGCGTTTCGGTGCAAGCCGGACAACCGAAGATAAAAATGCCTCATCACTGCCTGCTCTTGGCGGATCCATGAATACGACATCCACATTTCCATCCGGCGTTGCTCTTTTTCCTGATTTTCCAGAAGCCGGTGTCGGATTTTTTTTCTGATCGTCACGGTATTCTGCCATTTCTACCATAAACTGTCCTGCATCGGCATTGTAGAACTGGGCATTTTTGATATCATTGCGTTTTGCATTGGTCACGGCATCTTTCACTGCATCACGGTTTAATTCTACACTGATGACTTCTTTGGCTTTTGACGCTGCGATAAGACCAATCGTTCCAATACCGCAGTAAGCATCCACGATCCGCTCTTTTCCTGTCAGTCCGGCATATTCGATTGCTTTGGTATAAAGTATCTCTGTCTGCACCGGATTGACCTGATAAAAAGATTTCGGGGAAATACGGAATGTACATCCACAAAGTGTGTCCTCAATGTAGCCTTTACCATAGATTACCGTCTCTTTTTCTCCTAAAACCATGCTTGTTTTTTTGTCATTGACATTAAGGACAACGGTTGTGATCTCCGGATGGAGCTTGCGCAATGCTTTGACAAAATTATTTTTTGACGGCAGGATTGGCGAACCGAGTACTAATACCACCATGACTTCCCCACTGTGAAAACCACGGCGAACCAATACATGACGAAGCAGACCATATCCGGTATCCTCATCATATGTTTTGATCTTAAAAGAACGTAAAAGTCCTCTGATATCACGGATGATCGCGTCCGCTGTTTCATCTTCAATGCGGCAGGAATCAATGTTTACCACATCATGCGTTCCTGCTTTGTATACACCGGAGATAACTGTCCCACCTTTTGCTATGTCAAATACCGCATGCACTTTGTTGCGGTAATGATACGGATTTTCCATTCCGATGATCGGCAGTACTCTGCAAAATCCACCGACATTTTTTCTGACATATTCCTGTTTTTCCCTTAACTGTTTTTCATAGGAAAGTCCCTGGTAATCGCAGCCGCCGCACTTCTTTGCATACTGGCACATATCATTCTGCTTCTTTTTTTCCGTCTTTGGGGCTGTTCGTTTTTCTGTTGCCAGCTTTACTGTTTTTTCAATCGCATACTTCTTCTGTCTCTCTTTTGAGGCTGTGATTTTTTCTCCCATCGGTTTCACAGTTTCTCTGTCTTTTTTCTTCCCTGTAATTTTGTTTTTCACTACACCTTTATTTTTCACTTCACCTTTATTTTTCACTTCACCTTTATTTTTCACTTCACCTTTATTTTTCACTGCACTTTTATTTTTCACTTCGCTTTTATTTTTCACTTCGCTTTTATTTTTCACTTCACTTTTATTTTTCACTTCACTTTTATTTTTCGCTTCACTTTTATTTTTCGCTTCACCTTTGTTCTTCATCACACTTTTATTTTTCATCACAGATTTATTATTATGATTCATCGCTTTTTTATCAGCCATTTCCGTCCTCCATCTTTCATCGTGCCCGCACTATGCCACTTTACACCGAAACACAATATTCCTGCATTTTCATATAAATTATAGACAGGAACATGCAGAAACACAAGAAAAATTGCCAGGATCACGCACCAACTTCCGAATGCCGGATTTTAATCTGACTTCCGGGTGTAGTACATTGCCCTGGCAATTTTTTATCACATTTCTATTTTTATAAATGGCATATCTTATAGGAACCCTGATTTACACGAAATACAACTGGCAAAACTTCTTATTTAATAAATCCAACCTGCTTGCAGATTTCTTCCACTGCTTCATCTTTTTTCTTATTAAAGGTAACTTTCTGCTGCTCAAACCAGTTGTTTCCTTCTGTATCAATAGAAACGATCAGTGGGCCAAACTCTTTCACTCTGCAGTTCCAGAGAGTCTCCGGCATTCCCAGATCCCTCCACTCTGCACGGACGATCTCTTCAACCTCAGTTGCAGCTACAACGGCATTTCCTGCCGGGAATACACAGTGGATCGCTTTAAATTCCTTGCAGGCACGCTCTGTATTTTCTTTCATACCACCTTTTCCGATGATAACACGGACACCGGTTTCTTTGACAAATTCGTATTCAAATTTTTCCATACGCATACTGGTTGTCGGACCTACGGAAACCATTTCAAACTTGTCGTTCTCTAATGGACGGATGATCGGTCCGGCATGAAAAATTGCATTATTGCGGACATCTACCGGAAGTTCTCTTCCTTCCTCCACCAGACGGCGGTGTGCAACGTCACGACAGGTTGTCATGCTTCCATTTAAGTATACGATGTCACCGATCTTGATTCCCTCTAAATCCTCTGCTGAAATTGGTGTTGTTAAAATTGTTTTTCCATTAATTCTCTCTACCATTATAATTCCACCCCCGTATGTGTTGTGATCGTATAGTTCAGATCTTTATCAAAAATAATGTGACCTCTTCTGTGACTCCAGCATCCGACATTGACTGCTACACCAATGGTGGACGGATGACGTGCTGTATTTTCAATGTTAACTCCCATAACAGAGTACTTGCCGCCCATACCCTGTGGGCCAAGACCGATTTTATTGATTCCATCCTCTAACAGGCGTTCCATTTTTGCAGCTCTCTCATTATCATTGTGGGAGCCGATTGGTCTCATCAATGCCTTTTTCGATAACAGAGCTGCTGTCTCGACAGAAGTTGCAACCCCAACACCGACCAACAATGGCGGGCAGGCATTTAATCCGTAAGTTGTCATAACATCCATAACAAATTTGGTAACGCCCTCGTAACCTTCGCCCGGCATTAAAACCATAGCTTTTCCAGGAAGTGTACATCCACCACCTGCCATGTATGTGTAAATTTCACACTTGTCACTGTTTGGAACGATATCCCAGAATACCGTCGGCGTTCCTTTTCCGACATTCTTTCCGGTATTATATTCATCAAATGTCTCAACACTGTTATGACGGAGCGGTGCCTCAAAAGTAGCTTTTACAACAGCTTCTTTTAACAGACCTTCCAACTCATCGATCAACGGAAACTTTGTTCCACATTTTACCCAGAACTGTAACACTCCGGTATCCTGGCAGCTCGGACGGTTTAACTCAACTGCAAGACGCTGGTTTTCAAACATCGTATCATAAATCGTCTTTGATAACGGACTGTCCTCCTTATCTCTTAACTCGGTGAGTTTCGCAATCACATCATCCGGTAATTTCTTTGCTATATGAGCAATAAAATTTGCCATATAAGTTGTAAGCTGTTCTACTTGTTTTTCATTTGACATTTTAAAATCCTCCTTGTTTTGCGGAGCAAAATGCGACTGCCTTTGCAGGAGCAGAGGATTTTCCTCCTTGTTTGCTCTGTTTTCGTTGTTACATAATTTATTAATGATTAGAGGGAAACATTTTCCATTCTATGGGAAAAATGGGTAAAATACCGGCAGCAAAATCATGCTGACCACAGTTGCTACAATGATAAGCGGGATACCTGCCTTCGCATAATCCTTAAAGGAATAACCGCCGGCTGTGATTACCATTGTATTTGCCGGCATTCCGATCGGTGTTGCATATGCGCAGGAACCGCCGATCACACATGCCATCAGCACTGCACTCGGATCTGCCCCCATTCCCTGTGCGATTGATACACAAATTGGAGCCATCAGTGCTGTTGTTGCCGTATTTGACATAAAGTTTGTCAGTACACAGCAGAGCATAAATACTACAAAAGTGAATAAGTATGGGGATGGATTTTTTCCAAGTACCCCGATCACTGCGTTAGCGATCATCTCGCCGGCTCCGGTTTCCTGTAATGCCGCTGCCAGGGAAAGCGTGCCACCGAATAAAAAGATTGTTTTTAAATCAATGGACTTTAATGCATTTTTCTCACTGATAACACCTGTTAAAATGAGTGCCACTGCTCCGATACATCCGGTAATGCAAAGTTTGATTCCAATCTGATTTTCAAAAATCATACCCAGTAAAGTAAGAATCAATATCACCAGTGATAACACCTGTTTCCATTTTGGAACGTTAGAAAAATCCTTCTGCTCATCAAATGCGCTGTCTGTCCCGGTTTTATGATCCGGTAAAAAGCGGTAACCAATAAACGCAAAGTAGATAATTCCACAGATCAAAATAGGAAATCCGATTTTAGCATATTCAAAAAATCCAAAACTCATATTCATCTCTTCCATTGCGGACTGTGCGATCAGATTTCCCGGTGCCCCGATCAGGGAAAGATTACCTCCCATTGCCGCTGCAAATACCAACGGCATCAAAAGTCTTGATCTGGAATATCCTGATTTTGCTGCGATTCCGATGACTACCGGAATCAATACTGCCGCTGTTCCTGTGTTTGAAAGCACCGCACTCATCAGACCTACGATTACCATAATGGCTATGATAAGCTGTCGCTCCGTTTTGGCAAAATAAGTGACTACACCTCCGATCTTGTTTGCCATACCGGTTTCAAATAATGCACCACCGACAATGAACATTGCCACGAATAAGATTACGTTGCTGTCGATAAATCCGGAAAATGCAGTTTTCCAGTCAAGAACCCCCGTCACGACCAGTCCCACACAAACGATCATGGATGTTAACCCCAGCGGAATCTTTTCCCAGACAAACATTACAATGGCAAACAATAAAAATAATAATGTTATTGTTGCTGGACTCATATCTTCCTTCTCCTTTCATTTGATATTTGATATATGATAATGTATCCATTTCTTGATTCAACAATATAACAAAATCACGAAGCCGTCAACACTTTTTGACAACTTCGTGATTTCTGATAATTTTTTTATTTGATTTTGTGCAAATAAGACAAAATTTACTTATAATACGTCAGCATATCATCCCGGCTTCGCATGATATGATCGTACATTTCCTTTTTCGCTTTCACGGTATTTCGTTCCCGGATTGCATCTACAATCTTCCCATGTTCCTGTATGGAAACTTTTGCATACTCTTCTTCCGTCACCATATTTCCCATTGATAATCCGTTCCACAATTCTGCGATCATATTTTCCATTTTATGATTGCCCGCTGCAGTCCAGATCTCACTGTGAAAATCACGGTTAAAATTTGCATAACTCTCATAGTCGCCTTTACCAAGTGCCTCCTTCGCGGTCTCATAAGATTCTTCAATTCCGCTGATATCTACACCTTCACCGGCTGCAATCTCAGCACAGGCACTTTCTAAAATAGCACGAAGCTGGTAATGCTCTTTGATGTAAGTTTCCGTAATTCCCAAAACGATCGCACCCTTGTTAGGACGCAGTTTAATGAGGCCATCCCTCGCTAAAATCTGGAATGCCTCACGCACCGGAGTAGCCGACACATTTAACTGACCTGCAACACTCTCCAAAGATAGATTTTCTCCCTCCTCCATTTTCCGGGACAAAATCGCCTTACGAAGTTCTGATGCAACACGCTCTTTTGCAGATGGGATCTTAATCGGTTTCAGTCCGTTCATGCCGTCTTACTCCTTTCTTCCCTAACATACTCTGCAAGCAGCAGATAATACCGGCTCAATGCAGATTCTATTGTCTGTATATCCTTTTTCTGATATGCATTATAAATATTTCTCACATATTCATTTCTTTTTTCCTGCTGTTCTTCCTGTTTTCCCTGTCCTGTCTCATTAACTGCAAAACGGATGTAGCACTCCGATGCATTTTCCAGAAGCCGCCTGAAAAATTCATTGGAAATATTTTCGTATACAAACTGGTGAAATGTTTCCTCTGTATTATGGTCTTTATTTGAAACATTCCATGCAATATCCTTTTCCAACAGGTCAGCAATTCCCTTTTTTTCTACCTGACAGATCATTTCAAAAATCTCACTCAACACCTGATCCGAACAATCGGCAACGACCACATGACGTGTGGCAAGTCTTCTTGCAAGTCCCTGTGCTTCTAATATCTGTAATGCCTCCCGGATCGGGATGCGGGAATATCCAAGACTCTCCGCCAGATCTTCCTGACGAAGTGCATCTCCTGCCTTCATCCTGCCGAATAATATTTCATTTTGAATTGCCTCTGCAATATAATCGCAGGTACGTTTATTTTTCATGAAAATCCTCATTTCTATATAATCAATACACACTCCGCGAACACTTAAGTTCCGCATATAATAATGTATCCAATTTTCAGAGATTTGTAAATATAAAACCTGAAATTTATAGTGATAAGATTTCATCCCGGAAGATATTTGCTGTTAAAGCAATGATCGGGATATTCGCCGCATACTCTCCTGACAGGTTACGGATCGCCCTGCAGAAATCATATCCGTTCATTTTCGGCATCTGGATATCCATCAGAATTAATTCATAATAGCCGTTTTTACTCTGTCTGAAACGTTCGAACGCCTCCACTCCATCGCAGGCTGTTTCTACGATCAGTCCCCTTGAACTTAAAAGTTCACAGGCTATTTCCCTGTTTCGCATTTGTCATGCTGTTATCTTCTCTTGCAAATGGCTCAAATAATTTTTTCTGAAACTCCTCAGACATGCCAATTCCATTATCCCGGATTTCAAACCGGTAACAGTTCCCATTCACTGTATTTTCAGAAATTTTAGCTGCCTGAATACAGATCTTACCCTTTGCCGGTGTATATTTGACCGCATACCTCATCAATCAGTTGCTCTACATCTGATATCTTCATTGCAAGTTCATCCTGCGTAGTCCTAAGCACCTCATTTTCTTCCGTAAGCCTTGCATTTTCCTCACGCAATTTCTTAACAATATAATCTGCTTTTTCAAGATAACTTGCACCACCATAGACCGGTTCCATATCAATATCCAATCCATGTCTGGCACTGATTTCCAAAAACAGCTTTCTGCACTCTGCATCGAAAACCATCTTGCGATTATTGTACTTGCTCTTTTTCTTCATGTCGGGTCGGGCAATTCAAATCCCAACTCTTCCAGTGCTTTTTCCTGTTGCGGACAAACTTCTCCATACCGGTTGAGAGCATCAAACACATGCCGCTCATGGATATGTGGAGTCCCTTCATCCAGATGCAATGCCCAATCAAGAATATGTATATGTGAGCCATATCTTCGTTGAAATTCTTCAAAGTATTCCGCTACTATCTCTACAAACATAGAAGCATCCACAGTTACATCAATATTCCCTAACTGCAAAATCGTTTCTTCCGGACAAGTCTTGGTATTCTCCCGGATTCCTTCAATCGTCTTTTGCCTGTCCGTATGTCTTGTCCATAATGAACTGTCTCGTAGATGTGACATTCGGGAAATAAGAGTGCAACGTGTTAAACTTAAAAATCGGGTACTTCATGAGCGCCTTGTTAACAACAGCATAGTTGATCGTTGCAATTTCTCTAATTGTCATACATGTTGTTTTTAAGTCAAAAAAAAGATCAACGCCTTGGGATGTTTCCATTACAAAATCAAAACCCGAAGCTCCCGTAGTGGCCTGGAAACGATAAATATCATCCCGGACAGTCGGTGTAAGACCACGCACTTCTTTCTTGTCTTTTACTTCTCTGTCATTTAAGAAAATCCAACCCTGCCGATACAAATCAGTATTCCTGAATTCATCCTTAAGAACATATTCACGTTGAACAATTTTGTCGGTGTCTAGACCAATCTCTCGTAAAGCATTATGCAACTCAGTCACATAACGATGATCATTCTGGCAAGAGGCTCTTTGCAGATGTTAGAAAGCATAGAGCAGAAATGGATATTAAAATAACCCCATCCGCAAGGGAGGATATTGATCTGCTGGCTGTAGCAGAAGAACTCATACGAGAAGATTTTTATGCTGACGATTATGTTGATTCAACTATGAAACTGATTTCTGACAATATTTTCTATGAAACTGTAAAATTGAACTATATTGAGTTGATCAGAAAAATATTACGATAAGAGCTAATTCACCCACATACAAGCCCGGTAAAACTGCTTACTTTTTGAGTAACATCCTGCCGCAGTCCCTCCATGTTTTTACAGTAACTATAGATAGGCTGTACGGAATTTTCTCGACTGTAACCTCTATATTCCTATCGATTTTTAAAGTAAAAAACAAGAGAGTAAACCGTCTACTTTTCCACCTCTGGAAACATATTTATACCTCGCAACCATATCTGCATTTACGCCTACATTTGTTTTTAATCGTGATTTCTTAGGCAAATAATAAATGCCGTTCTCATATTTTTGTAGTTTTCCCTCATCGCACAGCTTTTTTAGCTGCTGGTTCACTGCTGATTTTGTAATTTCCTCAATCACTATATCCGAAAAGAATATAGGCTCTGCTTCCTTATAATTATTTTTTAAAAATTCATATAACATAAACTTCATCCCTTTCTTCTAAATTTTTGTAACCAGAGCAGAATAAAATATAAAAAAGAACTGTTACCCTTAGGATTCCTCCCAACGTCAACAGATCTTAAATTTCTACTTACATCTTCAAACTCTTTGCCAAACTCTTCAACAAAGCCGCCATATCGTAGTGCAGAGATAAGTCCTCTGCAGAGTGCACACGCCCGCAAGGGTGTATAAGTGCGCCCTTAGTTCCTAAGGGATTTTAGTATTTTGCTCCCTTGGCTTTGTCATGGTTGGTCGCTCCTTTCTGTCTGTGGCATGAAAAAAGGACAGTCGATTTTCTCGACTGACCTTTGGTAGATTATTTAATCCTTCAATAGCAATTGATTTTATTCGACTACACTCCACTGCACATAAGCCCATTGACGTTGTGTGTTATCTACTGTGTGTTCATCAATAGGCGTTCCGCATTCTTGATAAAGATAAATTTCGCTCATATCTTCATCTTGCGGATTAACATAGATTGCACAGCCTGCCAACCCAGTATCATTAGCTTCTTTTTCCGTTAAATCTCGGAGATAATGATATTCTTCGGGTAATTCTTCAACTGGCATATTCGGTGCAACATAATTCTTGTTCATTATGGTAATCAGGGGATGATACGCCTGAAAGACGAAAGAAGATTGAAGTATGGGACCTTTCGGGTTTTGAGATGGAATGCTGATAACTGGATTATTTATAAAAATGCATAGATAAAAACGTTAAAAGCGAAATCTCTGTACCGATTGTTATTTTGTATACACAATCTCATCTGTTATGTTATAATTCAATATAATACTTCATGTCTAAAAGGAAGGAGTTTACGAATGAAGAACTGGAAATTAGGTACTAAAATCACACTAGGCATTACCATCATCGTAATCATTTGCATGAGCTAGCTTTACCTTATTGCAAATAAGACAATGACTGGCATGATGCAGGAATCTGAGCTTAATGTTATGAAAAATACCCTGAATGCCCAAGCAAGTCTGCTCAACGAATACGTCGCACGTCAGGAATCTATCCTCACTGCTTACAGTAAAACACCTTGTGTCCGCGACTTTTTAAAGGATGTCAATAATTCTGAGCAGCAGGCAATCGTGCAGAGCTATACAGAGGACTATTATAGCGGTCTTAACAACTGGGAAGGTATTTATATCGGTGAATGGAATACGCACATCGTTGCTCATTCCAATTCAAAGGTAATCGGAATGACTACCCGCGAAGGTGATAGTTTAAAAGCCCTGCAGGATGCCATGACACAAAGAAACGGTCTGTATGATGCCGGTATTATTGTCTCCCCTTCCTCCGGTGAACTTATTTTATCCATGTACTGCCCTGTATTTGATACAGATGGAAAAACAATCCTTGGATATGTAGGTGGTGGACCATTTGTAGAAGAGCTTGAAAAACAGTTATATGATTTAAAAAGCGAAAATGACACCCTCCGCTACTATATGGTCAATACCGAAACTAATATGTACATCTTTGCAGACGACAGCAGTTTGATTGCCACCGATATTCAGGATGATATGCTGTTAAACATTATTGATAAAATTAAATCCGGCGAAACCAGTGGTGATCTTAACTACAAAGAAGGTTCCGATTCTTTTGTGGCAAGCTATCAGTCTATCGCAGAACATGGCTGGGCAATTGTTTCTTATGACAGTGAAGAGAACATTTATGAGAACGTCCACAAAAATATGCGCATCTTAGGTCTGATATGTATCATCTTCGTTTTAATCATCAGTGTACTGGCATTTATCACAATTGCAATCAGTGTCAGACCTCTGTTATATGTCGAAGATGCGATTATCCAGCTTAGCAATTTAAAACTTGAAAAGAGCAAACATCTTACGCCTTGGATTAATACCAAGAGTGAAATTGGAAAAATTGCAACTGCAATGAATTCTTTATATGATGCACTCAGTGGCATCATTGCCACTTTATCTGACTGTTCAACATCACTTAGCAGCTCTGCGACCGCAATGCAACGTTCTTCAGAAACACTGCTTAGTTGTGTGGCAGACAACTCAAAATCCACGCAGACATTTGCAGAACATTCAGAAGATATTAACGCTACTGTAAACGATGTAGGACAGCAGATTTCCGAAATGACAATGGTTGTTTCTGATATCGAAGAACGTATCCGTCAGGGTAATGTCCACAGCAGCGAGTTACTTCAAAAAGTGGAAAAAATGCAGACCTTAGCTAATAATTCCATGGTAAATACAAATACCCAGATTGCAGAAAATCAAAAAGCTATCGAAAATGCAATGGAAGAATTACAATCATTAATGCGAATTGATGAAATGGCATCTCAAATTTTAGACATTACAAGCCAGACAAACCTTCTGTCCTTAAATGCTTCTATTGAAGCTGCAAGAGTTGGAGAGGCTGGAAAAGGATTTGCTGTAGTTGCAGGCGAAATCGGTAACCTCGCATCTAATTCATCCAAAACAGCCACAGATATTCAGGCTATCTGTAATGAAACTAAAAACAATATATCACATGTCAAAACTTGTTTCGATCAGATTATTTTCTTCCTGCAAAATGACGTCCAAACACAGTTTACAGAATTGGTTCAGGAAACCCATGATTACTACCAATCCATTCAGGAAATTCAGGTTATTATATCCGAAATTGCAGAAGAGTCTGAAACCTTTGTCAACACAGTACAAAATATTCAAAACCAGATCCATGCTATTTCAGATGTTCCTGATTCCGACCATATCAGCAGTCAGGATATCTTAGAAAAGGCAAGACAAACAGAAGAAACAACACAGGAAATGTCCGTTATCGTAAATCATAACAAAGAAAATGCGTTGGAAATTAATAATATTGTAGAACGCTTTTCCTGAAAAATAATTAATATCATATGCAAAAATTTATTACAATCAGGGAGAAACTCAACTACTTTTTCATCCGAATCTCTGGTATCAGTCTTTTCTGTCAATGACATTTTCTCCTTTTCCCTGAACGAAAAAATCGCTCAGACTAGATTATTTAATCTAATCTGAGCGATACTTCGTCAGGCCTGTTTTCATCTCTGTAAATCACCTTTCGGTACCCGTCTGGTGCTCGGAGCACCCAGAGGATATATCCATTCCGTTCCTTACAAATTACAATCTATTTTCACACAATCCATTAATTTCATCAATATCAGCCTTAACTCTACTAATATCTAAATAGCAGCACAGGATTAAAACAACACCACACATTCCAGCCAAAACATAGACAGGAAGCTGATTAACCCAGTTAAATGCATACCCAAATATCAGAACAACTGCTAATACCAGAAGATAATGAAGCAGTATACCAAGATAAATATTTGCAACATCAATCTTATACATCATGTGTTTGATTACTTCACAAACAGCACTTAGTAAAAGAGTCTCAAAGATGGTTGATATCTATTCCATACATTTTCTTGAATGCATCAAGGTCTGCCTGGTTCTTAATCAGCATAACCTCTTCTATCTTACCTGTATGAATGTCCTTAAAGCCTGGAACCTGCTCACCATTACATATGCTCGCCTTGATAACTGGTTTCTTATTTTCTTTATCATATGTCTTTGTAACTGTCTTTTTCTTAAATAGTCCCACTCTGAGCACCTTCTTTTGACTTTGCCATCAGTATAAGTTTTTCAAAGGACTGTGCAAAGCGTACATCATCTTCTTCTGTACGCTTTCTCGGTCCTTTCATATGATTCTTATGAGAGCTGCGTCTTGCCTTTTTGTTAAGATGCCGCTCCATAAGCATCTGATCTATGTTCTCATTCGTGTACCACTTACCAGATTGGTGAATAGCATATGCACCTTTCCCAAGTGCCATAGCAGCGACACCATAATCCTGCGATACTACTACATCCCCCTTATGACAAATGCTGATCAGTTTATAATCTACTGCATCTGCTCCTGCACCTACTACAATCACCTCGCTGTAATCAGAATACAAAATATGATTTGTATCACACAGCAATGTGGTGGAAATATTGTATTTCTCTGCTATTGTCTCGACAATATCCATTACCGGACACGCATCTGCATCTATAAATATCTGCATTAACCTCTCTCCATTTCTCGCCGAATCCATGTCATAATTACATCTGCAAGGTAATCCTGCTGCACCTGACTCAATTCCTTTCCTGGCTGCATTTTATGCCACTTTCGAATACACCCCCTGCAGCATGTAGCAGTTGCGTGTTGTGCTATAAATACAGGATGTCCCTTCGTTAGTGTCTGTTTACCATCGTTAGAAATTACTGCCGGTCTTCTCTCTTGGCAATAAAATCCTTTGCATATTGCCGAATAGTGTACATTCCCTTTTCATTGATGTAATCTATATCTTTCTGTTTCAAATGAAAACTGCTACGGAATTTGGAATTACCCAATCTCTCAAAAAGTTTCTTATACCATTCTTCTTTTGTCATTAGAATTTCACTACTTCCGGCTCATGAGTAAATGATGAGAATGTAGCTGTTGCATTTTTAAAATAGAACACCTCTGTATTACCATCATCTGCAGAATACATCTTCTGTAATGAAGGATAAGCCTCAAGCATAGACTGTCTTGCTTCCCTGCGGTCATCTTCTACAAGCTCACCAGCTACACGGAGCCACTCACCATTCTTAAAAGCACAGATTTCTACCTTCGGATTAGTGTGAATCTGCTTTGAAACATCCTTAACCTTACCTGTCTGGATATATAACTTTCCCTCAAAAATATGGGCTGTTCCAAAAGGTCTTACTCTTGGCTGGTCGCCTTCTACTGTTGCTAAATAATATGTCTCTGCTTCTTTTAAAAACTTTTCTATCCCATATAAATCAAGCATTTCCGCCACTTTCACAAGCTTACTTTTCATGACGAACGCCTAGCGTTCGTCTACGACCTGGAAGATATAGAACTTCAAGTAATAACTCTCCGGCACATTTGCGGAATTTGCCCAGAGAATCGGATGATCCGGCGCCTGCGTCCTAAACTCCACCTGGCGGAGTCTCTTATGTGCTGCCTTTGCTGCCTCTTTCACGGTCTTTGCCAAAAGCTCCTGCGTCATAAAGTGGGAACAGGAACAGGTGGCAAGATAACCGCCATCTTTCACCAATTTTAAGCCTTTCATGTTGATCTCACGGTAACCTTTGATCGCGTTTTTCGTTGCCTGGCGCGACTTGGTAAATGCCGGCGGGTCTAAGATGACAACATCATACTGCTCGCCGCTCTGCGCCAGTTTCGGCAGTTCATCGAGCACATTCGCACAGCGGAAATGAACGGTATCCTCCAGTCCGTTCCTGCGCGCATTTTCGTTTGCCTGCTGCACGGCATACTCGGAAATGTCAAGACCTGTGACATCCGCTGCCCCTGCAATTCCAGCATTTAAGGCAAATGTTCCCATATGGGTAAAGCAGTCTAACACCTTTTTCCCTTTACATATGCGCTGCATGGCAAGTCGGTTGTATTTCTGATCTAAGAAAAATCCGGTTTTCTGTCCGTTTACGACATCAACCAGATAACGGACACCGTTTTCTGTAATCTCGACGTTAGTGTCAAATTCCTCGCCGATAAATCCTTTTACCTTTGGAAGTCCCTCTTTAGTGCGCTCATTGGCATCGCTTCTCTCATAAACGCCACGCACTTTGATACCGTCTTTTCCAAGTTCTTCCTTTAATAAGGAAACGATCGTCTCCTTAAACTGCTCCATGCCAAGTGCTAAACATTCCACCACGAGCACATCCTCATATTTGTCAACGACAAGTCCCGGCAAAAAGTCTGCTTCCCCGAAGATCACACGGCAGGATGATGTATCGACCGTTGTTTTGCGGTATTCCCAGGCATTTTTCACGCGCATCTGTAAAAAAGCGCGGTCGATCTCCTGATCCACATGTCTTGTCAGCATACGGATGCGGATTTTTGAATTGGTATTGATAAATCCTTTGCCCATCGGATAGCCGTCAAAATCATGCACAACTACGGTCTCTCCGTTTTCAAAACTTCCCATGACCGTATCGATCTCGTTATCAAAAATCCATGCACCGCCTGCCTTGATTGTTCTTCCTTCACCCTTTTTTAATGTCACAACTGTACTCATTTTCCATCCACCTTTCTCACGCTTTTTCTTTTCCATAATTTACAACATAAATCTCCACGCAGACCAGCACCAATGCCACCAGGCACAGCAAAGCAGTGCACCGATCCACACCACAATGGTTTTCTGCATCCATTGTTCATTTGTTTTCCTCATTTCCTGATTTTTGCATTTACCCATTGTAGCACATTCCATGCTGCCTATAAAATATTTTTTAAACAAAAACTGTTTCTTGTAACTGCCTGCCATGTCCGATATAATAAATACTATAAAAAAGCAGACTATATTTTTTCATACGACATATACAGCACTACATATATCTGTTGTGAATCATTATAAAAAACATACACAAACAGGGGGACTTTCCATGGCTACGATAAGTTTATGCATGATCGTAAAAAATGAAGAAGCGGTTCTTGCCCGCTGCCTCGATTCAATTGCAGATCTTATGGATGAGATCATCATCGTAGATACCGGTTCTACGGATCACACAAAGGAGATCGCTGCAAAATACACCAGTCAGATCTATGATTTTAAATGGACAAGCGATTTTTCCGCGGCGAGAAATTTTTCTTTTTCCAAGGCAAACATGGATTACATCTATACCGCCGATGCAGACGAGGTTTTAGATGAATTTAACCATGAGCGTTTTCTGCGTCTGAAAAATGCACTGCTGCCGGAAATCGAGATCGTTCAGATGAAATATGTGACGGACGCTGATTTTGACACCGTTTTAAATGCAAAAAAAGAATACCGTCCGAAGCTGTTCAAACGTCTGCGCACCTTTACCTGGGTCGATCCGGTGCACGAGACAGTAAGACTTACTCCCGTGATTTTTGACAGTGATGTTGAAATTTTACATAAACCACAGAACTTTCACAGCAAACGTGACTTCTCTATTTTCATCAAAAACTTCCAGAGTGGTCACGAGCTTTCTCCAAAAATCCGCACCATGTATGCCAAAGAGCTGTTAAAGACCGGTGATACCAAAGACTTTCAGGATGCCAAACCGATCTTTCAGTATATCTTAGAGCATGACCTCTCCGATGATGCGATGAAAGAAGCCTCCTGCGTACTCGCACATGTATACCGCCTAGAGGACAACAAAAATGAATTTTTCAAGCTGACGATGAAGGATATGCTGACCACTCCATGTTCCGAGATCTGCTATGAACTTGGCACCTATTTTCTCGCACAGAAGGACTTAAATGAGGCTGTCATCTGGTTCTACAATGCTGCCTATGAAACGGAAAGCATCTTAGATGTCCACACCAGCGGCGATCTCCCTCTGTACGGATTGGTCGAATGTTATGAGCTGCTTCTTGCCGAGGCAAAATCGAATATTCCTTCCGATACCATGCTGGTTTCAAGCTATGAGGAAGCGTTGGATAAATACCGCCGTGAGTCGCAGAGCTGGACGATGCCGGTGGAGAATTAATTGAGTTACTGTTCACTCGCAAGCTTGACACTTGTTGTCAAGCTGTGCGTCAAAGACTATATCATGCCAGATTAATTAACTTGTCAAACCCTCCATAAAGTGTTAGGATAAGACTATGGTAATTTTTTAACAATCTTTTTATATCATGATTTTTTACAATTATGAGGAGGTATTTGTGATGGATTATTCACAGGAATACAAACAGAAACTTGTATCTGCCGATGAGGCGGTAAAATTGATCAAATCCGGGGACTGGGTTGACTTCGGATGGTGTACGAACACCGTAGATGCCCTTGATCAGGCGCTAGCAAAACGTACCGATGAGTTGACAAACGTAAACCTGCGCGGTGGTATCCTTTTAAAACCGTTAGCTACTTTCGCACGTGAGGACGCCGGTGAGCACTTTACATGGAACTCATGGCATATGTCCGGTATCGAGCGTAAAATGATCAGCCGCGGATGCGCTTTCTATTCACCGATCCGTTACTCCGAACTGCCGCGTTACTACCGTGAGCTTGACTGCCCGGATGATGTAGCAATGTTTCAGGTAGCTCCGATGGATTCCCATGGATATTTCAATTTCGGACCAAGTGCCTCCCATCTCGGTGCAATGTGTGAGAGAGCAAAACACATCATCGTAGAGGTAAATGAAAATATGCCGCGCTGCCTTGGCGGAACAGAATGCGGAATTCACATTTCCGATGTAACATATATCGTAGAGGGTTCTAATCCTCCGATCGGCGAGCTTGGTGCCGGCGGTCCTGCAACAGATATCGACAAGACGGTTGCCAAACTGATCGTAGACGAGATTCCGAACGGTGCATGTTTGCAGCTTGGTATCGGCGGTATGCCAAACGCTGTCGGTTCCCTGATCGCTGAGTCCGACTTAAAAGATCTTGGCGTCCACACAGAGATGTATGTAGATGCATTCGTTGACATCGCAAAAGCCGGAAAGATCACCGGTGCAAAGAAAAATATCGACCGTTACCGTCAGACCTACGCTTTCGGTGCAGGTACCAAGAAAATGTACGATTACTTAGACGACAACCCAGAGCTAATGAGTGCTCCGGTTGACTATACCAACGATATCCGTTCCATCTCTGCACTCGATAACTTTATTTCCATCAACAACGCCGTTGATATCGACCTCTTCGGTCAGGTCAATGCAGAGTCAGCAGGTATCAAGCAGATCAGTGGTGCCGGCGGACAGTTAGACTTCGTATTAGGTGCTTACCTGTCAAAAGGCGGCAAGAGCTTTATCTGCCTGTCCTCGACCTTTAAGACCAAAGACGGACAGGTACAGTCAAGAATCCGCCCGACATTGGCAAACGGTTCCATCGTAACTGATACCCGTGCCAACACACATTATGTTGTAACGGAATATGGTAAAGTAAATGTCAAAGGACTTTCCGCATGGCAGAAAGCAGAAGCCTTAATCTCCATCGCTCATCCGGATTTCCGTGACGAGCTGATCAAAGAGGCTGAAAAAATGCACATCTGGAGACGCAGCAACAAATAACCTGCACATCCATTTTACACCAAACAAAGGCAGAACCGCTTCATCCCCGGTTCTGCCTTTGTTATACATTCTATTCTGTCTTTCTCCGACCTTTTCTTAAGTCGTGATACTTTCTTTGTTTCGCCTTGTTATTTTACACCGTCACCTTCTGTTTTCTTAGAAGCTTCCATGCCAGTACTGCCATGATGGCTGCCACGACCACACCCAAAAGGAACAGATACTGCGCAATATTTCCGAATCCGATCTGCATACCAATCTGATGCATTTTTGCTGCTATCATTTCATTTTCACTCAGTTTTACCGGTACAAGCATGATAAACATCCAGACTGCCCAGATACCCCAGAGTGCTTTCATTCCAAACCGCAGAATCACAGCTCCTGCAAACAATTCCACGATCGTCATTCCGATGATAACCGCCAGAAGGTATTTCCACTGAAAGTACTGTGTGAGATCCAGTATGACATCACACTGCGGATAGATCACTCCCATGATGGCAAATTCTATCTTTCCAAATACAAATAACAGCAGTTCCAGTCCTGCAAGTTCTGCCATGTTAAATAACGCATAACTTCCCACATAGGCTTTTCTCGTTGCACCCATTGACAACGCCATGTTAAATTCCCCGATAAAAGAAAATATGATACCAAATAAATGTACAAACCCCAGCATGATCGCAGCGATCAACACTCCAAGCGTGACACACTCATTCTCTTCCATGGTATTTGCGCGGATGACCATCATAACAATGATCCCCAACACATAACCGCCCAGCGCAACAGCAAGAAACTCCAGCACTTCTGCCCTTCTTGTCTTGCATTGTATCAAAAAATTGTCAATCATTTTCTCACTCTACCCCTTTCATATTGTTGTAGCTTTCTATACAAACACCTTGATTTATCCATTTCCTGTATGACACTGTCACACACGCACTTCATACTTCGATACCACACGAAGCTGCAGGATAAGACTGATTACATAAAGTACAATTGCCACTGCTGCACCGGCAAAAAGTGCTCCCGAAATAACCCTGCCTGACAGATTTCCGATCCATGCGGTAAGCGTATCGATCAAACCGCTTCCCATAACAAAACCAGCACCTATAGAAACTATGACTGCAACTGTTATTAAGATTCCAAATACCATTCCTTTTTTTCCATAACGCATCTGCAATACGGTACAGATCTGACCAAATGCCACACAGAGAACAAATCCTTCCGCGATCAGTATGTTTTTAAAACCATCCACTCTTCCTGCTGACAGATACCCTGTGAGAAGAACAAACAGATATGCAGTAACCGCGTAGACTCCATATAAAAGCTGTGCTCCCCACGCTGCTTCCTTTCTGCCGGAACCAAAGGAAAGCACCATCGGGATATATGTTCCTCCATAACTGATCGGTCCGATATAGTTAAACAGAATACCGATCAGAATGGCAAAATAATTTGCACTCGTCCAGAATCCCCCATCCGAACTGTCACCAAAGCTAAAAAATATACCATACACTACGACAAAACCAATGAGGATTGCTGTCATCTGAATACCATATTTGCCCCAGAAAAGAAAATTCCTTTTTATGATTTTAGATTGTTCCATTTTTCATTCCTCCCGCCATTTCCCGGTACATTGATTTCTAAATCACTACACCGGATAAAACGATTACTAATCCGTTAATCCACACAGTGATACAAATAACTTCTCCAGACTGACCGGCTGGATCGTCACATCATATCCCTCTGGCAGCGTCTTACCTTCTTTTAAAAGGATCGTTACGCTCTTGCTGCGTCCCGTCTTTTCCTCGTGATGTTTTTCATAACCTTCCGTTGCCTGATCTACCACCTCTGCAAGTCCGCTCACATGATAACTTCTCTCTAACAGATCCTGTGTATTTTCTTTCAGCAAAAGTCTGCCATCTTTTATCATGATGACCTCCTCCATCAGGTCTGACGCTTCCTCAATGATATGCGTGGAGATCACAAAAGTACGTCCTGTCTCCGTGTATTCTTCCATCAGTTTGTGATAAAAATACTCGCGCATGACAACATCCAGTCCTGCTACCGGCTCATCCAAAAAGGTAAAATCCGCTTTGCTCGCAAGTGCCACAATGATCGTTACCATAGAAAGCATACCTTTTGACATTTTGTTGATGCGCTGTTTGGTATTCAGCTCAAATTTTTCGATCAGCTCATCCGCCATTTTCTGATCCCAGTTTGGATAGTAATAAGATGCATTTTTTAAGTATTCTTTTACTTTTAATGCACTGACACCGCTTCCATACAGGTTGGTCGATAATTCTCTGGAAAAGCAGATGTGATCTAACGCTTTTCTGTTCTCCCAGACGTTCTCACCATTCCAGGTTACACTTCCCTCTGTCGCCGGATTCTGCGCCGATAAGATCGATAACAGTGTTGTTTTTCCTGCACCGTTTCTCCCGATCAGACCGTAGATTTTTCCTTTTTCCAGTGTAAAATCTATATTTTTTAAAATCTCCTTTTTCCCATAATTCTTGCTGATATGATTACAAACGATTGTTTCCATTCTGCTCCTCCTTTTTTTACATTTGTCCACACACCTGTGTGACCAGTAATATTCCTTACTCTGCGGACTGTATCAGCTTGATCACTTCCTCTTTATCCAGTCCGATGCTTGCCGCTTCCTCTAATAATTTTTTGACATAATGATCGTAAAATTCATTTCGTCTGCGTTTTAAAATGTTTTCTTTTGCTCCCTCTGCTACAAACATGCCGATTCCCCTTTTCTTATATAAGATTCCTTCATCCACCAATATATTTACACCTTTTGCCGCTGTCGCCGGGTTGATCGCATATAGCTTCGCCAGTTCGTTCGTACTCGGCACGCGCTCTTCCTCCAGAAGAATATTCCTTAAAATATCTGTCTCAATCATTTCTGCGATCTGCAGATAGATGGATTTCTCCTGCGTTAAGATTTCATTCATGCATGGCTGCTCCTTTCTCGCAAATTTTTATTTCGTGATAATAGAATATTCCTGTATGTCTTATTCTATTATATGGTTGGTTTGTTATATGGTTCATTACTTATGTAACTAACCATAGCACTATGATGTGATGTTGTCAACTGTTTTATTCAAAAAAAGTAACCACATAACTACCAGTCTGTACAAACAGGTAGTCCTGTGGTTACTTTTCCCTGAAACTTTATTCCATTCTTACAGTCTGCCCCCGGACATCCGCTCACGGATCTCCACTCCGGTCGGTGTTCCGGCAAGTCCACCTTTTCCTGTCTCCCGGATATCTTCGGACATGCTTCTTCCAATGCTTCGCATCGCATCGATCACTTCATCCGGCGGAATTTTACTGAATATGCCGGCTCTCGTCAGATCGGCAGAAGTCAGCGCATTGACTGCTCCCATCACATTTCGTTTGACACACGGCACTTCCACTAATCCGGCAACCGGATCACAGGCAAGTCCCAGCAGATTTTTTAATGCCAGTGCTGCCGCATTTGCGATCTCTTTTGCACTGCCTCCTAATAAGTGCATGACACCGCCAGCCGCCATCGCAGATGCCGAACCTATCTCCGCCTGACAGCCGCCCGCTGCACCAGCTAAAAAAGCCCGCTCTGCGATCACGCCGCCGATGCCTGCTGCCACAAACAATGCCTCCACCATTTTCTCTTCGGAATATCCCTTTTCTTCCTGCAGACTCAGAAATACTGCTGGAACAACACCACATGAACCAGCCGTCGGCGCCGCCACGATACGCTTCATGCAGGCATTCGACTCACTGGTTTTTAATGCCTTTTCCATGACTTTCCCAATAAAATCGCCGCATAGTAAATTACCCGCAGCCCTTGCATCCATCATTTTTTTGCCCTCTGTGCCGACAAGTCCGCTCTCGGATTTTAATTTTTCATCATAACGCTCGTCCGCATCCTTCATTGCCTGATACATCGCACGCATCTGCCCAAAAGACACATCCTCCGTGATTCCCTGTTCCCGGCAGTCATCCTCCTGCACGATCTTCCAAAATGGTTTCCCGGATGCTTCTTCTAATTCACATAATTCCTGTAATGATCCATACATAAAAATCTCCATTCCTGCGTGTGAAAAATGTTATTTTTCACACTACTTCCAACTTTCTATGATATATTTGATTAATGTATCAAAAGGTGTATTAATCTCTACTCTTCCACTAGGCTACAATATGTTACCTTTAATATACCCTCTAAGCGCTCTAACCATTCAAGTGATTCTTTCGGCACTTCCTGGTCACACTCTATGACCATGACAGCATTGCCGCCTCTGCTTTTCCGGTAAAGCTGCATTGTGGCAATATTGACGCCTTTATGGGCAAGCATGGATGTTACCTCGGTAACATGTCCCGGCTGGTCGATATTATGCACGATCAGTGTCGGATAATCGCCACTGAAATTGGCAGTGATCCCGTCAAGCTCGCAGATCTGTATCCGCCCGCCTCCGATCGAAGCTGCAATCACTTCAAGTGTACGCCCGGAAATACCTGTCAGATTCATTTTCACCGAATTTGGATGAACATCACCGAGGTCGATCCCCTCTAGGGAAAATCTCATTCCTCTCTTCTCCGCAATCCTGAAACTGTCCGGTATTGCCGGATCATCCACCTGCATTCCTAATAATCCGGCAATCAGCGCCTTATCTGTGCCGTGTCCCTTGCCCGTCGCAAGGAACGAACCATGAAAGTATATTTTTGCTTCTTTTACTTCTTCCGCCAGCAGTTTACGGCTGACTCTCCCGATTCTGACGGCTCCCGCCGTATGCGAACTGGACGGGCCGACCATTACAGGTCCGATGATATCTAACAGGTTCATATCTTATCTCCGTTCTCATAAGTATTTACTTATGTTTTCTATAATTTTATCCTATTTGAAGTTATATCAAATTCATGATACATTTTAATTGCTATATACACACACACATTTATAGCATAGAAAAGAACAGTATTTCCACCGTAGAAATCCTGTTCTTTTTTTATGTAATAGGAAATTTCACTCTACCTCTCATCATTCCCATATTGACGTACAATATCCATAAAATCACGCAGTGGATCATTCCAAACCTTATGTGGATGATATACCAGATTTAAGTTTCTTTCAAGACAAATATCTTCTACTTTTATTTCCACCAGACGACCAGCCTTTAAATATTCCTCGATCAGAAAATATGGCAGTACCGAAATACCAAATCCATCTTCCACCGCCTGTACGAGTACTTTTGTGCTCCGGCTCTCCCATAAAGGTTCGATTACGCAGTCTTTTGTCCTTAAAATAGCTTCAAACCGGTCACGTACACCGGCTCCCTTTTCCCGCAAAAGAAAATTTTCTTTTTTCAGTTCCTCAAACCTGACATGCTCCATGCCCGCCAACGGATGACCGGGTGCTGCAACAACAAGAGTCCTGTCCTTTGCAAACGGCTCCTGTATATAGTCCGTCTCACCAGGCAGATCTTCCATGATACCCAGATCGATCTGATGCGTTCTTAAAAGTTCCATCAGCTTTACCGATCCACTGACAGTCACTTTCACACGAATGTCCGGATATTTTTTTTCAAATGTACGGATAAATCCACGCAGCATTTTTACGCCAACCGAAAGGTTTGCACCGATACGGATCGTCCGCACACCTTCCGTTTCTTTCAAATGCTGTTCTAAATCATGATACAGTCCAAGGATGTGACACGCATACTGATAGAGCAGCCTGCCGCTCTCCGTCGGTACTACTTTGCGGTTATAGCGCTCTAAAAAGCAGACACCGCTCTCCTGCTCTAACTCCTTGATGGTCTGGCTGACTGCGGGCTGTGTCATATAAAGTTTTTCGGCTGCCTTTGTCATGCTTCCTTCTTCACACACTGTACGGAAAATGGTCAGTTGTCGGTTATTCATAGGCATTATCCCTCAACAATAAAATATCTTTTGCATCCACTGCCAGACCAGAAGGGATTGGTTCTGGCGAATCTTCCTGCTCTGTTTTTGCTATTTTCCACTGAAGCCATCCACTCTCTTTCGATGGGCGGAATGAAATATTCCACTCAAACGTATCCTCAATGATGCGGTATTCCTCTATCCTTAAAATATTCATATTCTGAACAGGCTCTGCATCCACAGGATAAAACGAATGTGCCCGGATACCAACCGCTTTTGTGTCCTTTGGAATTTCCGGAACGCACAGAGTTATCCCCCAGTCCACCGCTTTTATATGACTATTATCCACAATTTCCACTGCAGAAATGTTCTTACATCCGGATAACACAGCCGCTGTCTTTGTTTTCGGATTATGGAAAAACTCTTTTGTCTCCTCAATGACTTCCATTTTTCCATGATCGATACAGCTTACCATATTACACAGACGATAAACCTCATCACGATTGTGCGATACAAAAAGTACCGGCTTTTCCACCTCTGCTAACATATCACGCATCTCCTGCTCTAACTCCCACTTGAGATAACTGTCAAGCGCAGAAAACGGTTCATCCAAAAGCAGAATATCCGGCTCTGAAGCGATCATACGCGCCATCGCTACACGCTGTTTCTGTCCACCGGAAAGCTGCGTGGGGTAATGTTTTTCAAATCCTTCTAAGCGGAAACGTCTGACATAAGACTTTACTTTCTCTTCATCCGGACATTTTCCCATACCAGCTTTGATATTCTGTTCGACCGTCATATTGGGAAACAGGGCATAATCCTGAAACATATAGCCGACACGACGTTTCTGTGGCGTAAGATTGATCTTTTTTGCAGAATCAAATAATACCCTGCCGTTTAATTCGATCCGTCCCTCGTCCGGTGTCTCAATTCCGGCTATGCACTTTAGTGTCATACTCTTTCCACATCCGGATGCCCCAAGAATCGCAAATACGCCACGCTCTGTCTCGAACGCGACGTCTAAATAAAAGCTGCCAAACTTCTTTTTTATATTTACTTTCAGACTCATTCCAATCTCCATTTAAAATAATGCACTTGCCTATACTCTCCATCGATCACATGAAAAACGCCTGCGTTTTTCCGCATGAAACTTAGTACTTCTTCGCGAAAGAGCCTCTGCTCTGAGCGATTAGAAGTGCCTTTCATGCATGAAACTTAGTACTTCTTCACGAAAGAGCCTCTGCTCTGAGTGATTAGAAGTACTTTTCATGCTACCACCTGCTCACATGTTTCATACTCTTTGCCGTGATGATATTTAACAAAAATATGACCAAAAATGCAATGATCAATATCACGATCACCCAGAATCCCGCTGTCGCATAGTCTCCGTCCTGGATGACCATCGCAATTTTCTGTGAGATTGTACTTGTTTTTTTCGGAATATTTCCTGCAAGCATTGAGGTCGCACCGTACTCACCAAGTGCCCTTGCAAAGGTTAAAACTGTTCCGGATGCAATACCCGGCCCCGCCGCAGGAACCACCACTTTCCAGAAAATTTTGATCTCAGGCATCCCAAGTGTCCGCGCCGCATAAATCAGATTTACATCAATCTGTTCAAACGCAGCTCTGGCATTCCGGTACATGAGTGGAAATGCGATCACGGTTGCCGCTAAAATACAGCCAAGCCAGGTCTGTACCACTTTGAAATGAAACGTATCATAAAGATATGCTCCAAACGGTCTCCTCAGGCTGAACAATAACAGCAGAAAAAAGCCTGCCACCGTCGGTGGCAGCACCATTGGCAGTGTCAGAATTCCATCTGCCACTGCCTTTATGCGCGGTCCTGCTTTCACTACTTTTCGTGCTGCATAGATGCCTAAAAAAAATGAAATAATGGTTGCTACAATTCCGGTTTTAATTGATATCAGAAGCGGGCTCCAGTCGAGTCCACTTAAATATGCTGTCAACTGACTCATAACTGCCTCCTGTTTTCATTTTTACCTTTTATTCAACATCCGTATCAAAGTAGTATTTCTGGAAAATTGTTTTTGCATCATCCGAAACCAGAAAATTGATAAAATCCTCTGCTGCACTCTGCTCTAACTCATCTGCTTCGTTATTTACAATCTGTGCCACCGGATAAATAACATTTCCGGTAAGGTCATACGAAACTTTTTCTAGGATTTCCAGACGGTCTTCAAAACCGTAAGTATCTGAATAATATACGGTTCCGACTTCATTAGAACCTTCTGCAACTGCAGATGTTACAGCTCCTACATTGACACACTCATTGATATCCACACCACCAAGTGCATTCTGGATTTCCGTTGTCGTAATCTGTGAAACATCGTCCACTTTGTCTAACATACCCGCATTTACCATTGCCTGTCTGGTATATTTTCCAACCGGAACAGAACCATCGGCAAGTGCAATGCTTTTTGCATTTCCGATATCGGAAAGTCCGGTTACCGTCGTGCCGCTGCCTTTGTATGTAACGACACAAACCTGATTGTTTACAACGTTATGTCTGGTTCCGTCGATAACCAGTCCGTCCTGATCCTGAAGCTGATCCATCTGTTTTTGTGCTGCGGAGAAAAATACATCACAGGCTGCTCCTTCTTCGATCTGTGTCATCAGGGTTCCTGAACTGTCATAACTTCCCACGATCGATACGTTCGGCTGTGTTTTGTTATACTCTGCGATCAGCTCTTCCATAACCGTATTTAAACTCTTTGCAGCAAATACAGTTACCGTTGTTGCTTCAAATGGCTCTGCTGCTGCAGCTTCGGTTGCATCTGCTGTCTCCACTGCCTCAGTCGCAGCAGCATCTGCACTGACACTTTCTGTCTCAGATGATTTTTCTGCACCTGACTCGACCACCGTATTGGTTTCACCTGCCGCCTGATCCTTGTTGTTTCCACATCCGGCAAACATTGTCATTGCCATAGCTGCAGAAAGTAATACACACACACATTTTTGTTTCATTTGTTTTTCCTCTTTTCTTTTTTATTTTAAAAAGCTCTAAAAAAGCAGCTTCTTAAATCAGCTCCATATAACTCCTTTTTCTATACCATTTCTTTTAAAAATTAATTTTATGATGATTTTTTCTCGCACGCACTTCGATCAACTGTGCCGCAATGCTGATCGCGATCTCCGCCGGAGTCTCACTTCCGATCTCAATTCCGATCGGTGCTGTCACGCGTGCAAGCTGCTCCTTGGTAAATCCTTCTGCAAGCAACTTATCATAAACAAATTTTGTTTTTTTCTTACTTCCCACAACACCGATATATCCGGCAGAAGTTTTCAATCCAAAACGCTCTGCATCCGTATCGCAGAGATGTCCTCTTGTGACGACCACAATGTAGTCTTCCGGATGAATCGTAAATGTCTCTTCCAGTTTTCCAAAATCGATCAGCCGTATCTCTTCCGCTCCCGGAAACAATTCCTGCTTTGTAAATTCTTCCCTGTCATCCGAAACAATGCAGCGGAACCCCAGATGTGACAGCACCGGGACAAGTTCCTGTGCTAAATGTCCGCCTCCAAAAATATAAACTTTTCCATCATAAGAAAACTGTTCTGCGTAGAAACGCGCTCCATCGACTTCTGTCACCGACTGATGTGCAGATGTCTGAAACTCCGGCAGGATTTTTACTTTTCCTTCCTCTAACGGCATAAGGATCCAGAATGGTTTTCTTTTTTCTTCTGCCGCTTCCATCTGTCCGATCCATACAGCATCTTCCACCGCGTCCACATAGTAAAATAAGACGGTCGCATTTCCACCGCATGCCATTCCAAGTTCTGCTGATTTTTCCTGACCAAGATTATACTCATGCAGATAATTCTTCTTTTCGGCGAGAAGCTTTTGTCCCAGCAAAATTGCCTGATATTCCAGATTACCGCCGCCGATCGTTCCGGTCACCCTGCCATCCTCACCGACTACCATATAAGCACCTGCTTTTCGCGGTATCGAGCCGCGTCCCGCTACCACAGTGATGAGCATACTATTTTTCTTTTCATTGATTCTTTTCTTAAGAACTTCCACAATTTCTCTCATAACAATCTCCATTTCTGCTCTCTTTTCATTGATCTGTTCCGGATGTGTTACACTGATTCTATCATAAGTTCATCCCCGACATGTATCATGCCGCCCTCTAAAACAACAGCAAATACACCTTCATGCGGCATGATACATTCTCCCATCCGCTGATAAATCTGACAATGTGAATGACATTCTTTACCGATCTGGGTCATTTCAAGCAGCACATCCCCACAGCGGAATCTTGTTCCGACCGGAAGATTTTTAAAATCATATCCATCCACGATCAGGTTTTCGCCAAATGCTCCAAACGCTACATCCGCGCCTTTTGCACGAAATTCTTCTATTTTTTCAAAGGACAGCAGACTGACCTGTCTGTGCCATTTTCCTGCATGCGCATCACCCTGAATGCCCCAGTCCCTGATAAACTCAGCCTCAGGCACTTCATGCTTTTCTGTTCCTCTTTCTTTGCTGATGCAAATTCCTTTTATGATTCCCATATATGACTGCTCTGCTTTCTAAATAATTTTCGTCTGTTTCTTTCATCCACCAATGCGTACCATCGCTTTATGCTCTGTCATTTCTGAAATCTGTTCAAAACAGTGTTCCATAGGTTTTTCTAAAACTGCCTCTTTCATCACTTTCTGTAAGGTCTGTTCCTTTTGGGGATCCCTGAGGACTGCTCTTAGATCAACACCTTTTTCATAACAGAGGCATAATTTTAAATATCCTTCGGAGGTGAGACGAATACGATTACAGTTCTTACAAAATTTATGATGTATGGCGCTGATAAAGCCGACATCTATATTTAATCCCGGAAAATGGCAGTAAACTGCAGGTCCTGCGCCATAGTTTTTATATGGCAGCTTCACTGTAACTTCCTGCTCTCCGGCTTTTTCAGATTCCACTTTTCGATCCGGTTCCATCGCACAGGCATTTCCATATATGTCCTCGATCTGCCGGAACAATTCTTCATTGGATCTTCCGGTATAATCTGCACCATATCCGATCGGCATCATCTCAATAAAACGTACCGGTATCTGCCTTTCATCTGCGTAAGCAAGAACGGCTCTCCAGTCCAGATTTTTATAATGAACCGTATTGATCTTTACCGGAATTTCCGCTTTCTGTGCCGCGCTGATTCCTGCTAACACTGCTTTTAATTCATTCCGTCCCGTCAGTCTTTGAAATTCTGTCTCATCTAAAGTATCCAGGCTGACATTTACACTATCAAGTCCTGCTTCTTTCAAAGTCCTTGCATACTCTGCAAGCAGAACCCCATTTGTGGTCATTCCAACCGTATCAATGCCGGATATATTTTTTATTTTTTTGACCAGCTCTACACAGCCACGGCGCACTAACGGCTCTCCACCGGTCAGACGGACATGCCGGATTCCAAGTGACACGGCAGTCTCTGTCACTTTTACAATTTCCTCGTATGTCAGCAGATTCGCCATATCCGTTGTCTCTATATCGCCAGGCATACAATACTTACAGCGCAGATTGCAGCGATCGGTAATCGAAATTCTCATATAATCAATCTCTCTGCCTGTCTGATCTTTCATTCAAATACTTCCTCATGCCTTTCCATAAATCTCATTTCAAAATCTGCTCTGTAGCTTATGCTACTGCTACCATCCTTTTCCAAATCCACAGTTCGGGAAAATGCAGTGTTCACAGTTTAAACAGAGTCCACCCTCGCCAAGTGCCGCAAGTTCTTCTGCGGTCACTTTGTCATCTGCCATAATGCGCGGCAGTACCAGATCAAAAATCGTACGCCTTGCATACATCACACAGCCCGGCAGTCCAAGGATCGGAATGCTTTCTTTATAATAAGAAAGCAGAAACATTGCTCCCGGCAATACCGGTGCACCGTAAGAAATGATCTCTGCCCCGGTATTTTTGATGGCAAGCGGTGTTTTATCATCCGGGTCCACACTCATGCCCCCGGTACAGATCACAAGATCTGCTCCTGCCTCGATTGCCGCAAGACAGCCGTCCGTAATCTTTTCGTTATCATCATCAAAAGTCTCATGAAAAATGACTTCCGTATCATATTCTGCTAATTTTTCCCGGATGACCGGTGTAAAAGTATCTGCGATCCTTCCGTGATAAACTTCATTTCCCGTCGTGATGATCGCAGCTTTTTTCTTGTGAAATGGCTTTAGTGTAAAAATGGGAGCATCCTCGCATATTTCTTTTGCGCGTTCCATCTTTTCCTTTTTAATGACAAGTGGTATGATTCTGGTTCCCGCAAGCTTGTCCCCTGCCTTCACCGGTGTATTTCCATGGCGGCTGGCGATCATCATTTCCCCGAAACTGTTCACCTTTTTTAATTTTTCTTTATCAACTTTTAACAGTCCGTCGCAATCCGCGATCAGTTCAATTTTACCTTCTTTGACATCCGATGGATGCATGTAGTCATTTCTGCACATCTCATAAAGAATCTGCGCTGCCTCGTTTTCATGGAGAATCGTGTCATCTTTTTCCCAGATGTAAATGTGATCCTTTCCAACACTTAGAAGCACCGGAATATCTTCTTCTGTGATGATATGCCCTTTGCGGAAAACCGCATCTTTTGTAACACCCTTAATAATCTGTGTGATATCGTGGCAGAGTACCTGACCGACTGCATCTTCTGTCTTTATCAGTTTCATGAAGCATATGCTCCTTTCTTTTTATGATAAATTGTCAGTGTCAAAAGCACAGACAACTTCAAGCACACTGCCTGCAATACAGCGTGCTTTATCCGAAATGGTAAAACAGTTCGAAAGTTCGCTTTTGCGCGGATCGATATCTGCAATCTTAAAGCCTTTTGTAACCGGATATCCATCACGGATCAGTCCGCGGATAATACCGGGGATCGTGGCGGTTACGGAATATCTGGCATTTTCATCCTCATTCATGATATACGCAATTTTCTCGCCCTGTTCAACAATATCGCCGATCTTATGCACATTATAAAGAATACCCGGTGCGCCTGCATGAATCACACGCTCTGCCGCATAGCCGCCAATATTGCCCGGTATTCCGGTATTGGGAATAGCTGATCCCTCACGGATGATCCGGCCAAGATTATGTCCTCGCTTTGTCTCAATAACGATATCCACATCTTCCCCCGCAGTAAATCCGGGACCAAGTCCTACCGTAAGTGCTGCCATATTGCGTGTTGTTCCGAGATTTTTCTTTGCGAGGATTGCATCAACGACCACATCGGGCTTTAATGCTGCAATGGCTGCTCCGTCCGGATCTACCAGTAACGGAACTTTTCCAGCGCCGATCACTTTTTCTGCTTCTGTAGCATCTTTGATCAAAACAGCCTCCATGCCTTCTACCGTGGCGCTGCCCTCATAAACAGCCTCACAGATGGCTACCTGACGCCGGATTGCTGCCGGATGGTCTGTCTCAAGCACCAGAACCGGAAATCCTGCCGACCAGAGTCTGTGGATGGTTCCGGTGGCAAGATCGCCACCGCCTCTTACTATAATGAATGGTTTCTTCAATATTTCTCATCTGCCTTTCAGACAATTATCATTAAGAAAAAAAGAAAACCAATGTGGGGACTCTACCCACATTGGCTATCTTTCATTCAGCTTACACATTGCTATCTTTTATAAGAATAACCATACTTATAATTTTTGTCAAGTCAATACTGACGTATTTTATAGTGCATCACCACCATGCTCACCAGTTCTGATTCTGACCGCATCTTCTACGTCATAAATAAAAATCTTACCATCGCCAAAGTTTCCTGTCTGAATCTCCTTTACAACCTCGTCCACGATCGCCGGTGCCTGTTCATCAGTTACAACGGTTTCTACTTTAATCCTTGGCAGCAGATTAACAGAAAACTCATACTGTCTGGTCGATCTAAGATTTCCTTTTTGATTACCACATCCCATAATATTTGCGATATTCATACCATTTACCTTTTCATAGGCTTCCAGTCTCATTTTGTCTTTTCCAACAGAATGATACTTTTTTATTTAGATATATATTTCTACACTCTGTTCCATCTCAATTCCTGATTTTTCAATTTCTTTACCGGACACTTCATAATCTCCCGGTTCCATTCTCCACGCCAGTCCACACCCTGCAGAAAGTTCTCTTGGAACCGGGATCAGCCGTCCTTTGATGGAATTCTCATTGCAATATTTTTCCATTGCCATTGCCGCTGATGTGGTATGAAATGTGATGATTCTGTAATTTTTCTTTTCTCTCATGATCTCCATCCCTGCTAACCTTATTTCGTGATGTTGGAGCCAATATCACTATTTAAATTTTGTCCGGAATTATTATAAAATATCTTAATGTAATGAATCGTCAGGCAGATTTTCCAATTATCCACACACATAAATTTCCTTTTCAGATTTTGGAAGGATCTCCCCAACTATGGCAGCCGGATGCCCTTCCTTCTTTAGATCTGCTAAAAGTGCCTCTGCCTGCTTCTCTGGCACTGCAATCAGCAGTCCGCCAGAAGTCTGTGGATCAAATAAAACCTCTTCCATTGCAAAAGTGACATTTTCAAATGAAACAGATTCACCCACATGATTCCGGTTTTTCTGACCTGCCGCCGTCAGCAAAAACTCATCTGCATAATCAAGTGCTTCTTTTATCACAGGTACCTGGTCTGCAAAAATACGGCAGGATAACTTCCCATCCATCATTTCATGCAGATGTCCTAAGAAACCAAATCCAGTCACATCGGTACATGCGTGGATATCATATGCATGGCATATATGTGAAGCAGATTTATTCAGTCTTGTCATGGAATCTATTGCAGCTTCCATTGCAGCATCAGATGCCTCTTTTACACGGTTTGCAGTACAGACAATTCCAACTCCGAGTTTCTTTGTTAAGATCAGTTTGTCACCCGGTTTTCCCTGATTATTCGGATATATCTTGTCCGGATGCACAGTTCCCATGACAGAAAGTCCATACTTCACATCTGTATCGGCAATGGAATGACCGCCTGCAAGAGTTCCTCCCGCCTCAATGACTTTTTCGGAGCCGCCCCGCATGATCTCACCTAAAATATTCAAATCCATACTCTCCGGAAAACATACGATATTTAATGCTGTCTTTACTTCGCCGCCCATCGCATAGATATCACTGAGCGCATTTGCTGCCGCAATTTTTCCAAAAGTGTACGGATCATCCACCATTGGTGGGAAAAAATCTAGGGTCTGTACGATTGCCGTATCATCGGAAATACGATAGACTGCTGCATCATCCTTGCTGTCATATCCGATGAGAAGATTCTCATCTGCCGGGCCTTTCGGCAAACGCTCTAACACTCTGCTTAAAATGCCTGCACCGAGCTTTGCAGTGCATCCGCCACCCTTGCAAAATATGATTTTTTCCTGATTTTGTTCCATATCTGTCTTACACCTCCGTGATCTGTGCGCACTCTGTTTTATGCCTGAAAGGATGAGAGTTATTGACATTTTCTATAAATTAATTTGTGAAATATTTCTCAAACAACGTCTGTGCATCCTTCTTTAACTCCGCATCCATCGCCTGATACTTTTCCAGAAAATTCCTTCCCTGTTCTGTCAATGTCATATTGCCGCCGCCTTTTCCACCACTATTTCCGGTCATAAGTGAAAAGCCAAGTTCATTTTCAGCGCGTTTTACAATTCTCCAGCCTTTCGAATATGCCATCTGCATCTGACGGCACGCCTCAGAAAGAGATCCCGTTTTCTCCACAAGTTCCATAATTTGTGCAATGCCAGGTCCGAATATAAGCTCATCTCCATAAATACGCAGCCTCACCTGTTCATGAAGCTTTCTTTTTCCCAAACTCATATCTATCCTCTTTTCTTTGCCGCTTATTATGCAGACTCTTTCCGTCATGCTTCCTCCGCAATCTCCCGCACAGCCCGCACCGCAGCATCCACTTCCTCATCCGTATTAAAATGGGAAAAGCTGAATCTTACTGCCCCCTGCTCTTTTGTTCCAAGCGTCTCATGCATCATAGGCGCACAATGTGCCCCCGCACGGACTGCGATCTCATAATCTTCCCAGAGCCAGTCGCTTACACTGCCGGAATCTAAATCCCTGATATTTAATGAGACAACTGCCACTCTGTTTTCCGTTGTAAAATCTCCATAAATGTTCACACCGGAAATATCTTTTACGCCATTATAAAACCGATCTGCCAGAGCCATCTCACGTTTATAGATCATACCAATGCCCATTTTTTGCAGATAACCCAAAGCAGCGTACAATCCGGCAATCCCATGTCCGTTTAATGTCCCAGCTTCAAGCGCGGTCGGCATTTCTTCCGGCTGCGTTTTACTGTAACTTTTGACTCCGGTTCCTCCCGCTAAAAGCGGTCGGATATCCACACCTTTCCGCACATAAATTCCTCCGGTTCCCTGCGGGCCAAGTAATCCTTTATGACCGGTAAAACAGAGTACATCGATATTCTGTTTCTGCACATCGATTGGAAGTACTCCGGCGGTCTGTGCAGCATCCAAGATTAACAGAAGATGATGTTTTTCTGTAAAAGCAGCGATACGTTCTAAATCTGTCACATTTCCTGTCAGATTTGACGCATGTGTGATCACAACTGCTTTCGTATCAGACTGATATGCATGTTCAAGCTCATCATACAAAATCCGCCCCTTAGAATCTGCGGGAAGATACGTTACTTTCACACCACGCTGCTCCATCAGATACAATGGACGCAGGACAGAGTTATGTTCACATACCGATGTGATCACGTGATCTCCCGGTTCAAATAAACCCTGAATCGCAATATTTAACGCTTCTGTCACATTACAGGTAAATGCAATACGTGATGCATCTTCCGCGTGAAATAATTCTGCAAGCCGCTCTCTGGTTCCATAAATGATCCTGGATGCATCAAGTGTTGCCGCATGCGCTCCTCTTCCTGCATTTCCAAGTGTATGAAATGCCTCCGTGACGGCTTGTTCTACCTCCGGTGGTTTTGGAAATGTAGTTGCCGCATTATCTAAATAAATCATGGTTTTACAATATTTCCTGCCTGTGTCATTTTCTCAGCAATCACATACATATTTGTTACACTTCCCACCTGAAGTTTATCCGTAAGTCCATAGTGATTAAGGCATGTACCACAGGTTAAAATCTCCACGCCCTGTGCCTCTAATGATTTCAGATCCTCAAGTGTCGGTGATTCCTCACAGGTCAGTTTTGCACCTCCGTTATAAAAAAGCATGGTTTTCGGTAATACATCCTGCTCTGTCAGCGCATAAATAAAGCCCTTGATCAGAACTTTTCCAAGCTCATTATCGCCCTCACCCATATGATCTGCAGAGATCACAACAACCGTGTTGCCATGGATTGCATTCGGAGCACAGGTTTCTTTTTCTGTGTCTGTTACGGACATTTCATCACTCTGGTCTGCTGCTCCATCTCCAATCTCCATCGTCACTTTATACTGTCCCTCTGCGATTTTCTCGGACTTCACTCCATAGCCTTTCTGATTTGCCATCTTCGTCAGATTCTGAACCGCGATCTCGTTATCCACCAGTGTCTCCACAACACCAGAACCTTTAAGCTCTTTGATTGCATTTTTTGTTTTTACTACCGGAATCGGGCAGGTATCGCCCATTGCATTTACTGTGATCATCTTTTTTCCAGCCTTTCTGCTAAATTTTTCATTATTCTTATAAAGATTCCATATACCATAGGCAACTCTTAACTTCCTGCTACATCAATTTTGAACTGCCTTATAATACGGGAAACCATATGAATCAGAAAAGGGCATTACGGAATCTCTCCAGTAACACCCTCGTTATTCTTTTATAAGTATAACACTATTTTCTCAGCTTGAAAATAGTATTTTAAAAATATCTCACAAATTTTAACCGGCAGACACACCTCATTCAGCACCACACAGCTATCCTCTCCGCGCACATTCCCCATCTCTCCCCAACAAAATATCCATCCCATGTTCCAGCGAATCTAAGATATAAGTCAGGCTTTCCTCGACCGCTTTTGGACTGCCCGGCAGATTTACGATCAGGGACTGCCCCCGGATCGCACTTGCACCACGGCTTAACATGGCACGCTTCGTAATTGTCATGCTGTAAGCCCGGATTGCCTCCGCAATTCCCGGTGCATTCCGGTCACAAACGGCAAGTGTTGCCTCCGGTGTCACATCCCGCAGGGAAAATCCGGTTCCGCCTGTCGTTAAGATCAGGCTGCATTTACATTCATCCGCAAGCCTTATCATTTCCTGTTCCAGCTCTTTTTGCTCGTCCGGCAGCACCCGATAGGATATAATTTCGTATTTTTCAGACGGCAGTATTTCTCTGATCCGTTTTCCACTGATATCCTCACGCTCTCCCTTTGAACCTTTGTCGCTTGCTGTTATGATTCCGACTGTGTACTTATTATTCATCTTACTCTCCATTTCTATGCTGATTTGTTTCAATAATATCCATGCTTGTTGATAACTGTTAATAATTCCATGAACCTGCCCGCCAAATGATGGTTTGTGGGTGATATGCGTCGCCCGTCCAAATGGTGTGTCGCAGG